>Ga0082212_10000241_pt1 | contig 80443 bp, 52 predicted proteins | sample TergutNt197P3_FD_71548 | JGI IMG/M metagenome (GOLD analysis project Ga0082212, IMG submission 71548) | Neocapritermes taracua P3 segment gut microbial communities from Petit-Saut dam, French Guiana - Nt197 P3 | ecosystem: Host-associated > Arthropoda: Insects > Digestive system > Gut ...
TTACAAGTTCAATCGGCGTTATTTCGGCGAGAAACTTTTCGACCGGCTGGTTATGGTCGCAGTACGCTATCCAACAGATTTTAAATCGAGAGTTTACAATAGGTCACTTTGCGGATAATCATCAAAATTAATGTTTGGCTTTCGGAACGGAAGCAATTGAGAATTGAGAATTGAGAATTGAGAATGAGACCTCCCCCTGCCCCCTCCAAAGGGGGATAGAAATGGAGAATGAGACCTCCCCCTGCCCCCTTCAAAGGGGGATAGAAACGGAAAATGGGCTTCCCTGTGCTCCCTCCAAAGGAGGGGAACAGTTCTCCCCCTTTGGGGGAGATAGAGGGGGCTTTGCTGTTTTTCTCTCCACCGCCTATCTGGCTCCGGTTCAGTATTATAGCAAATTGGTTTCGTACAAAACGGTTTGGATCGAAACTTGCGAAACTTATCCTAAGCAAACGTACCGCAATCGTTGTATGATTGCAACTGCCAATGGCATACAATCACTGTCAGTGCCTGTCGAACATCCTGAAACTGAGAAATGTCTGACAAAAGACATACGCATTTCAGATCATGGCAACTGGCAGCATATCCATTGGAACGCGCTTGTTTCAGGATATGGAATGAGTCCTTTCTTTGAATATTATGAGGACGACTTTGCACCGTTTTACAGGCAAAAATATCGTTTTCTGATTGACTTCAATGAACAGTTGCGTTCGACCATCTGCGAATTATTGGATATCCACCCCGATGTCAGTTATACCACCGAATACCACCCTGAGATAGCGGACGACTTTCGCACAGCCATTCGTCCCAGGCAACCCGTTGTTGACAATACATTCATGCCAAAGCCTTATTATCAGGTTTTTAGAGAGAAGCATGGTTTCCTTCCCAATCTGAGTATCATTGACTTACTTTTCAATATGGGGCCGGAGGCGGTGATGGTATTATAAGCACGCAGATAACACAGATTTACGCAGATTTTTTTTATTATCTGCGTAAATCCTCAAAATCCGCGTCATCTGCGGGCTATAAAATCATTTCCGTTTCATCACACTATTCATCACACGAACCGAAGAAACTAATTTATCGGTCGAAGTATATACATCCACATTCCACACATGCGAAGACTGTCCCTGGTGGATAATTGTTGCAACGGCACGCACGGTATCGCCTTCGTGCGCAGACGATAAGTGATTGCCGCTGACCTGCATTCCCACAGTTGTTTCATCGGGCTGACAGAGTATCATTGAGCCGAATCCGGCCACTGTTTCTGCCAAAGCCAACGTAGCGCCGCCATGCAAAATACCAAAAGGTTGCCGTGTACGCTGATCGACAGGCATAGTGGCTTCGACCCTCTCCGGCGAGGCATACGTAAACTGAATACCCAGATTTCCCACCAAGGCATGATGTCCGCTCCTGTTGATTTGGTCGAGCGGTATCTCTGTTACCCTGACATCAGCAAGGATAAACTTCTCTACAACCATGGCAACTCCGTTTTTATCGTTGCCCGCCGTCACATAATCGGCACAAGCCTTGACCGATTCTTTTGCATTCCCCATGGCTACGCCAAGACCTGCCAACTGTATCATGGATACATCGCAAACACCATTGCCGATAGCAATCACGTCTTCGGGTTGGAGATCTAATTTTTCGAGCAATATACTTAATGAATTGGCCTTATCGACATATTGCGGAACGATCTCAAGGAAATAAGGTTCAGAGCGATAGGCATCGAGCGTACCCGCTAACCGTTTTTTCCAGGTATTCTCTAAGTCTGTCAACGCGTTTTCGTCGTCGCCAACTACCATACATTTGTGCGGACTAAAGTCAATGGAATCGGCAAATTTCGCCACTTCCTTGATTTTCATCCTGTTCAGTTCGGCTTCCTGTCTGATCCACCGGTCATCCTGCCGGTTTGTAATGATGGTATCGTTTTGATAGGTGAACAGCGCAAAACCATTTTTCACTGCTTTGCGCTCTAAATAAGGCATCATTACCGGATCGATTTTTTTATCGAATAATAGTTCGCCGGTTTGCATATTCATGATTTGACCCCCATTATATGCAAGGATAAAACCTTGATTTTTATCTAATTCCAACTGTTTTGCCAAAGGCATAAGGCCGTAGGCAGGCCGTCCGGAGGCAAGCACAATCCGCACACCTACCTGCTGCGCTTTTATCAAGGCAGTTTTCGTGCGCGTTGTCATTCTTTTTTCGTGATTGAGCAGGGTGTCGTCTACATCAAGTACTAACAGTTTACATTTCATAATTATTTATTTTTTCGTGGGGGTAAGGCATGCCTTACCCCTACAAGATTCGAATGCATGATATTGGCCGGCGGACGTTCGTTACGTAGTTCTTCGGCCATATATTCCATGTATGGCATTACATGTTTAAAATAGCGCTGCAAACCATTACAGAGGTAATTAAGTCCGGGTTCGCCGTCGGCAGTCGTTAAGATCCTGTTTTTCGGACATTCCCCGTTACATAGCGTCAGGTATTGACAACGAAGGCATTGCCCCGGCAAACGATTTTGTTTGTCATTACCGAAAGCGATTTGTGCTTTTGATAAAGTAATCTCTACCAGTGATTGATTGTGAATATTCCCTCGCAGGTATTCGGGATACACAAAATGGTCGCATGCAAAAACATCGCCGTTATGTTCCATCGCTAAAGCATGTCCGCAGGTTTTGGCATAGACACAGACGCCCGGTTGAGTGCCATGCAGACATGCCAGTGTTGCGTCGAAAAGTTGTATAAAGTACGTTCCGACATCGTGCCTGACCCATTCGTTGAACACCTCGATATAAAAATTGCCATACGCGACCGGGTCGACCGACCAAGGAGCTATCTCACTGTCATCGGGATGATCGGCGGCTGTCAGCAGTTCAAGCCCGTCATCGCGGCTTCCCAATCGCTCAACGATAGGCGAAAACTGCATATAATGACTTTCTATTTCCTTGAAAAAACGGTAAACTTTTAACGGATACCTGATGTTTTGGTCGTGCAGGACAGATAAGGTATTGAAATCCACCTGATGTTTATGTAATAATTCAATTCCCCGCATCACACGCGAAAAAGTGCCCCGTCCGCCACAATCTTTCCGGTAACAGTCGTGCAACTCTTCAGGCCCGTCGATCGAAATCCCGACTAAAAAATTGTTGTCTTTAAAGAAACGGCACCATTCATCATTCAACAGCAGACCGTTTGTCTGTATACAATTCGCTATCTCGCGTCCTCCGCCATATTGTTTCTGCAGTTTGATTGCTTTTCTGTAAAAATCAATGCCTCGCAACAGGGACTCGCCGCCATGCCAGGTAAACTGAACAAAAGGCGTCGTTTGGGAATGAATATAGGAATCGATATATCGCTCCAGTAGCTCGTCAGTCATCTTGAGAGACTTACGCTCCTGATACAAAACTTCTTTCTCCAAGTAATAACAATACTCGCAATCCATATTGCATAACGGCCCGACAGGCTTCGCCATGACATACAGCGGAAAGGTAAGCGGATTAATGTATAATGTAGAGGGCATTTCAGTCTTTCAATTTCGCACTAAGAAATTCACGATTCAATCGGGCAATATGTTCTACCGAAATACTTTTGGGACACTCCACTTCACAGGCTCCCGTATTGGTACAGTTGCCAAAACCAAGTTCATCCATTTTAGCCACCATAGCCTTTGCACGGCGGGCGGCTTCTACCCGACCTTGCGGCAGCAATGCCAACTGACTGACTTTAGCAGCCACAAACAACATGGCTGATCCGTTTTTACAGGCAGCCGCACACGCTCCGCAACCGATGCAGGCGGCGGCATCCATTGCCAACTCAGCTTTCTCTTTCGATACAGGTATGGCATTGGCATCAGGTACGCCACCTGTGTTGACCGAAATAAATCCTCCGGCTTGCATAATCTTGTCGTAAGCCTGCCGGTCGACAGTCAGGTCACGGATGACAGGAAATCCTGCCGAACGCCAAGGCTCGATCGTAATCGTATCGCCGTCATTGAATTTACGGATATGGAGCTGACAAGTAGTGACAGCCGTATCCGGCCCATGAGGATGTCCGTTGATATATAATGAACACATTCCGCAAATACCTTCGCGACAGTCGTGGTCGAAATACACCGGCTCTCTGCCTTCATTGATCAACTGCTCGTTTAGCACATCGAGCATTTCAAGAAATGAACTGCTCTGTGAGATTTCTTTGATTTGATACGTTTCGAAAGCCCCTTTTTCTTTCGGGCCTTTCTGACGCCATACTTTGATTGTGAGATTTATGTTTTTGTCCATCGTTGCAATTTAGAATAATTGAATAACTGATTAACTGATAATTTAACTAAACTCTAATCACTATTTTTTGTAGTCGCGTTGAGTTCGTTCTATAAATTCATAATCAAGCGCTTCTCTGCAAATAATTGGTTTATTATCCTCTCCGTTGTATTGCCAGCAAGACACATACGAGAAGAGTGTATCGTAACGGAGCGCTTCGCCTTCGGGTGTCTGATGTTCTTCGCGGAAATGTCCGCCGCAAGATTCTGCACGGGCGTAAGCATCTTGCGCCATCAGCTCGCCTATTTCTAAAAAATCAGCCAACCGGAGTGCTTTTTCGAGTTCGACATTCAGGTCGTCGCTTTTACCCGGTATGCGAACATTTTGATAAAATTCCTCTTTCAGCCTGGCAATCATTTCGCCGGCTTCTATCAATCCATTAGCATTACGTCCCATACCCACATGGTTCCACATAATATGTCCCAATGTCTTGTGCATACTGTCGACCGATCGATTCCCACTGATACCCATCAGCCTTTCAATACGTTGATGCATCTTTTTTTCAGCCTCTTCAAATTCAGGCAGATCCGTACTGAAACGGGGAACCTGTATATAGTCGGCTAAATAGTTTTGAATCGTATAAGGCAGGATGAAATAACCATCCGCCAATCCTTGCATCAGGGCAGAAGCGCCCAGCCGGTTGGCGCCATGGTCGGAGAAATTGGCTTCACCGATAGCGAACAATCCGGGAATATTGGTCATCAATTCGTAATCCACCCATAATCCACCCATGGAATAATGCAGGGCAGGGTAAATTTTCATCGGCGTTTGATACGGATCGTCATTCACAATCTGCTGATACATACGGAAAAGATTGCCATAGCGCTCTTCAATTACATGATTTCCCAAACGCCGGATGGCATCGGCAAAGTCGAGATACACCGCCTCGCCTGTTTCTACGCCGAATCCTGCGTCGCAACGTTCTTTTGCTGCACGCGAAGCTACGTCGCGCGGCACTAAATTGCCGAAAGCCGGATAGCGGCGTTCCAAAAAATAATCGCGGTCTTCCTCTGCAATCTCAACCGGTGTAAGTTTGCCGGCACGGATAGCCTCTGCGTCTTCTTTCTTTTTCGGAACCCAGATGCGTCCGTCGTTGCGCAACGACTCGGACATCAATGTCAGTTTTGACTGAAATTCACCGTGTACAGGAATACAGGTAGGGTGAATCTGAACCATACAGGGATTGGCAAACAAAGCGCCTTTTTTATAACATTGCCATAGTGCCGAACCGTTCGACGCCATGGCATTGGTTGAGAGAAAGAACGTATTCACATACCCTCCGGTGGCAATAACAACCGCATGAGCCGAAAAACGTTCGATTGCTCCCGTTAGCAGATTGCGGGCAAGTATGCCCCGTGCATGTCCGTCAACAATGACTACATCAACCATTTCATATCGTGTATATAAATGCACTTTGCCAAGTCCGATCTGACGACTTAATGCCGAATAAGCGCCCAGTAATAATTGCTGTCCGGTCTGACCACGTGCGTAAAATGTACGCGATACCTGTGCGCCGCCAAAAGAACGGTTGTCTAATAATCCGCCATATTCGCGGGCAAACGGCACGCCTTGTGCAACACACTGGTCAATGATGGCATTGGATACTTCCGCCAGCCGGTATACATTGGCTTCCCTGGCGCGGTAGTCGCCACCTTTGATGGTATCGTAAAATAAACGGTAGATTGAATCGCCGTCGTTCTGATAATTTTTTGCCGCATTGATACCTCCCTGAGCTGAAATAGAATGAGCGCGGCGCGGTGAATCCTGTATACAAAAGCTACTTACATTAAATCCCAGCTCCGCCATTGACGCGGCTGCCGAAGCGCCGGCTAAGCCTGTACCTACTACAATGATATCCAAACGGCGTTTATTAGCCGGATTGACCAATTTCTGATGTGTTTTATAATAACTCCACTTTTCGGCTAATGGGCCGGGGGGGATCTTTGAATCGAATTTAAAATTGAAACCTCCCCCTGCCCCCTCCGAAGGGGGATAGAGTTGAGATGCGTCTCCCCCAACCCCCTCCGAAGGGGGATAGAGTTGAGATGCGCCTCCCTCTGCCCCCTCCGAAAGAGGGGGATATAAAAATTGAAACTTATTATCTTCCATACTCAAACATATCTTTATATATTTTAGCGATTTATCTTCTTTTTTTTGCATTATAAATGCTTATACTCACAACTGCAGGATTACAAATCCTGCAGGACGAAGTCAATTGTCCATTCTCAATTCTCAATTCTCAATTGCTTCCGTTCCGAAAGCCAAACATTAATTTTTAACACTAATGTAAAGTCTCAATTCTCAATTGCTTCCGTTCCGAAAGCCAAACATTAATTTTTAACACTAATGTAAAGTCTCAATTCTCAATTAATTTGCATGCACCATCCTAAACATCCGATTCCATCGGATACCGCCATTGAACAATCCGAAATCTTTATCTAACGAAAGCCAAATCAGAATCGGCTTGCCGACAATATGATCTTCCGGCACAAAACCCCAGGCGCGGCTATCTAAGCTGTTATGCCTGTTGTCGCCCATCATAAAATAATAATCATACTTAAATGTATAGCTTGTTGCGGATTTTCCATTGATCAAAACTGTTCCGTCGGGTTTCACTTCCAGCGTATTATTTTCGTAATTCCGGATGCAGCGGTTATAGAGCGCAAGGTTTTTCTCGTCTAACTGAATGGTGTTGCCTTTGGCAGGAATCAGGATCGGCCCGAAATTATCGCGTGTCCATCCGGTTTGATAAGCTGAAACGCCTGTTGGATACGTGGAACCGCCAAAATAATTATCCGGCTCGATGATTACCTGCTTTACGGTCGGTATTTTTTGTATCATATCCAAAGCCTTTTTCGTCAGAGGCAGCCGATAAACCGGTGTGCTGATTCTTCCTTCATCGCCAAAACCCATAGGCAACAGGTAACGATGATAGCCGGTATATGACGAAACAAGTTCGCGGTCTTTTTTACTGATACCGAGCATACGAAACTGGTCTTCGGTAAGGATCGAACCGTCTGTTTCGACATAATAAACGTATTGCAGGTTTTCCGGGTTAAAGGCCTCTTTCCCATCAATATACACCTGATTGTCCACCACCGACAGCATATCTCCGGGCATCCCGATACAACGTTTCACATAATTTTCGCGTTTATCTACCGGGCGATACATAATTTCGCCGTACCGCGCTTTATTGGTCAGCACATTGGCACGCCCGTCGCGTTCCACCAAATTATAAAAATCGGGATTTTGTTCATAGAGTGCAATGGTATCGCCGGCCGGAAAATTAAATACAACGATATCGTTGCGCTTTACCGTTCCAAGCCCCTTGACACGTTTATATCCCCAATTGGGCCATTCAATATAGGATTTGGTGTTAAAAAAGGGAAGTGTATTTTGTACCAACGGAAACGAAATAGGCGTATTGGGTACTCGCGGGCCATAGCTCAACTTGCTTACAAACAAATAATCGCCCACCAGCAACGATTTTTCTAACGAAGGGGTGGGAATCTGGTAATTCTGAAACACAAACAGGTTAATGATATAGACAGCAATCAAGGCAAATAATATATCATCAATCCATTCCAGCATTTCGCGTACTTTCGGATTTTTTGCCTTTTTCCAGCCTCCCCAGGGAATAAATTTGGTCAGGAAAATATCTATAAGAACTAATAAGCCAAATAACAACCACAGATTTTCCATCCAAATGCAAAACAGGATGTACAGGACAGCCCAGATGCCAAAATTAATCCATTGCCTTTTGTTAAATTGAGAATTGAGAATTGAGAATTGAGAATTATTTTTTTTCATACTCCGTTTTTATTTGATGTTTTTGATATTTGGTTCATATTTAATGCGTTGATTTTTTGTCTTGTTTTTTCATTATCCATTGTCCATTGTCCATTATCAATTGTCCATTCTCAATTGCTTCCGTTCCGAAAGCCAAACATTAATTTTTAACACTAATGTAAAGTCTCAATTCTCCATTCTCAATTAAGTAAGTCTTTCATCCCCAGAAATCCTTTTTTGCCGACGGTAAATTCGGCGGCAAGTACTGTGCCCATAGCAAGTCCTGCGCGGCTTTTCGAACTATGCCTGATTTGGATCAAATCAACGCCCGATTCATACACAATGTCGTGAATACCGGGTGTTTCGCCTTCACGAATGGATTCGATATACAAGTCGGCAGGGTCTCCTGTGTTGATGCCGGTCCATTGTTTTTTCCGGTCAATATGTTCGAGAATGTCGCCGGCTAAGGTAATAGCTGTTCCGCTTGGCGCATCTAATTTATGGATATGATGGGTTTCCGAGACTGACACATCATATTCCGGAAAATTGTTCATCAAGCGTGCCAGACAGGCATTTACCTCAAAAAAGATATTGACGCCCAAGCTGTAATTGGGTGCATAGAAAAATGTCTTTCCTTCATTGGCACAAATGGTTTTTATTTCGTCGAGATGATCTAACCAGCCTGTGGTACCGGCTACGACCGGTATGTCGGCGGCAAAACATCGCAGGTAATTATCGTAAGCAGCCGAAGGCGTTGTAAATTCAATAGCTACATCGGCGCTTCTAAATGCCTCGGACTCAAAATCGCCCTGATTATCAATATCAATAACCGACACAACCGAATGTCCTCTTTCGATCAATATCTTTTCAATGGCTTTCCCCATTTTACCGTAACCTATTAGCGCTGCTTTCATATTAATTGACAATTTAGACCTCCCCCTGCCCCTTCTAAAGGGAGATATGACATTGAATATTATTTATTTCGTTCCCCGATTTTCCTTCTCGTTTCATCCGTATTTGAAATAATTTTCAATTTGATTTGCAAAAGTAAATAAATTAATTGAATTTTGTACTGTAATTCTCAATGGCATCCCTTTGGAAAGCCAAACATTATAAATTTTTAACACTATTGTAAAGTATTAATTCTCAATTCTCAAATTTATGGAACGATTGCTTCAGTATATATGGAAATACAGGCTTTATCCGGCAGGTGATCTGCAAACGACGGATGGTCGTCCGTTGACGGTACTTGATCCGGGGATCAGCAATACGGACGCAGGCCCTGATTTTTTCAATGCCAAAATCAAAATCGGCGATGCAGTCTGGGCAGGTAATGTCGAGATTCACCGAAAAGCGACCGACTGGCTATCGCATCATCACTACCGTGACCCTGCCTACGACTCTGTGATTTTGCATGTGGTAGCAGATGACGACGCAGTCATATTTCGTCCCAACGGCGAACAGATTCCACAAGTAGTAATTGAGATTCCGGCTAAAATAAAGCAAAATATGGACTGGTTGCTTTTACGCGATACTTCGTTGCCTTGCGCCGAACGCATTCATGAGATTGATCCGGTTCAGATATCGGCATGGATAAGCGCTTTACTAACGGAAAGGCTTGAAAGGAAGGTTGAAGCTATTTTCGCCCTGCTTGACCAAAACCATCAGGACTGGAACGAAATTTTTTACATTACCCTGACGCGCAATTTCGGATTTGGCAGTAACGGCGATGCCTTTGAATGTTTGGCCAAAAGCCTGCCGTTCAAATATATACTTAAACAACGCGACAGGCGCGAACAAGTAGAAGCGTTATTGTTCGGACAGGCAGGCTTACTCAACGAACAGTTAGACGATCCGTATTATCAATTATTACAGCAGGAATATCGTTTCTTACAACAGAAATACAGCTTAGTGAAGCCGGATTATGTCATCATCAAGCGCTTGCGAATGCGTCCATCAGGTTTTCCTTCTATACGCATTGCCCAATTAGCTGCTATCTGGACGCATTATGGCACGCTTTTTTCGCATGTTCTCGAAGATTGCCGGCCGGAAACTTTAAAAACATATTTTAACGCCCCGCTGTCGAAATACTGGGATACGCATTATAATTTCTACTATTTAGCGCGCAACAAAAGGAAGAGAATCGGACAGTCTATATTCCATATTATTATGATTAACACCATAGCTCCCATACTGTTTGCTTATGGTCGTGAAAGGAATAATCCCGATTATTGTGCAAAAGCGATACAGATGCTGGAAAATATCCCTCCCGAGCAGAATAGTTTGATCAGTGATTTTACCGGCGCCGGTATCAGTGTAAGAAATGCTTACGACACGCAAGCCTTGATCCAACTACGCCGCGAATACTGCGAAAAGAAAAAATGCCTCAATTGCCGTATCGGCTTTTCCCTGATAAAAAAATAGGGGCGGGTTTTAAACCCGCCCCTACATAAGAAATAATTTTAACTAAACTCTACCTGATAATCACCTTATGCACCGACCCATCTTTCAGCGTGACGATATAAGCGCCTCGTGCAAGCGGCAGGGTAATCCCACCTTCGGGTACATCAATGCGGGTGACTAAAGTACCGGCTACTGAGTAGACGCTGGCTATGTCTTCGCGGCTAACCCTGATATACAGCATATTGCCACTCGACCAGACAGCTGCTTTATCTACCGATTCGTTGAGTACGCCATCACCTCTCAGGTTCGGGCCGATATAGATATAAACCGGTTGAGTTTTCACGTAAGGCAATGTATATTCATGTTCGCCTGTAGCTCTTACTGTACTGATCAGAATTTCGGAAGCGCCTACAAAGTCAAAACGACTGGAAGTAACTTCAAGGATTTCTCTTCCTTCAAAGTCGAGCGTAAAGGTGAAATGATCACCCCAAGGTACATAATGTACGCCCGGATTCGGGAACATGTGTACGCCGGGAGGAGGTTCCGGTAAAATAACTGCACGCTGAACCATCGGACGGGCAGTTTCGCCGACACACAGATAGACTACGCCTTCTTCGCTGATGTCAAGTCTCAGCGGCGTACCGTCGATTCTCAAAGTCATCAGTTTCAGGTTTCTCAGGTTCGACATATCCTCAACCGTGTTGTAACGGATAATCGGATAACAGCCCGGGGTATAAAACTGACCGCAACGTTTTTCAACATAGACGTTGATATCACCGCGAAGGAGCAGGTGATCCACTTCGATACAGTCGGCTTCTTCGCCTTCAAAACCAAACTCATTACCGATCGAATAGTGCAGTTCTGCGCCATAATCCATCGAAAGATTTTGCATCCTCAAGGTACCGGCTTTTTGTTCGTAGCAGTTTCCTTTTACGCCCAGTGAAGCATAACCCGGAGCTAAACGAGCCTGTATTTCAACATATACATCGTTATGAACAGTTCCAAATCCACCGAAAGTAGACGTTGAGATCACATTTAATGTCCGGCCCGGTAACCATAATTCGCTGTAGTCGCTGCTGCTGCAATCGGGAGCAATCGGTTCCATGTGAAGGTGACGTGCAAAAACGCCTGCCTGACTTTTCGTCGACATTTGTATTTCGGAAACAAGTTCGAAATGACCGTCTCTTTTTCCGTCGCCTGCATTCCAGAATTCAACCTGGTTGCGTACCTTAAATGTATCGACGAAAAATTTAGCATCGATATAAGGCGGTTGAAACGGAGCGTCCATATAATCAGTGAGGAAAGTGAGTACGGTATGGTCAGCCACTAAGGTGTGCAGACGTTTCACGCTTGCGCCGTTCAGGAAGGCAACGGCCAAGGTATCCACTGCAGTATGGTCAACTTTATTGCCACCTTGTACATGTGAATAACAATCCACGCAATCATCAGCCTGCGGAGGCGTAAAACGCTGATGTCCCAGTTTGATAACCGGCATATTACGTTCTAAGCGGCTCCAGGTGGTCAGGTTAAGTTTGCTGCCATTCAGGATCAAACTGTCATGTACGATCAGACTGTCGGTCTGGATATGAAGCGACGCTTTATTGCCTGTATTTGAAAATGAATTCAGTTCCAAGACACCATAGACATCCAAAACCGGCGATCCGATATAGACCTTTGAATTTTCAGCAAGAATACGTGCATCGTCGTGGAAGGTGACGCGCGCCACCTGATGCAGGAAAGCATCATCGCAGCCGCCCGGACATTTCGGCGTACATTCATTGTCAAAAGCATTGAACGGGTTATTCAACCAGTTTTTCTTGTTGCCCTGACTTTTGATATACAATCCGTAACCGGCAACGTTTTCACCGTGCAATGATCCAAATCCCGGCACTGCTCCCATACCGGATCCCGTACCGCCATAAAAATAGGTCTTTTTATAAACATCTATCAGATCGGATGCCACAGCGGCAAAACCTCCGCTATTGGTATCACTGAAATCGAGTACGAGGTTGCGTGCCTTGTTGACAGTCGTATCGGAGTCGCAATGATAGTCACCGTTTACGCACGGATAAGATGCGCCATTGATAAACGGATCGAATTGGGTATCGATTGTCTTCAGACCGCCATATTGCAACTTGATATTGTTGTCGGCTCCTATAAAGACGCTACCGCTATTGCCAACGCCCTGTGATACAGGAGTATATTGGAAGTCCTGGAGATATATATTGTTCATTTTTTCAAGACAGTCGCAGGGATCAAATCTCAATTTGTCGGGCAGCAGGCTGTTTGCGTAGAACAGCAGGCTTCCCTGCATGCGTTCGGCATTGAATTCGTAACGCATATCGATGTCTCCCTCCTGAGTCAGAAATTGTGCATTTCCGGCGCCGTCATTAAAGTTCAGGTTGGCGCCGTTGTTGATAATGATGTTTCCGCGTTTACCGGCATTAAACAGCAGATTGCCATCGTAGCCGCTGTATTCCAATCCGACAAGATCACACAAGGTATTTCCGCCGGTCGGATTGGGCGAATTGAGTGCACAACGTGCTACGCCTCCGATTATACCGGCTTTTTCATAATAGTCGCGTGTGCCATACGTAGGATTACCGCAAATATACCAGTTTGTAAATGGAATGGAAACCTCCATATCATGCGCTGATGAAACGGGTAAATCTATGTTCTTATGCGTAAAATAGATGTTACCGCCTCCGGCAGGAATATCGGTTTCATCCTGGTTCCAATATCCGGCCTTGATAAACAGGTGGCCGTCTGTATTCCCTGCATTCACAGTATAATTGAAATTATTCAGATCGTACGATACCGGGTTTGCTGCGGGAAAATTGCATAAAAACGACGGGCTTTGCTGCGTCAATTGGAAAGATGGCGTAAGCGCCGTTGCCGATGATAAATAATAGGGATATGCTTCATTGACGGTTGTTCCATCATTGTGTCCTAAATAGATATCTCCGTAGTGAGAAATAATTTCCATGCTGTTTCCGGTCGAATTTTGATCCTCATAATCAACCATTGCCGTCCAGATATGGTTTTCAGCGATTATTTCTGTCAACCCGGCGTTTGCATTATCACGCAAGATCGTCAGGGAGTCGAATGTATGGATATTTCCCCTGCGTCCGGTTACATCTGCATTGGTTTCAACTTGCGCAGCTGACGGAAGGGCATTCACGTTGTTTTCGGCTTTGAACGAAATTGTGTTATCGCTTGAATACAAGATATTTACCGGACGTTCTGTCTGGATATATCCGCCTCTCGACAACCAGGTCAGGTCTCCCATACCGGTTGCATCGGCATACAGGAAGTCCACACGTCCTTTGGTATTGATATTGCGTTCAGCTTCCCATAAAGTTGTTGTTTGGGAGGCCGGGTCGACCGTAAAGGTTACCGGAGCAGGCCCCAGTAACGGATGGTTTGATGCATAATCTTCGCATGATGCATTGGTTAAAATATCGTTTTCGGCATACAGGGTCACAATACTTCCTGCGCCTGCACCTGCCGTTTCGGTATAGTTAAAATCCGATCTGATATCAATATTGTTTGAAACGATTTCAGCAGTGCTACAATATGCATAATTAAAATCTAAATGGAATGTGCCGTCGCCAGCCTGCAGGTAAGTAGTTCCGTTTGTACCTGTATTTAAACGATTTATTTCGACGGGACTGTTGGTTTGGATCATGCCGTTCCTTGCCCACCATTTAATTTGGTTATCCGTTAAATAATCAAATAAGACCGAGTGATTGGTAACAATGTTATTGCCTGCTTCCCAGGTTATATCGTCACCTGTTGCAGCAGCATTGTGGTCGAAATAGATCGGATTATGAGTAGTAATACTCCCGTTTACAGCTTCCCAGGTAGTTGTTCCCGACGCATTTCCGTCGTGCGTAAAAGTTACTCCATTGCCTCCTGTGGTAGTAATGCTGTTTTCAGCTTGCCATGATGTCGGGCCATCGTTACCGGTATTGACAAAATTAACATCGTCGTTGGTGGCTATATTGTTGCCTGCAAACCAGCTTGTTGCATTGTCAGCGCCCGTATTAGTAAAATCAATGGTGTGATTGGTCGTAATATTTCTATAGGCTGTCCATGCTGTTGTACCGGTTGCGCTTGAGCGATTAAATTCAACCGGATTATTGGTTGTAATATCCTGTCGTGCAGTCCATTCAGTTGTACCTGTACCAACGGTTATATTCTCAAAGAGAATCGTGGTGTTTGTGGTGATATCGCGGTCAGCATTCCATGATGTAGATCCTGTGCCTTCTTGTGTAAAACTTACTGTTTTTGAAGCATCATTCACCGTAATATCGCGACCTGCCTGCCAGACAGTTGCGCCGGAGCCGGTATGTGCAAAGGTGACATCTGCGTTTGTAGTGATATCGTTGGCAGCCTGCCAGCGGGTTTCGCCTGTCACGGCTGTGTTAGTTACGGATACAATAGCGCCTGCATCCACAAAAATATCGCCTGTCCCACAGAAATACCCTGTCGAACCTACGATATTATTAGGAGCTACGCCTGCATAAAAATAGTCGCCGGCTGCCGGAACAGGCGCATAACATGTCGTAATCGAAGGAGCGATGTAATTTTGCTTGTATCCGTATACGCCATAATCGCCTGTTGTAGCAGATGCTGTATACGTATGATTTGCATTGAAATTGACTTGTCCTCCGTTAATCGTCAGATTGGCTGTGGTGCCACCGGTAAAAGTCTGCGGAAAATTAAAGTTGACATTTTGCGAACCTTCAATTAATAAATGTCCGGTAGATAAAGTAAAAGCCCAGGGGCCTGAGGCAAATGTCAATGGATTACAGGTATGGTCGTAGATTTGCATCAAACCAGCTCCAACGGCAGGCGACGCCGTACCAAACATACCGGTATTTAACAATGTCACCGCATTGTTTCCATAGTTGCCGAGATTGGCCGAACCGTGTATCGGCAGATCGTAGCCAAAGTAAGTAGTTAAACCTCTTGGCTCTGCAGATTTTGCAAATGTTTTCCCACCGGCGCTTCCCGGATTGGAAGTAACAGACTGTACGAGCATGGCATTTTGCGAAGCCTGATTGGTATTCGCGCCAATCAGGATGGTTCCTCCGCCCGTATTGGTTTTCATCGTTATCCCCGCAGGAATAAACTGTGTTTGGATACCCATTACGGCATTCAAACCTAACGAAGTGCCAACACCCACTCCTGTTCCTGTACCGATATTATCGATCGCTCCATTCGACACAATACTTGCTGCATCGAAATCAGCGTCATTCATTAAGGTATAGAAGCCGGAAGGCAATCTGAGTGTTGCTGCCGAATTGGTGTGCGTAGCGGCCGCTGCAATACTTTTCGCCGGTGCATCTGACCCCTGTAAACGGATATGCGAACCGGCAAGTAATATGATTTCTCCATCAACCCAGCCTCCTCTTGTACCAGATGAAGACGACCAGCGAACTTCCAGATGTGTTCCTGAATTAGATGCAGTTCCTGTAGTCCATCCTCCGTTCCAATTGGTCGAAGTGCTGCCTGCAGTACCTGTACAAGTAAAGGTAGGTAAACGGTAATCAAAACTTACCACATGCGTTTCGAGATGATAGGTAAAGGTTGTCGTATAATGGTACCATGGGTTATCCATAAAATAAAACTGTTGCAACAACCAGGGCACATTTGAATTGGTGAGATTGCCGGTATTTCCGTCTATGTTTATGACAGTGGGAGCTGTGAAAGTGACGGCGGTCTGCGCTAATCCGGTACCATCCGGCACCTGTGGGTTATTAACAGTTACGACTGCAGGTCCCCATGATGCGGTCACGGAATGGCTACCCGCTGTTATCCATGTAGTTGAAGTGCCATCAAGATATTGTCCATTTTGAGTACTGGGGAAATCACAGCTTGAAGTTACCGCAAGATTTTGGGTAGCTGTAATAAGACCGGTGCTGGTTCCTTGTCCCACCAGGCCATTGCTGGGACTTCCATTCACTACAAGATGCCTGACATGATTTTGTGTATTACCAACGGTAATCCGGCCATTGCCCATATTAAAACCTTGTACGGTTGACGCACCCCAAAAACCGGTATTTGCGCTGCCGGTATTATTTCGGGGCGAAAGCGTACCTGACTCGCCCGGTCCATAGTTGTTTTCAACAGTAAACATTGAATTGACGGAATGTGTTCCTACACATTGATCGCCAGAACCATTCAGTATGCCTCCATCCATATCGCCGTAAGCTCTCAGATCGATTCTGGGAGGAGTTTCATCGGACTGAAATTCGGGCGCTAATAACCCCAATTGTCCCCATACATTTATATAACCGCCCCAAAGTGCGGCTGATATAAAAATGATCAAAAAAGTGTACTTTTTCCTCATATTTGCACTAAATTTAATTAATAATATATATAAAATATTTTAATAATATTTCTCCAATTAATACAATGCCGTCACATACGATATATATAAAACCGTGTGATATAGGCAACAAAGGTGCGTTTAATATTTTAATGTAAATACATTTCAGGCAATAATATTATCATTATTATATATTTTTAACGAAAAAATACAAATACGTTAAATTATGTTAAATAAAAAACTTGCCAATTTTCATTCAATAATTATCAATTACGTTCGTTTTGCTTCGTTCCGGCAAATAAACAAAAAGGGTTGTCCGCTTTCACGAACAACCCTTTTTGATAAGTAATTAATTTAGAGATTTTACATCCCCATAACCCCCTTCAGAGGGGTATTTGAATTTCAACTAAACTCTAAACTCTACTAACTAAACTCTATCTAATAATCACCTTATGCACCGATCCATCTTTCAGCGTGACGATATAAGCGCCTCGTGAAAGCGGCAGGGTAATACCACCTTCGGGTACATCGATACGGGTGACTAAAGTACCGGCTATCGAGTAGACGGTGGCAATGTCTTCGCGGGCAACTCTGATATGCAGTGTATTGCCACTCGACCAGACAGCTGCTCTATCTACCGATTCGTTGAATACGTCATCACCTCTCAGGTTCGGGCCGATATAGATATAAACCGGTTGAGTCTTCACGTAAGGCAATGTATATTCATGTTCGCCTGTAGCTCTCACTGTACTGATCAGAATTTCGGAAGCGCCTACAAAGTCAAAACGACTGGAAGTAACTTCAAGAACTTCTCTTCCTTCAAAGTCGAGCGTAAAGGTGAAATGATCACCCCAAGGTACATAATGTACGCCCGGATTCGGGAACATGTGTACGCCGGGAGGAGGTTCCGGTAAAATAACCGCACGCTGAACCATCGGACGGGCAGTTTCGCCTACACACAGATAAACTGTACCCTCTTCGCTGATTTCAAGTCTCAGCGGAGTTCCGTTGAGTCTCAAGGTCATCAGTTTCAGGTTTCTCAGGTTCGACATGTCTTCAACCGAGTTGTAACGGATAATCGGATAGCAACCGGGGGTATAATACTGACCGCAACGTTCTTCTACATAGACGTTGATGTCACCGCGGAGCAGCAGATGATCCACTTCGATACAGTCGGCTTCTTCGCCTTCAAAACCTAACTCATTACCGATCGAATAGTGCAGTTCTGCGCCATAATCCATCGAAAGATTTTGCATCCTCAAGGTACCGGCTTTTTGTTCGTAGCAGTTTCCTTTTACGCCCAGCGAAGCATAACCCGGAGCTATGCGAGCCTGTGTTTCAACATACACATCGTTGTGTACGGTTCCATATCCACCGAAAGTAGATGTAGAGATTACATTTAATGTCCGGCCCGGTAACCATAATTCGCTGTAGTCGCTGCTGCTGCAATCGGGAGCAATCGGTTCCATGTGAAGGTGACGTGCAAAAACGCCTGCCTGACTTTTCGTCGACATTTGTATTTCGGAAACAAGTTCGAAATGACCGTCTCTTTTTCCGTCGCCTGCATTCCAGAATTCTACCTGGTTGCGTACCTTAAATGTATCGACGAAAAATTTAGCATCGATATAAGGCGGTTGAAACGGTGCGTCCATATAATCAGTGAGGAAAGTGAGCACGGTATGGTCAGCCACTAAGGTGTGCAAACGTTTCAGGTTTGCGCCGTTCAGGAAGGCAACTGCCAATGTATCTACTGCAGTATGGTTAAGTTTGCTGCCACCTTGTACGTGTGAAAAACATTCATTGCAATCGTCAGCCTGCGGAGGCGTAAAACGCTGATGTCCCAGTTTGATAACCGGCATATTGCGTTCTAAGTTACTCCAGGTAGTCAGGTGTAGTTTGCTGCCATTCAGAATCAAACTGTCATGTACGATCAGACTGTCGGTCTGGATATGAAGCAGTTGATTATTTTTGGTAGCGGGGCCGTCTTCTGTATTCAGTTCGAGATTGCCATACACTTCGAGTACGGGAGTTCCGATATAGACTTTCGAATTTTCAGCGTAGATGCGTGCGTCGTCGTGGAAAGTTACGCGTGCTACCTGATGCAGGAAAGCGTCGCCACATACATCACCCACACATTTCGGTCCGCATATACCAAATGAGGTAAACGGATTTTCCGTCCAGTTGTTCTTATTTCCCTGCGCCTTGACATACAGACCGTAGCCTGCTACGTTCTCACCGTGAAGCAGTCCGCCCGGTGATGTCTGACCGTTAATGGACGTATGTGCAGGTACAGGACTCATACCTAATGTTGAACCACCGTTATAAATCAACGGTTTGTAAATATCAATCAGGTCGGACGCTACGATACCTACACCACCGCGGCTATTGCTTTGGAAGTTCAGCAGCAGGTCGGACGCCTTGTTTTCGCTCGGGTCGGAATCGCAGTGGAACGAAGTTCCGCATGTGATACCGTTGCCGTCATAACCTGTTCCGTCTGTCAGGAACGGGTCTTTCCATGTTCCGACACTTTTCAGACCACCGTATTGCAACTTGATGTTGTTGTCGGCGCCGAAATAAAGGCTGCCTTCTCCAACGTAGTCAACATGTGCCGGGTCAAGATTATATTTCAAATCCTGAATATATACATTGTTGCTTTCTTCTTCGCACTCGCAATCGATACTCTTTTTATTCGGATTGCCATTGTCGGCAAGGAATAATACGCCCTGACCCTGAAGAAGTGTTTTGATAGTCGTTTGTCCGCGCATATCAATATCACCTCCGCGGGTACGGAAGAAGGCATTACCTGTATTGCTTTGGAAATTTAACCGTGCGTTTACATTATTAATAATATTACCGCGAGCGCCAGCGTCGAGAATCAATTCACCGCCGTTGGCGATATAATTCAAAGAGATGTCCTTAGCAGGAATCAATGATCCTCCTGACCCCGGATTGACAAGATGTCCTGCAAAATAACTCCAGAAAGTGTCTGTGCCGCAACGACCCAGTCCACCAATGATGCCGAACTGTTCATAATCCCTCATGGAGCTACCTACAATGTTATTGCGTTGGTGCAAACGGTTGTTCGGCGTACATTGATATTGATTCGAGAAAGGAATCAAAATATTGGTAGTGTGCAATTCGTCGACGAGCATTTCGATATCCATGCTTGTGAAATAGATATTTCCGCCGCCTGCCTGTGATGAATTACCCTGATCATCGTATCCGGCAAATATATTGATTTCACCCGAAGTACCTGTTCCTTTGTAAGTAAATACATTGTCAGAAGCTGTCTTGCCATTGGAAACAGCCATATCGTTATTATCGTATACATTAACGCCGATACTGTAGCCTAAGTAGATATCTCCTTTGCGCGAAATAATATTCAACACGTCGTTGTCGTTCTCGCTGATGCTGGTAAACGACGCTGTACGGATATTATTGGCAGCAATAAGGTTGGTCTCAGCAACTCCGGCTGGGTTTGTAGGACGGTTAATTGTCACATCATCATTCAGATAAATATTTCCGCGTACACTGTTCAGGTTGCCGGCATTATTTTCACAAGAAAAAGCAAGATCATCCCTGTCTTCTGCCCAGAAAGTCACCAGACCTTGTCCGATTCCATCAACATAATCAGTCGTTATATCCAATTTTTGGGTAACAACATTACCTCCATCGGATAAAAGATAAAAATTGTTTCCTGTGTTGGTTGTTGTTGTCGCATCAATCACGCCATCTTCACGTAATTCTACATCGCTAAGCGCCTGCACACGGAAAGCTCCGTTATTTGAAGCATCCAAATAGGCTTGTTCTATTGCTGCCATGGAACCTGCACGGAAATAAATATTGGCGTCGCAGTAGGCTGCATTGTTATTGCCATAATTCAGTATAGACAAATCCTCAATTCCATCAAGATGGAAATTAGGCGTTTCACCAAAGTTGGTACCAAAATTCATGGTAAAGTTCGATATCGTGGTGCAGCCTTCAAAATTTTTCAGGATACCGCCGGAATAGATATGAAAATATTCTTTTCCTGCGGTTGACGGACCGATTTCGATAACACCCGGATTATCATCCTTGCCCACCGGATCATTATTGGCGTCAGAGGCAGCTGTCGTACGAATCTCCGCCATCAATCCGTCAAAATCATAATCGCCATATACCCCAAAAATAGAAGCCTCTGCTTTATCAGTTGGTTCTTCTATTTCATTTGCAGTAATCGATGCATTTTTAAACTCATTAAGATGCGGTGTTGCAAACGCATGTGTAGTAGTACCAAGGTACATATATATATTTGCGTCCGGATCGGGGAAGTTTGCTGCTGTATACAGTGCATTAGCTGATTGCAACGACAGATCGCGTTCGTGAAACATATTGGCTTGAAAATCGCCTTTGGTGCGCAATGTAACACGATCTGCAACAGGTAATACAATTAAGGCATTTGTTTGTGTATTGGGAGCAGGGGCAGCTTTATCATCACTTGCCAAATTGCCTATAAAGCCTGTATTATCCGTCACATCTTCTTCAACACAAACTATTGCGCCACTCAATAATTGAACGGCTGCATCTAATTGCGTGGCGCCTGCATAAAAACCTCCAACAGTCGAATCGTCCCATTCAACGTCGAAAGCAAACCCCATCATGTAGCCTGAATTACAGGTAGCGCCTGTTTTCTGAAAACCCAAGGCGCTGTTTTGCCAGTTCATGCCACGATGGTCATAAGTAGCACTCCGGTATTTGTTATAATTTTGTTCAACTGTTGTTACATAATTCACCTGATAAGCCCAAACCACAGGATCGATTTGAATAGTCTTCAACTGTGTAGTACCTGCTATGGCCAATGTAGTGGGACGCTGATAATTGTCAATAAACCAGGTTCCGGATTGGCCTGCAACTGAATTCGGAGTCATTTGATCAAGCATTTCCTGGGCATTTGTCATAGGGTTGCCTCTGAACTGAGTCAGTTCAATGCCATCATCAACAAAAATAACGGGCAATGCACTTGAATATAATTGCGTAGTCCCGTATGTAGGAAGGTGATAAAAAGGCAGAGGATCTCTCGTTGAAGTATAAACATCTTTAGGCAGGTCAATGGGATCTACATCAACAACCAATAAATCCCTTGTGCCATTTTGTTGGCCAGTACTGTTATGATGCGATACGGCTATTCGGGCACTTCCTGTAGATATTATCGCACCAAACGGTGGGGTAGAAGGATGTGGTGAAACGACTGATGCAAATAACGCATTTTGACAGGGAGCTATCCATGTTCCGGTAGCTGACCTTCCCACTCTCCAGGGATTTGTTCCTGTAAACTCAGCTGCATTAAATGAATTAAATGAATACACAATGGGAAGTTGCATTTTTGCGGAACTACCGATATCAGTTGTTGATCCCGGACGTGTGGTTGTAACTAAATCGTATGACCGCGGTGTGGCTGAAGTCAGTGTAGCTGCTGTGGGTGTGTAGCCATATCCGTTTGGACTACCGGCTTGATAATGAAAACTGACTGTCGTTTGTTGCGGACTTGTGTACATCAATACTTTAAATTCATCAGCTCCTCTTGCGGCAGGAACACCACCGGGCGTATAAGTTCGCTGTATGTATCCCGAAAATGGATACTGGTAGGGATAAGTTGACCAATTGTAATCGCTATGATGGCTACTACCCCAGGAAGGAAGTCTTAATACCGAAATCCATCCTATTCCATACCCGTCACCATTATAAACACGGACTACCGTATTGCGGTTGTCATTTCCTCCGATAAATACTTTATCGGGAGAAGTAGCAATCGGATTGCCGTTTGGCCATGTAAGATTATTTCCGGAGATAGTTGCCGATTCTCCTGCGCCGAAGGCATTGTTAACCCCGGCCTCTGTAACAAATGGCGCCGGGGTTGTTAATTTCGTCTGCCCCAGCACATTATCACTGAAGCCCCATATTATGGCCAGTGATACAAATAATAAGGTAATTCTTTTCTTCCTCATAAACTTGCCTTTTTTATTAATTATTTTTTAAAAACTATTTGTATATTTTTATCGTTATTACACGTTATTTCCTAATATTTAGGGGACAAAGATATGTTATATTTTTTATGCATTACACTAATTGTTTTAATTTAACTATTTTTAACGCATAAGTTAATTTTAGTTAAAACAAAAACAGGTCGCTATTATGCATTTTCCGGTTACAAAATAGCCGAAAAATTTCGCAAAAATACGTAAAATAAATTGAAAACCAAAATAATAAAGCATATAAAATATTACATAAAATGTTTTATAAAATTCAATTGTTAAAATCAAAGCACAGAGTTTGCCTCAATTTATTTTGCCGACAAAAATAATATGATTTACAAGCCTTGTCAAATAGATAATTTTTATAAACAGATAAATTTTATTTATACAGTTACCCGATTTGACATGTAGGGAAATGAATGGCAGTGGTTTGTAATTTTTTTAATAATCATTCGTCACATTCATAATTTCCGGTATTGTTGATTTCGCTTGGAATTTCATGAAAATGATGGTCGCCATGACTTTCGTCTGTACATGGTTCAAGAAAAATCGAAATCACTTGCCATTGTTTGGTTGTGGCTATATACTCGCGGCATCTGTCTGCTCCGGGCAGAGACATTTCGCCGTATTTCAGACAAACACTCCCTAAATCGGAATTGAGAGCAGGCAACTGACGGAAGATATGATCTATTTCGCAAGCCGAAAAATCATTTCCATACAACCCAAGTCTACTTAATGCCGGATTACTTGTCAGGTTCAACGCGGCCAACTGATTATTGCCGCAATTCAAATCAGTTAATTGCGCCAACTTCGATACATCCAGATCGGTTAGCCTGTTTCCCGCACAATTCAGGTGTTCAAGCGCACTATTGTGGGATATATCCAATTTTTTCAAATTGAGATCATTGCAATTCAATTCCTTCAGGTTTTTATTTTTCGACACATTGAGTTGTTTCAATGAATTTTCTCCGCAATCCAACGTTTCCAGTTTTTCATTGCCTGACAGATTGAGCGTTGTCAGCTTGTTTTCGTTACATTGCAAGACAGTAAGTGATTTGCAATTCGAAACATTTAATTTATTTAGTTGATTATCTATACAATACAAGGTTGTCAATTTTGGATTTTTACTTATATCCAATTTTTCCAACGCACTGTAATTACATTCAAGCACTTCTAAATTGCTATTTTTGGATAGATTCAAAGATTTTATTTGATTTTCGCCACAAAACAGGTTGATTAAATCCGGATTTTTTGAAACATCCAAACTTGTTAACTCATTATCGATACATCTCAGGTTAGTCAACGCCTTATTTTGAGATACATCCAATAGGGTTAATTTGTTGAAATTACAGCTTAAAACCTGCAACGCCAGATTGTTAGAAACATCCAGCGACGTCAGTGGATTGTAACTGCAATCCACAAGGGTTAAATCCTGATTTTGTGAAACATCCAATGTGGTTAGTCCGCAGGAAACGCACGATAGACTTTTTACATTACCTTCGATTACAATGGTTTGAGAATCCAAAATATACGTCCTGTTCGACTTAGTTGCTCCATGAACCGTAATAGTGTTCATATCGGCCGGGTCGGCAGCAATTACGATATTTATGGGTCTTCCGATTTCAAAATTGGTAGTCATCGTAATGCGGGAAGTTTGCGCAAATGCGATAAGCGGGAATAATAACCCGAACATAATAAAATGCGATAGCTGTTTCATACAATTATTTAAATTTTGCGTCAAAGGTAATTAAAAAAAATAATACGTAGTTAATTCGGTCAAACGTCGATCCGGTCAAGTCAATGATTATTTTCGATGCTATGCTTCATCTCATTGCCTTTCGCTGCATAGAATTCGGCATTTGTCCGGTCGCCGATCTGTTGATAAATCACACCCAGATTCAAGTAAATATTATAATCATAACTGCCTGATTCAATGGCTTGCAAAAGATATTGAACGGCTTTTGGGAAATCGCCCGCAAAGCCGTAAGCAGTTCCCAAAAATTCATAAAATTTGACTGTCTTAGGAAAATCCATCGAAAGTGCCTGTTCCAGATTGTCCAATGCCATTTCAATGTTGTTCAAATATTTGCCGTAGATAATCCCTTTGATATAATATGCTTCTCCGATATGCGGATTGACTTCCAACAGTTCGTCGCATGATTGAATCATTTCTTCCGCGGTTGAGGTAACCGAATTATCTTCTAAAAGACCAGGAGTCATGTTCAATATTTCTTTGGCAGCAGCGGCTATTTCAGCGTTTCTTCTTTTTTCCAATTGCAGTGCAATTGCATAGTAATGCAACGATTTGGCAATGTCGACGTAACAGCCGCAATAAAGATTGCCAAGCTGTTCAATGACATCCGTATAAAGCGGATACAATTGTATGGCATGATTTAAAAGTTTGGCAGCTTTGTCGCAATACTCTTTTTTCTTGCCGGCTTCATTTTTATCGTTTGGATAAATAGCTTTTAACAAATACTGAAAACCGGCAGCGCAGTTTCCTTTTGCCGAGTTTTTCGATGTTTGCACATCGGTAGAAAAAAGGGTAAAATCATCTTTCCAAACCCTGTTTCGGCTGATGGTTTTGGAAGCATACAAACTTAGTATGATAACCATTACAGCGCAGGTAAAAATCATGGATAGTTTCTTGTTTTTGGCCGCTTTCGAAAAATACGCATAAATCGCCCAACCTGTCAACACCGCGAAACCGACAGACGAAAAAAACACGAACCTTTCGCCCATAAATGCGCCAATCGGGAAAAAGAGATTTGATACTACCGAAAGCGGCATCATGAATAACCATATTGACCATGAAACCACATCTCTTTTTTTTATCAATCCGTAAACCGCGTATATTCCGATTCCCAGATAAAACAATAAAGATATGATTACTAATGGATTTGCCCAGTTTGTAATTTCGATATGATACGGATAATAGTCGTAAGTCAGCGGGTGCGGGAAAAACAGTAGTTTGACATATAAAAGCAGCGTATAAAAGGATGTTGCCAGTGTTTCGGCTGTAGTTGCATATACAAATGGGTTGTTAAGTATGTCAGGTTCAATATTATCTGTAGCAATAAAACCTGCAACACTTGCGCGGATACAAAGAAACAAGGCTGAAACAAGCAAAAGCGGAATTATTGATATACAGATCTTTTGTGGTCGCTTATCCACAAAATAATAGATGGATAAGGGAATTACCGCCACAAAAGTAATTGCAATTTCTTTCGACAGCAAACCCAAAAACAGGCATAATCCCGACCATACAAGGTGAGATTTTTTATTGGTTTCAAAATAATTGACGGTAAACCACAATGCACCCAGAGATCCCAGCAACGCCATGATTTCGTCTCGCCCTTTGATATTTGCAACCACCTCGCTGTGAATGGGATGAAACAAAAACAGGAGTGCGGCCAAAAATGGGAACGACAGATACCACTTTGTGTTTTTGCAGGATGAGAACAGTCGACGTAAGACCGAAAACAACAGGCACGTAGTAAATAAATACAATAAAATATTAACCAAATGGCTGACAAAAGCATTTCCTGTAAACTGTTCGATATCGTTGGGATAGGCTTTCTCCTGACCAAATAATTCAACTTCCAATGCAAATGTAACCAACGACAATGGCCGGTATCTGCCTCCGGCTAAAATTTTCATTTCATCGTTTAGTTGGTCGACAGTCAAGTTATATACTCTCAGTAGATAGCCGGAAAAAGTGTCGTATTTGAATAAATCCGGAATTCCCTTTATACCCTGTTGCGTAAAAATGTTATGTGTGTAAACTGTTTTGTCGTCAAACGCAAAAAAATTATTTAAAGTATTGGCATACAGAACAAATGCGAAAACGGCCAACACAAGGTGCGGTTTTAGGTTTTCGTTTATTTTAGTCATCAATGCGATAGTTTGTTTTTAATCTGCTCAACCGTTAAACCGGACAATTCACTTGCAACGTCAATAGTCATGCCCATTTTTATGGCTTTCAGCGCAACATTGCAGGCTTTTTTATATTCACCTTTGGCAAATGCACTTTCTCTAATGGTTTTTTCGGTGCGCACAATGTCCCAATAGGCTTCGTAGGCTGCCATTTGCGCTTCCGTAAAACCGCCTGTTTCACAAAGTTCTGCTGCCTTGTTTATTTGTTCGTTGTTCGCTAATTCTTCGGGAAGTTTGGTCATATTTTCGTTTACTTCTTTCAAAAACCGTAACCATAAAGCAGCTATTTTCCGGTCAGTCCATTTTTCGGGCTTAAATTTATTCAGTTCTACCAATACAAATTCAAGTCCTTCAATTACTTCTTCTGTATTGTGCTTGTTGACAATTCCATAGTGATGATAGAACTCTTCTGTAAGCTCATCGTAATTTTCATTGAGTATGGCTAACGTGTAAACAGGCTGCAACAGACGATAGCTCTTATTTTTATCCAATTGACGGATATATGCCTTTCCTGCATTGAAAACAAGACGCTGCATGAAATCGTCTGTCCACAACATTTGCATTTCGATAATAAATACGCGCCCGCTTTTGTCTTTGCACTTCACATCGACAATAGAATTCTTTTTGCCCGGGTTGTCAGGTACCTGCTCGGCCGGCAGGTATTCAATTTCTAATATCATTCTATCGGGAGAAAAAGGCATAATGGCATTCAGGAAATCAAGCAACAGATCCGGATGCTCTCCGAAAATACGTTTGAACGTCAAATCATTTTTTGGGTCAAGATATTTCATTTTAGTTAAGAATAAAAAAATTGAAAATTATAATGCAAAGTACGTCAATTTCTTTGAGATATGCAAAATAAATGAAATTTATTTTACCTTTGACGCCTGTATAACAGAGAAACAAGTCTTCAAAATGAGACCAAAAACAGCCTTTTTTATTTTATCGGGTTTGCTTGTAGCATTGACGCTATTTGTCTTCAGGGATTTTGTTCTTTTAAAAAATGTTTTTTTATACAAGGATATTGGGAGCGATTCGATCAATGGATGGTATCCGGATTTGTATCATATCTCTGACTATATACATGAGTTTGGCTTGTTTCCGAAGTGGTCTTTTTATGCCGGCATGGGACAAAATATTTCGGGATTGATATTTGGCGATCCGTTTAGCCTGGCGCTCTATTTGGCCGGTTCAGACCATATCGCAACCCTTGTCGGGTTTATTGAAGCAGCGAAGCTGATAACAGCAGGACTTTTTTTCTATTTATTTGTTCGCCAGTTAAATATTACCTCTTATGCAGCTATTGTCGGCGCTATGTGTTTTGCTTTTTGCGGATTTATTGTGCTGGGAACTTGCTGGTACCAACATTCCACAGAGGCCTGCCTGACGGCTTTTCTACTTTTTGCCGTAGAAAAACTGTTGCATAAAAAATGGGTTTATTTTCCTTTTGCCATTGCTGTGATTGGTGTTACACTTCCTTTTGATCTCTTCTTGTTTACTTTGCTTATCGCTGTGTATGTATTTGTCAGATTGTATGATCAGTTCGGATTTAGCCGGAAAATATGGAATGTGTACGGACAACTTTTTATACTTGGACTTTTGGGCATTGGGATGGGCGCCATTTTTGTCCTGCCCAAGCTACAAATGATGCTTGACAGTCCACGGGTTAGCGGAGATGTGTCTTTCTTTTCAGCATTGATGTCTACACCCGTTTTTCAACTTGACGGGTTGATAGAAAATCTTACCAAGACAGGCAGGTTGTTCTCTAACGATTTACTTGGAACAGGGAACGATTTTATCGGAACAGTCAATTATTTAGAAGCGCCTTTATTTTATATGGGATTAGTCGGTTTACTTCTGTTCCCTCAATTGTTTCCTTTTTTATCCAAGAAGAAAAAATGGTTGTTGGGTATCGTTCTTTTTGTGGCTTTGCTGCCCTTTGTTTTTCCTTTTCTGCGATATGCTTTATGGTTGTTTGCCGGAAAATATTACAGGATACTGTCGTTTTTCTTCGCTTTATTATTATTAATGTATGCAACACTTGCATTACATCATATTATCCTTGCCCGAAAAATCAATTATAAAATACTGGCGGGCACATTATTACTATTGATTGTATTGTTGTTTATTCCAAACATCTTCGGGATTTCAAATCCCTACGAGGCAGGCTTGCCTTTGTACCGTAGAGACATTCAATGGTGTTGTCTTGTTTTTCTGCTTTTATATACGGTTGTACTAAGTTTTGTACCCCGAAAAAATATGATGCCTGCGTTGATTGTTCTGTTGTTTGTCGAACTCGCTTTTCTGGCGAATACCACCGTAAACCAACGCGACATTGTGGCTACAAAGGAAATGAGAAGCAAGGAAGGATATAATGATTATACGATCGAGGCAGTGAACATCATTCACCGTACCGATTCATCGTTTTATCGCATACATAAAACGTATGATTCGAGCTTGTCTATGCATAAAAGTCTGAAAGACCCGATGGTACAAAAATACTATGGAACTACTTCTTACCTGCAATTTAATCAATCGAGTTATGTGCGTTTTTTATTAGCGACTCATGTTATTTCACCTGATCTTGAAGGCGACGACAAAGAATGGGCTACCCGATGGATAGAAGGTCTGAATGTAGATCGTCCATTTTTACAGATTTTCGGCAATGTGCATTATGTTCTTACCAAACATCCGACTCCGGAATTGACGATCTTCAATGATTCCATTACCCGTATCGGCGACGTGCATATTTACAAAAACAAGTACAGATTGCCCTTTGGATATACTTTTTCGCGCTATATGCCTCGCAGCATATTTGATAAGTTGCCGAATAAAGATATAGCCTTGTTGGAAGCGGTCGTTATTGATGACAAAAAAGCCGAAAAATATGCAGGTAATTTATTCAAACTTGTACAACCAGTTGCGACCGAATGGTATAGTTTTGAGACGCTTTCGACAGATGTAAGCGATCTCAGTCAGGAATCATTTCAACTGAGTCATTTCGACCAAAACAATATCAAAGGTGAGATTACATTAAGCGGCAACAAATTGCTGTTTTTCACGATTCCGTACGACAAAGGGTGGAAAGCGTTTGATAACGGGAAGCCTGTAGCCGTTGAACAGGTAAATATAGGTTTCAGCGGCATACTTCTCTCATCCGGTTCACACCGGATAGAACTGCGATTCGAACCTGCAGGTTATTACCTGAGTATCTTTGTTTCGCTTTTTTCGTTGTTGACTGTATTTTGCTTAATACTTTTGAATCGCTATTTCCCGAATCGCGCCGAAATAGTAATGCATGGTTGAGTTTCCAATACGCAAATAGGCCGGTGATTCCACGTAAACATTGGGTGTCAAATACTGATTTGTGGTTGTTCCGTTAACAACAATATCTACATTGCTGTGATTGACAAAAACCCGGATATGGTTTCTTTGATCCGGCAGCACTTCCATGAGAAAGGCTGTGGATCCCAATACAAAATAATATATGTTCCTGTATGAATCGGCACAAAGTATGGAAAAGCCGTTGTTTTGATCCGCCTGGTTACTCATCAAGGTAGCGTGCGGAAACGGTTGCGGAGCAGCGTCAAAGACAATGTCGACGGAAAAATGACTCCCTAAAGCAAGCGGATTTTTCCCAAACGAGTAGTCTATGCGTTTATTCACACCGGTTGTATCGTCCGAAAACAGTTCGTAAAACACTTGTTGCGGTGAATTACTATGTAAAACAGGCTGATACCCAAGTTCCTTCTGACGTTTGGTAAGTAAGAACATGGAACCGTTGGTGTCATCTATTTGGTAGGTGGCTGCCAAAGCGGCATAAATATTGCCCGTGTAAGAAGCAGTATACGAAGAAAAAGCGCCTGCAGGTTCAAGAAAAGCCATAAAAGTAGAGTCTCTGACAATATGTTCATACCGCGATCGCTCTTTATGGTATAACATTTCCGTAAAATTCGGATTTGCTGCCGAGCGTATCTGCGCAGCGGCTAAATAGAGCGCTTCCGTTTCGCATCCCGTGAACATCAATACTTTTTGTCCGGGTGTAACGTGTTTTGTTATAAAAGATTGATTGGTTTTAATCATTTTTTCTGTATCCAATTGACTGATGCGATCCTGTTCGTCGTTGGTAAGCGCAACAATCCGGGATAGGTCAGCCACTATTTCAACAGCCGAAAAAGTCAGCAGAAAAAAAGCAATGGCAAACAAAATCCTGAGTGAAATCAATTGGTGTTTTTTTACAATGAGCCATAGTTCGTTGCACAATATAGCCAAAAGCATCAAAGCGGGGCAACAAATACCTGTCAGCGGCCAATGATGACTGCGCCCTACATAATACATAAAAAGGCCGCTCCCTAATATCGACAGCAGAAAAACAGCGCCCGACGTTGGCGTAATCGTTTTATTCATAAGTTTGGTAATCGAATAGATAAGCCCCAACACATACATCAAGGCTACAAAATTCCAGGGATGAATAAGCGGCATCGGTAACGCGCCAACCCCCAAACTCCCGAATCCCGCCATCACATTAAATAAAAGCATAAAGTCGGGAAAAGCACCATAGCTTAACAAGATCAATAAACCATACAACAGACATACGCCTGCAAGTATGGCCAAAGGAATGACAATATGTTTTACTAACCTCAACCCGCTAACTTTCAATCCGGTTGCTGTATGTGTGTAAAAATTCATGTAACACAACAGAGCTATCCAACTTAAAAAAGAGACAATGCCCATCTCGGGATTCCAAAGGATCAGCATCGACAGGAGTACGGAAACTAAATAATAGATCCATGTTTTTCCTGTTTTGATATAAAATGACGAAACAAACAACAATGTACTAAAAGTTAAATAACGCACCGGCCATGTATTGAATGATGCGGTAAACGCAACCAACAATTTCATATTCAGATAAGGCATAAACAAAATAGCCGCGCAGCCAAAAAAGAAAAACAATTTGTGACGCAGGAACGCATGTAAGAAAAATGCCTGAAACACAAAACACAACGCCAGCAAAACAGCCATTACAGTGGAAAATAAACGTACATCCAACCCTGTAACACAGAATAAAGGATGTAAAAAATGAGGATACAGGCCATAGTTATTATATAATCCGTCCAACAACATGGCGCCACCGCCATATACTTGCGCCTGCGAATAAAAAATGGTATTAAATTCATACTTATTTTGCCATGTATAGGGGAAATCGAACGAATTTAAAGGGATTATGATAAACAATAAAAACAATGCCAACAACCCCCACGTGATAACAGAAATGATATTTTGAGTCTTTTCCGAATCATCCCATTTGAGTTTGTCGCAAAGCCGGAAAAATAAAATCAGGACAAGCGGATAGATAACAAACAGGCAGAGCCAAAAATAGTTGTGCAGGAACAGCCCCTTAAAATAAAACCCGGCATGAGTGACGGCTACCAAATCCCGTTCGTTTTCAGGCGCCGAATGAAACGGATTATCCATCATAAATCCCACCCAAATCCAACCCACAAAAGCAACAGAGGCTAATATGGTAACCGTTGAAAATAAAAACCTGTTAGCGCCAATGGCGGCAAAATTTATTTTTTTACCAATCCAATCATACAACAAGATGCAACAAGGTATAAATAGCAGTCCCAATTGATAGAGCAAAGTCTCCACAGGTTCGGGGTTAACGCTTGTGTGAAATACAATTTCGGCGGTTTGTTTGCTGATTAATTCAATATCCGGTGTGTAAATTTGTGTGATGACCCATGCCAAAATGAGATAAGACGCAATGGTCGAAACCAAAACGAAAATCCATCGCAGGTACTCCCCTTTTACGATTTCAGTCGTTGATTGCCATATAGATTCGCGATTCATTTTAAAACAATCTACGTCATAAACCTGAAAATCAAATTGCGGGCAAATGTCATGAGGTTAACCATACTGTTACCCCAAAAAAGTAAAGATCGCGAGATGCCATACACTTTTTGTCCGTACAAAAAAGAAAAATAACTTTTCACTGATTTGGCCTGTGACCAACCGGCCTTGGCTGACTCTGATGTTGACAATATCCTGAACTTAAAAAGCACGTCGCTCAAGACAAATAAATTGCCATGCAGTAATACCTGACACGACAATTCAAAGTCATTGCAATACTTATGGCCTACGCCATCCGTTTTTCTCACAACTTCTGTTTTCATAAGTGGCAAACCGGGTTCTCCAAAAAGATTTGTCCCATAGAAAATGCTTTTTCTGACAGCTTTTTTTCCTTCATAAAAACCTTTGCCGGGAAATTTTTTCTCAAAAAGACATATACCCTGTCGGTTAATTATTTCTTTTCCGCCTGTTACCATGACGATGTGCATACCTTCATTCGCCTCAAATGCGTTTACCTGTTTTTCGATACAGTCGGGGGCAATCATATCATCTCCACATAACAGCTTCACATACACTCCCGTAGCATACGAAAGAGATTTGTTATAATTCCCCGAACAACCCAGATTCACCGGGTTTTCATAGATTGTTATTCTATGATCTTTAAAACTTTTCACAATCTCCAACGTGTTGTCAGTCGAATGGTCATCACATACGATTATTTCGAGATTGCGGTATGTTTGTTCAAGTACCGACTTTATTGCTTCAGCTATATAATGCTCGGCATTGTAGCAGGCAATACAGACCGATACCAATGAAAAATTATTTATGTCTTTTTCCATTACAAGGGATTATTCAGGAAATCGATTACCATATCTATCCGGCCGAAGTCGCGCGTTTCCGATTCAAAATGATAAAAGCCCAAACCGTTAATTAGTGGCTTTAAGTAAGTCAGGAAGATCAATTTGCCGTCGTGCTCTAAAAATTTCAGGTCTTTACCGGTGTAAATTTCCGCATAATGCCGTTTGAATTTCGTAAGACATAGCTCCATATCGAAAACATTGTCCTTAATGATTTCGTTCGCCGTGTTTTGGGCGACTTCATTATTGCGCCAGTTTCGTGTCTTTTTGGCAATAAAATAATCCGTAATGCGAATTTCAAAAATCCGGTTATGAACCTGCAATCCATCTGTGCCTCTTGCTAAAAAACCAAACATAAGCCCGAATTTCATAAATAGTCTGATGGCAGGCGTTTTTCCAACATTCCAATAGTGGTTGTTTTCCCATACTGACGTCCGCGATTGATGGTGAAATAGTCCTTGGCCTCAACCAGTTTGAAAATTTTTTCTATCTTCTCGCTTATATCTACCATATAGTGCATTTCAGGCACACATATCCCTGTTACATTAAATCTACGCATAATGATTTTTTTTTGATGACTTTGCAAAATTAATGATTTTTTTATTACAAAACCGAATTTTATACAAATGATTTTATCGGCACTCGTCATTGGTAAATGGCTGCCACGCTGTTTGCACACAGTTCGCCGTCGATGGCGGCGGATATGATGCCTCCGGCGTAGCCTGCTCCTTCGCCGCAGGGGAAAAGACCTTTGCAGGTTATGTGTTGCATGGTTTCGTTATTGCGCAGGATACGGACAGGGGCGGAGGTGCGCGTTTCGACGCCGATCATGACAGCTTCGTGCGTCAGAAAACCACGGGATACACGGTCGAACCACCGAAATCCTTCCATTAATCGTTTTGTGATAAATCCGGGCATCCAGTAATGGAACGGGATGGATCGTAATCCGGGGAAATAGGACGAAGAGGGCAGGGTGGGCGAGGTTTTTTTTTTGACGAAATCCGTCATGCGTTGTGCAGGGGCGACTTGCGAACATCCTCCCTGTTGCCAGCATGCTTCTTCTAATTTTGCCTGAAAGTGCATCATGGATAATGGAGCATTGAGACCTCCCCCTGCTCCCTCCGAAGGGGGATAAGAGTGTAGTGCATTGAGACCTCCCCCTGCCCCCTCCAAAGGGGGATAAATATCATCGGGATGAATTTCTACAACCATGCCTGCGTTTGCCCATGGCGAATTGCGGCGGGATGGCGACATGCCGTTTACTACCAATTGTCGCGGGCCGGTGGCTGCCGGTACGATAAAGCCACCGGGACACATACAGAAAGAGTACACACCCCGGTCGTGTATGCGGGTAACGAAACGATATTCGGCGGGAGGCAGGTATTTAGCCCTTTCTCCTGTCAGGTGATAACGGATTTGGTCAATCAACGCTTGCGGATGTTCGAGGCGCACCCCGACGGCAATGCCTTTGGCTTCGATGGGGATTTGCCGGTCGTAAAGCCATTGGTAAACATCGCGTGCAGAGTGTCCTGTGGCTAAAATAACGGGTCCGAGGAATGATTCACCTTGCCGGGTTTCGATACCGGTCACTTCGTTTCCTTTGATAATCAGGTGCTGCATACAGGTTTCGAAATGCACTTCTCCGCCACAGGCAATGATTTGGTTGCGTATGTTTTCGATTATACGTGGTAGTTTGTCGGTTCCGATATGAGGATGGGCGTCATATAAGATAGACGAGGCGGCGCCATGCTGACAGAGAATATGCAGAATCCTGTCTATTGAGCCTTTTTTCTTGCTTCGGGTAAAGAGTTTTCCGTCTGAGAAAGCGCCTGCACCTCCTTCGCCGAAGCAATAGTTCGAATCGGGATTGACGGTATGTGTCCGGTTGATCAGGGCGATGTCTTTTTTGCGGGCGAGTATGTTTTTACCCCGTTCGACGATGACGGGGCGCATGCCCAATTCGATAAGGCGGAGTGCGGCAAATAATCCGGCCGGCCCTGCACCAACAATGATGACGGGTTTTGCGTTCGACACATCGCGGTAAAAAATAGTCGGGAATTCGGGCATATCGGGTGTTTCATTGATAAAGATACGCAAGGTGAGGTTGAAAAAAATCGTGCGTTGTCGTGCATCGATAGAGCGTTTCAGGATGCGGATGGCATAGATTGCTTCCGGTTGTTCTCCCAATTCACGGCAAACAATACGGCGAAGCGACTGTTCATTGACGGTTTCTTCGGGCAAAACTCTTAATTGTAGTTCTTTGATCATGAAGTGATAAGTGTTTTTTAAAACTAATTCAACTGAAATCGATAAAAATCGATAAAAATCAACTGAAATCGATAAAACTGACAAGAATCGATAAAAATTGCAAATTCAATGCTCAAATTAACTAAACTCTAAACTCTACTAACTAAACTCTAATTTAAACGCTTCGTCGACCTTTTTAACATAGTGGAGTTTAATTGAGGTTTTCAGGTTTTCGAGGCCTTTCATCTGTGGGATAAGGATGCGTGTAAAGCCAAGTTTTTCGGCTTCCAGAATACGTTGTTCGATGCGGTTGACGGGGCGGATTTCGCCCGACAGTCCCACTTCTCCGGTCATACAGGTATTGCTGTCAATCGCAATATCGAGGCTTGATGATAGTATGGCGCTTATCACGGGGAGGTCCATGGCAGGGTCGTTCACTTTCAATCCGCCGGCGATATTCAGAAAAACGTCTTTTTGTGCGAGTTTGAATCCGGCACGTTTTTCGAGTACAGCCAGCAACATATTCATGCGTCGCAGGTCGAATCCGGTGGAGCTGCGCTGAGGCATACCGTACACTGCCGAGCTGACTAATGCCTGTGTTTCGATCAGGAAAGGCCTGATTCCTTCGATGGCGGCTGCAATCGCCACACCACTTAATCCCTCATGGTTTTGTGTCAGCAGCAGTTCGGACGGGTTACTTACCTCGCGCAAACCGTCGGAGCGCATTTCGTATATGCCGAGTTCGGAAGTGTTGCCGAAACGATTCTTGATACTCCGCATAATACGGTACAAATAGTGACGGTCGCCTTCGAACTGAAGAACCGTATCAACAATATGTTCCAACACTTTCGGGCCGGCAATGTTTCCTTCCTTGTTGATATGTCCGATTAACAGGACAGGCGTACCGGTCTCTTTGGCATATTTCAGAATGGCGGCGCTACATTCGCGAACCTGTGTGATACTTCCCGGCGATGAGTCGGCAAATCCGGTAAAGACGGTCTGGATAGAATCGATAATCATCAGGTCGGGTTGTAACTGTTGCGCATGATTAAATATTTGTTCGATATTTGTTTCGCAAAGGATGAAACAATTGTCCGCATTTCCTGCCTGAAGGCGTTCTGCGCGTAGTTTCAACTGCCGGGCGCTTTCTTCGCCGGAGATGTATAATGTACGCAATTCATGCAGATGGAGTACGGTTTGCAGTACCAAGGTGGATTTCCCGATTCCCGGTTCGCCTCCGATCAAAACTAACGATCCCTTGACTAATCCGCCACCCAGCACACGGTTCAGTTCGCTGTCTTTCATGTCGATGCGCGCCTCTTCATGCAGGGTGACGTCGCGTAGCAAACGGGGACGGGAATCAGGCTTCGCCAAACCGGGGATCGAACGATTTTGCACCGGGTCTTTGGCAATCGTCTCTTCGGCATACGTATTCCATTCGCCACATTCAGGGCATTTACCAATCCATTTGGGCGAATCAATCCCGCAGTTGGAACAGACAAAGACGGTTTTTATTTTTGCCATATCGTATTAATGTGAAAATTTTACCTCCCCCTGCCCCCTCCAAAGGGGGATAACAGAATTGGGACCTCCCCCTGCCCCCTCCGAAGGGGGATAATGTAGAGACGCGGCGTGCCGCGTCTCAAAACCCGGGCAACCATTCATCGTGCCGCATCTCAAAACCCGGACAACAAACCATTGTGCCCCGTCCCGGCAAAAACAAAAAAATCATTAAATTTTTGTACCCGTGAATCGGATTTAGGGGCGTCCACGTTGGCTGACTGTGGATTCCATTCGCCGTTTTGTAATACCTGGACAGCGCGTTGTATAGTGACGTCATTCTTCTGTAAGATAGGGTAATAACCTGCGCCGTTGAAGAAGTTGCGTACTACTATTGAATGAATAAAATTCAATATCATATCTTTTGATATTTCTATCAGGGTCGGACGACTTTTGATATCTTTACTTTCGGCGTAAGCAACAAACTGTTCCAGAATGGGTTGTCGTTGCAAATAGGCGTACAGTTCTTCGTATGTTTTAAAAGAGCTTAGTTTTTCGCGGTTACGATCCGAATATTCCAATGTAAATTGAAAAAGAACGTTTGAATTGACGACATTTAAATAGTAGGAAGTCATGCGGTTGGTGTCGCGTGGTATAAAAATATCGGGCATAATGCCGCCTCCCCCGTAGACAATGCGTCCTCCAAACGTTTTGTAAGCCAGCGAATCATTCATTTTAATGCTGTCTTCGTGGAAATATTCGCCGTGCATATAGCGGTTGTATAAATCCTGTTCGTAGTCTTCTGCGTTTCCCATCTCGTAAGTCTTTTGTATACAGCGACCTGACGGGGTATAGTAACGCGCCACGGTCAGCCTGATTTCCGAACCGTCTTTGAGTGGTATCGGAGCCTGTACCAATCCTTTGCCATACGACCGGCGGCCTATAATCGTTCCACGGTCGTTGTCCTGAATGGCCCCTGCAAATATTTCGCTTGCCGATCCGGACATTTCGTTCACTATTACCACAAGTGGCGAATCCTGACACGAACCGGTTCCGTCTGCTCGGTAATTCGACCGGCTGAACGCTTTCCCTTCTGCATATACAATCGGTCTTCTTGCCGGCAAAAATTGGTTTATCATACGGATAGCCACATCCATTACTCCGCCGCTATTGTCTCTTAAATCGATAATAAAACTGTTACAATCTTCGTTTTTCAATATGGCCAAGGCCGTGAGAAATTCATTATAAGTAGTTCGGGCAAAGGTATTTACTTTGATATATCCAATCCCTTTACTCACGGCATACCATACATCGATCGAGGGGTTTGGTACATCGCCGCGTGTCACATCAAAATAGATCAGATCAGGAGCATTTCCGCGCAGGATGCCTAATTTTACCTTTGTGTTTTTAGGCCCCCTGATTGTTTTTTGAATTTCATGATCATAATTTTTTACCCCGGCAAAGACTGAATCGTTGATGGTGATGATCCGGTCGAATGGCATTATTCCTGCTTTTTCGGCAGGCCCGCCGGATAATACATTGAGTACAAGTATCGTATCCGAAATCAGATTAAATGAGATGCCGATACCGCTGAACGAACCCTCCAATGGCTCGTTGACGGCTTGCAGGTCTTCGGCAGGAATCAATACGGAATGAGGGTCAAGTTCGTGGATCAGGTTAAAGGCGGTTTTTTCGATTAACATATTCATATCGACCGTATCTACATATTGTTGGTCGATAATTTCGAGGATGGCATTGATTTTGTTTCCGGACGATGAAAAGCGTGTCCGGTGATTAATATCATAAAAACCTCTGATGTAAAAACCTGTTAATATACAGAGTGCGATTATAATAGGTGAAAAAAAGGATTTCTTTGTACTGTTATCCATCGTTGTTAATCGTTTATGTCAATAAAATTCGTTTGTATGCCTGCACGGACTAATAAATCATAACCTTCCGGCATCCGGTAATTGTCGGAAAATACAACACGTTTGATCCCTGACTGGATGATTAATTTGGCACATTCGATGCAGGGCGACGAAGTGATATAGATGGTTGCGCCTTTGCTGCTATTCGACGAAGCAGCTACTTTGGTAATGGCATTAGCCTCAGCATGAATTACATAAGGCTTGGTGACATTGTATTCGTCTTCGCATACATTTTCGAATCCGGAAGGCGTGCCATTGTATCCATCGGAAATAATCATCTGGTCTTTGACTATCAAAGCGCCCACTTTGCGACGTTTACAATAGGAGTTCTCCGACCAGATCACGGCCATACGCAAATATTTTTTATCTACTTCTACCTGTTTTGTTTCTTTAGCTGTCATGTAACAAAAAAATCAAACTGCAAAAGTAATATTTTTTTCTTTATTACGTACCGCTTCCGGTAAAAAGAAACGTACATCTTTTCCTTCTTTGATGGCATCACGGATAAAAGAAGATGAAATATCTATGATCGGAGCGTCTATTTTGCGGATATTTGGCGGAAGCGGCTCATTGGTTTCATGATTTTTACGTGGATAAATAAGGATGGGAAATTCTTGCTTCAAGGCTTGCGCGTCTTTCCACCGGTTGATAGTGCCCCAGCTATCGGCGCCGATAATCAGGTGGAAAAGATGCTCGGGACAGGTTTTTTGCAGCGCACGAAGCGTATCAATCGTATACGATGGCAGGGGTAACGTACATTCAAAGTCGCTTACCTTGAATCGGGGATATCCGGCAATCGCTTCTTTGACCATATTGTAACGTAAATCGTAGTCCAACAATCCCGCCTTGTCTTTCAACGGGTTTTGCGGTGTGACTAAAAACCAGATTTCGGCCAGATCGACATATTCGCAAAGCCAGTTAGCCAATGCTAAATGTCCGATATGCACCGGGTTGAAGGAGCCTGAAAAAATGCCGATAGACTTCATTTTAGCGTTTAGTTAGTAGCGTTTAGCGTATAGTTTTTTTTGATGAATTGTTGGACGGCATGAAGGGTTTCGGTTTGTGCTTTTTCGAGTACATCGTTGATGATGACTATGTCGAATTTGGGAGCAAATCCAAGTTCGTATGCTGCTTTCGACAAACGTTTTTCAATCATTTCGGGCGTTTCAGTCCCTCTGGCATTGAGTCGCTTGCGTAGTTCTTCAATGGAAGGAGGCTTGATAAATATGGACAAGGCGCTGTCTGCGTAATATTTTTTGATGCGGCATGCGCCGGCTACATCTACATCGAAGATTACATGGTTGCCGCCTGACCGTATTCGTTCGACTTCCGATTGCAATGTCCCGTAGAAAGTATCTTTATAAACCTCTTCATATTCAATAAATTCTCCTTTCCCGATTTTTTCTTTAAACATTTGAGGGCTTAAAAAATAATAGGCGACACCCTCTTTTTCGTTGCCTCGGGGTGCGCGGCTTGTGGCAGAAACAGCAAATTCCAACGGCAGGTTTTGTTCCAACAAATAATTGATAATGGTCGACTTACCCGACCCCGAAGGCGCTGAAAAGATAATTACAAGCCCCTCCTGCCCCCCCCGATAAGGAGGTGTTTTAAAATCGTCCATCATTTTCTATGCTCTATTTTCATTTTTCTTTGCTCAATGTCCCTCCTTTGGTGGGGTTAGGGGAGACCTACAAAACATTCAAAACCTGTTCCTTGATTTGCTCCAGCTCATCTTTCATCCGGACAACGATTTTTTGGATTTCCACGTGGTTGCTTTTCGAGCCTAACGTGTTGATTTCGCGGCCGATTTCCTGCACAATAAATCCGAGTTTTTTGCCTTGACTGCTTTCGTTGTGCATTGTATCGGTAAAATATAACAAATGATTTTGCAGACGCGTCTTTTCTTCGTTTATATCAAATTTTTCGATGTAATAAAATAATTCCTGTTCAAAGCGGCCTGAATCATATTCGATATCGGAGAATTTTTTCAGATTATCGCTGATGCGGTTTTTAAGTTTGTCGACACGCTCGTTTTCATACGGTTCAATCTGTGCCAATAAAGCGGTAATATTGGCGATTTTTTGTTCAAATATGTTTTGCAGCATGGCTCCTTCCTGCATCCGGAAGTGGATAAGCTGCTTAATAGCTTCGTGTATGGCATTATGAACCAACTCCCATTCCGTTTCGTCGGTTTCGGTCATATTGTTTTTAATTACATCAGGCATACGGAGTAAAGTCGGAAACCAATCGACAGGAACAGGAATATGCAATTTTTCGGAGAGGGTTTTGATTTGTTCGTAATAACTTTCGATAACGGAAAGATTGATGCGTGCAAAAGACTCTTTATCAACGCCTTCAACATTAATCACCACCTCTGTTTTGCCTCTCTCAAGCGCTTGAAGCATTTCATTACGGATTTGCATTTCTTTTTCCCGATATACAGGTGAAATACGTGATGTTAGATCTAACTGCTTGCTGTTAAGAGATTTGATTTCTATTGTAATTTTTTTGGATGGCAGTTCAAGGGTTACCATGCCAAAACCGGTCATTGATTGTATCATGTTGTTGCTGTAATTTTGTGCAAAAATACATAATTAATTGAGACTATTCCTTAGTGTTAATAATTAAATGATGTTTGGCTTTCGGAACGGAAGCAATTGAGAATTGAGAATTAAGAATTAAAAATTAAAAATTAGAAATTGCTTCGTTGTATATATGTTTTGGTAGACACGAAGGTCATCCCAACCATTCTTAATTCGTAATTTTTGTTTACTTTTGCATGGGATTAACGAACAATTGGATTTTACAGAGCGACCGCAAGGTATTCCCCTACATATAATCCTTTGTTCATTCTCAATTCTCAATTCTCAATTGAAAGAATGTCTTGTATTTTGCATATTGAAACATCTACAACGGTTTGTTCGGTCGCTTTATCGGTCGACGGAGATGTTGTGTTTGAGCGGATTTCGTTCGAAGGGCCTTCTCATGCTGCCTTGCTGGGGGTTTATATTGAAGAAGTCGTCGCGTTTTTGAAGGAAAAACGGTTATCTGCTGAGGCTGTAGCTATTAGTGGAGGCCCCGGTTCTTATACGGGTCTTCGTATCGGGACGTCGATGGCTAAAGGGCTTTGCATGGGATGGGATGTTCCGTTGATCACCGTCCCAACGCTCCGGTTGATGGCATTGCAGGCAATCCGTCGGTACGGACGAGATGATTGTCTGTATTGCGCAATGCTCGACGCCAGAAGGATGGAGGTCTATTCGGCGATTTTCGACGCCTCGCTATCTGTTATCAGAGACACACAAGCAGATATTGTAACGGCTGAATTGTATCAGCCTTTTTTAGCAAGAGGTGTTGTCTGTTTTTTCGGCAACGGCGCTGCGAAATGCAGGACGGTGATTGCTTCCGATCAGGCTGTTTTTTTGGACGATGTTCATCCGTTGGCTGCTGACATGGTTGTCTTAGCCGAACAATCTTTTCAGCTAAAGAAATTTGAAGATACAGCGTATTTTGAGCCTTTCTATCTAAAGGATTTCATGGCCACTACGCCGAAAAAACTTATACGTTGAATACACGATAAAAGTCAGGAAAAATTAAACACAAAGGGTGCAAAGAATTAAATATAATACATTGATTCTTTGCGTCCTTTGCGGAAAAACTTTGCGTCTTTGCGTTAAAAATATCTTTAGAGTCAGCCTCCACATCGAAAATTATTCCTCTCCTTTGGAGGGGCTATGGTAGATTCCCACCGGTTATCACCGAAAACTCTCCGATAGCAGGCTGTGCGTCGTTCACCACACTTTTTGCCACAAAACGGAGTTGTTTGCCGCTGACCGGTTGAAAGCGGATTTCCTGCATGACAGGATTGTTTTCAATATTGGCAAATTCACCTTCCGAGACTTTCCTTCCATCGATAAAAAGCTGATAGCTTGTGATGTAATCGACGGCGTCACGGCGTTGGTTTGGTGTGTACCGGAATCCGGTAATGACGTATTCCTCTTTCAGTTCAACGATCAGTTCCGGTTTTTCTTTCGGCAGGCGATAGGCTGTATTGCCGGTTCCGTCGAACATCAAACCGGTACGTTCGTCTTGCGGTTCGATCACGCGGTAAGAAGTAGCCGGGATATCCAGTTCAAGACTTGTCGCCGGACTCAAACGATCGAATGTAGGGTCATAACAGATAGCCTGAATGATGCCTTTTTTCGGAAACACGAATGGTTGTTCGTAACGCAAAGAATTTTTACCCGGCGCAGAGCCATCGATCGTATAAAACAGGATTGAGTTGATGTCACCGCTTGTTATGGTCACTTCATCATTTCCGTTACGGGAAATGCGTGGCGCTTCCATCAGCATCGGCGCCAGAAAGGCTTCTATATTATTGATACATAACGGGCCGCGGGCGTCAAGGAAACGGATGCGAAACTGACGGGCTTCGACTGTGCGAAAACGCACAATCCGCTTATACCCTACTGTTGTAGTTGAATCAACGGCGTTAACTGCCTGCCATTCACCATTCTGCTCTGTTTCAATCACAAAGGAGCGCACGCGCTGACCCAAAGGGATATATTCCTGTAGCATTACACGGTTGAATTGTGTCGGATGCGGAAATGTAAATGTCAGGTCGGCGCTTACTGTATCGTCGTCGGTTGCCCAATAGGTATCCCATTTGTTATCTATGGTGTTCTTTGCCGAAAAGGCGCTTCCCCGGGTGTTGCTTGCTTTCACGGAAGCTTTGGTTAATAAATTCTCTTTCAGGTCGTTTTGGATTACTTCGGCCCATTCCATGACCCTTGCCGAATCCAAGGGATGGATTTTCCCGCTCAGCGCAACCGGGAAATTCAGGATCAGATTGGCATTATGTCCGTTGCTGCGGTAAAAATAATCGACCATCTGGGTTAAGGTACGCACCTGATGATCTTCACGCGGGTGATAGAACCATCCCGGACGGACGGACACATCGACTTCGCCTCCCAACCACAACGGATCATTTTCATTACCCCACTGGCTGCCGGCATACCTGCTGTTTTTTGCAGGTTCAGATTCGAAAATACTCCATTGCGTATCGCCTGCCCATCCGCTTTCATTGCCTATCCAGCGAATATCGGGCACTGTTCCTCCGAAAATCATCGCTGCGGGATGGTAGGATTTGATTAAACGGCGGGCGCCTTCATAGTCGTAATATGTTTTGGCTTCAATCCTGCGTGCTTCGTCGGCGCCACCATACCAGCCGGTTCCTCCGTTAGCGCCGTCGAACCAAAATTCGAAAAGCGGACCATAATTGGAAACCAATTCTTTGATTTGGGCATGATAGGTTTCTACGTACGCCGGTCTTCCATATTCGGCATTGTTTCGATCCCATGGAGAAAGGTAAACGCCAAATTTGAGACCATGACGCTTGCAGGCTTCGGACAGGTCGCGCACCACATCGCCTTTACCGTCTTTCCATGGTGCATTTTTTACACTGTAACCGGTTGTCTCTGTTGGCCATAAACAAAATCCGTCGTGATGTTTGGTTGTTATTACTACGCCATTCAATCCGGCGGCTTTGAAAATTTGCACCCATTGTTCGCAATCAAGATCTTCGGGATTGAAGGTGGAAGCAGGTGTATTGCCATAGCCCCATTCGAGGTCGTTGAATGTGTTCAAACCAAAATGCACGAAGGCATATTTTTCTAATTTGTGCCAGTCAATCTGTTCGGCAGTCGGGATGGGTAATACCGGTACGGGAGGTTCGACCGGCTTATTACATGCAAGTAATAAGCAAGCAGTTAATCCAAGTGACAGGATGACGGACGATTGACTTATTGCCATCTTTCTATCCCCCTTGGGAGGGGGCAGGGGGAGGTGAACAGTTGCCGACAGCAGTTCCTCTTCAGGGTCATCGGGCATAACGTTTACTTTGTTATCTTCGTGTGATTTTTTGAATTCGTTGATTATCCTTTGAATATCTTTGTCTTTCCGAATTCGTTTGATGGCTATTTTAGAAGCCAATTGCTGAGATTCCTTTTTGGTATAACCAATGCCTTTGCCAAGCGATATGCCCATCATCGTAACGCTTGACTGAAAAACAGGGTTTTTGTCTTCATCCTTGAATGTCTCTAACAGTTCAAAGGCGATTTCCAATTTGTTTTTCTGGCTCCATTCGATCAGATGTGATTTGAAATTTACTTCTTTCCGTGCAATCTTCTCTAATGAGATATAGCGGTCAATAACTTGTTTTTCAACAAATTCGAAGCACTTCCGATAACCCTGATCCAAGTAAACCGCTCCGATCAGCGCTTCAAATGCATTGCCATAAATGTAATTATTATGTGAATTGGATCGGCGTGACAACACCATCAGTTGATCAAGTCCCATTTCAAGTGCAAGATTGTTAAGGCTTTCACGTTGCACAATTTTGGAGCGTGTATTGGTCATAAAGCCTTCATTCCGGTTCGGGAATTTTTTGTAAAGAATATCCGCAATAATTGCATTCAGCATGGCGTCGCCCAGAAATTCAAGGCGCTCATTGTTTTCCCGGTGTCCGCTCTCAGTTTCAATGGATGACGATCGATGAATAAACGCTTTCTCATACAATAGTATGTTTGCCGGATAAAATCCAAGCAAACGATACAGCGCCTGAAAGGTCTCTTTCTTTTTGGAAAAAAAAATTTTTATAACACGGAAAATTTTGATTAACACACTTTATTGAGAATTAGGAATTGAGAATTGAGAATTGAGAATTGAGAATTAGAGAATTAGAGAATTAGGAGCGTATCGTAGTGTTCAGGATTAGCAGAAGTCTTTTTTAGTTTTCAAATCGTTTCAGGATCACACTGGCATTGTGTCCTCCGAATCCGAAGGTATTTGACAATGCAGCTCTTACTTCTCTTTTTTGAGCTTTGTTAAATGTAAAATTCAATTTGTAATCAATGTCGGGGTCATTATCGTCGTCCGAATGATTAATTGTTGGAGGAATGATATTGTTTTGGATAGCTAATACAGATGCAGCCGCCTCAACAGCGCCGGCAGCGCCTAACAAATGGCCGGTCATCGATTTTGTCGAACTGATATTCAGCCGGTAGGCATGTTCGCCGAAGACATCCTTGATTGCTTTTACTTCGGAAATATCGCCAACCGGGGTTGACGTTCCGTGTACATTAATATAATCTATGTCTTCCGGTTTCATTTCCGCGTCTTCCAACGCATTGAACATCACTAATTTAGCACCCAATCCTTCGGGGTGGCTGGCTGTCAGGTGATAAGCGTCGGCCGAAAGTCCGCAGCCGGCCACCTCGGCATAGATATTGGCTCCCCGCGCCAGGGCATGTTCCAATTCTTCCAAAATCAGACAGGCTGCCCCTTCGCCCAGTACAAATCCGTCGCGGCTGAGGCTAAACGGACGGGAAGCTGTTTCGGGCGAATCGTTGCGTGTTGAGAGTGCGTTCATCGCGTTGAAACCGCCAATACCCACAATGGATACTGCCGCTTCGGCGCCGCCTGCCAAGATGATATTTGCTTTGCCCAGCCGGATATAATTAAAGGCATCGGAAATAGCTGTGGTCGATGAAGCACATGCTGAAACGGTGGCGAAATTCGGCCCTCTGAATCCATATTTCATTGAGATATGCCCTGCCGCTATATCTACAATCATTTTTGGAATAAAGAATGGATTAATCTTTGGGCCTAATGTTTCATTGTAGGCCCTGACTTCATCCTGAAATGTAGTAATACCACCTATTCCGGATGCATAAATAACGCCTATCCGATCCATGTTTTCATTTTCAAGGTCCATGCCGGAATCTTTTACCGCTTCGTCTGCCGATACTAAAGCAAGTTGGGTAAAACGATCAAGTTTGCGCGATTCTTTTCGATCCATATATTGGCTCACATCAAAACCTTTCACCTCACAGGCGAAACGGGTTTTAAATTTACTCGCATCAAACTGAGTAACAGGTCCTGTGCCGCTAACGCCGGTAATCATACTTTCCCAGGTAGCTGAAATTGTATTTCCCAATGGTGTAATTGCCCCAAGACCTGTTACTACAACTCTTTTTAAATCCATAATCAGTAGTTTAGATTACTTCCCGCCCGCTTCAATATAAGCTATCGCGTCGCCTACTGTAGAAATTTTTTCTGCTTGATCGTCAGGTATAGAGAGTTCGAATTCTTTTTCAAATTCCATAATCAACTCTACAGTGTCAAGAGAGTCAGCGCCTAAATCGTTTGTGAAGCTCGCTTCATTGGTCACTTCCGATTCTTCTACACTCAACTTGTCGACGATGATAGCTTTTACTCTGGATGCAATATCAGACATAATTTTTTAATTTTAAATGAGTAATAAGTTCCGTTAATATTTTAATTTTGCGGTGCAAAGTAAAGCATTTTTTAGCTTACAACATAAAAAAATGAGAGAAAAAAGAAAAAAAATTGCACATTTTTTCTTTTCGTGTGCACTTTATTAAAAAAATAATATGAAAAAAATAGCTGTTTTCGCATCGGGTTCGGGGAGTAACGCTGAAAATATTGCAAAATATTTTGCAGACAGTCAGGATGTTAAGGTTGCTTTGATCGTTTCAAACAATCCATTGGCAGGCGTACATGACCGTGCAAACCGATTAAGGATTCCTTCTGTGACTTTTACAAACGAAACATTGGCCGCCGGGAGCGAAGTCGTTGGAAAATTGAAAGAATATGACATAAACCTGATTGTGTTGGCAGGTTACCTGAAGAAAATTCATGGGACGATACTCAATGCTTTTCCCGGCCGCATTGTCAATATTCATCCGGCTTTACTTCCGAAGTATGGGGGGAAGGGGATGTACGGGATGCGTGTGCATGAAGCGGTGGTTGCTGCCCGCGACGGCGAATCGGGGATTACCATTCATTATGTCAATGAAAACTACGATGAAGGACAGATTATTTTTCAGGCGCGCTGTCCGGTTTTCCCTTCCGATACACCTGATGACGTGGCCGCAAAGGTTCATGCATTGGAGTACAGGTATTATCCGGAAGTGATTGAACGAATATAAGAAAAGCCCCCCTTCATATAGCATCCCCTCCTTATTTCCCTCCCCGATCAGGGAGAATTAAGGGGGGGATGCTAATACATTTTATTATAAACGATAGCTATTATAAAAAAAAAGAGCGTCCTGAAGTAGACACTCTCAATAAATCATCCGAATCAAAAAAAAATAATTACAAATCGATAGCTTTTACACGAAAAATTTGTCCGTTACGTGCAAAAATTAATTCGCCGTTTTCTTCTTTTCTTTTCTTCACTAAACGCTGAAAAGCTAAACTTGCCCCTTTAATGACGCTTTCTTCGAATTTGCTTAACTCCCGTTCATTCATAATGTTCTAATTTGTTATATAGTAATGTGTTAAATATCTCTTTTTTCCCATCTTTAAATCCTTTGGCAATAATTTCCATCGGAGATAATGAATTGTCCGTAATCATCCAGTAATCGCAAATAGGCATATACAGTTGAAACAGATTATAAATGCCTGCATCATACCGACGCCGGACAGTGGTTTCCGTTACGTTATGTCCACCGGTTGCGACCCTGTTTTTTACACGCTCCACTGCCAAATCCGGTGTATTCAACCAAAAATACAGCAATGTGACGTAATATCCTTTTTCTTGTGCTCCCTGTAACAACCTGGCAATCGAGCGACTGGCTAAAGTCGTCTCCAATGCAAATGTCTTTTCGTTTGCGATCAGCTCTCTGATTCGCTTATACATAATACGGCTTGCTTCAACGGCGACAGTTAAATTGTCTGCATTGAATGGGGATATTCCTTTGGCAATTTCATCGGAATTTACAAACTCCTTACAACCCAGCATTTCGGGTAGAATCGTATAAGAAGCCGTAGTTTTCCCCGCGCCATTGCATCCTGATATTATGTATAAATAAGGCACAATATTTCGGTTATCGCGACAAAGGTATACATTTATTTTTAATCTGCAAGAAAAAAAACAAAAAAAATCACTTTTTGTACAAAAAAAAATTTATTTCGTCCTCCGAAACGGATGTTTTGTCCTTGTTTGTAGCCCATTTTCCCTTATCCCCCTTTGGAGGGGGCAGGGGGAGGTTTCCACCGTCCATTATCCCCCTTCAGAGGGGGCAGGGTGAGGTCTCCATTGTCCCTTATCCCCCTTCAGATGGAGCAGGGTGAGGTCTCCATTGTCCATTGTCCATTGTCAATTGTCCATTGTCCATTATCCATTGTCCATTGTCAATTGATAATTAGCTCCCTTACGATCCCATCCGACACAAAAAGCCCTTTCCGCGAAATCCTCAAAGTATCTTCCGTTTTTTCCATCAATCCTGTTTGTAAAAAAGACTTCGATTGCCGAAGCAGAGATCCGAGGCGTTCGTCCCCGAAAATTTTTTGAAAGCCGGACAACTGAATGCCCCACATCGTGCGAAGCCGTGTCAACAGATATTCGTTGTAGCGCTTCCGTTCATCGATGTTTTCTTTTTCAAAGATTGGGCGCCCTTGCATCATTCCCTCCATATAATCCGGCAGTGATGCAACGTTCCATTGGCGTGAACAATGATCGTAGGAATGGGCTGCTGCGCCGACACCGATGTATTTCCGGTCAGTCCAATAGGCAGTGTTATGCTTTGAAAAACATCCCGGTTTGCCAAAATTTGATATCTCATAGTGTACATAACCCGCATCATCCGCTTTATCGATCATCAGATTGAAAAGTTGTTCGGAGGTTTCATCGCTTACAGGTTCAATCGTACCTGTTTGCAGTTGCCGGTGCAAATCAGTTCCTTCTTCGTACGATAAATGATAGGCAGAGAGATGGGGTACCTGAAGCTGCAGCGCTTTGTTTACATTCTGCTCCCATAATGACAGGGTTTGTCCGGGCAGACCATAAATCAGGTCTATACTCAGATTCGAATATCCGGTATGCTGACAGAGAGCTACGGCATCCATCGCTTGTTTGGCGGTATGCCGGCGGTTGAGCAGCCGGAGATCGGGTTCGTGAAAACTCTGAACGCCCATACTGATACGATTAAAAGGCAAATGTCGGAGCGCCGACACATATTCGCGGGACATGTCATCAGGATTTGCTTCAAGCGTGATTTCCGGATCAGGCGAAAGCGGATAATACCGGTTGATGGCATCGAAAACCAATTCAAAATCGTCAGGTTGCAATAAAGAAGGCGTACCACCTCCCCAATAAATGGTTTCGACGGTTTCGCCTTCTAAGTAATCTTTTCGGATTTCGAGTTCGCGAACAACGGCCTGTATATATATATTAATGTAGTCAAGTTGCGTTTGCGAAAAAAAATCACAATAAGCGCAACGCTTCTTACAAAAAGGGATATGGATATAGATGCAGGACATGAGAGTTATGAGTTAAGAGTTAAGAGTTATGAGTTAAGAGTTGGGGATTAAGAATTTTGAATATGGGTGAATGGGATTTTGGGAGCTTAAAAAACATTCTCAATTCTCAATTCTCAATTCTCCATTGCCCTTTACCTGTCTGCCCAAACCTTTTTCGTATAGTCAATTTCCGATATAGACCAAAGGATCATATTTCCAAATAGTGCAGCGTTGTGAATCACAATTGTACCGCTCCCTTTAGTTGCATGGTAAGTGCCATAATTCTTGGGAGCAGGCCAGTTCTTTGTATCCAATTGAAACGGATTGTTCTCAATACTGTTATTATCGGATGATACATATCCGCCATCGCCGCAATAGATCCAGGGGACTGAATTACTTTTGAACAGAATGGCGTCATTGGGATAAATGGCAGCTATTTTGAGGTTATCGACAATGCTGTACACATTTACTTCACCACCTGTAGGAAGACCTGACACTTTGAACTGCCCTCCGCTGTCAGCGCCCCAATTCAAGCCTCTTACATCACCAAACGGACCGTTGGTAATCATATCATTGATTGTAGAGATGCGGTATGCGCCGCCGGTATTGCCTTCATTGGAGAAAGCGATAGAGCTGCCGTTTTGAACTAACAAGCGCGTAAAACTCACTATGTTAGCGTTATTAACGTTGTTTTCAAGAAACGACAGAAGCACTCCTCCATCGTTTGTAACAAAATTACTGAACAGCAGTTGCGCCGGGGATGCTAAACTGCTATATCCGTATGTTTGCACATAAAGGTCGGCATTATCCAACATTGTCTGGGTTGGAAGAGTGTTATCGTTATGATTGATGGTAAAGCCGCGGGAATAGACAATGCTATTGTCGGGATATGTACCAAAGTTATTCTGATCGGTAAGCATACGATAGGCCGCAGAATTGGCGCCAAATGACCACCTGCCGCTTCCATTGCTTAACAAACGAATTCTTGGCAAGGCAAAAACCACTTTGATGGTATAGTCGTCAAACGCTCCGGTAGGGCTTGCAAAGACAATCTCTACATGTCCCCAAAATGAGGGATCGCGCACTATGGAAAAAGTAATTGTTTCGCCGCTTAGCGAGCCAATACCTGAAAGACCTACTGCTAAATTATCGCCCGGCTTGAGCGCAAGTATCTGTTTCGGACCGCTGACGCTGTTGGCAGGGTGGGTATTAAAAACTGTAGAAACCGCCCTGTCTACATCTGTAATAGACTTAATATACCAGGGCGTATTGCCAAATACCTTGATCGAATGGGTGTTTCCGTCCATTAGGTAACTGTCGTACCTGACCCCATTATAACTACGTTCATAATCCTGCGGTACGGCTCTAAGCATCGGCACATTGACACAACGTACGGGCATTGCCATTTGTCTGCTGTCAAACAAAAGATTAATCGTTTTAGCAGGAGTAGTTGTTCCGCCGAATATATATGCGCTTGCTGCAACAGGTGAAGTGGCGGTCCAGTATCTGAGCGTGCTGCCAAAACCGGTCGCTGTTCCGGTTGTACCGCGATAGCCCGCTGCCGGGAAAAAGATGTTGGCGAAATTAACCGGGTTGTAGAACAAAGCGCCCTGGTAGGCTATTTGCGGGCTATTGGAGGCTACTGTTGAGTTGGCAATGTTATTTGTGGAATTACCGATCTGACGTCGGTCAAAGAAACCATCGGCATAGTATCCATATACAAAGTTGCCTGATGAATAGGAGGATACGCCTGCCTGCGGTTCGAGGAAGAGCGAGTGTCGCAATTCGGAGAAGTTCATATCGGGTCCGCTATCGGCCATATCGTTTCTGCCGTCCGCAAACCTGCGATAGCCGAAAGGACAAGTTTCGTGTACAAGAAACAGGTCGTCCCAATAACCGGAGGATGCTGTGGCGTTCCAACCGCTTGTGGTTCCATAAGGCGGCCAAGCCCAGCGGGTTCTGGTGCCTGTATTTGCCCAATGGAATAAGGCGCCTGCCTGGGTGGGATATGCTGTAAAAACTCCGGGATTTGCAGGCGGGATGGTAAGCTGGGCATCTACCCCGTTGCCCTGTGCCGGTGTGCTGCCCGGTGTTGCCGTCAGGTTAAAGGGAGATATCTTTACCGCCTTGTTGCGGATCGCAATACCGCCTGAACTGACCGGGTCAGCAGGCCGCATCAGGTAGTCGGGTTCTTCGCCTTGCCTGATCCAGATACGTTGCCGAAGATGATTGTTTGCATAAGTAAGCAATACCATGCCGTAACGCGGAGCGGTACCCGGCGCCTGTTGGCTTTTCAGACCGATGCGGAAATAGATATATTCGTCGCCGCTTTGGTATCCCTGCGACCCGGATGCCCGTAGCGTGCCACTGACATACATGGATCCACCGGATACGGGATACATAGATTCAAAATTGTTGTCGTAACCGCTGTGGGTGGGGCCTCCCGATGTCCAGACGCCATTGTCTAACGAACGTTGGGTATCGAGTGTGATCCAGCTTTCGCCTTCGACCACCGCAGCCGTCCATGGACCATCGGCAGCAACCGAATTTGGACGTGCAATACGTATCAGCCGCTCGCCCTGCTGATCGTTTCTCCAAAAGGCGCCAACGTAAGGAAAAAAGCCCGCCGGAGGCGGATCGTCTGTCAATTCCTTCGGATCGCCGAATTTCAGGCCGATATCATATTCGTAACCTGCTTTCAATTGCTTTGCAAATGAGGCTGACAGGTCATTGTAGGTTTTGCCGTCAATCGATATCGCACCAATCTTTACGAAGGTCGAACTTGATTCATTGGTAAAAACGATACGATAGTTCGAAGTAATCGAGGTGGATGGGAGAGATGCAGGAAAGCTAAATGTCTGCTCGAAATCAGGAAGCAAAGCATCGGCAGAGAAAGACGGTTTGCCTGAATCGACGGTCATATTCACTTTGCAATCGGGCATCACCTTCACGTTCGATAGATAGGTTATATCGCTCATAACCGCCGGGTTGGCGCTTGGAATTTCGCTTGTAAGCGAAATTCTGATGTTGGAAAACTTATGCTTCATGGTGATATGCACATCGGCAGGTTTGGTATTTCCCTGAATAATAGGAACAAGAGGCGAATCGCCCCAAATAAGGTCGCAACCCGGGTCGAGATTTGTCAGGCTTAATGCGTACGGCGGTAAGGTAGTGTCGTCGTTTAAGGAGTAGGCAACAAACCGGTAGGTAACATTGGGCATTAACACGAACGGCGTTTCTCCCGGTGCAGCGCTAATCGTTGGCGTTAAGCTGCCTGACAGTTCACATATAAACGTGACATGATGTACATATACAAATGTATTGACGCCTGTTTGCTCGTAAGCAACGATATTGATAAGGGCGCCGGGTTTAAAGAAGCGCAGTTTGACGGAACGTATGCCGACATCCGTTTGTACGGACTTGAGCGTGGCGGTCATCGAACGACCGTCGTCGAGGGGTACAATGACGGTTTCAGTATCCAAATCGTCTGAGCTGCCGGGGGAAATTTTCTCATTTTCGTCGAAATTGTCGAACGTGATCAAAAAATTAACTTTGCCATGACTACCCGTAATGCCGTCGTCTTTTTTTTTATCGTCGATAGCTATCTCCGTACAAGCTGAAAATGGCAGCATCAAACCACATAATAAAATAACACCAATATGTAATTTCAGAACGTATTGCATGGCAAATAACATTTAATTTCGGCGCAAATATAGATAAATATTTTAAAGCAAACAAATTATGGCGTGTATTAGAAAATTCTAACTACCGGTTTATATTCCAATGTTGTTTAGCAAATGTTATGTAGCATTGCCAGTCGTAATCGGTCACATCGTGTACGCCGCTGCGGATATGGTAACCGACATGGTTCATAACCGGTGTATTCAGCGGGGGCGTCACATCACGTTCCAACCCTTTCAATCCGTAAAGATTGTATACGACGCCGGCATACACGCCGGAAAGAAATTCGCCTTTCGGATCGGCCCACAGGTCTTCCGCAGCGCTGGCAATATAGACGGGACGCGGCGCTATCAGGGCAATCAGTTCATGCTGGTCGATCGGCAGGTCGTCTTCTTTGCCGGCAAATCCCGTGAAAGCCGGGCAAAACCAGTGAGGGAAACTTGTTGTGATCAGGTCGACCGTTTCACCAAATCTTCTTTTCGAGAGCGCCGCACCGCCACAGCCGGAATTGTTGGAAATAACCATCGCATACCGCGTATCAAGCGCACCCGACCATAACGCCGCCTTTCCTTGCCGCGAATGTCCCATCAGCGCCACCCTTTTGGCGTCGAAAATCTTGTCCGACACAATATAATCCATGATCAGACTGTATCCTTTTGCCCAGGCGCCGATTGCCTGTTCGGCATTAACCTGATTCTTTTTCGTTGCATAATCGTCGTAAAGCGGTAGTATACTTTCATCTTTCAAATCTTTTTGATCGGGAAAAACGTCGTGATAACAGGCAGTAACCACGGCAAATCCTTCGTCTACAATTCTTTCCACACTCCACCGGCTCGACTGGCTGCCTCTTGCCTGATTTTGATCTCTTGAAGATATTTTGGCTATCGACGGTGAGATAAGGATATCAGGGTCAGACTGTACGGTATGATTGCCGTTAAAATTGTAGGAGAGAAAAACGGGGATATTTTCTTTCAATGATTTCGGCAAGTAAATCAACAGGTAAATTTCACGCACCAAATTATTCCGTGACAAGGTGATTTTGACTTGTTTACAGATAGCTTTCCCGCTCAACGCATTGGCGTTTTCGCTCAATGTTTCGTATTTTACGTTGATTGGGGTGGAGGTTGTAAACGGTTCGCCATAGATTAGCCTTGCAAACTGATTGAGCAGTTCCGGACGGCGGATTTTTTCCCATTGTCCGGAAGTAGTTATTTTTTCACCGGCCGAACTGACTAACACGTCCGGCAACCGAAAGGCAGGCACTTTGCTTTCGTCCTGATTCACATTACGTTGCTGTGCAAAAGCTGAAAAAACAAACAACGTCATAGCTAAGAGAAAAAGAGAATATTTCATATTCATTAGGGTTTAGGAATTATTGTGTGCAAAATTACTATTTTTGGTTGTAAGTACGTATAAAAAAGAAAAATAATTATCTTTGCAATCCGTTTGTCAAAACCGGCAAAATAAGAGGAGAAAATAATATTCAATAATTAAATAAATAAAAGATGAAAGTTTATCAAACAAAAGAAATCAGAAACATCGCTTTAGTAGGTAATCATGGCTCCGGGAAAACCACTCTCGCAGAGGCAATGCTTTACGGGAGTGGTGTAATAAAACGTCGTGGAACTGTCGAGGCAGGCAATACGGTTTGTGATTATTTTCCGGTTGAAAAAGAATATGGTTATTCTGTATTATCAACTATGTTTAGCGTCGAATGGAATGGATTGAAACTGAACTTTATTGATTGTCCGGGATCGGACGATTTTATCGGGGGCGCGGTTTCTGCATTGAATGTTACGGATGTGGCCATGATGCTTATCAACGGACAATACGGTGTGGAAGTAGGCACAATCAATCAATTCCGGTATATCGAACAATTCAGGAAGCCGGTCATTTTTGCGGTCAACCACTTGGATCATGACAAAGCCGATTTTGATAATGTTTTCACGCAACTAAAAGAAAATTACGGCGATAAGGTCGTTCAGGTTCAATATCCTGTCAATGCCGGATTATCATTCAACGCCATCATCGACGTACTGAAGATGAAGATGTACAAATGGAAGCCTGAAGGCGGCGTACCGGAGATTTCGGAGATTCCTGCCGGTGAGATGGCTAAGGCCACCGGTTTACAAAACATTTTGATTGAAGCCGCTGCTGAACACGACGATATCCTGATGGAAAAATTCTTTGAAGAAGGTACGCTTTCCGAAGAAGATATACGTGCAGGTATCAGCGCAGGTTTAGTTACAGGCGGGATTATTCCTGTGATTTGTTTGAGTGCAGGCAAAGATATCGGTGTACGTACGACATTGGATTTTCTGGGAAATACGGTTCCCTGTCCCGACAGGATGCCTTCGGTTGCTACAACAGGCGGACAGGCAGTCGCAACGAATGTAGACGACCCAACCAGCATCTTTTTCTTCAAGACTACGCTCGAATCGCATATCGGACAGGTTTCGTTCTTTAAAGTTATTTCCGGAAAAGTGAAGGTGGGAGATGATTTAGTCAATGCCGACAGAGGCTCCAAAGAGCGCATTGCCCAAATCTTCTCGGTGTCAGGCCAAAACCGTATGGAAGTGGCCGAAATGGTGGCCGGCGATATCGGCGCAACCGTCAAACTGAAAGACATTCGTTGCGGTAATACAATGAACGGCAAAGGCTGTGACTATCGTTTTGACTTTATCAAATACCCCGAACCGAAATATCGCAGGGCAGTCAAATCGGTGAACGAATCGGAAGCGGAAAAATTGAGCGAGGTACTGTCGCGTTTACACGAAGAAGACCCAACCTGGTTGGTCGAACAATCTAAAGAATTGAAACAGACCATTTTGTCCGGACAGGGCGAGTTTCATCTCAGGACATTGAAGTGGAGGGTAGAAAATATGGACAAGATACAAATCGAATACCTTGAGCCACGCATCCCTTACCGCGAAACCATCACAAAATCAGCCCGTGCAGACTACAGGCACAAGAAACAGTCGGGCGGCGCCGGTCAATTCGGCGAGGTACACCTGATTGTAGAGCCTTATTTCGAAGGAATGCCCGATACGGTGATGTATAAGTTTGGCAATCAAGAGTATAAAATCACTCCACGCGATGTGCAGGAGATTGATCTGGATTGGGGCGGCAAACTGATTTTTGTAAACAGTATCGTCGGAGGCGCCATCGACGCCCGTTTTCTGCCGGCTATCCTGAAAGGTGTGATGCAACGTATGGAGCAAGGGCCGCTAACGGGTTCGTACGCGCGCGACGTACGTATAATAGTATATGATGGCAAGATGCATACGGTCGACAGCAATGAAATATCGTTTATGCTTGCCGGACGTAATGCCTTCAGCATCGCCTTTAAAGAAGCGGGACCCAAAATTCTGGAACCAATCTATGATATAGAGGTGCTTGTTCCGGGCGATTATATGGGCGATGTGATGAGCGACCTGCAAGGCCGTCGCGCCATGATTATGGGAATGAACAGCGTCAAAGGATACGAAAAACTGATGGCGAAAGTGCCCCTGAAAGAAATATCAGGTTATTCGACTTCATTAAGTTCCATTACCGGCGGACGCGCATCGTTCACGATGAAATTCGCAAGTTATGAATTAGTACCTACTGATGTTCAGGATAAGCTGCTGAAAGAATACGCAGCTACGCTGCAGGAAGATTAAAAAAGTTCGGCGCAATCGCGCCGAACTTTTTTTTTGCTTGCAGGAAGACGCTTTTTTATTAAAATTTTATTAAAAAACCTTAAAATATAAATTTTTTGTCTATATTTGCAGCGTTTTGTGACGAATTAAAACGAACTTTTTTATTTGATTACAATTGTCTAATAATTAATATATTGTGCCTATGAAAAATGATTTTTTAACGGTATTTGATTTTGGAATGAGTTTTGATAAACCATTCTTTTTTAGTATTTTATATTCACAACCTTAAAGAGATTTTAACATTTTCATTTAATAAACAATTTTTAAAAAAAGTAGTATGCAAAAACGTATTAAAGTTTTATTAACCTTAGTGTTAATGATTTGTATGGCTCCAACTGTGTTTGCTCAAACCGTGACTGTGACAGGAACTGTCTCTGATCGCCATGAGCCGCTGATTGGAGTGAACGTACGGGTGAAAGATACCACGACCGGTGTAATCACGGATATCGACGGGAAATACACACTCGCTGTTCCGGGCAGTTCAGCGGTACTTGTATTCAGCTATGTAGGGTATATCACGCAGGAAATTCCGGTTGGCAATCAACGTACAATCAATGTTACCATGCTCGAAGATGCCCAAGGTCTGGAAGAAGTAGTAGTTGTAGGTTATGGTGTTCAGAAAAGAGAAACCGTTACAGGGTCGGTTGCCATGGTGAAAGGAGATGAACTGCTTAAATCGCCGGCTACGAATCTTACCCATGCACTTACGGGACGTATGCCCGGTGTCGTAACGTATCAACGTTCAGGCGAGCCGGGGTATGACGATGCAACCGTCCGTATCCGCGGTATCAACTCCTTTGGCGAATCATCTCCGTTAATCGTTATTGACGGCGTAGCCGGTCGTGCGGGAGGTATTTCGCGCTTAGACCCCAATGAAATCGAAACAATGTCTGTTTTGAAAGACGGTGCAGCCGCTATCTACGGCGCACGTGCCGCCAATGGGGTTATCCTGATAACGACGAAAAAGGGAACCGAAGGCAAACCGGTAGTTGAATTTTCGTCTAACTTTGGTATCAATCGCCCGACAATGTTACCAACCATGTCCGACGCGGTGGAATATGCACAATTACGTAATGAGCTGGCTTTCAATGCTCAGGTGACCAACGACAATCGAAACCCGACGGTGAATCTTCCTTTTTCGCCCGAAGTGATTGAGATGCACCGCAACGGTTCAGACCCATGGCGTTATCCGAATACCAACTGGTATAAAGAAACTTTCAAGGATTGGACTTCGCAATCGTACCAAAATGTCTCATTACAAGGTGGAACAGACAAGTTTAAGTATTATGCGTTGTTCGGATACAAAAATCAGGATAACAACTTCAAAAACGGATATGGAGGATACAACCAGTATAACCTGCGTATCAATCTTGATGCACAGGTGAATGACTGGGTTAAAGTCAGCGTTGGCATGTTGGGACGCCAGGAAAGTTTTAAAAGAAGTAATTCGGGATCACCCTCCGATTTATTATGGTTTACTTCACGCGGACGGCCTACCGATATCGCTTTTTGGCCGAACGGACTGCCGGGGCCTGCCCAGGAATACGGACGTAATCCCGTAATGGGCGCATCCCGTGAAACCGGATATATCCACGAAGACAAGTATTTTATCCAAACTACTACCAGAGCAGAGATTACCCAGCCCTGGATTGAAGGGTTGAAATTGACATTTACGGCGTCGTACGATAAAATGCTGCGTAGAGACAAATCATGGGAACAACCCTGGTATCTGTATACCTGGGATGGCATAACAGTCGATTCAAACAATATTCCGGTTTTGAAGAAAACATTAAGCGCCGTTCAAACATTTGACCCCAAATTAACGGAGCGTGCATACGATCAATCCGATGTTTCGTTGGGATCGTACCTGAACTATGACCGGCAATTCGGATCGCATGGTTTTTCTTTCTTGGTAGGAGCAGAAAAAGAGGTGGGATCGCTGAATTATATCGAGGCTTTTCGTCGTTATTACCTGTCCGACGCGGTTCAATTGCTCTCTGCCGGCGGTGATTTGGAGAAAAATGCCCTCAGCGCCAACAGCGCCAACGACAACAACTGGGAAAGAAACTACAATCAAAAACGTATGAATTATTTCGGCCGTGTAGCTTATAACTACCAGGAAAAATATATGGCCGAATTTGTCTGGCGTTATGACGGTTCCTATATGTTTCCGAAAGATAACCGTTTCGGATTCTTCCCGGGTGTTTTGTTGGCATACCGTATTTCGGAAGAGAATTTCTGGAAAAACAATCTTCCTTTTATCGACTACTTCAAACTCAAAGGTTCCTGGTCGTCGGTCGGATATGACAGAATCTTTTTCGACAGCAGACTGCAGGAATATCAGTATCAGGCTACGTTCAAGTACGGATATGGCATGATCATTGACGGCGTAGATCAGAAGTCAATAGAAATCAGTCGTTTCCCCAACCCGGATATTACCTGGGAACGTGCAGATATGATGAATCTGGGATTCGAGACCCGTTTTCTGAACAACAAACTGTCATTCGAAGGCGATGTGTTCCTTAACAAACGTACCCATGTACTTTGGCGCAGAAATTCTACCATTCCGCAAACAGCCGGTCTGACGCTCCCTGCCGAAAATATCGGGAAAGTGAACAACAGAGGGTTTGATTTTGCATTGGGATGGAACGATCGCATAGGCAGAGACTTTATGTACAGCATCAACTTATCCGGAGGTTTTGCAATCAATAAAATCATCGACTGGGATGAACCGGCCGGAGTTCCCGAATGGCAAAAATCTACAGGCAAGATGATCCCCCGGAATGTGAATAATACCAACGAAGACCTCTATTATGTCTATGATGGCGTGTTTAAAGATTGGGATGAGGTTAATAACCGAAGCAACCGTCCCGATTATTCCGGCGTTGTAGTCGAATCAGGAATCAAACCGGGTGATATGAAATTTAAAGATATCAGCGGCGATGGTAAGATCGACGCGGACGACCGTGTGAGATATAACCGCAACAGTACGCCCAAATGGAACGGAGGGTTAACAATCATGATGCAATACAAACACTTCGACCTGAACATTCTGTTTCAGGGCGCTTTTGATGCATGGACCCGTTGTTATCATGACGCCGGTACAATCGGTAACTGGCCGAAATATATTTTCGACAATCACTGGTCGTACGATAATCCGAGCGATAAGCATCCACGCGTACATGACAGAGGCTCTTTTTACTGGGATAATACCGGTGCAGCCGGTCGTAATACCTACTGGATGCAACGTACCGACTATGTGCGTCTGAAAAACTTAGAACTTGGATATAGCATTCCTTCAAGTTTGATACGACAGACCGGATTTTTCACCGCTGCCCGCATCTATCTGAACGGACAGAACCTGCTCACTTTTACAAACCTGTATCGTGATCCGGAATCTACCAGTGATACGGCAACGAATTATCCGCATAACAAGATACTTAACGTAGGTTTTTCATTAACATTTTAAAAATTAGATCAATATGAAAAAATATAGTATTATTTTAATTTTATTTGGAGCGCTCGCTCTCTCTACTTCGTGCAGTGATTTTATGGATTATGATCCACCTTCAGAAATCACAGCATCTGCCGTTTGGAAAGATGGCGCTTTGGCTGAAGCTTATATGTATCGCATCTATTTCACATTCCAGGATGCCGCTTTTGCCGAAGAGAGCTTAGCGTCAGCTACTGATGAATCCATGTTTGTGCATGGCCGAAATTACCGGTTGACAAATGCCGGCGCTGTAACAAATACGAATCTGGGATATTTAGGACAAACGCAGAGCGGACATCAATGGGAGCGCTTGTATCAACAAATCCGTTCCTGCAACGACTTTATTGAGAATATCGACGATGCAGAATTTGATAACAGGGATAAAAGCCAGTTGAAAGGCGAAGCCTATTTTCTGCGCGCTTATTTTTACCATCGCCTGTCGCGCGCGTACGGGGGCGTACCTTTAATTACAAGAGTTACCATGCTGAACGACGATCCTGAAACGTTTCAGGTACCCCGTTCAACCTATACGCAGGTGATCGATCAGGTGTTAAGCGACCTCGATCAGGCTGATATCAATCTTCAAAGCCGCACGTACGACAATACCCAAAAGGGACGTGCCACGCTGGCCGCCGCCAAAGCATTGCGTACCCGTGTATTGCTCGATGCAGCCAGTGATCTGCGCGATGAGCCTACGCTCTCATCCAAAGTGTCTATTTTTGCCTCTTATGCGAATAAAGACCTGTGGTGCTATACGAAGGGAAGCCGCGCCGACCGCTGGAATGCTGTAAAAAGTTCTTCAAAAGCGCTGATGGACAATCCATTAGGACATTCCATCCCGACTTTGGGAGGGGAAAACCTTTCCATAGAAGACAAAGCTGAGGCTTACTGGAATCACTTCAATCCGGAAAATACAGGTACAAGAGACCATATTTTCTCACGTTACTTCATCTTTACGAAAAGTGAAAGCGGAACAGACAACCGCTATAATGGCCCGAGCGGTTACCGTGCTTGGGGTGGAAATACGCCTACCCAGAATTTAGTAGATGCATATTGGATGGAAGACGGTACGCCGTTCGACTGGAATAACCCTGTTCATGCAGCTGCTCCGTACAAAAACCGTGAACCGCGTTTCTATGCAAGCATCTTATTTGATGGCGCAAAATGGCTGTTACGTCCGGCTGAGTACCGCAACACAGACCCGGAAAATAGAATACAGTCAGGCTGGTACCAGTTGGATCCTGCAAGTGAAGACCTGTGGCCGGGGTTAGATACCCGTTTTAACAGCGATACAGAGACGTGGAATGGCTCGTTTACAGGCTATTACTTCAAGAAATTCATGAATCCCAGAGATGGAGATCACCGGAACAGAAGCAATCGCGTATTTCCGTTTATTCGCATGACAGAAGTGTATTTTAATTACATCGAAGCATGTATCGAATTGAACGAACTGCCTGAAGCGGTCACCTACCTGAACGAATACCGGAAAAATGTAGGTTTGCCCCCTGTAACAGCAGCCATTGCCGGAAATCAGGAAGAACTGCGTAAAGTCTACCGAAACGATAAACGAATAGAATTTCTGTACGAAGAACATCGTTACTGGGATGTACGTCGCTGGTTGACAGGAACAACCGAACCCGGCTTTAATTCATTACATGGCATTAACATTACCGGAAAATTAAGACCGGGCATAGGAAAACAAGACCGTTATGTACCTGATGAGTCACGCTGGGAACTCAAATATGAGCGGAATGACCTGAGTGGTGAAGAAGCACGTAACTTTCCTGAGAAACTCTATTTTCTCCCATTCCATCGGGATGAAACAATGAGAAATACAAGTTTAATCCAGAATCCGGGTTATTAATTTACTACCGGGATTTATTCATCCGGCGGGAGGAAAATACAAGCGATTTTCCTCCCGCTTATTTTTGTTCATTCTGTTTTCCATGACACGAAAACCGTTATTGCATTTAGCAATAACGGTATTTTAGTATTTGGGGTCGGATAAAAATGAGCCGAGGTACATGATGAGCGCAATCAATGCTGCAAGTAGAATGATGAAAATGGTCATTTTTATATCGAGGGAAAATTGGCTGAAGAGACCTCCCCCTGCCCCCTCCGAAGGGGGATATTGTCCTCCCTCTGCCTCCTCTAAAGGGGGATATTGAGCATCTTCCTCCGGAGGGAGATAATCCTCCCCCAACCCCCTCGGGAGGGGAGTAGGAGCGCCTTCTGTTCCCTCCGAATCATTTTCAGAGAAACCTCCGGTTTTAATGATTTCGAGGGCAAGGGGCACATCGCTTTCCAATACTTCGACGCGTGCGCCAATGTCGACCAAGCCGCCGAAAGTTCTGGCGCTTACTTCATTACGCACATAACAATCAATTCCTTCCGACCGCAGTACACTTGCCAGAACCTCAGCCCTGTCGGTTTGCCGGAAATTTGCTATTTCTATAATTTTTTCCATCTCAAATAAAAAACAATGAGTGAGGCGTTTACTTGAATCACCTCACTCAGTTGTATATTCAAAAAGACAAACGACAGTGATTTTCAGGCTTGATCCCACTGCTCGCGCAACAGTTGCACGGCAGCTGTTACTGCGCCTGCGCGGTCGTCGCCGCGATAGCCACATTCAAAGCTGACATATTTGTCGTAACCGATCATCTTCAGGCCTTTGAAGCCGTCGATATAGTTATCTGCATCGCCGTCAAGGCCGGGCATTACGCGGTTTTTACGACTTGCCACATGCACATGTTGCAGGTATTTTTTACCGGCAGAAATAAATGCGCCCATGTCGCTTGCTTCTTCCCAGGTCATGTGCCAGAAATCACCCATTAACTTTACGCCTTCGCAATCGATATCGCGACAGAGTGATGCAGCGTCGCCTACCTGACGAAGGTAATGCGCTTCCCTGCGGTTCAACGGTTCGAAGATGACTGTTGTGTTATGCCTGAGTGCAAATTCGCCCATTGCTTTGAATTGTTCGCACAGGAACTCACGGGTTTCGGCCGTATGCGGCATTACAGGAACCTGACGATTGAAAGCAGGAACAATAATAACCCCCACCGAGCCTAAAACGCCTGCTGCTTCAATGATTTGATGCATTGAATCAATACATTCCTGACGCACGCTTTCTTCTTCCGACAGGATAAATCCCCTGAAACCGGCACAGATAGCGCTGATCTTTATGTTGCGGCCATTCAGGGCTTGTTTGAGTTCATCAACGCGCTCTCCTAAAAAGCCGCCACCCCGTACACTGCCACCTACTTCAAGACCGGTAACACCCAGATTTTCCATAAAATCGAGTTTCTCGGCTAAAGTTTCGCCCGGAGCGATGCCTTCCTGAAAGGAAAGGTTAAGTTGCGCATTGCTGCAGCAACCGTCTGCTCCGCAACAGGCATCACCGGCTCCGTTGGAACAGGCGGCTAATGTTGCCAAAGCCGCACTGCCCAAGGATGCACGTAAAAAATTTCTGCGATTAATTGCCATAATGCCGGTTGTATTATTGTTGCGCTGCTCTCGCTGCTCTGGCAGCAGCAGCACGTGCAGCTGCTTCTTCATTAGAAATACCGGGAACAGGAATGTTATACCGTTTCAGGTCCATCCTGCCTGTAAAGGTAAGATCGGGAGGAGTCAGATCCATATCGGAAGATGTCATGGCTTCCCATGTGACTTCGTTACCGGTGTATGCTGCTTCGCGTCCCATCACTGCCATCATGTTCGAAATGGCCAGTTCTGATGCCTGATCAATCGATTTTCCTGAGCGGATATGATTTACCCAGGCGATCAGTTCAAGTTGAGTAGCTGAATTGACTTTATATTTCTCTCTTGCAGCTTCGTTATCGAATTTCCAGATAACTTCTCCCTTGAGGTTCTTTATTTCATCACCTGTGCTTGTCCATGATCCTTTGGCACCTTGGATAAATTCGGTTACGGGGCCTGAACATCCGTTGATCTGGCGGCACATACTGGCCACATGGATGCCGTTTTCCATCGTAAAGTCGACGCCGAAACAGTCAAACTGATCGCCTGTTACGCGACGATGACGTGCGCCGACAGCAATGGCCTTAGCCGGTCTCAAGTCTGAGAACCATGTAAAGACGTCAAGGTTATGTACATGCTGTTCAACGATATGGTCGCCCGATAACCAGGTCCAGTTCACCCAGTCGCGTATCATCCATTCGCAGTCCGACCAGGCCGGTTGACGTTCTCTGAACCACAATTGATTTTGATTCCAGTAAACTACACCTCCGGTAATCTCTCCGATGATACCGTTCATGATTTGTTCGTGCGCTGCTACATAATTGCGTTGGTGATGGCGTTGTGTACCTACAATCACGGCTAAGTTTTTTGTTTTTGCCTGTCTTGCCGTAGCTACAACCGAACGATAACCTACCGAGTCAACAAAGAGCGGTTTTTCCATAAAGCAATGGATACCTTTATCCACTGCATATTTGAAGTGAATAGGACGGAAATAAGGAGGCGTTACAATCATAACAGCATCTATACCGCTATCAATTACTTGTTTGTAAGCATCAATTCCGACAAACCGTCCACTTTCGGGTACATCCACACCGGATACCTCTTTAACCACTGCAGCCGTGGCAGTCAATCTGTCAATAAAGGTATCGCCTAATGCTGTTACGGTAATTCCTTTTACTGCCTGCAAAAAGTTTCTCAAATCGCCTGTGCCTTGTCCGCCGCAACCGATAAGTCCGATTTTCAGGTCTTTGCCTGCTATTGCTTCATCGGGTAATTCCGGCAAATAATAGGTGCCCGGCTCTTTGATCGGCGTGTCTTTTACGACGCCACCACCACTACCACCACCATCACATGAGGTGAGTACACTTCCGGTTCCAACCATACCGGCCGCTCCTGCCAAAGCAGAGCTTTTCAAAAATGATCTTCTACTGATACTGTTTTCTTTCATGACAAATAAGTTTTAGTTTTTAGTAATGAATAATATTATTTAGAAATTATAGATTCGTCAGGATCGCAAACTACCCTGAAACCAATCCCGCGAATATCGGTGTACCACCATATACTTTGTGGTTCTTGCGGGTCGGTTTTCAGCCAGTCTACATGTCTTGTGTGACCGCGGGCAGCACTTCGCAGATTAGCTGCATCCGATGTAAAATCACCGCCGCGAACAACCCATTCATCTCCTTCCGTATGAATAGGATTGGTGACTTTTTCGCCCGTTGAGGCGTATGCTTTCGGATCATATTTATCGGCGCAATATTCCATTACATTACCCGACATATTTTTCAGACCGAAAGGATTGGGTTTGACCAAATCCGGTTCCTGCGTCCGGTTATTACTGTTTTTCGAATAGATGATATAGTCGCTGATAATATCGGTTTTGGGACTGAAAAATTTCCGCATAAACCCGTCGTCAGAAAAATCTTTCGGTTTGCCTTCAAAGAAATAAGGCGTTTCCGTACCTCCACGGACTGCATATTCCCATTCGGCTTCGGTAGGCAGCCTGTATTTCTTTCCTGTCTGTAATGATAACCACTGACAAAATGTTTCGGCAGCATAATGGGTCATTGTAATAGCAGGCCGGTCGCCAAATCCCCAATTCTGACCCGGATCACCGTAAGGTGGCGTAGGCCCGGAAACGGCGTCTACATCAGGATAGTTGTCGTTATTGGCATAAATGACAGAAGGAGGGGTGCGTCCTTCGCTCATGGTCTCAAATAAAAATGCCCAATACTGACTCCATGTTGTTTCTATCTCGGCCATAAAGAACGGACTGACAGTCACTTCACGAACCGGAGCTTCGTCCGGGTTGTGAAAATCATCTTTGTCGGTACTGCCCATTTTAAATGTTCCGCCGGGTATCGCTATCATATTGATAGAAGCTGAAGTACCGGGAATCTGTTCGGTATAATCGGCAAATTCGGTAACGACAGTCGCTTCGTCAAAAACAGGGCCGGTGGCAGTAGCGCTAACCGGAATACCGGTCATCTTCCCGTGCGTATAGTTCGGGTTATAATGTCCGACAGCTAAATGACAACTGATGCATTGCAGGTTTTTTTTCTTCTCATTATCTTCGTAATACAAGTGTGCCGAAATACCATCGTCGTTCAATCCGATGGGAAACAGATTTTGATGACACTCTTTGCATGATTCGTTTGGAATATATTTGACGGCATATTCTAACGATGACTTTGAGTCCCAATCGAAATCTGCACTGTCTTTGACCAAATACGACCAAACATCGGTGATGCCGAGTTTGGCCTTTGCCATGTAGTGATTGACAGTTTGATTTTTGGGAGGAAGGTGACAATCAACGCAATGCACTTTCACACCTGAGCGGTTATTGACATGTGTCGATAATTTCCAACTCTGTTCGACGTGAGGGTGTACATGACAAATCATACATGATTCGTCGGAAGAATAATAAACGGATATCTCATATATTGCTGCAAAGCAAATAATACCCAAAATAAAACCAAAGATAAAAAGATATAGTTTGCCCTTTCGCTTCGTGCGCTTTTGAGCGCTTTTTTTATGTTCCATTCTTGTTGTAAAACGGTTTTGTGATTATTACGGCATAAAAGTAATACTTTTTTTCTTAAAAAATGACATTTATTAACATATATTAAGAAAAAGATATGTTTTTGTTCTTTTTTACACTATCCAGGCTTGCCATTTTTGATCGTTTTTCCAGCCTGATTCGACCATCGTTTCGATAAATTGCATACCCCGAACGCCATCGTAAACATTGGGAAAGTCGAGCATATTTTCAGTGGGTTGTTCGCCGTTGCGCAGCGCCATTACGGTCTTTGTAAAGTTACGGTAGATATTGGCAAATGCTTCGAAAAATCCTTCCGGATGTCCGGCAGGTGTGCGTACATTCCACGAGGCAAAATCACCTAAGAAGGTATTGCCACCTATATCAATGATTTCTCTCGGACGGTTGCCCCATTTTAAGATCAGGTAGTTCGGATCCTGTTGATGCCATTCCATTCCGCCTTTTTCGCCATAGACCCGCAGGCAGATATTGTTGGGTTCGCCGATGGCAATTTGCGAAGCCGTCAGCACGCCTTTCAATCCGCCGTCGTAGTGCAGGAAAGCTGCTCCATCGTCGTCGATGGGACGTCCTTCGACGAAAGTAGACAGTTCGGCGCATAATTCGACCACTTTCTGACCGGTCACATATTCGCTCAGATGCCAGGCATGGGTGCCGATATCGCCGATACAACCGGCTTTTCCCGACTGTTTGGGGTCGGTACGCCAGCCGGCATTGTTTCCTCCCAGTATTTCAATGCGTTCGGCCAACCATCCCTGCGGATATTCCACATAAAGACGGCGTAGTTTTCCCAAATCGCCGCGGGCAATGCGGGCTTTCATCTCTTTCACAGCCGGATAGCCTGTATAAACGTGAGTCAAAGCCAGTACAAGTCCGGTTTCTTCCACTTTCTGTTGCAACAGTTTGGCTTCTTCGAGCGAAAAAGTCATGGGTTTGTCCAATACTACATGGATTCCCCTTTCCAATGCCATCATGGCCGGTTCGAAATGGAAGTGATTAGGCGTAACAATCGTTACAAAATCCATCCTTTCCCCTTCCGGCAAGAGGGCTTCCTGTTCAAACATTTCCTTGTAAGTCTTGTAGATACGGTTGTCCGGAAGATGATAAGCGCGACCGGAACTGAGTGATATTTCAGGATCAATGCTGAAACATCCACATACTAAATCAATGTCGTTTTCCATCAAAGCTGCACGACGGTGGATGGCGCCGATAAAAGCATCGCTGCCTCCGCCAACCATGCCCATTCGTAATTTTTTATTTCCCATAATCTTTGTATTTTTATTTGAATAATTGAAATAAGTTGTAATTTGAGGCGAAAAATAGTGTTTTTTTTAGAACCGGCCAAAGAAAAATACTATTTTTGTAAGTTCGTACATCTTTTTTAAAGATGCACTCATTTATTTTTTTATTTAAACACATAAAATACAGCATAATGAAAATAGGAAAATATTCATTTGGGATTGGCGATCGCTTTGCGCATCAGGGCGAAGCTCAACTGAGCGCTATCATGCAGGCAAGTCAATTTCTAAGGATTGACATCGTTCCGGTTTGGAACAAATCTAACCGTGAACATACCATTGTACACTCTACGCAGACTGAAACACGTCGCGAAGCAGACGACGCAGTAAAGGCATTAAACTACGCCGGTGATTATTTTGTGGATGCCGATCATATCAATTTATATAATGTGGATCATTTTTTGGCTGATTCAGACTTCTTTACGCTTGATGTGGCAGATTCAATCGGAAAGAAAGCCGCACAAGACGATATCGATGCTTTTGTAGATGAAAATCAGCAGTATACAGGCAAACTGCATATTCCGGGCATTGCCGAACCATTCGATGTGCCTCAAAGTGCATTGACTGCCATTGCCGAAAAATTCCTGTTTGCCATACAGGAAGCCGGCAAAATATACCGGCATATCGAACAGGCTAAAGGCGCGGATCATTTTGTTACGGAAGTGTCGATGGATGAAGTGTCGGGCGCGCAATCGCCGGTCGAAATGTTTTTTATTTTGAGCGCCATTGCCCGTGAAAAAATCCCGGCGCAGACAATTGCGCCGAAATTTACCGGACGTTTCAATAAAGGTGTTGATTATGTGGGCGATGTGTCGCAGTTCGAAAAAGAATTTGAAGCGGATTTGCTTGTAATTGATTTTGCAGTCAAACAATTCGGTTTGCCCGACAATCTGAAATTAAGCGTTCATTCGGGGAGTGACAAATTTTCAATTTATCCGGTTATCGGCAACCTGCTGAAAAAATACGACAAAGGCGTTCATATCAAAACGGCCGGTACAACATGGCTCGAAGAAGTGATCGGGCTGGCGATGACCGGCAACAAAGAAGCGATTGGCTTAGCCAAAGCGATATATGCGGGGGCTTTTGGACGTTTCGACGAACTGTGCAGCCCTTATGCCACCGTTATCGATATTGATCGGGCCAAACTGCCTTTGCCCGAAGAAGTCGATCGCTGGACAGGTGAAAAATTTGCCGGTACATTGCGCCATGTACCCGGTCATCCCGACTATAACCCCAATTTCAGGCAATTGATTCATGTGGGCTACAAAGTGGCAGCTGAATATGAAACAGCATATACAGATGCGTTAAAAACGCATAAGGAAACCGTTGGACGGCAGGTTTTCGACAATATTTACCAACGGCATATTCTGAAAATGTTTTAGAAATTATGAGATAATGAAGTATGTATGTTTGCTTTGTTGCCTGTTGATTGCAGAGACATGGCATGTCGCGTCTCTATATGCGCAAAATGCGCAGACGATAGGGGCAACAGAAATTGTGCAACGCGCTGATGAAAACCGGCGCGGGAAAAGTTCGTATGCTGAGATAAAAATGACTATTGTACGGCCTGCCTGGACACGCGAAATAGGTATCAAATCATGGGGAAAGGGTACGGATTATTCGTTGGCGCTGATCACATCGCCGGCAAAAGAAAAAGGACAATCATTCCTCAAACGGCAGAAAGACCTGTGGAACTGGCAGCCAAGTATTGGACGGATGATAAAAATGTCGTCGTCGGTCATGGGACAATCGTGGATGGGAAGCGATTTTACCAACGACGACCTGATGCGTGAATCATCCTCTGTGAATGACTATACCCATCAGTTGGCAACGACCGAAAAAGTGCGCGAGTTCGATTGCTACAAGATTATCCTCACACCCAAAGAAAGCGCGGCTGTGGTTTGGGGCAAGGTGATTATGTGGATTTCGGTAAACGATTATGTGGAAATAAAAACAGAATTTTACGACGAGGACAATGAGTTGGTAAACACATTCAACGGATTTGATATCAAAACGTATGGAAGCCGCAAACTGGCTTCAAGAATGGAAGTCGTTCCGGCCGACAAACCCAACCAGAAAACAATCATGACTATTGAGAAATATGATTTCGACTTAGCGATAGAGGAGAGCTTTTTTTCGCAACAGAATATGCAGAAAGTGAAATAAATAAGAGTAGTTAAGTTTGAGATGAAACTTGTGTGGAGAAATATTTGGCGTAACCGGCGGAGGGCTGTGATTACGATGGCTTCGGTCTTTTTTGCTACGTTCTTCAGTGTCATTATGATGAGTTTTAATGAAGGCACATGGGAAAAAATGATTGAAAATACGCTCAGAACGCAAACAGGACATATTCAGATACATGGCAGAAATTATTGGGACGATAAGGTCGTTGATAATTTTATGACAATAGATGCGGAAACAATTGCACAACTTGAAGATATCGACAATGTGGAAAATGTTTCACCGCGTATCGAAACGTTTGCATTGGCTGCTTCAGGTACAATCAGCAAAGGGATTGCTGTTTGTGGTGTTTCTCCCGAAAAGGAAAAACAGAAATCCAATTTGCCTTTGCGATTGGTACAGGGTGTATACCTTACGGAAACCGACGATGGTATTCTTCTCGGCGAAGGACTTGGGAAATATCTGAGAGCGGGCATCGGCGACACAATTGCACTTATCGGACAAGGCTATCAAGGCTCAAGCGCCGCACAATTGTTCGTTGTGCGCGGTATTTTACAACTGATGACGCCTGAAATGGATAACAGTATGGCATACATAACTTTACCTGCAACACAGCAATTTATTGACATGCCTGACGGTTATAGCGGCATCCTGATTTCGATCAAAAACAATAACTTGTTGTACGAAACCATGCAGCACATCAGAGACCGGTTAAACCTTATTCAATATCCTCAAAGCGAGAGTGATACGCATCTCCTCAGCATAGATTTTGAGACTTCTTCTTTCGTGGTCTATTCGTGGCATTTCACCATGGAACGATTGTTGCAATCATCGGAATCCGACAAGGCATTCAGCAAAATTTTAATGTATGTCTTATATATTATTGTTGGGTTTGGTATTTTAGGAACCATCATTATGATGACCAATGAGCGCAGACGGGAGTTTTGCATGATGATTTCACTGGGCATGTCACGCATCCGGTTGGCTGCCATCATTGCTGTCGAACAGATAATTATGAGTTTATTAGGAGTAGTCTTTGCATTAGCCGTTTCATTACCGGTAACCTACCGGTTTACTGAGCATCCGATACCCATGACAGGCGAAATGGCCGATACATTTCTGCAATTCGGTATGGAGCCGGTTTTGCCCATGTCCGTACAACCGTTTATTTTTACAAATCAGATGACAATTATACTTGTAATTGCCCTCCTTGCAGTTATTTATCCGGTAAACAAGATTTTGAAACTCAGGATAGCCAACAAATGAAAAAGACATATACATTTCGGATTGCACATCTTGCATGGAAAAATGTCTGGCGCAATAAAGTGCGAAGCGGTGTTATTCTTAGCGCAATAGCCATCGGGCTTCTTGCAGGAACCTTTTCTGTGGCTTTTATGACCGGGTGGATCATGGGAACAGTGAAAAGTGATATAGAAACACAATATTCACATGTACAGATACACGACACGGCCTTTTTGGCTAATTACGACATCAATGCATATTTTCTGCGGGATGATGTGGAACAACAAATCAATAGAGAGATTACGCCTAATGTATCTGCATTAACAGCATTTCGCCTGAACCTCACCGGGATGTTGGCTTCGTCGCACAATACAGTTGGTGTGTCCGCCAAAGCAGTTCATGAAAACGAAGAAATGCGGGTCACAACAGTTTGGCAGCATATTCCCGATACATTGGGGGCATACCTGCCTGACGACACCCGTATGGCGATAGTCATCAGCACGCGAATAGCCGACAAGCTGAAAGTAAAACTCAGGTCGAAGATTGTCTTTACCTTTCAGGATATCCATGGCGATATGCAGAGCATCGCCTTCCGCGTATGCGGCATCTTCAAAACCACCAACCAGGCATTAGATGAAGGTAATGTGTATGTGCGCTACAACGAAATATTCGACTACACCGGTTTGCCACCCGGAGCGGCACACGAGGCAGGTATCCGGTTTGCAGATATCGAAACATGCAGTATGATACTGCCACAACTGAAAAGTTTGTTTCCCGAAATGGACGTGCAAGACTGGTCGGCTATGAATCCGGCGCTTTCAATGTATTTCAGTTATACGAAATTCATAGCAATCATTGTATTGGGAATATTCCTGTTTGCCCTGTCGTTCGGAATAATAAATACCATGCTGATGGCTGTACTCGAACGGACACGCGAACTGGGCATGTTGGGCGCAATCGGAATGAGCAAGCGAAAAATATTCAGTATGATTATGCTTGAAACGGTTTTTCTGACTTTATTGGGAGGCGCAACAGGAATAATCATGGGATGTGTGACTATACTTCCTACGCTTCAAACCGGAATAGACCTGAGTTTTTTTATGAAAGATTATTTTGAAGATTACGGATTCAGTTCGATGGTGTATCCTGTAATCAATATGCAAATGATGGCGCAGATTGTGGCGCTGGTAATTCTTGCAGGCATAATTTCGGCCATATATCCGGCACGCAAAGCGCTGAAATTGAAATCGCTGGAGGCGATAAGGGGGATTATGAGTTAAGAACTAAGAGTTAAGAACTAAGAGTTAAGATTTTTTGGGTTTTTGGGAATAATAATACTTATGCAAAAGATTATTGAAATAAGAGATTTAGTAAAAATCTTTAAAGAATCGGCACAGGAGGTATGTGCCGTAAATCATGTGACATTGGATATTTCGGCAGGCGAATTTACGGCTATCGTCGGGCCTTCGGGGTCGGGGAAGACTACGTTGCTGAACCTGATTGGAGGGTTGGATACGCCTACATCCGGCAGCTTGTATGTAGATGGAAAAGACATTTCGCTTTTAAAAGAGAGGGAAATGACAGCCTTCCGGTTGCATCATATCGGGTTTGTTTTTCAGGCGTATAACCTGATTCCGGTATTGACGGCAAAGGAAAATGTCGCCTTCGTCATGGAACTGCAAGGCAGGAAAAAAGATGAAATCGAACAAAGAGCGACAGCACTTTTAGCAGCTGTCGGATTGGGTGACCGAATGAATAGCCGCCCTGCCAAACTTTCCGGCGGACAGCAACAACGGGTTGCTGTTGCTCGTGCACTCGCTTCACGCCCCAAATTTGTCCTCGCCGACGAACCAACGGCAAACCTTGACAGTAAATCGGCCGAAAATCTCCTCGATATCATGGAACAACTAAACAGACAGGAAGGCGTTACGTTTATCTTCTCTACCCATGACCCGCGTATCGTTGCAAAAGCACGAAGAATCATTACGCTTGAAGACGGGTGCGTGATGAACGACTAACGGTTAGTGGATACGGGTAGACGTAACGTCACCTGAATTCTTAAGTGTGTGATGAACGACTAACGGTTAGTGGTTATATGAATTACAAATGTAGAGACGTGGTGTGCCGCGTCTAATTAAATAGATAGCCGTCAAACTTGAATTGTAAAATGATAAGAAAGTGGTACCTGTTTTGTGGTTGTTTGCTATTGCTCTATTTGCCGGTTTCAGCTCAGGAACTTTCCGGTTATATCAACGTGATGCCATCGCTTATTGTGCAACATCCGGACGATAACGCCTGGTGGCAATTATTGGCGCATAACAGACTCAATTTTAACTGGCAGATAACGGATTACCTGCGAGTAGATGCAGGTATGCGCAATCGTATGCTCACCGGAAGCGAAGCCATGCTCTCCCCTCAAAGTATCAGTACAGACCCGGGATGGATGGATATGTCATGGAATTGGGTCGATAACGTAGGGGCAAGGCATACGTTACCCTTGCTGGTGAACACATCCCTCGATCGCTTGTACATTACTTTTGAAAAAGACAAATGGAAACTGCAAGTAGGCCGGCAACGTGTCAACTGGGGACAAACATTCGTTTGGAATCCTAACGATATTTTCAATACCTATTCATTTTTCGACTTCGACTACCCCGAACGGGCCGGTTGTGATGCGTTTCGCGGAACATACTTCCATACCGAAACTTCATCATCTGAATTGGCGGTATCAGTCAACCACAACAACAAAATCACCGCAGCTTTTCGGCATCGCTGGAACAGGAATAACATAGATTACCAACTGATTGCAGGCGAACAAACAGAAACCGACTTTGTTGTCGGCGGCGCCCTGACAGGTGATATCAAAGGGCTGAACCTAAGAGGCGAACTATCCTATTTCCACCCGGTCAAAAAAAGCGCTGACAGTAGCGGAATTATTGCCCTCTCTTTCGGCGCCGATTATATTTTTCCCGGCGCATTGATGCTGCAAGCTGAAGTTTTATACAACAATACCGACAAATCACTATCTAACAACGGATTAATGGGTATGTATGCCGCACCGCTTTCGGCAAAAAATCTTTCTGTCAGCAACTGGAATGTCTTTGTCAATGCTTCACGCCCCATTACACCACGCCTGAACGGTGCATTATCAGGCATGTATTTTGTTGATATACAATCCTGTTATGCCGGATTATCCTTAGATTATTCCGTTATCGAAAATTTAGACTTTTCATTTATTGCACAGTATTTTTCCACACTCGGAACATCCTCGCCGCCCGACAACATGCGGGTACTGATGACTTTCGCACGCTTAAAATATTCATTTTAGGATTGTAAATATTTTTTCGTACATTTGTCGCGCTAAAAATGCTTTTTACAGATGTTGAAGAAGACTTTGAACGGGCTATTAGTTGTTTTTCTGATGTTGTCGTACATCAATCGCGGATTGTTTGTGGATATGTCGGAAGCAAATGACGTGTGCTATGACTTTGCTGTGCACACAACTAACGAAATCAACAGCGTACTGGAATTAATTTTTGAATTGACAGGAAATCCAAACGATATTGACGAAGATGGTGATTCGCCGGAAAATTATACTTCGATACATTTTTCAAAATTGATAGTAAGTCAGGAGCTTTATCAAAAATTTGTATTGAATAATCTTTTCCCGAAAGATATAAAAGGGACATTTTTAGTTTTCACCGATGAAATACTTTTATCCCCTGTTCTGGGACAGATTGACCACCCTCCGCAGGGTTAAGCATATCCTTTCCCTCGTCCAAATTGCTGATTTAGAATTAAATCCCTGCAATAACGAAATCAGGATATCGCCCTTACAGGGCTTTCCGGAGGGGATATTTAATCCGTAGCGGTACTAATTCGCCTTATTACAGACAACTGTTTGAACTTACAGGGCTTTCCGGAGGGGATACTAAATCCGTAGGGCGTTACCCTACGCTATTGATTACCAGGCTTTCAACCTTTGTAAAAAATATATAACATCCACTTCTGATTCGACAGAACAAGGGAATGTCTTTGTAATAATTAAGTTATTCAATTATTAATCACAATGAAACGAATATTATTTATTTTGTTGCTTTTGTTGCATGTGGGCATATATTGTCAATCAAGCGATACATTAAAACTTCACAGGGAAGAAATTGAAGCAATTTTTCTGAAACAAAATCTGGCGTTGATTGCCGAACAAATGAATGTCGGTATTGCCGATGCGGAAATTGTGCAGGCAAAACTGTGGGACAACCCTACATTGAGTGTTAGCGACGTCAATTTATGGACAACCGGCACGCAACGTGATGCTTTGCGTGATGCTGACGCCAATCATAACACGCAATTTGCCATTGAACTTAGCCAGTTAATTACAACGGCAGGCAAGCGTCGTAAAAATATAGCCGTCCAACAAATATCGAAGGAAATGGCAGTGCAGGAGTTTGGAGAGACACTCCGCGGGATGAAAACCGAACTTCGCCTGCGTATGATCGAAATTGCTTATATCCAACAGTATGAAACTGTATTGTCGGGGCAGGTTGATATGTTGGCAAGGCTTATCAACGCCTACGAAAAACAGGTGGCAAACGGTAATTTGTCGAAAGGCGAGTTGTTGCGCCTGCAATCTTCGTCGTTGGAAATGGAAAATGAACTTTATCTGCTGAAGGTCGAATTGAACGGGCATCTTAAAGCGCTGAACGTGTTGCTTAATCTGCCTCCTGAAAGTTATATCGTTGTCGTATCACGTACAAATGATGAAGATACACTGCCGCCTGCTTTGGCCGATTTGTACGCCTTGGCAACGGAAAACAGGCCTGACATCAAACTCCAAAAGCTGCAAACCGATTGGCTTGCCCAAACACTGAAATTAGAAAAAGCGCAACGCGTTCCCGATATTACCCTCAGCGCAAATTATGACCGTTATGCAGGCGTATGGAAAAACTATGTCGGTTTCGGATTGAGTTTCGATTTGCCTGTGTTCAACCGTAATCAGGGGTTTATCAAAGCAGCGACTTTGGGTTTGGAACAAAGCAAAACCTTAGAGCGGCAAATGCAAAATACGGTATTCAACGAAATTGCAGAAATCTATGGCAACTATACGCAATCGCTGCATTTTTACCGCAAAATATCCGGCAATGCAGTTTTGTCGGATTTGGACGAGATGATGGACGTATATGCGAAAAATCTGCTGAACAGAAATATCAGTATGCTGGAATTTATCGACTTTATGGAGGCATACGGGAAAAGCAAACAAATATTCCTCGAAGCGCAAAAGGCTGTAAATAATAATTTTGAAGAGTTGCAGTATGCGGTTGGAAGCGACTTTAAGTAATTGAGAGTTTTTGACAGAACTTGACAGTTTTCGACAGAATTCGACTTAAATCGATTAAAATCGACTTTAATCGACTTTAATCGACTTTAATCGACACAAATCGACTAAAAAAAAACACTAAAAAAATGAAAAAAATAATCATAGCAACAATCACCTCAATATTGTTGCTGTCCTGCGGTCAGCAGGGAAATAAAGACGCCCGGGAAGAAAACGGCGTTATTAAGGAAGCATTTAACGCCGGTATCAAAACCGAGAAGCCGGCATCAGGCTATCAGGAACAGGAACTGATCCTCAGCGGAAAGGTGGAATGTAATCCTGATAAAGTGGTGTTTTATACGCCTTTAATCAGTGGCGTAATAGAGCGCACCTATTTTTCTTTGGGCGATAAAGTGCAACAAGGACAGGCTTTATTGGATGTCAGAAGCTCTGACGTCAGCGATTATCAGGCAGAAATGATTTCTGCCGAAGCGGAAACGGAAGTCGCCCAAAGAGAGTTGCAAAGCGCACAGGCGCTTTTCGACGATAAACTGCTGTCGGAAAAAGAGTTGCTCGAAGCCAAATCGCAACTGAAACAGGCACAGGCTACTTACGAAAAAGCGAAAAGCGATATGTCGCTTTATATCGACAAAGGACAGGGCGTTTTTGCCATCAAATCGCCGATGAATGGCTTTATTGTTGACAAAAAAGCGGCTTCAGGCACCACGTTTTCGCCCGACGGCGACCCGCTTTTTACGGTTGCCGATTTAAACAATGTGTGGATTATCGCCAATGTCTATGCAGGCGATTTACGGTTTGTAACAGAAGGTATAGCTGTCGAAATAACCACGCTTGCTTATCCGGACGAAGTTTTCTCAGGTAAAATCGACGCCGTTTCGCAGGTATTCGACCCCGAAGAAAAGGTGTTGAAAGCGCGTATCGTGATGCCCAACGGAGATTTGAAATTAAAACCGGAAATGTCGGTTGTAGTAAAGTTAAAAAACGAAACGCAGCAAGATTTCCTTTCCATACCTACCGATGCCCTGATATTTGACAATGACCGGTATTTTGTGATTGTAGCAAGTTCAGACAAGCAATTTGAAATCAGAGAGATTCAACTGCAGGGACATTACCGGCAAAATTCCTATATCCGTTCAGGCCTAAGTGAAAATGATAACGTAGTCGTTAAAAATCAGTTATTGATTTACTCGGAACTAAAAGGAATATAGCGGTATGCAGAAATTTGTTAAAAACATAATTGCATTTTCGCTGCACAACCATGTACTTGTCCTTTTTATGACAGTCATACTGTTTGTTGCAGGGATTATTTGCTATATGAATACGCCGATTGAGGCGTATCCCGACGTTACGAATACGCGCGTGAGGGTTATTACGCAATGGCACGGACGAAGCGCCGAAGAGGTGGAAAAGTTTGTTACGCTGCCCATTATGCGGGTGCTGAATACCATACCGCGTAAAGCCGATATACGCTCTACTTCGTTGTTCGGTTTGTCGGTGGTAACGGTAATTTTTGAAGACGGCGTGGACGACTTTTTTGCCCAGCAATATGCCTCCAACCGTATGCAGGATTTGGATTTGCCCGAAGGCGCGGATGCGTCCATTGAGCCGCCGTCGGGGGCAACCGGCGAAATCTACCGCTATGTATTGAAAAGCGATTTGCCTGTCCGCGAAGTGTCGGCCATCAACGAGTGGGTGGTTAAGCGCGAATTGCTTTCGGTACCCGGCGTGGCAGATATTGTCACGTTTGGAGGCGAGGAAAAAATTTTTGAAATCAAGGTCAATCCGTCCGAATTAGCAAACTATGACCTTTCGCCGCTTGAGGTCTACGACGCCGTATCGAAAAGCAATATCAATGTGGGCGGCGATATGATACGGAAAGGCAGTCAAGCGTTTGTGGTGCGCGGGATTGGTCTGTTGGAAAGTATCGAAGATATTGAAAATATTTTGATTGAAGTGAAGGGAGGCACGCCCATCCGCGTAAAGCAGGTGGCAACGGTCGATGTTTCGTCAAAACCGCGTCTAGGGCAGGTCGGACTGCAGGACGATGATGATGTGGTGCAGGGCATTGTCATTATGTTGCGCGGACAAAATCCGGGCGAAGTCATCAAACACCTGAAAGAAAAAATCGCAGAACTCAACGACCGTATACTTCCCGAAGAGGTTACCATTGTGCCGTTTTTAGACCGGACAACTTTGGTGAATGCTACCGTAAATACCGTCGTAAAAAACCTGCTCGAAGGGATATTATTGGTATCATTGATTGTTTTCCTTTTCTTGTTTAACTGGCGCACCACGTTGATTGTTTCAACCGTCATTCCGCTGTCGTTTCTGTTTGCTATTATTATGCTCCGCATACAGGGATTGCCTGCCAACCTTATTTCGATGGGCGCGCTCGACTTTGGGTTGCTGCTGGAAGGCACGTTAGTCATTGTCGAAGTTATTTTTGTTGCTTTGGAAAAACAT
>Ga0082212_10000242_pt1 | contig 80258 bp, 77 predicted proteins | sample TergutNt197P3_FD_71548 | JGI IMG/M metagenome (GOLD analysis project Ga0082212, IMG submission 71548) | Neocapritermes taracua P3 segment gut microbial communities from Petit-Saut dam, French Guiana - Nt197 P3 | ecosystem: Host-associated > Arthropoda: Insects > Digestive system > Gut ...
CCCCCAAGGCCAAGAGCCGCCATAAGATCCCCCCCCTTTTCCTCGCCCCCCCGCTCAAGGAAGCCCCCCCCATGATGGCCGGGCGCCCGCCGCAGCCTTGGCCCCCCCCCCCCCCCCGCCTGCGGGCAGGGGGCAGGGCGTAAGGATTCTGCAAGCACCTGTAATAATTTATCAAGAATGTTTATTCCTCCTGTACATGGAACTCTTAAAATGCGCCTTGTATCCTAGTCTGACCGTTAAGTCCAGAGAGAAGGGGGTCAATGTATGTTTTTTGATCAATTAGGGAGAGAGGGCATAGACCGGCGCCAGTTCGTAGGCCTTGGTGCGCTCGCCGCAGGCAGCATCGGCTTGTCGGGCCTCCTGTCCTCCTGCAGCGCCCCAGCGGGCAACACCGTGAAAAAAACCGAGGAGGCAGGGCAGGTTGCCGAGGGGAAGTGGGTCACGGCAGGATGCGGCTACGACTGCGGACACCGATGCCTCAACAAGGCCTATGTCGTTGACGGGGTGGTGGTCAGGCAAAAGACCGACGACACCCACGAGGACACGCCCGACTACCCGCAGCAGAGGGCCTGCGCCCGCGGACGCGGCCACCGGAACATGGTATATGCGGCAGACAAGCTGAAATACCCCCTGAAGCGGAAGCACTACGAGGTTGGAGGCGGCGACAGGTCGCTGCGCGGCACAGACGAGTGGGAGCGGATTTCCTGGGACGAGGCCTTAGGGTATGTGGCAACCGAGCTCAAGAACGCGAAGGAGAACTACGGGAACGAATCGATCCTGTTCCCGCATTTCGTCAATATCTTCGCCATTGAGATCTCCAACGTGCTCAACGCCTTCGGCGGCTACATTATGTGTTCCGGCGCCGCATCCCAGGGATCCCATAAGAACAGCATGGTGCTCGGGTCGACCTACTGGCAGGTACCTATCAACGACCGCTTCGACTATGCGAACTCGGAGACCTTCATAATGCTCGGCGTCAATCCGGCATGGAGCTCGTTGGGAAACCCCGCCAGCTATTACCTGCGGGCAAAGCAGGCCGGGGCGCGGTTCATCTCAATCGACCCGTTCTACAACGACACCGCCGCTGCCATGGGCGCGGAATGGATACCTATCCGCCTCGGGACCGACATGGCCTTCCTCCTTGGTGTCGCCCACACCCTGATAGCCGAGGACGACCCCGAGAGCAACCCCTTGATAGACTGGGACTTCCTCAAGAGGTGCACTGTCGGCTTCGACGAGACCATGATGCCGGAAGGCGCCGACCCCGAGCGCAACTTCAAGAACTATGTGCTCGGCGGTGTGGACGGCATCCCCAAAACCCCCGAGTGGGCATCCGAGATATGCGGCGTTGCCCCCGAGAGGATACGGGCCTTTGCCTCCGACATAGCAAAGGACAAGAAAGTGACGCTTATCTGCGGGTGGTCCACGGGACGGATAGCCGAAAGCGACGCGCTCCCCCAGATCCTCCTTGCGGTCGGCTCGATGACGGGGCACATGGGCAAGGCAGGGCATAGCTGGGGGGCAACCTGCCATAGGGTCAACATCAACGGCGGCCCCTTCCTGTACTCGATAGGGTCGAACGGCTTTGCGCAGTTTACCTCGGGGCTTACGCTGGGCGGCTCCACCATTGGCGCGGGCGGGGCAAACGCATTCGAGATTCCCATCAAGATGACAATCACCAACGGCGACGTTGCCAACGCGATACTGGACGGGAAAGGGGTAATCGTGAGGGAGGACGGGAAGGGCACCCCGCGCGACCTCGACATCCATGTGATAGCCAACTTCTGCGGGAACCCTGTAGACACCCACGAATGCGGGCTCGACAGGATGGTCGAGGCCTTCCGCAAGGTCGACTTCGTGTTCTCGACCGCCCAATACACGTCCTCGACTGCCCTGTTCAGCGACATCATCCTCCCGCTCAGCGTCTTTTGGGAGCGAACGGGCGACATCAGCGTCCTGGGGACACGGGACGCCCTCATTGCCAGCAGCCAGGTCATCGAGCCGATGTACGAGGTCAAGTCGTCGTATGAGGTTGCCCTCGCCCTGGGCAAGGCGCTCGGGGTCGACACCGACGAGCTCTTCCCCTTTGACGAGAAGCAGGCCTATTTCAACATACTCGCCCGGACGACCGTCGTCGACGCCGACGGCGAGACAAGCGTGCCCTTGGCCACCATCACAGGCGAGGACATCGAGAAGTGGGGCGTTGAGGGCGAGGCGCAGGAAGGCAGGCTGCCCCTTGACGAGCTGCTTGAGAAGGGCGTGTTCCAACATGAGCTGAAGCCCGGGGACAATTACTCCTTCATTGCCTTTGAGGACTTCGTATCCGACCCCGAGAAAAACCCCCGCTCCACTCCCAGCGGGAAGTTCGAGATATACTCGCAGGCATACGCGGACTTCATCAATGCCTTCGGGTATAGCGTCATAGACCCCCTCCCCCTCTACAAAAGCGGGCCTGAGCGCTACGAGGAATCCTTCGACGACTGGGAGAACAAGGTCAAAGGCGAGTACCCCTATCAGATATATTCCATCCACTACCCCGGCCATGCCCATACGAACTTCTCGAACAGCGTGTGGCTCCAAGAAGCATTCGGCTCACCCCTGTATCTGAGCACCTTGGACGCCGCAGAGCACGGAATCTCGGACACCGACACCGTCCTCGTTGAGAGCAAGTGGGGCAAGATACTGAGGCGTGCGACCGTGACGAGCAGGATTATGCCGGGCACCATTGCCATGGTGCATGGCTCCTGGAAAGACATCAACAAGAACGGCATCGACGAGGGCGGGAACGACAATTCCCTGTGCGGAACCCCGACAACCGGCGGCGACGTAGAAGGCTATAACTCGCTTCTCGTGAAAATCTCGAAATGGTCCGGGGCGCCGCTCGTCCCCGACTTTGAAAAACCGCGCCGTGTCTTCCTCGACGCATAGAAAGGAGCTGCACATGGGTCAATTAGGGTTCTACTTCAACCAAGACGACTGCGTCGGCTGCCATACCTGCCAGATTGCCTGCAAGGACTACCACAATTTGGAAATAGGGGTCCTCTATCGGAATGTCGAGTCGTATGAGACGGGAGACTACCCCACACCCGGCCTCTACCATTACGCCAAGACCTGCAACCATTGCGAAAGGCCGCTGTGCGTTGCGAGCTGCCCGAGCGGTGCGATGTATATCGCGGAGGACGGCACCGTGCAGCAAGACCCCGAGCTGTGCATCGGAGACAAGGCCTGCGTGGATGCCTGCCCCTATGGCGTGCCGCAATACCTTCCTGCCACCATGAAGGTCGGGAAGTGCGACGCCTGTGCCGAGCTGCGGGCCGAAGGGCACAACCCCGCCTGCATTGACGCATGCAACATGAGGGTCCTTGAGTTCGGGGCACTTGACGAGCTGCGGGCAAAGCATCCCGGCAAGCAGTTGGTGTCCGACCTCCCCATCCTGCCGTCCTCTTCGCAGACCGGTCCCTCCACCATAATATATCCCCGCGCCTGCGCCTTGGAGGCCTCCTACAAATACCTCCAGGAAATTTGATCCTCCCTGCGCGGACCTGGCAGGCACCCGCTGCCCAGGTCCGCGCCCCTTTCCAGCCGGGTGCAGGCAGACGAACGGAGGTAAGGCCGTTATGGACAGTGAGACGATTCGGGCATTCTTGGCTAACAGGGCCTTTGTATACCAGCTGTTCCACCGAATCTTTGCCGAAGAGCCGGATGGGCAGCTGCTTGAAGTATTGGCCGACCGGCGAACGGGGGAACAGCTCGGACATGCGGTCGGTGCCGAGGCAGGGTCCGCCTTCCTCGACCCCTTGTCGGGCATTGCCCCCGATGCGTTTCCTGAGCATGCCGGCCGCCTGTCGAGCGACTATGTCCGGCTCTTCATCGGCCCCGGCAGGCTTCCCGCCCCTCCTTGGGAGTCGGTGTACAGAAGCGGGCAGGACGTCATTTTCCAGCAATCGACCCTCGACGTGCGCAATGCGTATCGAAGCGAAGGCTACCTGCCTGTGGAATACCCGCGGGTGGCTGACGACCATCTGGCCATAGAGCTCAGCTTCATGGCCGCATTGTCAAGGGCCTCTGAGGCTGCGTTCTCGTCCGGGGATAGCGAGGCTGCGGCAGCCTCGCTAGGGCCGCAGGCCCGCTTCCTGGCCGAGCATATGCTGGTGTGGGTGCCCCTTTTCACGCAGCGCCTTGCCCATGCGGAGAAGACGGGGGGTTTCTACCTGCGCGCCGCTTCCGCCCTCTGCGACTTTTGCCGACAGGACTTACAAGCGCTCGACGTTGCCCAAGGCCACATTGCGGGCCTCAAGGCCTGACCGGCCGGGCCCGGGCAAGCTGCGAGGGGCCTCGGCCATGCCGGCCGCCTACTGCCCGTGCGCCAGCTTGTATCCCACGCGCCATACGGTGAGAAGGTAGCGTGGATGGGCCGGGTCGGCCTCTATCTTTTCCCTGATGCGGCGGATATAGACGGTCACGCTGCTCGGGTCGGCGCAGTCCGAGCTGCCCCACAGGTGGCGGATAATCTGTTCGCGCGTGAACACTTCGCCGGGCGACGAGGCCAACAGTATCATCAACTCGAACTCCTTTGAGCTGAGTGCCACGGGGGCACCGTTCAGCCGCGCCTCGTATGACGCAGGCAGCAGCTCCAGGTTGCCGATGACAATGGCCTGGCTTCCCGCGTTGTCCCAAGGCCCCTGGGTCAGATTCCTCTGCCGGCGGAGGTGGGACTTGACGCGAAGCGACAGTTCCTCGATGCTGAAAGGCTTCACCAGGTAGTCGTCGGCACCCACGTCAAAGCCTACGCTCTTGTCGACGATATCCCCCTTGGCTGAAAGGATGATGATAGGGGTCTTGATATCGGTCTCGCGGATACGGCGGCACAGCTCGAAGCCGTTTATGCTGGGTATCATCACATCGAGGATAATGAGGTCCGGGTCCTCTGCGGCTATGCGTTCCAGGCCTGCCGTACCGTCCTTCGCCCCGGCAAACTCGTATCCATATTGAACGGCGAACTGTTCAAGAAGGTCCAAGATGTCCTGGTCATCGTCGATCACCATTATCTTGCTCATTATCAGGCTCCTTGTAACTCGTATTGCCTTGTTCGGCGGTTATCGGGATCGTTATGGTGAAGCAGCTCCCCTCCCCCGGCTTGCTCTCAAGGCCGATCCTCGCGTTGAGAAGCTGGGCTATTTCCCTGACCAGGGAAAGGCCGAGCCCGCTCCCCCGATAATTATATCCCACTATAGGCGGGTCGCTGTGGATAAAGCGCTCAAAAACGACCTCTTGCCGCTCTTCGGGAATGCCGATGCCGTCATCGGCCACTGAGATCAGGACTGTCTGCGCAGGCTCGCTCAGGGACGCGGATACCACAACCGTTCCCCCGGGAGGCGTGAACTTGAGCGCATTGGACAACAGGTTCTCGATAGCCCGCTCAAGCAGGCGGGGGTCTGTCATAACCAGGGGGATGTTCTTGGCAAGGTCGACGCTCAGCATGACCTTGTTCTTGTGGGCTAAGGGGGACATGATGGTGGCGGTCCCGTTCAAGAGGTCGTAGAGGTCGATCATCTCCGGCGAGATCGTCTGCTTGCCAGCCTCTATCCGTGCCGAGTCCAAGAGGTTGTTCACCAGCTCCAGCAAAGAGCCGCCGCTCTCGATAATCTTCTTGAGCTGCCGGCGGGAGCCCTTGTCGTACTCGCCAAGGCTCTCGTCCAGCAGCTCAGCGAAGGCGAGGATGGAGGTCAGGGGGGTCCGCAGCTCGTGACTGACCAGGGCCAAGAAGTCGGACTTGAAGCCGCTTTCCTTCTTCAGCTGCTCGTTGACCGCCTCCACATGGCGCTTCTGCTGTGCGAGGTCGAGGTTTGCCCGGTTGAGCTCTTCTGTCCGCTGCTCCACCTGGGTCTCAAGACCTGCATACAGGGCTGCCAAGTCGTCAGCCATGTTGTTGAAGCTGTATATCATGCTGGATATCTCCCGGGATGAAAAAGCAGCTATGACCGGATGGTCGTGCCGGGCCTTCAAATCGCCCTGCCCGACCTTCCTGAATGCCTCCTGCATGGTGTTGAGAGGCGATATCACAAGGCGTGTGAGGGCGAAGTAGAGGCCGACCACCACGGCTGTGACAACGGCTGCGAAGAACAACGAGTCTACGCGGATGTTGCGGGTCAGGTTCTCATAGTAGGCCTGTGCCGGAACGGTGATGCTGCCAACGCCGGCGATGTCCCCTATCGCCCATCCTTCTTTCGGGTACCCCGATATGTCGGTCTCGCCGACGGGCTGTCCGTGGCACTCGATACAGTCCGTGGTCACAGTCAGCTTGTACACATACCGGAAGAAGCGCTCCCCCTCGACATCGACGAAGCGGTAATACTCCAAGGCCGCCTGGTCGGATGAGAAGATGTCGAGCGCGTCGGCCTCGATGGGGTCTGGCGCGTCAGCGGGGTTGCGCGGGTTGAAATTCACGAAGCGGAAGGTATAGTCAGACGAGCGCGAGAATATCACGCCCACGCTTTTCCCCACTATCGAGCAGTGCAGCCCCTTGTAGTCGTACTCGCCGGAGCTTGAGGTGTTGACCAGCTCCCTGTTGATTGCCGCAAAGCTCCAGACCGAGTTCATCATCGTCTTGAGGCTGCGCGACTCTTCCAAGAGCTGAAGCTCCATTGCCTGTTTTTGATTGGCATAGTTCCACAGGGTGTTCCCCGCAAACAACAGGCACATCATAAAGGCTAAAGCACCGATGATCTTGATCTTGAGGGTCACGCTTCCGTGGTTATTAGACGCCATAACGACCCCAGGTCAGGCAATTTGCTCAAGGACGGCCATATTCACGGCAAAGAAGTGGCGGCATAGGGGCTCAGGCACCTGCCTCATGGCTGCTGTTCGGTAGCTGTTAATCCGAGCTCCTTTTCAAAAAGTTTTACCAAGCGAAGCAGATCCTCCTTGTACAGCAGGCTGCTCGGGTCGGCGAGCCGCCGGTAAGCCTGTGTGAGATAGACCTGCTTGGCGATATCTTCGAGCGGAATCTTGTGCTTGTCGGATAGGCGGTATATCACACCCCCAAGCTCCGCAGTGATGCCGGCCTCGATCTGCCTGTTAGCCAACCTTCTCCACCTCCCGAAAGCGCAGATGCGACAGGGCGAAATCATTCTTGAAACAGACCTGGTTATCGAGCCTGTCGGGGAGCAGTAGGCCGATGAACTTTAGCTTTGTTTCCTCTAGAGTGTCCCCCTCGATAAGGCCAGAGGTGAGCAGATTCATCTGTATAGCTAACCTGTTATCTGCAATCGGCCCTATGAGGATGTCTTTGTTGAGCATGGAGAAGTCCCGTTCGAAAGAAACGCAGTCGTCATACCCGCGGTTCATTAAGATGAAGTCTAGCCAGAGAAGGTCGTCAAGGTGGCCCCTGTCGAACTCATAGCAGGTGAGCCCTTCATCCTGAACAAGGCCGTATACGTTGAGATAGGCGGCCTTGCCTTGATACGCGCTCTTTTTGGTCGCCCAGTCGACAGCTTCGTCACGGTTGGTTGTTGTGTAAAAGCCGCTCCCAAAGTCGTTCTGTGGGTTCGATCTCATGGTGGTAGGTGTCTCGACAATGAAAGTCGAGCCGTGATAGAGGGTCGATATTTGCTCAAAGATGGCCATATTCGCAGCAATCAGAGAGCTAAAAGCGGCTCTTTCTGACTTAATTCCCGAATCACCTGGTCATAGCCGAACATATGAAAGTAGCCATAGTTCTTGACCAGTTCAGGAATGACGATATCATTGCTGACTATCTTTTGAAATGCAGCGTCATCGAGAGCAGGCTTGCGTCTTATTTCCGAAAGGATAATTGCCACAAAATGCGCAGTACGCTGGGCCTCGTTCATGCAATATCCTGTTTTAACAGGTCCAGAACCCATATCAGTTAGCCTTTCGACAGCTATCGGTAGCATGATTACCATTATACACTGTGCATCCAGGCTATATCGTGTGACAGCGGGAAAGGCTTCTCTAAAACTACGAATAATCGCGTTACTCATAAAACCAGACATCCCCTCTTCCCTACGCCGGAGAACGACCTGAGAACACCGCGTCAGTATGGCACAATGCAGGCACATGTCTCCTCGTTTTGTACCAAGGAGCAACAATATTGGCGGTTGAAACAAAATTCCCATAAAGGCCATGCCCGATTGCCGGTATAGATCCCTTAGAATAGGAGGACCGGAAAGAGGTGGTAGCTATGCCAAGGCCGACAACGAAAAACGAGCTGATTGATGCAGCTGGTGCCCAATGGGCTCGGTTGTGTGAAGAGGATAAAGCTGCATAACACCCGCTGACACGCTTTGACAAAAAGGCGGCCCGGCCCTATGCTGGACAACTAAAGGGAGAAGGAGAAGGAAGCAGCGTTGGGGCGGAATAGGGATTTTCTCAAGGGCTGGAACGGGTTCGAGAAGGGGTATCTGCTGGCGCTGCTCGTTTTGCCGGCGGTGTTCACCCTTGTCTTCGGCGGCACGCTCATCGGGTGCCTGTCCACGACGCTGTACCTGTTCTGGTGCCTGTTCCTTGCCAAGGGGAAGCACTATGCCAACGTCATCGGCATCTTCGCGGTGCTCCTTTACTCCTACGTCTCCTTTACCGTGCGCTATTACGGGGAAGTCGTCATATCCTTGGCCGTGCTGCTGCCTTTAATCGTCTTCGGGCTGGTATCCTGGCTCAGGAACAGCCGCTACGACGAGGACCGGGGCAACGTGGTTGTCGTTGCGGGCATGGACAGGAAGGAGGTGGGGCTTGCCGCGGCCTCGCAGGTGGTCATGGGGGTCGGCTACTACTTCGTGCTCAAGGCCTTCGGCACGACCTTTCTGAGCGTCTCCACCCTGTCCATAATGGCAAGCGTGCTGGCGACCTTCATGCTCGCGCGGCGCAACCGCTATGCCTTCCACGTGTATATCTTCAACGACGTCGTGCTCGTCATCCTGTGGGGCTACATGGTGCTCGCCGGGGATGCCGGCTATGCGCAGATACTGCTGATGCCCGCCATGCTCCTGGTCAACGATGTATATGCCACGATAAACTGGTCGAGGCTCAAAAACGCCCAGGAAGGCCAGGCGCCTTAAGGCTTCGGCGGCGGCGGCGGGCGACCGGGCGCACCCGGTGCAGCACCCGGCACATGCGGGCGGCACCCTTCGGGCAGGCCTTCCCGGCGCCCCTTGCTTTATGGAAGCGGGCGGCTAATGGAAGCGGACGATGCCGTTCTCGCCGCGGTGGCAAGTCTTGATGAAGCGGACGGTCTTGTCCTGGGCGTTCATGACGACCGACTCGGTGGTGACAGACCCGTCTGCCATCGACACGCCGGAGACCATCTCGCCGTTGGTCACGCCGCAGGCGAGGAAGGCCGCATCGTCGGAGCGGACGAGCATGTCCATGGTCAGCACGCCGTCGAGGTCGACCTCGGCCGTCTTCTCGGCGCGGGCGCGCTCGTCGTCGGAGCGGAAGCGGAAGCGCCCCATGAAGACGCCGCCGATGGCTTTCAGGCCGACGCAGGCGAGCACCCCTTCCGGCGCGCCGCCGGAGCCCATGTACAGGTCGATGCCCGTCCCCGGGACCGCGGTCGCGATGGCGCCGAACACGTCCCCGTCGTCGATGAGGCGCACGCGTGCGTCGGCCGCGCGTATCGCGTCGATGAGGTCGTTGTGGCGGTCGCGCTCCAGCACGCAGACGTTCACCTCCGATACCGGCTTGCCCAACGCCTCGGCGACCGCCCGAATGTTCTCTTCGGGCTTCGCGTCGATATGCACCTTGCCGACACAGGCAGGCCCGGCCGCTATCTTGAGCATGTAGGTGTCAGGCGCGAACAGGAGCGCACCCTTTGGGGCGATGGCGATAGTCGTCAGGGAGTTCGGCTTGTTGGCCGCACAGAGGTTGGTGCCCTCCAGGGGGTCGACTGCGATGTCGATCTCCTCGCCGCCGCGGCCGACCATCTCGCCGATATAGAGCATGGGTGCCTCGTCGCGCTCCCCCTCGCCGATAACGATACGGCCGGAAAAGTCGATGTCGTTGAAGGCCTCGCGCATCGCCGTGGTTGCAGCCTGGTCGGCCGCGACCTTGTCGCCCTTGCCCACCCAGTCGACGCAGGCGATGGCAGCAGTCTCGGCGACGTTCAGGATCTCCATGATTCGTGCAGCTTTCATAGCAGCCCCTTCTTCGAAGCGTGTAGTACCGGTAATTCTACACCAGGTCACCCTATCCGTGCCATACGCACCGCAAAATGAGCATCAGAGGACCCGGGCGAGACGCGTGTCGCAAAGGAGGGGCGGCCCACAAGGGGCTCAAGGCGAAAGCACTTTCCCGCCGTGCTCCCCAGGAAGCGGGCGATGACGCCCTGGTTCTCCTCGCGCGTCACCGTGCAGGTCGAATAGGCAAGGTGCCCGCCGGGCCTCACCAGGCCAGCCGCCTGCTCAAGCATCCCAAGTCCGGCGTCGGCCAGTGCGGGGATGTCCGCTTCCTGGATGCGCCAGCGTATCTCGGGGTGCCGCCTTAAGGTCCCCAGCCCGGAGCAGGGCGCGTCGACGAACACGAAGCCGAAGGACTCGCGCTCGAAGGTCCCTTCCAGCTGCCGCCGTGCGTCGGCCACGTGCGTGCGGTCGAGGCGCAGGCCGTAGGTCGCGGCACGCTCCTTGAGTATATCGGCCTTGAACCTGTGGGCGTCCAGCGCCTCAAGCGGCAGCTGGCTTTTGTAGCGGCGCAGGGCGGCGTTTTGCAGGAGGATGGTCTTCGTGCCCCTGCCCGAGCCGATCTCGAGCATTCCTGCCGGAGGAGTATCGGGGAGGATGTGTGCCGCGATGAACTGCGAGGCCGCGTCGCTCACGAGTATCTTCCCCTCGTCGAAGAGCCCCTTGATGCCGGCCCGCTGCAGCAAGGCCCCTTCTTCCAGCAAGAAGCAGCCGGGTACCGGCTCGCCCGAGAGCGACACCCGCGCAAGCGTGGTGCCGACGGCGCCGAAGGCCTCTTCCACCTCCTGCTCGGACGCCTTCAGGGAGTTGACCGCGATGAAGAGCGGCGCGGGCTCGTTGCTGGCCTCCATGAAGGCCCGCGCGTCCCCGTGCCCCCAGGCCTCCACCAGCGACGCGGCGAGCCAGGTTGGGAAGGCACAGAGGCGTGCAAGGGCCTCGATGTCGCTTTCCGGGTCGCCGAAGGGGAAGGCAGGCCGCTCGTGCGCTATCTTCCTCAGAACCGCGTTGGCCAGCCCGGCCGCCTTGGGTGCCACGCAACGCACCAGCTCGACGCCTTGGTCGACCGCCGCATACCCCGCCTTCTCCAGGAAGAGTATCTCATAGCAGCTGATGCGCAGGGCATCGCGGACTGCCGGGTCGAGCCCGCCGGGCGCACGGAGGTGGCGGCCTATCATCTCGTCGAGCATGCCCTGTGCGCTGGTCACCCCTAAGGCGAGCCGCGTGGCAAAGGCCCTGTCGGACGGCGAGAGCCCGGCGCCCTCGATGCGGGCGGCTATGACCTCCGAGGTGAAGGCCTTCCTGAGCCGGACCTGCGTCCCGACCTCAAGCGCGGCGCGGCGGGCGGGGCTGACCCGGAGGCCCTGCCCCTGCCGTGCACGTTGCGGGCGCGGGGGGCGGTGCGGGCGGTGCGGGGCGGGACCCTTGCCCGGGGCCTTGCCCGGCATCAGGTGGCGCTTCCCTGGGGCCCGCCGGCCGGCCCTGCCGTCCAGGTGAACCCGCCCTGCTTGATCCCCTGGACTCCCGCCGCAAAGGCCTTCGCGCCCATCACGGACTTCCCGTCGGGCTTGAGCTCGGCCACCTCAAGCATGCCGTCGACCGTGCCGAGGAAGAAGCGCTTCCCGGCGAAGAGGATGCCCCCAGGGGCAGGCGGGCACCCTGCGACAAGGGCTTGGGCACGGGTATCGGCGGTGACGTCGCGTGCGCGGGTGACCCTGACCGGGCGGCCGGCGATGAGACAACGGGCGGGGTGTGCGTCTGATGAGGCCTGGACCTTCAACGCGGCCTGCCGCGCCGTGTCCTTCGGCGAGGGGTTCATCTCGTGCTTCCCTATCTTCTCGGCGTAGGTCACCGCCGCCTCGTCCTGGGCCGTCCAGTCAAGCGCCCCCTGCTCAAGGTGCACCAGGGCCGTCAGGAGGGCGTAGGAGCCCAGGTTCGCCAGCTCGTCGGACAGCTCGACGGCGCTCTTGTTCCCAATGACCGTGGTGCGGCACACGCAGAAGTCGCCCGTGTCGAGGCCTTCTTCCATCCGCATGACGCACACGCCCGTCTCTGCGTCGCCCGCGAGGATCGCCCGCTCGATGGGAGCCGCCCCCCGCCAGCGGGGAAGCAGGGATGCGTGCACGTTCAAACACCCGTAGCGGGGTATCTCAAGCACCTTCTTCGGGAGCATCATCCCATAGGCCGCGACGCAGACGACGTCCGGGCTCAAGGAGCGTAGCTGGGCGATTGCCGGGGAGCCCTTGAACGACAAGGGCGTGTAGACCGGGATGCCGCAGGACTGTGCCATGCGCTTTGCCGGGGAGGCCTCCTTCTCGTGCCCGCGCCCCCGCACCGCGTCGGGACGGGTGTAGACGGCGCCCACCTCGTGGTGCTCGACAAGGTCTTCGAGGATGGTCGCCGCGAAGTCGGGCGTCCCCATGAATACGATGTTCATGTGCCGCCCGCCTCCTGTCCTGGCGCGGGCCCGGTGCCCGTGTCGCCCGGCTTCGCCCCTGCGGCAAGTGCTGCCTCGTAGGCCCTCAGGGCCTCTATGCGCGCCGAGGGGCTACAGCTCTCGAAGAGCGTCTTGCCGTCGAGGTGGTCGATCTCGTGCTGGAGGCAGCGGCCGAGCAGCCCGTCCCCCTCCAAGACCCATTCCTCCCCTTCCAGGTCGAAGTAGCGCACCCGCACGAAGGGCTGGCGCGTGACCGGTATCGATATCCCGGGGCAAGACAGGCAGCCCTCGTCCTCGGTAAGCTCCTCCCCTTCCCGGTCGGTGATGACCGGGTTGACGAGGAAGAGGGGGTCTTGCTCGTCGCTTTCGGTGTCGCAGTCGACGACGATGATCCGCTTGAGCACCCCCACCTGGGGGCCGGCGAGCCCGCAGCCGTTGTTCTTGTACATGGCCTGTGCCATTTTCCGTGCGAGCTTTTTTAGGCTTTTATCGCCCACCTCGCACGGTGCGCACACCTGCCTGAGCAGGGGGTCGGGGGAGAGCACTATGTCCATGAGCTCGTCTCCTTTCTCGACGGTAGTCATGTGCCTGTGTCGATCTCGAAGCGCTCGACTACGGCCGCCTGGTCGAGGCGGCGGCGGGTGAGGTCCTTCTGCAGGGCGACGACGCTTGCGAACAGGAGCTCCTGGTCTTCGGGAGAGAGCTCCTTCGGGTTGCCCAACTGTACCTTCATCACGGCTATCGCATCCTCTACGTCCCCCATCCCCAGCTCTTCGGCGAGGAAACGCACGAGCACGTCCAGGCCCGCCTTCCCGCCCATCGTCCCGGAGGTGAGGATGCCCGCAGCCTTCGGTATGCGGACGGACACTGCGCTCACCACCTCTGCGGCAGATGCCTGGGGGGCCTGCACCAGCACGTCGAGCAGGGCTTCGGCAACCGCTGCGTGGGCAGGCTCGTGCCACTGGGTCTGGGCGAGCGCCTGCGTGTGGGCGAGCGCCAGGCCGGGGTGGCGGGCGGCGAGGCTCAGGAACTCCCGCTCGAAGCGGCGGCGGTTCGCCTCTGCCTGGGAAAGCTGGACGGGCCGGGAATCCTCGTCCTGCCCATCCGGGGCAGAGTCGTCTGGCGAAGGGGCCGCACTGTAGACGCGGGGCGGCGGCACCTTGGCAAGCGCCGCAAGCACGACGTCCTCCTTCATGTTGGGCACCATGCCCGCTATCTTCACCGCATACTCCTTTGCGAGGATGGATTCCTTGATGGGCGCGAGGATGGAAAGCGCGTCGGTGACAGCCCTGCCCCTGCTCGTGAAGTCGTCCATGTCATAGCGGGCGAGGCGGCGCTCAATCCCGTACTCGACGAGGTCGCGCGCGTTGTCGATACGCGCCCGGAGGGCATCCGCGCCATCCTTTTCCACAAAGTCGGCCGGATCGGTGCCTTCGGGCAGGCTGGCTGCCAGAATGCTTATCGTGCGGCCCTTCTCCGGGGTTATGCTCTCGTCGACAAAGCCTAAGGCCTTGTCGGCCGCACGCTGCCCTGCCGCGTCGCCGTCGAAGAGGTAGACGATCCTCTTCCTCGCATGGCGCGCAAGGACGCGGATGTGCTGGCTGGTAAGCGCCGTGCCCAGCGTCGCGACGACGTTGGTAATGCCGGCCTCATGCAGGGCGATGACGTCGGTATAGCCCTCGACCACGACGGCGGCGCCCGTCGACGCGAGGGCAGACTTTGCCTTGTCGAGCCCGAAGAGCACCTCCGACTTGTGGAAGAGCGGGGTCTCCTGGGAGTTCAGGTACTTGGGCGTGCCCGCGTCGAGGACGCGGCCGCCGAAGGCGATGACCTCCCCCTGTATGTCGCATATCGGGAAGATGACGCGGTTGAAGAAGCGGTCCTTCAGCCTCCCCCTCGACACGAGCGCGACATTGGCGTCGACGAGCTCCTGGTTGCGGAAGCCGAGCTTTTGCAGGTGCCGCACAAGCGCTTCGCTCCCCCCGGCGAAGCCGAGCTGCCACCTTTTCGAGACCTCGCCCCCGAAGCCGCGCTTCCCCAGGTAGTCCCGGGCCGCCGCGGCGAGGGGGTCCCTGCTGCGCATGAGCTGCAGGTGGTAGAAGGCCGCCGTCTCCTTGCAGGCCTCGCCGAGGCGCGCCTTGTAGCCCTTGGCCGGGCCCGGCGCCCCCCCGATAAGCCTGACCGATATCCCCACGCGCTCTGCCAGCTTGTGGACGGCCTCGGGGAAGCTCAGGCCGTCGGCCTGCATGACGAACCCGACCACGTCGCCGCCGCTGCCGCACCCGAAGCAGTGCCACAGCTGGGCGGCGGGGTCTATCTTGCACGAGGGGGTCTTCTCATCGTGTATAGGGCAGCAGCACCAGAAGTCGCGCCCTTTCTGGCGCAGCGGGACGCGGTCGCCTATGACCGAGACGAGGTCGTTTGCCTCGCGGACCTTTTGGATGTCCTCATCGTTTATTCCTGGCATGGGGTCTTACGGGGCTTACTGGGACTGGCGCCTTGAGAAGAACGCAAACACGCCCGAGCCGATAAAGAGCGCCACCACCGTCGCCACCCGGAACGGGCTTGCGACCTGGTACCCGAGGGCAAAGATGGCGATGCCGAACAGCGCCATGAGGACGCAGAGGATAGAAAGCCACTTGAGATACTTCGCCGTCTCTTTCATACGATTACCTTCCTTCTGCCTCCCGTGAAGCAATTTCCTGACGAGGAACACTGTATCACACCCGCCGCCCGCCGCCTACAATATGACCATATCTGTCGGTATGCATCCCCGGCAACATTCTTCGGCTGCCCAAGAAACAAGCATCCGTACACGACGGGCGAAGGACTGCAGCAACTTTATCTTGAAATGCGCCCGAAATCCCATAATTGCAGCTATTGGTCCGTGTTCTAACAGCCTTGGTAAGGGCCGGAGCTCCGATCATTCTCCATCTTCGGAAATATCGTTTTCCTGCTCGTAGTAATAGGAGTAGTCAATGCCCTTGATAAACACCTCACGGTCGTTAATCCTGTCTGTCAATGCCTTCCGCAGGAGGGCTTTTATCTGCGTGGAGTCCGTGACGCTCTTTTCCATCGCAGTCAGATAGCCCTTCTTGTCAATCAGGCTCCAATCGACGCAGAGCTTCAGGTGCTTTTTTAGAATCAAGTCAAGCCAGATGCGGGTGCTTCTGCCGTTGCCCTCTATAAACGGGTGCGCGACATTCATCTCAACGTATTTGTCGGCGATTTGCTCAAAGGTGGCCTCCGGCATTTGCTCGATAGCTTTCAGGGTCTCCGGCAAAAACCTCGCCATTGCGAACCGGAAGCCGCCCTTTGCGATGTTCATCGTCCGTATCTGCCCCGCAAAGTCATAAAGCCCGCCGAACAGGTAGCCGTGAACCTGCTGCAAGCCCTTTGTCGTACCGACCTCTATTGTGTCGAGCAATGAGCTGTCAAAAAGGGCATAAGCCTTCGACTTGCTCTTGCCGTCAATGGTGTCATCACTGTAGGTGAACCATTCAATAAAACGATTGGCCTTCTTGCCTGGAAACTCTTTCGCGAGTGCAATGACGCCGTCGTTTGTCAAGCAGTCGGTCGTTCGATGCTTGCCATCGGGTGCTACGAGCTTGAATCCCTTACAATCTGTAAGGATTTCACTTTCAGCTTTCTTCAGACGATTCTTTAGCACATACCAATAGTTACGCGAATCCGTGCTCTGGCTCAAGACGCCGACGATGTCGATGACGGAGAACCACCATTGGGAGCCCTCGTCGTCCCAGATAGCACGAACTTCCCTGTCATCGAAAAACCGGATGGAAACCTTATTTGTCAAAAGGCTGTCCTCCCATACTCGCCGCTCATGCAATTACCTTCCTTCTGCCTCCCGTGAAGCAATTTCCTGACGAGGAACACTGTATCATACCCGCCGCCCGCCGCCCGCCGTGTGCGAGAGATGACGCGAGTATTCCGCGATGACTTGCGCAACAGGCTGATTCGCGACAGGCTTCCTTTCTCTACCCTCGAACTTCTCGTACTCGATACGGCTCCCTCTTTCGCCCTTGTTACCCTGTTTTCGTCCCTCGCTATCCTCGTATCCCATCAGGCCGGGCTCTTCTCTGCCCATCCGCTCCCAGGTGTGAGCCTTCTCGGCGGCCTGCTGCTCGGCGTGGCCATGAACACCTTGCTTGTTCTTTGTGCCTCTCTTGAAGGATTGCGCCTTCGGCGCACCAGGCGCCCACTAAGCTATGAAGCCGCGGTTATTGCCTGTATCGTCGTGATGGCCGCCGCTTCTCTCGCCCATTCGTTCCTGCTTGTTCTTGCCGTTGCCTGCCTCTGCGTCCTCGGGCTGATATCCCTCGTCCATTTCAGCGAGGAATAAGCCTTCGCCCCTTTGTCGCCCGCCCTGCTTCTTTTCTTATTCAGCCTTGTCCATTCCAAGCTCAAACGAACTCTTGAACTTCTTCATGCTGTTTCGCGCAATAATCATTGCTTTGATAGACTCTTCGGCATTCTTGATCTGGCGTTTGATTTCCTTGTTTCTCTTGGGGTCGGCTTCATCCTCCTCAAGTAGCCTTATCTCAATCAGAGCTGCCTGGATATCCTTGATCTTTTGCGTATACTGCTCATAAACGCTGTCAGAGTACTCCACATCCTTCTCGTCGTTAAGGAAAACTTCTTTCATGGAAACAAGCAACTTTGCGGACTGTTGAACGGTGCTCTCTTTGCCGATTATTCCGGCAGCGCCTACTGCTCCGCCGATGCCAAGACCAACAGTAGTGCCTAACAAGGCACCACCGCCAACAATGGTAGCTGTGCCACCGGCGATCCCTAAACCTCCAACAGCAATCGCCCCGCCACCAATATATGCAAGACAGGCGTTTGTCAAGGCAATGCCAGCGAGGCCGGGGAAACTTGACCCGACTAAGGCAACTGCTATAGGTCCAGCAAATATGCCAGCCGACGCAACGACAGCAACTGCTGATCCAGCGGCTATTCCCAAAGCGACAAGCGCACCTTTCAGAACCTCCTTTAGTTCCCGAAAAGCCTTGTTATAGGATTTTCTCAACCTCTTGACGTAGCCCTCCTTGTAATAATCGTCGCAAAAAAAGGTCTCTAGAAAATCATCACCGGTCTTTTGGTTGAAACCATTCATGGGATTGTCAAGATCCTTGTATTTCTTGCTTGGGACCTCCTCGCCCTTCTTGTTCTCCTCGACGCCGAGAGGGTAATACGGTTCAAAAAGCATCGCCTCAAGTAATACCAAACGGAACCATACGTCCAAGGGGTTATTGCCGGCAATCCTGGAAAGCAGCTCTTGTTCTGAATGCCAATGAAGCTCAGCACCTTCTGATTGAAGAAAGCTAGAGAAGCCCTTTGTCATGTACTCTTTCCACTCATCGGCCCATTGTCGCTTAAGAGACCTTATTGCCTCGTTGTTAATAGGCGCCTTAGTGTTGTCGACATCATGAAGGATTTTGTAGTACTCAAGGTTATAGAGAATCTCGGTCTGTTCTATTGTCAACCCCAGTTTATTGTCACTCATACCTTCACCCATCCTTTCATAGATGCTGTTATCTTCCTTCATATAGGTAAACTGTTTATTTTTCCGATAAACCTGCCTGATTTGCTTTACGTTGCGAGCCTTCAAGGCAAAAGAGACATCTTCTCCAATAGCTACCGCAAAGCGCCCCACTCCAATATAGTTTACTGAGATCCAGTATTTTTGGGTAACAACTGCCTCTCCGACATCGATAGTTGTGAAAACCCCTGTCGCTATGGTCAGCATCCGCGAAATGGTGGGATTGCCAAAGGGCTTGGTCTTATCCCAGTCTAATTCTCTCAGGTCGTCGAGAGCAGGCGCCCCGTTATCCCTGATCTCAATGGCAAGCCTCCGTATGAAATAGAAGGCTCGCACCATACAGTCATTGGCCACAACAGGAACAGCCTGTCTCCCGAGCCCGAACCCAACTCCGATTTCACCGCGTAAATCAAGCTTAAGTATGCTCTCCTTGATTATTTTTCCAGCTTCATCGCACTTCGCGAATAGAGTTCCGTTAAACAGCTTTGATAAGAAAACTGATAAAGAATTATCATCGATACGTATGCTTTTGAACACGGGCAAGGCTGACAGTTCTTTTGCTATGGAGATTATTGGCCCAGGTATACCTGTGCCGCCACTGAGCCCTGCCGACGCGCTTGAGCCAGCCATGTCGCTCACAAGATGGAAGAACCATATGACAGTTCCATGGAAGACCTTTGAGGGCACATCATTGCCGATGAAAATCCTGCTTGCCTCCGGGACATCAACAACCATGAAAGCGCCAGCCGTATCAGTTCCATAGGACTTGTAGGTGAACTGAGTCAATAGCGAGAACACGAGACCAGCAATTGTGGGATGATGGGCAAAATCGCGAAGATGGTGCTGAAGCCCTCCACCGAGGTCGGGCGTGTTTCCGTCGCTGGGAATCGGGAACCTATCCTCAAGGAATTTAACGGCTGATTTAACGCTATCGCCTTCGTGCCCGAGAAGTTTAGCGGTCTTTTTTACAAAGTCGTCCACTCTATCACTGGCAATGCCGCGACCGTGCTCCAAGCTGAATTCTCCCACCCAGAGAATGTCCAATAGCCCGCAAATAACACCGCTGGCGACAGAGACTACATAGTCATACCTGTCCGCTTGGCTTGCCAAAAGATCAACTTGGTCATTCAGGTCGTAGATTATCCTGTCGAGGTCAAATATTTTGTTAAGAGAGGGCTTTTCATAGGGTGCTAATTGAATTTGTACGTTTTCCTCATTCTCCATGATTTGTTCGAGGGTTTCAGCAAACTGGTCATCGGGTAGCTGTCCGTCGTTACAGGATGTTGTATGACCGTCATAGATATGCATCCGAACATGCACCCCCGTCGTCTTCTTATCAATACTTTTTTGTGTGGATGAATGCCGAATGACCAGGTTGCTTGGCAACTTGAGCTCTTTACAGAGAAGGGCATCCACCCTTATGTTGCCAGACATATAAGAACCATAAAGTTCAGTGGGGCAGATGCCCTTCAATGCAAACTTTATGGATGAAGACCGTTACTGGTTTCATATGTCTGGCATTTTCGATTATAGCGCACGGAAAAGCGTTATGATCCTGAATCAGGAACATTCACATCGCAAACATTGGGGGATCGTGCTGTAAGCATAACGGGACACGACAGTTTTTTCTCAAGTAACTATGTTAGGATTAGGCTGCAAGCTAGAAAAGTAGGGCGAGCTTTAAAGGAGCTGATGAGATGCAGGGTATAACCATCGACCAGGAGTTCAAGGACCTGTTGCCGGCGCTTGACAAGGAGACCTATACCCTGCTTGAGGAGAACATCCTGAAGCACGGCTGCAGGGACTCGCTGGTGCTTTGGAACGGCATCCTCATCGACGGGCATAACAGGTATGCGATATGCACCGAGCACGGCATCCCCTTCGACACGGTCGACAAGGATTTCGCATCCCGGGAAGAGGTGCTTATCTGGATCGTCTCGACACAGGTCGCGCGGCGCAACCTCACGTCCCTGCAGTTGAGCCACTACCGCGGGTTGCACTACCGGGCGGACAAGAAGCTCGTCACAAACACCAAGGGCAAAAACCAGCACAGCGAAATGTCCGCCCAAACAAAAAATCTCGCGAATCCGCAGGTCAGCGAGGTTGAACCTCATAATGAGGGACAACCTCGAATCTCGTCAACATCCGAGCGCCTTGCGGGGCAGTATAAGGTTTCGCGCGCCACGATAGAACGCGATGCCAAAGTGGCTACAACCATCGACGCCATAGGCGAGGCCTCGCCCGAGGCCAAGAAAAAGATCCTTTCCGGGGAAGTGAGCATCGACAAAAAGGAACTCGAAGCCCTTGCCGCAGGCTCATCCAGGGAAATAGCCAAGCTCGCCAAAAGTATCGAGGGCGGCACCTACGAGAAGAAGAGGCCCACAGCGCCTGCATCGGGGCGGGACAAAGAGCAGCCTGGGGTCGCCAACACGGGGACGCAGGCAACAGGCACGCTTATCGGGGAGATAACAGAAGGCTTCCAAACCGAGCTGCAATGGCACACGGAAAAGGGCGATGCGGCGGGGCTAAAGGCTGCACTGAGAACCTATCTCGACAGGCTTGAGGGCATATACCGGCAGATTTGAGCCAGAGCGCAGATTCGCACACTTAAGGGCATGTGCTGATTAAGGCGGACGTGCTTTTATCAGGAGGAAAAAAACTAGGTCAAGTTGACTAAGTCTTATTAGCATGATATCTTTATCCTGCAAGAAAAAGATAAATGACAGGAAGGCATACCATGTCTATTGTTGCGAACATGCAAGACGCGAAAACAAACCTGTCGAAGCTCGTTTCAGCGTCGTTGGCAGGCCAGGAAGTCGTTATCGCAAATCGCGGAGTGGCAGCAGTTCGGCTTGTTCCGTATGAGCAGCCGACAAAACGCCCCCTTGGTTTTGTCGGAGGCCCTGAAAGCTGGAATGATTCATTCTTTGATTCCTTGCCTGACGAAGAATTGGCAGCGTGGGGCTTATGAAAACCTTCGATTCTGAAAAAGGCTATCTGCTCGACACCCATACGTTTCTTTGGGCGGTAAAGGCTCCAAACCGGTTGGGCAAGACGGCGCATTCAATAATCGAGAATCCTAAAACCCGCCTCTATCTTTCGTCTATCAGCGCATTCGAGACCGCCAATAAATTCCGCCATGCAAAACTCGATGCAACATACGAAAGCATTGTCAAAAACTACACGCAGTTTGCCCAGCAGCTTGGCGTTGAGGATTTGCCTTTGACGCTTGCTCACACCTATTTAGCAGGGAGCATGGACTGGTCTCATCGAGACCCTTTTGACCGCTTCATTGTGGCACAGGCAGCACTCGAAAACCTAACGGTTATCACCGATGACAGTCAAATCAAAACCCACCCCTGGATTGATTCCGTTTGGTAGACTGACTGTTTGAGGGCAACCCGGCAGCAATACACACTATCGAAGGCACGGGTCTGCCGGGCGTTCTTTTGGCCGACAGGAAAAGAACAGGTTATGTATCTGCACGGACGAACTCGGCGTGGTTGCCCCAGCCCCAGGTGCCGCCACCGGCACCGATCTCGAAATTGCACTTGGCAATGCCGAGGTCGACGGCCAAGGTGGCATCGGTGAGGTTCTCGACCCATGCGGTTGTTTTGCCTTCCTGATATGAAAAGGTCACCGGTTGGCGGTTGGCTGCCGAGGGCGCTTTTTGCACCGCCTTCATTCCGCACAAGAACCAGTCGGGCACGGGCGGGTCTGCCACGAACATCTCTTCGGCAGTTTTTGTCTTTCGATGAACCAGGGAGCGTATCAGCCTTTCCTTCCTGCTGTCGTGCTCCACAGCCTTCCCGACGACGACAGTGCTTATGATGGACTCTTCCTCCGACAGGGAGAAGGGGCAGGACTTCCGGTCGAAGGAGCCGCTTACCCAGCAGCTTCCCAAGCCCTCTGCGGTGGCATCGAGCATGAGAAGCTGCCCGTAGTAACCGAGCTGTTCGGACGAAGAAAGGTTGTTCTTGTTGCCGATGAGCCCGATATAGTGGCGAACCCCCGAGAACATGCCGTAGCTCTTGCGCAGCCCCTCGAATGCACTCCCGTTGTCAAGCACAAGCTCGATGCGCCCTTCGATGCCTTGCGAATAAAGCGCAATCAGCTGCCTGAGTTTTTCGACAACCCCCGGGTCAAGGGGCACAGGAAGGTATGCCCGTCGGGAACGACGCACTTCGATGGCTTCCACAAGATTCATAATGCCTTCCTTCTTCGGTTGTTTTAGCGCCCATGAACAGAATACTCTTCATGGGCACGTGTTAGCACAGGGATTGCCCAAGAAGTCCGCGATTTTCAAAAAACTTGGAGATGCTGCTTGCGGCTGCCTGCTTACAGCGGATAGTCTCTGGTCCCGTCGGAGGCTGAAAGTACGGGCGCACAGACTCGTGGTAGGGTACCATGAGTTAGAAAGAGTAGAAAGGGGTGCCGCCCATGTTATCCTTCCGCCCTGCCGTAAGGGAAGACTGCCCGCTCATACTGGACTTTGTCAGGGAGCTGGCCGAATACGAGAGGATGCTTGACGAGGTCGTTGCCACAGAAGCGCTGCTGGAAGAATGGGTGTTCGACAGGCAGAGGGCAGAAGTGCTCTTTGCGGTGGCAGACGGCCGCGAGGTCGGCTTCGCCCTGTTCTTCTCCAGCTTCTCGACCTTTCTGGGCAGGGCAGGGCTGTACCTTGAGGACCTCTTCGTGCGGCCTGGGCACCGGGGCAGGGGCTACGGGAGAGCGCTGCTCAGACAGCTTGCGAAGATAGCCATTGAGAGGGGCTGCGGCAGGCTGGAATGGAGCTGCCTGGACTGGAACACCGCAAGCATCGAGTTCTACCTGTCCCTCGGCGCCGAGCCCCTGGAAGACTGGACCGTGTACCGCCTGGCAGGCAGCACCTTACAACACCTGGCAGAAGGCTGAGTTCCGCAGGTCAGCGGGATCCTTCGTCGAAACAGCCTCCAAGCAGCATATGGGCCGTAAAGCCGAAGGCAAGACCCCTTGTCCGTGGCAAAGCCGACATCTCAACATATAGGCACAGCCAGCCTTCTCCAAAGCCCTTATCACACGGATTTACGGTTTCATAAATGCTCCCGTACCCAGGCGATGTTGGCTAAGACGGTGGTTATGAGCTCTTCTTTGGTTGGGAAGTGCATCATGGGGCGGAGGAAGTGGGTGAACTCGACCTTGAGGGTCTTGCCGTAGAGGTCGCCTGAGTAGTCAAGGATGTGGGCCTCGCAGGTGGAACGTGCGTCCTCGGCGAACGTTGGCGGGATGCCGACCGAGACCGCGGCCTTGATGCGCGTGGGGCCCACGGTCGCATAGGCCGCATAGACCCCGTCGCCCAGGACTTGGAACAAAGGGTCGATGCGAAGGTTCGCGGTACGAAAGCCCATCGTGCCCCCCTCGCCGCGCCCCGGGACGACCTCTGCTTTCAGGTGGTAGGGCCGCCCCAAAAGCCCGTTGGCCTTCTCGATGTCCGTCGCGCCCAGCAAAAGGCGGATGCGCGTCGAGGTGATGGGGGCGCCGTCGCTGCTCTGGAGGTCATGGGCGTGTATGCGCGTGCCGTTCTCGGCACCCCAGCGCCTGAGGTCTGCGGCCGTGCCGAGCGCGCGCGCCCCGAAGCGGAAGTCGGAGCCAACATGGAGGCTTTCGGGCACAAAGCCGCCGAAAGTCTCCCTCAGGAACTCATCGGGCCCCAAGGCGGCGAAGCTGTCGGTGAAGGGCAGGGCGACCACCGCGTCCACGCCGCTTGCGGCAAGCGCATCCAGGCGGTCGGGGTTGGCCATGAGCTTCTTGAGGCGGCCGGGGTGGAACTTCTCGTCGGGGTCGATGTCGAAGGTGAGCGCGATGCTGGCGCCGCCCGAGGCCCGCGCAGAGTCCTGTGTGCAGCGCATCAGGAACTGGTGCCCCCTGTGTACGCCGTCGAATACCCCGAAGGCGCAGGATGAGCCCTTGAAGAGCGAGGGGTCGAAGCCCCCGCCTGCCCGTATCACCTCACCCACGGTCGACCCCCTGGGAAAAGACGCACTCCGGCCGCAGGAGGCGGGCCTGTGCGTCGTAGGAGAACAGGCCGAGCAGCTGGGCCCCGGTTACCGCCGACACGAGCTCGCCGTCGGCCAGGGACGGCAGGGCTTCCCCGCCCTGCCGCAGGGACGCGCCCTCCCCCGCCTCGGCGCCCTCCCCCGGAGCCGGCGGCCCCTGCCCGCGCGGCGCAGGGGGCAGCGCCGCCACAACGGCGCCCGCCGGCAGCGCCCGGCCGTTCCGCACCGCCTCAAGGCTGTCCCCCGGCACCTCTACCACACGGTAGCCCAGCAGCGCCGCCGGATCGAGGACCGCAGGCTTTCGACCCTGCTCAAGCGCGGCCAGCTCCTGGCAGTCGTCCAGGGTCACCGCCCCGACACCCGTCCGGCGCAGCGCACCCACATGGCTGGGGCACCCGAGGGCCTGGCCGATGTCGCGTGCGAGCGAGCGGACGTAGGTACCCTTGGAGACGTGGACGGCGATATCCCAGCTCGGCAGCCTGCCCCCGCCGCCCCCGTCGAGGCCGAGCAGCCGGGCCTCAAAGACGGTTACCTCGCGGGGCTTTAGGCCTATCGGCCTGCCGGCGCGCGCCGCCTTGTAGGAGCGCTCGCCGCCGACCTTGACCGCGCTGTAGGCCGGGGGGACCTGCTGATGCGTCCCCGCCAGGCGCGAGACGAAACCCTGGGCGAAGGACAGATCGCACACCTCGTCGGGCACGGCACCCCTCTCGGTGACGGCCCCCGCCGCGTCGTCGGTCTCGGTCGCCTCGCCGAAGACCACGGTGAAGCGGTAGCGCTTATCGTGGGCCTGGAGGTAGGGGGAAAGCCTCGTGGCAGGGCCGACGCACAGCAGCAGGGCCCCCGAGGCAAGCGGGTCGAGCGTCCCGGTGTGCCCGATGCGGCGCTCGTCGAATACCCTCCGGGCGCGGTTCACGACATCGTGCGAGCTCGGGCCTGCCGGCTTGTCGACGCCTATGACGAAGGAGAGCCCCGACGACCCGCGCCTCACGACCGCCTACCCTTCCCCGACAAAAGCCTCAAGGGCCGCGGCCACCTGCGTGAGCGCCGCCTCGATCGGCCCGGGCACCGTGAACCCGGCAGCCGCCCTGTGGCCGCCGCCGCCCAGGTGCCGCGCGATGCGGGCGACGTCCGTGCCGTCCTTCGCACGCAGGTTCCCCCGGACACCCTCGCTGCCCTCGCGGAGCAAACAGGCGACCCGCACCCCCTCAAGGGAGCGCAGGGTGGAGACCAGCGGCTCGGCGTCGGCCTTGCAGGCGTCCAGGGCGCGGAAGTCCTCAAGCGTGAGGTAGCTCATGGCCCAACGCCGCCGCTCGTCGATCCTCAGCCGGGAGAGCAGGGCGCCCTCCAGGAGGAGCGAGGGTAGGCGGCGGCTCTGGTAGAGGGCGGCGGCCACGGCCGCGGGGTCGGCGCCGGCCCGCAGCATCTCCGCCGCCGCGTCGAAGGCAGCCGCGTCGGTGTTCTGGTACTGGAAGCACCCCGTGTCGGAAGCCAGCCCCGTATAGGCGCCGAGCGCCATGTCCCGGGTGGGGGCGACCCCCATCTCCTTGACGAGCTCCCAGACGATCATGGAGGTCGATGCGCTGTCCGGGTCGACATAGCTGTAGTCTGCCATCGCCTCGTCGACGGGATGGTGGTCGATGGTGAAGCTCGCCTCCGCGCGTGCCTGTATCGCCGCTGCGGCCGCGCCCAGGCGCTCGTGCGTCGGCGCGTCGACCGCGACGAAGGCCTGCGGGCTGCCGGGGAGGCGCCCCGCCGCGACCATGTCCTCTATGCCGGGCAGGAAGAGCAGGGAGGGGTCTACCGGCTCGTCTTTGCACAGGATGCAGACGGCTTTTTTGCCAAGCCCGTGCAGGGCGTGCGCGAGTGTCAGCTGGGAGCCGAGGCAGTCGCCGTCAGGGCTCACATGCCCGCAGATGACGAAGTCGTCCAAGGCGTGAAACCGCCGGGCGACCTCGTGAAGCGTAATATTCGTCGGGGGCGCGGTCACTGTTGCCTGCTCCCCGTCAAGGCTGCCTGTTCCTCAAAGCGTCGCGCTCAAGGGCTTGGGCGATGCGCTCCGCCTGGTCTACGGTCTCGTCGAGGACGAAGCGCAGCTCCGGCGCGACCCGCCACGACAGCCTCTGGGCCATCTCGGAGCGGATATGCCCCGATGCGGCGGTAAAGGCCTCGGCGACCTCGTCATAGCGGTCGGGGTCGGTCGAGTAGAAGACCCTGCACGCGCTCCTGTCGAAGCTCACCTCGCAGGCCACGATGGTGACCAGGTGCAGGCGGGGGTCGGCGATCTCGAACAGGAGGATGTTCGAGACGACCTCGCGCGCCTGCTCGTTTACTTTCCTGCTGCTACTGCGTTGCTTCATAAGAACCCCCGTATCGCAAAGTCCTGCACATGCGGCCCTCCGGGCGCATCCCCGCGGGCGGGGCGGCCCTTCCGGCAGGGCGCCACCTGCCTCGGCCCCGGTGCCGGCCTCTTTCCTTGCTGCCTTTTCGACACCCTGCCCCGGCCCGCCTACTCGGTCCGCTCCACCTCGACGACCTGGTAGCCCTCGATGGTGTCGCCGACCTTGATGTCTTGGTAGCCGACGATGCCGATGCCGCACTCATAGCCGCTGCGCACCGACTTCACGTCGTCCTTGAAGCGCCTCAGGCTGTCTATGGTGCCCTCGAAGATTATCGTGCCGTCCCGCACGATACGCACCTTGTCGTCGCGGGCGATCTCGCCCTCGACCACATAGCATCCGGCGATGGTCCCCGCCTTCGGCACCTTGAAGGTCTCGCGCACCTCGGCGATGCCGGTGTCCTTCTCCACGATGTCGGGGGAAAGCAGGCCGACGCGGGCCGCGTTGATGTCCTCGATGGCCTGGTAGATGATGCGGTAGAGCCGGATATCGACCTTCTCCTTCTCGGCCTGCTGCTTGGACTTCCCGGTGGGGCGCACGTTGAAGCCGATGATGATGGCGTCGCTGGCGGCTGCCAGGGTAACGTCGGTCTCCGTGATGCCGCCGACGGCGGAATGCACGATGTTGACGCGCACCTCCGACTGGTCCATCTTCTCGAAGGCGTCGACGAGCGCTTCGATCGAGCCTTGCACGTCTGCCTTCACGATGAGGTTGAGGTCGGTCTGCTTGCCTGCCTCGATGCGGCTGAAGAGGTCGTCGAGGCTTACGTGCGCCTTGGTCTCCTGCTCGGCGAGGCGGGCGCGCAAGGCACGCTCCTCGGCAAGCTTGCGGGCGTCGCGCTCGTCCTCGAAGACCCGGAACTCGTCGCCGGCGGTCGGGACCGAGCCCAGGCCCAGTATCTCGACCGGGTCGGCCGGACAGGCCGCGTCTATCTGCATGCCGTGGGGGTTGACCAACGCCCGGACGCGCCCATAGGATGTCCCGGCGACCACCGCGTCGCCCGGCCGCAGCGTGCCGCGCTGCACCAAGACGGTCGCGAGCGGGCCGCGCCCCTTGTCGAGGTTCGCCTCGATCACGAAGCCCGAGGCAGACGTGTCGGGGTTCGCCCTCAGCTCAAGGACGTCTGCCTGCAAAAGGATGGTCTCAAGCAGGTCGTCGATATGCAGCTTCTGCTTCGCCGAAACCTCGACGAACATGTTTGAGCCGCCCCATTCCTCGGGGATGACCCCGTGCTCGACAAGCTCTTGGCGGACCTTGTCGGGGTTCGCGCCGGCCTTGTCCACCTTGTTGACTGCGACGACTATGGGCACCTCGGCGGCCTTCGCGTGGTGTATCGCCTCGACGGTCTGGGGCATGACCCCGTCGTCGGCCGCAACGACGAGCACGATGACGTCGGTCACCTGCGCCCCACGGGCGCGCATCGCCGTGAAGGCCTCATGGCCCGGGGTGTCGATGAAGGATATCTGCCGCTCGTTGATGTTGACGACAGAGGCGCCGATATGCTGCGTGATGCCGCCGGCCTCGCTCTCGACCACGCCGGTGTTGCGGATGGCGTCGAGCAGGGAGGTCTTGCCGTGGTCGACATGGCCCATGACCGTGACCACGGGGGGCCGGGGCTTCAGGTCCTGCGGGCGGTCGTCGATGACCACCGCGTATTCCTCCTCGGGCGAGACGACACGGACCTTGCGGCCCAGGTCGTCGGCGATAAGCTCGATCAGGTCGTTGCTCATCGACTGGGTGAGGGTCAGCACCTGCCCCAGCATGAAGAGGCGCTTGATGATGTCGTTGGGGGGCACGGCCAAGAGGTCGGCGAACTTCGAGACGCTTGCCCCTTGGGGAACCTCCATGACCGAGTCGTCTAACACCAGCTCGGGGTCGAGGCCCTTCTCTATGGCCTCCAGCTCCAGGCGCTCGCGGGCCTCTGCCACGCGCTTCTCCTTGCGCTTCTTGCGGCGGCCCTCCCCCTCCTGTGCCGCTGCCTCGACCGCGCTGCGCGCCTCGGCAAGCACCTTGTCGCGTTGGAACTTCTCTGCCTGGACGGCCATCTGGGCGTAGCGGTCCTCCCCGGACTCGCCCTCAAGCAGCTCGGGCACGTCGGGCTCGAAGACATGCCCTGCCTTCCCGGGCTTCTTGTCGGCGCGCGGCTTGGCACCCTCGCGGCCCGGGCCGCCGGCCCCGCCCTCGCCCGGGGCGAATGCCGAGGCATCGTCCTTGGACGGCTTTTCCTTCCTGCCCTGCTTGTCCAGCTTTGCCGACGCCGGCTTCTGGGCGGCCTGCCTCTTGCCCTCCTTCTTCCCCTCGGCCTGGGGCGTTGCTGAGACGTGCTGCATACGCTCCTTCTCGCTCGCGATCTGCGAGAGCAGGCCGTCGAAGCTCGACTTGGGCTGTATGGTCGGGGCCTGGGCCGCCTTCTTTGCGGGGTCGTCGGCGGTGGCAGCGGCCTTCGGGGCCTTTTTGCCGGATTTCTTGGCCGCCAAGGACTCCTCGACCGCCTGCTTCTTCGCCACCTCTTTCGCGGCGCGCTCGGCCCTCTCCCGCTGCTGGGCCGCCAGGGCCTCCCGCTTTGCCCGCTCCTTCGCACTCTCTATCTGGCTTGCGAGGCCCTCGAAGTTCGACGGGGCCGGGGCGGCCGGGGGCGCGGGGGCGGCCTTCGTGCCGGCCGGGCTGCCGGGGGTGGCCGGCGCAGGGGCAGGCACGGGGGCAGGGGCGGCCTCGCCGGAAGGGCCGGGGATGCCGTCCTCGCTGAGGCGCACTTCATCAGGCACCGGGGCCTCGCCGCCGCGCTTTGCGCGCTCGGCCTCGCGCAGCGCGCGCTCCTTCTGCACGGCGGCGCGGCGCTCGGCCTCGGCCTCGGCCTTCTTCTCGGCAGCGATACGCTGCTCTTCGGCAAGCTTCTCGGCCTCCTTGTCCTCAAGCTGGCCGGTGCGCTGCTTGATCTCGGGCGCGATGTTCTCCCATATCCTCGCAACGTCGTCGTCGGTCAGGACGCTTGCATGGCTCTTCGCGGAGATCTTCATCGCCTGGATGCGCTCCAAGAGGTCCCTGCTGTTCATCCCGAACTCTTTCGCCAACTCATTTACCCGCATGCTGGCCATATAGCCCCCTCAACTTTCCCTTATGCTTCCAACGCCGCGCCGAAGAGGCCCTCGGCGATGCGGTCGCGGTCTTCCTGGGTGAGCGGCACACGCAGCGCCCGCTCTATACGCCTTGCCTTGTACGCGGCCTCCAAGCAGGCGCCGGAGCACACATAGGCGCCCCTCCCGGCCTGGGTGCCGCTCCCGTCGAAGCAGACGGCGCCCGTGCCCGTCCGCACGAGGCGGAGCAGCGCGGCCTTGTCGGCCTGCCTGCCGCATGCGACGCAGGTGCGCCGCCGCTTCATGCCCTGCTGCTTTTCTGTCGGCGCGGACTTTCGCATCCCTTGCCTCACGCTTCCTCGTGGTCCGCATGCACGCCGCAGTAGCGCTTCGTGGGGCGGGCATGGTTGCGGCAGTGCACGCCGTCCTCGGTGACGTAGGCGCACAGCCCGCTCTCGTCCTCGGAGGCGCCCTCCTCGTCGATGAGCATGTTGTCGAGCGCCAGGGGCTCGCCGGCAAAGGATGCGCTCTTGATGTCGATATGCCAGCCGGTCAGCCGGGCGGCGAGGCGGGCGTTCTGGCCCTCCTTGCCGATGGCGAGCGACAGTTGGTCGTCCGGCACGATGACGGTGGCGTAGTGGTTCTCCTCGTCGATGTTCACCCGCGTCACCTTGGCGGGGGAAAGCGCGTTGGACACATAGACGGACGGGTCCTCGTTCCACTGGATGACGTCGACGCGCTCGTTGCGCAACTCTTCGACGACCATGCGCACGCGCGAGCCCTTCGGCCCGACGCAGGCCCCCACCGGGTCGAGGTTCGCCTCCCGGGAGGTGACGGCTATCTTCGAGCGGGCGCCCGGCTCGCGGGCTATCGACTTGATCTCGACCATGCCGTCGTATATCTCCGGCACCTCTATCTCGAAGAGCCGGCGGATGAGGTCGGGGTGGGTGCGGGACACGACGATGGGCGGCCGGGCTTGATCGCCGCGGGTCTTCGGGGCATCCGAGCTCGGGTCGCGCACCTCGATAATGAGGGTCTTCAGGCGCTGGTTGTGGCGGTAGTGCTCGCTTGCCGGGCGCTCGGCCCGCTCGTTGGGGAAGCGCTTGGTGTCGTAGTGGGGCAGCTCGGCTTCGACGCCGTCGCGTATCTTGATGATGGTGAAGTCGGCGGTCCCTTGAAGGACGGTGCCCGTGACCAGGTCGCCGACGCGGGAATAGAACTCCTCGTAGATGCTTTGGCGCCCCGCCTCGCGCACGATGGCCGCGATGACGCTCTTCGCGTTCTGCGCGGCGATGCGGCTCACGTCCTCGGGGGTCACGTCGCGCTCCTCGAATTCCGCATACTCCCCCGTCTCCGGGTCGGGCTTCCCGACGGGGACGAGCTCGTACACGTATATCCTGCCGCTTGAGCGCTCTATGGTCACCCGCGCATCCCATTCGAGGTCGAGGATATGCTGGTAGCTTTTCGCCAAAGAAGCCTCAAGGCGCTCTATCAGGTAGAACTCGTCGATCTTCTTTTCGTGGGCGAGAGCCTGCAATGCCTCAATCAGTTCAGAGCTTGCCATCATGCTTCCTTTCTTGTGCCTTTATGCGTTGAACCCTACCGTGCCCTTGAGATGGGCGCGCTTCACGTTCCCGAAGTCGATTGCCTGGGCAACCCCCTCGACGTCCAATACAACCTGCCCGGCGTCCACCGACTGTATGCGACCGCTCCATTTGCTCCTGCCGCCTATCGGCGAGGCCGTCTGCACGACCGCCGTTTCGCCGACGAAGCGCTCGAAATGCGCAAGCGTGCGCAGGGGGCGGTCGATGCCGGGAGAGGAAACCTCAAGGGTATAGGCCCCGGGGAAGGGGTCGGCCGCATCCATTATCTGGTTTATCCACGCCTGTGACGAGGCCAGCTCGTCGAAGCCGATACCCTGGGGGCAGTCGATGTACACCCGGATCGTCGGTGCCTTCTTCGCGCCGGTGACCTCGATGGTCACGACCTCTATACCGTGCTCGGCCGCCTGCTTCTCAAGCGCGTCGAGCAGGCTTTGTTCTTTCGCGGTCAGCATGCAGGCCTCCTTCACCGCCTCAGATAAAAAGAAAGCGGGATAAACCCACTTTCTCGAACCAACTGAAAGTTTTCGGTACGCGCCGCACCACGCAAACACGCACCGGGACTTTATACCACATTCTGCACCCGATGGCTAGTCATGCTTCCAACTGGGGCGCGCACGCAACCCCATCTCCACCGTTCGTCCTCAAATCCCACCGCATTCCCCTATCCAGGCATCGGCAAATTTGCCGGCAAACTGCCTGCTGGGCTGGGACGGGCAGAAGCTCTTTTCCGGGGATGACGGCGGGGGCTTGTTGTGAGAGAATCAGGCGGACAGGAAAGGGAGGGCGTATGGTGTTGGAGTTCAGGCCGGTCTTAAGCGACGGGGATATCGGCGGCGTCGCGTGCATGGCAGACGAGATATGGCACGAGTATTGGCCGGGGATCATCGGGAGTGCACAGACGGACTACATGGTCGAGGCCTTCCAGAGTGCGTCGGCCATAACCGCCGCCATACGCGAGGAAGGCTATGAGTATTGGGTGCTGGAGGCTGAGGGCCGCCGTGTCGGTTATGCCGCGGTGCGCGTTGAGGCCCCCGATGCCCGCCTGTTCATCTCGAAGGTGTACCTCTTTGCGGCCGAGCGCGGACGGGGCTTCGCCTCCGAGGCCATCGCCTTCTTCGAGGCGCTGTGCCACGGGCGCGGGCTTACGACGATGTACCTCTCGGTCAACAAGCACAACGAGCTTGCCCTGAGGGCCTACCGCGCCAAGGGCTTTGCAGTGGTCGGCGCAAGCGTGAAGGGGATAGGGCAGGGATTTTTCCTGGACGACTACCTCATGGAAAAGGTGCTCTGAGGGTGAAGCGGCGTTTTCTGCGGGCATGCTTCGGTCAGGGGATGGCGAAGGGAAACAGGGTGCCAGGCGCAATGTCGCGGGGGATGCCGATGCGATAGTAGCTCTCGGTCATGCCCCGCCCGCGGCCCTCGGCCACCACGAGCTCTTCCCTCCCCCGGCGGCTCTCGTAGTCCGCCCTGCGCAGGCGCTCGGCCAGGGCGGTGAGCTGCTTTGCGCGGGCGGCCTTGGCCTCGGGGGATACCTGGTCGCCCCGCGCCGCCGCAGGCGTGCCCTTGCGCTGTGAATAGGGGAAGACATGCACCTTCGAGAAACGCAGGCGACCGACGAGGCCTAAGGTCTCGTCGAAGTCGGAGTCCGTCTCGCCGGGGAAGCCGACGATGGCGTCGGTCGTGAGGGCGAGCCCGGGTATCTGTGCGTAAAGCGCCTCGGCCCGCGCAAGGAAGCCCTGCGCGTCGTAGGGGCGGGCCATCTCGGCGAGCACCTTCGAAGAACCTGACTGGAGGGGCAGGTGGAGGTGGCGGCATACCCGCCCCTGTGACGTGGCGACCAGGCCGACCAGGGCCTCGTCGAGGTCTTCGGGCTCGATGCTCGACAGCCTGAAGCGCGTGGTTTCGGTCTCGGAGAGCAGCCCTTCCAGGGCCTCGGCCAGCCCTCCTTCCGTGAAGCGGTAGGACCCCAGGTTTATCCCCGTGAGCACTATCTCTTTGACCCCAGCCTGGGCGAGCGCCCGCACCTCTTCAAGAACCTCGTCGAAGGGCCGGCTGAGGGCCGGGCCACGGGCGGCGGGAACGATGCAGTAGCTGCATGCCCCGTCACAACCATCCTGCACCTTGACGCCTATGCGGGTGGGGAAGCCCTCCCCGGCGCGCAGGGCCCGGCCGCGGGCAGGGGGCACCGGTTGCCCGGACGCCTCGGACGCCCCGGACGCCTGCGGCGTGGGGCCCCGCTCCCCCGGCGCAGGGCCGAAGCGCTCGCAGATGAGCGCCAGGGCCCGGCCCTTGTCGGGCTCGACGGCCACGCGGGGGTCGAGGGAGCGGTAGGTGCCTGGGTCGAGCGCCGCGGCGCAGCCGGTCACATAGACCGGCGCATGCCGGTTGTCGCGCAGGCTGCGGCGCACCGCCTTGCGCGCCTTCTTGTCCGCCTCGCCCGTGACCGTGCAGGTGTTGACGATGACGCAGTCGGCATCGGGAAGCCCGCAGCGCCCGTGCCCCTGCTCCAAAAGCGCCGCGGCAAGGGAGTCGGACTCCACCCGGTTGACCTTGCAGCCGAGGCTCACCAGCGCGAACCTCACCTCAGGCCGCCCAGCTCGTAGAGGGTCAGCGCCGAGGCGACCACCCCGGCGGTCTCCGTCCGCAGTATCGAGGGCCCCAGGCTCACCAGGCCGGCGCGGGGGTTCGCGCGCAGCAGCAACGACACCTCGCCTTCGCCCAAGCCCCCCTCCGGGCCGACCACGGCGACGACCCGTGCGTCGGCGGGCTCGACGCGCAGGGCGGCAAGAGCCTTGTCCAGGACGGCGGCGATGCTGCCCGTGTGAGCCTCTTCCCAAAACACCAGGACTGCGGTGGCCTGGGCCGTGAAGGCGGCGAGCTCCTTGAGGGTCTTCGGCTCGGCAACCTCGGGAATGCGCCCCTGCCCGCTTTGCATGGCGGCGCTCTTCGCGACCGCCCGCCACCGCTCGGTGCGCGCGGCCGCCTTCTCGGGTGCAAGGCGCACGACCGAGCGCTCGCTGGTAAAGGGAAGGAAGGCGGACACCCCCAGCTCTGTCGCCTGGCGGACGACCTGGTCCATCTTGTCGCCCTTCGCGATGCCCTGCGCCAGGGCGACCACAGGCGACGCCCCGGGCGCGGTCGAGCACCGCACGATGCGCACCTCCAGGGTGCCGGGCGAGAAGCGGACGACCTCGCACTCGAAACAGTCCCCGACAGCGTCGACGACGGCCAGGCGCTCGCCCGCCTCAAGGCGCAGCACTGCGGCATGCCTCATGTCGTCGGGGGCGAGCCGCAGGGCGAAGGGGCCTAAGGTCCCGTGCCCGAGGACCTGGCCTTCCAAGAAGAAGCGGTAGGGCGCCATGGTCAGTTGAAGACGTCGCGCAGCTTTTGGAGGGGAGTGCGTGCCTCGGACACGGTGTCGCCCATGTCGGCTGCAAGCTTCTCAAGCAGCTCCCGCTGGCTCTTCGTGAGCTTGGTCGGGATGATGACGTTGGTGTGGACGTACATCTCGCCCCGCGAGGTGCTCTTGAAGCGGGGCATGCCGTGGCTGCGCACGGTCACCACCTGCTCGTTTTGGCACCCTTCCGGGATGCGCACGATGACCTTCTCGTTCTCGAAGATGCCGTCGATGATGATCTCCGCCCCCAAGGCCGCCTGCACGATGGAGATGTTCGCCCGGGCATGGAGGTTGTCGCCGTCGCGCTCGAAGAACTCGTGGAGCACGATGCGGCAGGTGACGATGAGGTCGCCGGCGCGGGCGCCCTGTATCCCCGCCTCCCCGAAGCCGGTGAGCCTCAGCTGCTGGGAGTCCTTGATGCCGACCGGCACCTCGACGGTCACGCGCTGGCGGTCGGGTATGCGGCCCTGGCCGTCGCACTCAAGGCAGGGGTTCTCGATGGTCTTGCCGGTGCCGCGGCAGGTCTTGCAGGCCGTCGCCGTCTGCATGTCGCCCAGGAAGGTGTGCTGCACGGTGACGACCCGGCCCTGGCCGCCGCACTCGGGGCAGCTGACCTCGTGCCCGTTCTCCCCCAGGCCGCCGCCGCCGCACTCGGGGCAGGGCGCCAGGCGGTCGTAGACAATCTCCTTCTTTGCGCCGACCGCGACCTCTTCGAGGGTGAGCCGGAGCCCCACCCCCATGTCGCGGCCCTCCTTGCGGATGCCCTCCCTGCCCCCGGTCCCGCCGAAGAAGGAGCTGAAGAGGTCGCCCATGCCGAAACCGCCGCCGAAGAGGTCGTCGAGGTCCACGTAGCCGCCGCCGTAGCCGCCGCCCGCCGCGCCGGGGATGGTGCCGAAACGGTCGTACTGCGCCCGCTTGCCGGGGTCGCTCAAGACGTCGTAGGCCTCGTTGAGCTCCTTGAAGCGCTCTTCGGCGTCGGGGGCCTTGTTAACGTCGGGATGAAGTTCTCGGGCCTGCTTGCGGAAGGCCTTCTTTATGTCGTCGTCGGACGCATTCTTCCCCACCTCGAGAATCTCATACAAGTCTTTTGCCATTGATTGTAAAACCTTCCTGTTAACTGGCTTGCTGCCTCGCCGCTTAGCTGTCCTGGAGCACCTGCTGGGCGGCGCGCACCGCCTGGATGACCTTCGTGTAGTCCATGCGGGTCGGGCCGATGACCGCGACGATGCCCGCCGCCTCGTCGCGCCCGTACTGCGTGGCGACCACCGAGACGCCTGAGAGGTCCTCGGAGCTGTTCTCGCTCCCGATCTTCACGATGGTCTTCTTGTCCTGCGGCCCCTCGCTCAGGATGTGGAGCAGGACCGTGTCGTCCTCCATGACCTGCATGATGGGCAGCAGGGACTGGGAGTGGCTGAACTCGGGCTTGCGCAGGAGCGAGGCGATGCCCAGGCGGTGCGTCTTGCCGCCCCGGCTTTCCTGCAGGCACAAGATTACCTCGTCGAGTATCAGCCGCACCAGGGGGTCGCGCAGGGCATCGACGAGGCTCCGGTCGGCCTCCCGCCTGATGTCGTCGAGCGCCTTGCCCGCAAAGCAGCGGTTGAGCAGGTTCTGCGCAGCGGCGATGTCGTCGCAGTCCACCGCCTCGGCGAAGTCGATATGGCGGTTCAGCACATGGCCGTCCTCGGTGACCAGGATGATGAGCACCTGGTACTCGGTGAGCGACACCAAGGACAGCTGCCGGATGTGCTGGGAGATTATTGAGGGGGCCAGCACGATGGAGAGGCAGTCCGTCAGGCGCGAGAGCGCAGACGAGGTCTGCTCAAGCAGCATGTCGAGCTCGGTCGCGCTGTTGCGCAGCTCGTCGATCATCTCGTCGGTCGGGCTGCCCTTTCCCACGGTCTTCGAGTCAAGCAGCTCGTCCACGAAGGCCCGGTAGCCGGTGTCGGTCGGGATGCGCCCGGCAGAGGCATGCGGCTGGACGATGTAGCCCGCGTCCTCAAGCACCGAGAGCTCGTTGCGCACCGTTGCGGGGCTCACCCCGAGCCTATAGCGCTCGACGAGCGTGCGCGACCCGACGGGGAGCGCGTGGGCGATGTATTCCTCTATGAGCGCGCTCAACACCCGTTGTCTTCGATCCGAGAGCACCTGCGACCTTTCGCTCTTGCCTGCATTTCAACCATGCAAGCATTCTAGCAGCCCCTGTCGGTGAGTGCTAACTAATCTTTGAAAATTCTCACAGGACATGCAGGCGGAATGCGAGCAGATGGATTGCGCCTGCGAGGAAGGCTTGCCCACCCGGGTGCCGCTCAGGTGCCGGGGGACCTCTTCTGCAGCGCGAGGCCGCGGGTGTTCAGGTCGAGCTCTTCCATGCGCGACACCAAGATGAGCTCCTCGGTTGCGGCGAGCAGGCAGACGAGGCCGACGACGAGCACCGCCACAGAAAGCCCCCACAACAGGTAGAGCGCCGGGAGCAGGAACAGGAATATCCCCGCCGACTTGTTCGCCCAGGAGTGCAGCGAGGCAAAGGTGCGGAAGCGCAGCGCAGCGATGGCAAGGGCGGCAAGGCGCACGAGCACGACGAGGCACAAGATGAGGTACATCCAGACCCTCCAGGTCAGCGTGCGGATAAGCACCAGAAGGAGTACCGCCGAGAAGACGAGGTCGGCAAGGCTGTCGAGCTTCGCGCCAAAGTCGCTTTCCTGCCTGAGCCTGCGGGCCAGGATGCCGTCGAGCACGTCGCTTGCGCCGCACCACAGGTAGATGACAAGGAAGGTGGAAGAGAAGGCCTCGGTAAACAGCAGGGCAAGCGCGGCGACTATCCTGCTCGCCGTCAGGGCAGAGGGCAGAGAGGCGGAGAATCGTGTCTGGAGGCCCGTACTCATAATGTGCCTATTTTAGCAGCTTTGCCCCAGTCGCACAAAAGGGCAGGGTAAGCGGCAAAACCGCCTCGCCCTGCCCCTTCTGTCCCTGTGCACCCGCGCCCCCAGGGCCCTTGGCCGTCGCCGCCGCGCAGCCCGTGCAGCGGCCGCAGCCCTGCCCCTGTGCCCTCAAAGCCCCTGGCGGTCGAAGAATATGTTCTTGCCCATGACCGACAGGCCCAGGCCGTAGCATACCTGCACATCCTCGTCGAAGAGCCCCATGTCGAGCGCCGCCAAGCCTGCGGTAAACAGGACGCGGTTGTCCATACGGTGGTCCATGGCGCACAGCGCCGCCGAGCTGAGCGCGATGCCGATGTCGGTGACGGCGACGGCACAGGCGATGCCGGCCTGCCTAGCCGAGGCGCAGTCGTCGATGCCGCAAAAGCCGCAGTCAAGGGCGCGGCTGTCGACGACGCCCGCAACGAGAACGACGCAGTGGCAGGCGTCGATGTTGCCCGCGTCGCGGACGAAGAAGGGCTTGTCGGCCTCGGTGCCGATACGCCGCATGACCGTGCTCAAGCGGTCCTTGTCCTCCCCGTCGAGCACCAGGGTCTCTATCATGTCGACGGCACAGGCCTTCGGCGCCGTCCGCGCCGCCGCCGCCATCAGCTCGGCGCAGCGCATGGCTGCATGCCTCTCGGTCTTCTCGCTTGTGTGGATCATGGCAGTGCACTCCCATCTCTGTCCCCCGGCGGCTCCGTGCCGGTCATCCGTTACTGTTCCTTATTATAGGGGTGGCACGGGGAAAGAGGGAGGGCGTGGGCGCTTTAGCCCTGATTTTGCAGGAAAAACCTATGCGGGGCCAGCCCTAGGGGGCCAGGTCGAGGACACGGCCATACATCTCGTTGCCGCACAGCCACCCGGCGAGGGTCGGCCGGTAGCGGCCTTCACGCTGTTCGAGGAAGCCCTTCTGCACCAGCTCGCGGAACACGAGCGGCGCGTCGGGGAGCAGCAGAGCCGCCTCGCGCAGCGCTTCCACGCCCACCCCTCGCGTCATACGCAGGGCCAGCATCAGGTCTTCCGCGGCCATCTGGCGCCGGTCGAGCTCTTCTATCACTTCCCCGTCCTGGATGCGCATGCGCTTCGAGGCATTCTGGGTCATGGTCACCGCCGACCTGCCGAGGCCGCGGTAGGGCCTGCCCGTCCAATAGGCCTGGTTGTGCCGGCACTCGTATCCCGGCGCCGCATAGCTTGCGACCTCGTAGCGTACAAGGCCGGCAGGCTCAAGCGTGCTCGCCGCCATCTGCATCATGAGGGCCTGGAGGTCCTGGTCGACCTCTTCGAGGGTGCCACGGGCCTGCCGCCGTGCGAAGGGCGTTCCTTCCTCGATGGTCAAGGGATAGACGCTGACATGGCGCACCCCCAGGCCCAAGGCCTCTTTAAGGCTTTCATGGAAGTCCTCGAAACTTTGGGTGGGGATGCCGCACATGAGGTCGATGCTCACGTTGTCGAAGCGCGTTTGAGCCGCCACGACCGCCCGGCGGGCGTCGTCGGCGCTGTGGGCGCGCCCGAGCTTTTCCAGGAGCGGGTCGCTGAAGCTCTGGACGCCGAGGGAGATGCGGTTGACCCCCAGCGCCCACATGTCCCTCACCAGCGGCTCGGTCAGGGACTCGGGGTTCGCCTCCATGCTGCACTCGACCTGGCTGGTGAGGGGCACCGACACCGACAGGGCGTACAGGAGGCTTGAGAGGTTGGCCGGGCCGATATGGCTCGGCGTCCCGCCGCCGAGGTAGACGGTCTCGACTTCGGCGAGCCTCCCCTCCCTCGCCTCCCGGCGGAGGTCCATGACCATCGCCTCGACGTAGTCCGAGATGACCGGGCTGTCCTGGGGCACCGCACGGGTCTCGAAGTCGCAGTAGGCACAGCGCTTCTTGCAGAAGGGCAGGTGGAGGTAGAGGGCCTTGTAGGGGTCATGCATCGTGTGCCGCCTTTCCGCTGCGGTATGCCTGTTCGAGCAGGCCTTTGAAGACCCCGTCGAAGTCCTCAAGGCTCACACAGGCGCTGATGAGGCCGCGTGCCTTTGCGGCACCGGGAATCCCCTGGACGTACCACATGGCGTGCTTGCGCATGCGGACAAGGCCCTTGCCGCCCTGAGCAAGGAGCTGGGCGTGCCTTCGCGCCATCGCAAGGCGCGCCTCGACGCCGGGCGGTGCCGGGGCCTGCTCGCCGCGCAGCGCGGCGCGGGTGTCGGCGAACACCCAGGGGTTGCCCTGGGCGGCCCGCCCGATCATGACCGCGTCGCAGGCGGTCTCGGCCTTGAGGGCGGCCGCGTCGGCACCGCTGCGCACGTCCCCGTTGCCGATGACCGGGATAACGAGGGCAGACTTCACGTCCGCGACGACCTGCCAGTCGGCGGCCCCCTGGTAGAACTGCTCGGCGAACCTGCCGTGCACAGCCACCGCGGCCGCGCCGGCATCCTGGGCCATCCGCGCGAAGTCGACCGCGAGCTCTTCCCCGAGGCGGTAGCCCCGCCGGAACTTCACGGTGACCGGGACGTCCACCGCACGCGCGACGGCCGCTATAACGGCCCGCGCGAGCGCGGGGTCGCACATGAGCGCGCAGCCGTCGCCCTTGCGGACTATCTTGCGCGCCGGGCAGCCCATGTTGATGTCGATGTAGGCGAGCGCGCCGCCAAGGTGCTCGCAAACCCACGCCGCCTCGCGCGCCATCGTGTCGGGCTCGTGCCCGAACAGCTGCACCGCAACCTGTTCCTCGCCCGGCGCACGCTCGATGAGGCTGCGCGTCTTGGCGTTCGCATAGCTGAGGCCCTTGGTCGAGACCATTTCCGTATAGCCGAGGTCCGCCCCCTGCTCCAGGCAGAGAATCCTGAAAACTGCATCGGTGACCCCGGCCATCGGGGCCAGGAGGAGCGGGCGGTGGGCGAAGAACTCTGCGAAGGGGGCCGTGCTCACAAAGGGCGCCCTCACTCGTCGACTTTGAGTATCGCCATGAAGGCCTCTTGGGGGACCTCGACGCTGCCGATGTTCTTCATGCGCTTCTTGCCGGCCTTCTGCTTCTCAAGCAGCTTGCGCTTGCGCGTGATGTCGCCGCCGTAGCACTTTGCGAGGACGTCCTTGCGCTTGGCCTTCACGGTCTCACGCGCCAGGACACGCCCGCCGATAGCGGCCTGTATCGGCACCTCGAACATCTGGCGGGGGATGATGCCCTTCAGCTTCTCCGTGAGGACCTTGCCGCGGTCGTAGGCCTTGTCCTTGTGCACGATGAAGGACAGGGCGTCAATGGGCTTCCCGGAGAGCAGGATGTCGAGCTTCACCAGCTGCGAGGCCTTGTAGCCGTCGAACTCGTAGTCGAGCGAGGCGTAGCCCTTGGTGTTTGACTTGAGCTTGTCGAAGTAGTCCATGATGAGCTCGGACAGGGGTATCTCCCACAAAAGCTCGACCGTGGTCGCCGAGAGGTAGTCCATGGTCTTGAAGGTGCCGCGGCGCGAGACGGTAAGGTCCATGACCGCCCCCACGTAGTCGGGCGGGATGAGCACCTTCGCCTTGAGGTAGGGCTCCTCGATTCGCAGGACCTCGCCCGGGTCGGGCATCTCCTGGGGCGAGTGGATGGAAAGCATCTCGCCGCTTGCCTTGAAGACGTGGTATTCCACCGAGGGCGCCGTCGCCAAAAGCTCCAGGCCGAACTCGCGCTCAAGGCGCTCCTTGATGACCTCCATGTGCAGCAGGCCTAAGAAGCCGACGCGGAAGCCGAAGCCGAGCGCGTGGGACTTCTCGGGCTCCCAGACGAGCGCCGGGTCGTTCAATGAGAGCTTCTCAAGCGCCTCCTTGAGGGGCTCGTACTGGTCGCCGTCGAGGGGGAAGAGGCCGGTGTAGACCATCGGCTTCACCTCGCGGTAGCCGGGCAGGGCCTCGCGCACGCCGCCTTGGACGGTCGTTATCGTGTCGCCGACCTTGACATTGCTCACTTCCTTCAGGCCGGTCACCAGGTAGCCGACCTCCCCGACGCTCAAGTCGGGCATCGGCGTCTCGGCCGGGCGGCGCACGCCGACCTCCTCGACGAGCGTGTCGATGCCGGTGGCTATCATGTGGATGCGCTCGCCTCGCCTGATGGAGCCGTCCACCACGCGGATGAGCGCCACGACGCCGCGGTAGGGGTCGAAGTAGGAGTCGAAGATGAGGGCCCGCAGCGCAGAGGTGGCACTGCCCTCGGGGGGCGCTATGTTGTAGACCACCGACTCAAGGAGGTCGCCGACGCCCGCGCCGGTCTTGCCGCTTGCGATGACCGCGTCGTCGGCGGGGATGGCCAGGCCGTCCTCTATCTCGGCACGCACCCGCTCGGGTTCGGCCGCCGGGAGGTCTACCTTGTTGATGAGGGGGATTATCTCAAGGCCCGCGTTCATGGCCATCATGGCGTTGGCGACCGTCTGGGCCTCGACGCCCTGCGTCGCGTCGACGACGAGCACCGCGCCCTCGCAGGCGGCGAGGCTGCGCGACACCTCGTAGGTGAAGTCGACGTGGCCGGGGGTGTCAATCAGGTTGAACTGGTAGGTGTGGCCGTCCTCGGCGGTGTAGTCGACCCGGACGGCCTGGCTCTTGATGGTTATCCCGCGCTCCCGCTCTATGTCCATCGAGTCGAGGACCTGCTCCTTCATGTTGCGTGCGGATATGGTGCCGGTCATCTCGAGGATACGGTCCGACAGGGTCGACTTCCCATGGTCGATGTGGGCGATTATCGAGAAGTTGCGTATGTATTTCGGGTCTGTGCTCATCTTTTGGTGCGTGCTCCTTGGTGCCTGGCTGTCGGTTTTTGCGTGCGCGTTTGTGCGGGCTTTGCAAAGGTTTGGATGTATTTTACCAATACACCTTGTACAAAGGCGCCTGTTCTGTGATAAACTCTACAAGTTTTCGTCTGAAACAAAGAATAAACATGGAGGAACAAGCGTGGCTAATATAAAAAGTCAAAAGAAGCGCAACATCACCAACGAGAAGGCGCGCCTGCGCAACCGTGCCATCCGCTCGGAGTTGAAGACCGCGACCAGAAGGGTCACCGATGCCGTCCAGGCAGAGAACGGGGGCGAGGCCTACGCTGCGGCGCTCAAGGCATCCCGGCTGATGGACAGGGCAGTCACCAAGGGCGTCATCCATAAGCACCAGGCCGCCAACCGCAAGAGCGGCATCATGAAGCTGGCGAACACCGTTGCCACCGCCGAGGACATCGCGGCCTACAAGCCCGCCGAGAAGAAGGCCCCCCAGGCCACAGGGTCGAAGAAGGCCGCCGTGAAGGCCGAGCGTCTCAAGGCCATGGAGGCGGCGTCGAAGGAGAAGGCGAAGAACCGCGAGAAGACCGTGAAGGCCCAGGCGGGCGCGGCCAAGAAGAAGGCCGACGCCGAGGCCAAGGCCGAGAAGGAGGCCGCGAAGGCCGCAGCGGCCGAGGCGGCAAAGCCCGAAGAGGCCCCGACCCCAGCCGAAGAGGCAACCGAGGAATCACCTGCCGAATAGGCAGTTGGTGAGGATGGAGCCTCAAAGGCCCATCCGCATATCAAGGGAAAGGCCCCACCGGGGCCTTTTTTCTTACAAAAAGTTTTCGGCGATGATGAGTTGCCCGAAAGTTCAACTATCCGGAATTATCGGATAGTTCAAACTGAGGGTGAACGCCAAGTTGAGCGGGATGTAAAGCACTATAGCCTGCAAATGATAAGATGGGGTCTGGTTTATCCTCTCCCACTCTGTGCTCTGTGAAGGCTGGGATAACCCCGACGTGGTTCAAATTTGCACTCTGTGCCCCCACGTCATTGCGGGCCTGACCCGCAATCTTGCCTACCTCAATCACAGAACATAACAGAAACGTCCCCCTTATGTCCTGCATGTTGCCCGGTTTGCCCCCTCCCCGGTCCACATCAGTCAGCGGGCAGTCACACTGAGTATCCATTCTAAAAAGGCGGCGTCGGGGTCGGCGCCGCTCTTCATGGCGCGCTCGGTGTCGCGGGCCGACACGAGGGAGCGGCGGAGCTCTTCGGCGGTGAAGCCGCGCGACCAGGCCAGGTGGTTCTTCACCTTCCAGTCGGGGGCCTTGAGCACCGCCCCCAGGGCAGCGGGGCTCCCCCGCTCGTCAAGGGATTTCGCGCAGACGAGCTCCCGCAGCCGGACGACGCACCTCCCCAGCAAGACATAGGGAGTGTCCGGCTTTCCCTGACGCAGGTACCTGACGCAGGCGTCCACCCGGCGCGCGGAAAAGGCGTCGACGAACTCCCAGGGCTTGGCGGCGGTTGTCCTGCTCACAAGCGCGCGTACCGCTTCCTCGTCTATCGCCGGGGAGCCCTGGCGTGCCAGCGCTATCTTCCTCAGCTCGCCGTCAAGGTGGACGGTGTTCTCGCCGACGAGGTCTATAAGCGCGCTGGCGGCGCCTTCCGTGAGGGTCATGCCGTGCCCGCGGGCAATGCTGCGCAGTGTCTTCACCAGCTCGTAGCGCTTCTGGGGAAGGCAGGAGATGACCGCCTTCTCGCCGAATGCCCGCACTGCCTGGTACAGGCGGGACTTGTCGGGAAGCTTTTCGGCCACCAGCGCGAGCACCGTGCTTTCGGACGGGGATTTCAGGTATTCTGCAAGGGCGTCGGCATCCGCCTTCTTCAGCTTGTCGGCATCGGCGACCTGCACAAGCCGTGTGTCGCCGACGAAGGGGAGCGTGATGCACGCACTGACGATATCGTGCGCTGCCGCGCTTGTGCCCTGGAAGAGGTCGTAGTTAAGGGAAAGGTCGCCCGACCCGGCAACCCGGGCCTTGAGCCTCTTCAGCACCGTTTCGCGCTTCAGCATGTCCTCGCCGACGACGAGGTAGGCGGGCAGCAAGCTATCGTCTTTTCCTGGATCAGCCATGCCCCCATTCTACCCCAGCACCCTGACCCCTATCCCCCCGTCGGTGAATTTACATACGACGTCCCCCGCCTCGTCGCTTCGCACCACCGTGCAGGAAAGGCCTTCTAAGAGGTCGAGCGCCTCGGGCGAGGGGTGCCCGTAGGAGTTGTTCGCCCCGACGCTTATGAGGGCTATCCTTGGGGAGAGCCGCCCTGCCGACTTCTCGTCGAGGGCGACCCTTGCCCCGTGGTGCCCGACTTTGAGGATGTCCACCTCGCCGACGCGCCCCGTGTCCAGGAGCTGGTTCATCTGCTTCGCCTCGAGGTCGCCGCACAAAAGGGCCTTCCAGGTTTCCCTGCCCTCCCTTTCTAAAAGAAGGCAGAGGCTGTCGGCGTTTCCGCCTTTGTCGGAAAAACCCTCGGGCCAGACAGTTGTCAAACAGATGCTCCCGAACCGGATGTCGTCGCCCACCTGCAAGGGGACAAGCCCCTCTTCCCCCACGAGGGCCGCCGCCGAGGCCAGCAGGTCCTCACAGCTCTCGCAGCCGCAGGTGAACAGGGGTTCGGCAAGGCACACCCTCTTCACCCGTACGATACCGCACAAGGCATCGAGGGATCCCATGTGGTCGTAGTCGGGATGCGTGATGACGACGGTGTCGATGGTGTAGGCCGAATGCCGCGCGAGGCCGGACAGGAGCTGCCGGTCGTTCATGCCGGTGTCGACGAGCACGCACGAGCCCCTGCTCTTGACGAGGAAGGCGTCGCCCTGCCCGACATTGAGCATGACCAGCTCGTCGCTGCTGAGGAAGGGGGTGGCGGCCACGGCGGCAAGGGCAAGGGCTGCCAGGCCCAGGCTTGCGCCCAGCGCCCCTGCCTTCGACGGGCGGGGCCAGGCATACCACAGCGCAAAGAAGAGGGCAAGGCTCAGCAGCACCGCAGGCACGACCCCGGCGTGTGCCGGGATAGCTGCATAGGGGACCCGCGCAATGAGGGACACCATCTCGCAGAAGCCCTGCGAGGCCCCAAGCAAAGGCGCGAGCAGGACGCCTGCCAGGGAAGGCAGGGCAAGCGAGAGGCACACCGCGACCAAGCCGCCCGTGCACAGGAAGGCGAAGAGCGGGGCGGCAACAATGTTCGCCACGGGCGATATGAGCGACATCTGCGAGAAGAGCGCGGCGGTGAGCGGCATGACCACCACGCTGGACGCAAGGCACAGCGAGGCGTTCTCGCGCACGATTGCGGGGGCGCGAGGCACCGTCGACGAGAACCAGTTGCTGAACAGCCGCCCGAGCACGACGATGCTCAAGGTCGAGCCTGCGGAAAGCACGAAGGAGATGGAGACGGAGGTCGCCGGGGAGGCGACGACCATGGCGATGATGCAAACCGCCAGAGCGTTCATCGACGAGGCCCGCCTGCGCGCAAAGAAGGAGAGGGTGGCGACCACCGTCATGCAGGCGGCCCGCAGCGCCGATACCTGCATTCCCGTGAAGACCAGATAGATGCCGATGAACAGGACCTGGATGACGAGCGCGGCGACCCGCGGCACCCGGGCAAGGCGCAGCAGCGAGGCAAGGAAGGACCCGACTATCACAAGATGGGCCCCCGACACCGCGACAAGGTGCGCCAGGCCGACGACCCTGATGTCGGCATACAGCCCGCTTGCGTTCAGCGCGCTGCGCTCCCCCATGAGTATCGCTGTGAGCAGGGCGCCGCCGGGGGCCTCCTGTTCCTCGACGAGGGCTATGGCGGCCTTGCGCACCCCGACAAGCACCCCAAGGGGGTCGTCTCGCTCCCGCGCCTCGAAGGCCCTGACATCCGCTACGGCGTCGATGCCCTGCTGCCAGTAGAAGCCCGCCGCACCTGCGCTGGGCGGCCTGAGGGTGGTGGTGGCGTCGATGCAGTCCCCGAAGGCGACATCCGAGTCCTTCCCCTTGAAGACCAGCCGCACGGAGAACACCCTCCCGTCGTCCAGGACGGTGCGGGCGCGGGCGGTACGGCTGAAGGAGCCGTCATGGACGTCCTCGACTATCTCGAAACGGTAGGTGGCGGCAGCCTGCCCCTGCAAGGACTCTGCCCGCGCCTGTGCCGACAGGCCGGCGAAAGACCCGCAGGCAAGTCCGAGCCCCAGCCCCAGGGCCACGAGGGAGACCACTTCTGCCTTGGCGCCGCCCGCCTTGGCATACACGCCGATGCCGACACCTGCCAAGGCGAGGCCTGCGGCAAGGATACACCAGAGCACGCCGGGGGAAAGCCCGGCTGCATACTGGTAGGCCGCTGCCGCCCCTGACCAGAGGCCGAGCGCGACAAAGAGCAGGGGCAGCGGGGCGGGGCGCTCGGATCGGGGTGCGAGGCGGGAAGCAGGGCCTTTGTCCATCGACAGGCCTAGACCGTGATAAGGGGAAGCATGTCGGCGAACTTCTTCTCCCCTATCCCTGAGACCCGCATGATGTCCTCGACGCTGAGAAAAGGGCCGTTTGCCTCGCGGTCGGCTATGATCTTCTTCGCCGTCGCCTCCCCCACCCCGGGCAGGGTGGTAAGCTCGCTCATCGTCGCAGTGTTGAGGTTGACCTTCCCTGCCGGGGCCGGGGCACCGGGGCCCTGCGGGGCCGCCTCCTGGTAGGCGGCCGCCTCCCCCACGGTCGGTATGATTATCTGCTCGCCGTCGACCAGCACGCGGGCGAGGTTGACCGTATCGGGCGAGGCCTCCTGAGTGAAGCCCCCCGCCGCCTCGATGACGGCATGGACCCGTGCGCCCTCCTGCAGCTCATAGAGCCCCGGGCTCACGACCGCGCCGCCGACATGCACCCATACGGGGGGCGCCTCCTCGACAGGTGCCGGCGCCTCCGAAAGGCCCTCGTCGGCCTGCTGGGCCGCCTCTGCCCCGCTTTGGCGGGAGATGGAAAAGCCGCTGCCCTGCACCAGGTCCCAGGTGTTTTGGAGCACGAGGAAGACGACGACGAGGACAAGGGCGCCCAAGCCGAGCAGGACCGGGGACTTTACGTTGCTGATGTGGGCCTTTGCCCTGAATGTGTCCGCACTTTCCTGAAACGGCATCCCTTCGTCCCTCCTGAAAGACCGTTGCTGCCCCGTCTATGGCATCAATAACCATCATAACGACCGGAGTTAACAGAACGGACACAGAAACCTTGCAAAAACCTGACAGGAACCTTGCAGGAATCCCAAAGGGATCCGACACAAATCAAAGGAGAATCTTGCATAAAACCCAAAGAAACCCGATAGCCTTCTCACGCCCTTCCCCACAAAACCTCACAGGGATGCATCACCTGTCCCCTTGAAACATCCTAATATCCTTGATATCATATATCAAGGATATTAGGATAATCCTAGTCCCTATTTGCCATTCCTGAGCAGCCCTTAACATGAAAGGCGGACAGCATGGATGTTTTGGACGGAACCGTAGTTGACCGAAAGATAATAAACATAACAGGAAAACGCCAGATCACGATACCCCTGAGGTTTTTTGAGAAGCTGCACTTTGGGAAAGAGGTGGAATGCTGCCTGACCGACGGCGCCATCGTGCTCCGACCGCTCGACAACTCTGGCGACGGGTTCGCAATGGAAATTCTCACGGACTTGGTTTCTCAAGGCTATGGCGGCGCTGAACTGCTTGAAAAGTTCGCAGAGCAGCAGGCAGGCATAAAAAAGGCCGTCAGTATGCTGATCGACGAAGCCGACGAGATTGCCCGAGGCGCAAGGAAGAGTGCCGCCACGAAAGACCTTTTCGGAGAGGACTGACCCGATGTATGAAATCGGCTATTCCAAGCCTGCCGAGAGGTATTTCAAGAAAATCAAGGAAAAGGGCCTGCTTGCTGCCTACAAGGGTGCGATTGACGCACTAAGAGCGAACCCCTACCTCGGAAAACAGAAGACAGGGGACCTGCGGGGCATCTACGGGTATGACGTAAGGCACAGCGGAGTGAACTACGAGCTTGCCTACCGAATCTACGAAGAAGATGGCCTGCTTTTAGTCATCATATTAGCCGGAACACGTGAGAACTTCTACGAGGAATTAAAGCGCCTGATCAAATGAGGGGCCACTACCGCCGGGAGCTGTAGTCGCAAAGCTCGGCGGCGGCTGCGAGGGCGGGGACCCACTCTTCGAGGGGGAGCTGGGCCTCGGCCTCTAGCACGAAACGGAGCTTGGCGTGGGTCTCGGGGTTGCGGGGCATGAAGAGCGTGCAGCAGTCAGGGGCGTCCTGGGATGAGATGTCGAAGGTCCCCAGGCTCTGCGCCTCCCGGATGATCTCCTGCTTGTCGGTGCCGATGAGCGGCCTGAAGACCGGCAGGGACACCGCCTCGTCGGTCGCGAAGATGTTGTCGAGGGTCTGCGAGGCGACCTGCCCCAGGCTCTCGCCGGTCACCAGCGCCTTCGCCTTCTCTTTTCGCGCAAGCGCCTCGGCGACCTTGAACATGAGGCGGCGGTACATGATGACGCGCAGCTCGGGCGGCACCAAGGCGGCAATCTCGCGCTGGCAGTCCCCGAAGGGGACGATGTAGACCCGGCTGATGCAGCCGGTCCTGTCCAGCACCTGGGCGATGTCGCGGACGAGGAACTCGCTCGCCGAGGATGTCTGGGGACGGCCGGAGAAGTGGACGGCAACACAGGATGCGCCCCTGCGGGCAAGCCTCCAAAGGGCGACCGGGGAGTCTATCCCCGACGAGAGCAGGCACATGACGCGCCCCGACGACCCCACCGGCAGGCCGCCGACCCCGGGTATCGAGCGCGCGTAGACGTAGGCCGCGCTTTGCACCACTTCGACCGCGACATTCAGGTCGGGGTCTTTCATCTTGACCTTCTTGTCGGGGAAGACCTCGCAGAGATGGCCGCCGACCAGGCGATTTATCTCCATGGACTCGATAGGGAAATCGGTGTGGTTGCGCCGCGCCTGGACTTTGAAGGACTCGAAGCCCCCCGCGTCGTGCACGGCACACACCGCCGCCTCGAAAAAGGCATCGAGGTCGCGGGGGCACTTGTAACCGCAGGAGACCCTGACGACGCCGGGGACGCCCGCCGCCCTGTCTGCGATGTCGCAGGCAGCCTCATACGAGGCACCTTCCTTGATGTAGAGGCAGATACGCCCGGAAATCCGCTTGAGGGTGACGAGGGGAAGCCCCTTCAAGAGCAATTCAAGGTTCTTCAAAAGCCGCACCTCGAAGGAGGCGCGGTTGTGCCCTTTGAGGCCTATCTCATGGTAGTGGACTAAGCAGACTCTTTGGAACACTGCTGTGGTGGCGTGCTGCTGGGGGCAGACGGGCTTGGGTGCCGACTAGTGGTTCTTGATGTCGATCGACTGCGGGTCAAAGGACACCTCGCCCCGGGATATCTCGTTGAAGGCGAGGCTCAGCGGCTTCCGGTCCGCCGCCCGTGCTATCTCGACCGCCGTCTGCAGCTGGATGGCGCGGTCGCGCTGGCCCCTCATCATGTCGTTGATGTCGTGGGCCCGCTTCGCCGCCAAGGTGCACAGCAAGAAGCGGTCGTTGTCGGTCTCGTCCAATAAATTGTCGATCCTCGGTTCGATAATGCTCATGTAATATCTATCCTCGTTCTCTTTCGGCCTGCTCGTTGACGTATGACACCAGCTCGCTGACTGCTTTTTCAAGGTCGTCGTTTACCAGCCTTACATCATAATCCATTTTCTGGGAAAGTTCCAGCTCTGCGGTGTAGAGCCTTTTCCCTATCATCTCGTCGGTCTCCGTCGCACGCCCGCGCAGGCGGCCCTCCAAGACGGCAAGGCTCGGGGGCTCGATGAAGACGAAGTGGGCACCGGGCATCTTGTCCCGCACCTGTGCGCCGCCCTGGACGTCGATCTCGAGGATGACCTGCCGTCCCTGCGCGACATGGTCCTCCACCGCCTTCCTCAAGGTGCCGTACCGGCAACCCCCGTACACGAAAGCCCACTCAAGCAGGGCGTCGTCTTGTACCAGCTGGTCGAAGGCATCCTCACTGACGAAGCAGTAGTCGACCCCGTCTGTCTCGCCCACACGCGGCGCGCGCGTCGTGACCGAGACGCTGACGCGGGCATCCCCTACCTCCTGCAAAAGACGGGCCACCAAGGTACCCTTGCCGGCACCTGATGGCCCAGAAATGACAAATAAATTGCCGGAACGCATGGATTGGTCAGCCCAAGCGCTCCAAAAGCGCCGCCTGCTGGCGCGCGCCCAAACCGCGGAGGCGGCGGCTTTCGGCTATCTGCAGCTCTTTCATGATCTTCTCTGCCTTCGCCTTGCCATAGCCCGGAAGGGTCTCTATCAGCGTCGAGACCTTCATGCGGCCGACGATCTCGTCGTCCTTCATGCCCAGTACCCTCTCTAAAGACAACCTGCCGAATTTCAAATCGTCGCGAACCTGTGCTCTCCGGATGCGGGCAGCCTTCGCCTTCTCGAGAGCTGCCTGACGCTCTTCGGGGGTGAGTTGAGGTATATCCATTATCTCTCTCCTTCTATTCCTCAAAAGCAATCCTAAGATAGTAGCACGCGACGGAGGATTTTGCAGCAGCTAATCCCTATTTTTCCAAATTTGACTGTGAATCCACTCATTCAAATAAGTGCCCGGCCGCCCCTCCCCGCTCGGGCGGCCGGGGGTTTGCGCGTCTGTGCCGGGTGGTAGGCAACAGCCGCCCCTTCCCGCTCGGGCGGCACTGGGCCGCGGCACCCCGACGGCAGGCCTCCCGGCCCTGCCTCAGGCCTCCTTGGGCAAATGCCTCGACCCGGGGGAGTCGAGGGGGCGGCCCTGCCCGCACAGCGCACAGTCGGCGGGGTCCCACGAAGGGGTCGCCATCTCGATCAGGGGATAGTAGGGCGCGGAAAACTTCCGCTCGCCGCCGCGGTAGATAAGGGAGGTGACCGCAACGACGATGCCGCCAGCCGCCTCGACAAGCCCGATGAGCTCCTGTACCGAGCCGCCCGTGGTCACGACGTCCTCGCAGACGAGGACCCTCTCGCCGGGGCGCACCTCGAAGCTCCTGCGCAGCGTCATCGCCGTGCCGACCCTCTCCGACCAGATGAAGCGCCTGTCGAGCGCGGAAGCGACCGCATAGCCGAAGACGATGCCGCCGACTGCCGGGGCGGCAACCAGGTCGATCTCGCAGCCCTGTGGGAGCAGTTCCACCGCCCCGGCGGCAAGGCGGTTGTTCAGCGTCGGACGCTCCTGTATGCGGGCGCACTGGATGTAGGTGTCCGAGTGCCGGCCGCTCGTGAGCTCGAAGTGGCCCTTCCTCATGGCGCCTGTCTCTTCGAGCATGGCAAGTACCTCTTCACGCTCCATCTTATGTCCTTTCTCGAAAGGTGGTCGTTTCCTGTGCAGCCCTCATGCGGCCCTCATGCAGCCCCTATGTCTGCAACGATGCCCTCGAAGGCCGCGGCAGGGTCGGCGGCCCCCGTTATCGGGCGCCCGACGACGATATGGCTCGCCCCTGCGGCAAATGCCTGGGCGGGGGTCGTCACCCGGCGCTGGTCGCCCGCCTCTGTCCCGGCAGGGCGCACGCCCGGGGTCACGATATAGGCCTCGGGCCCCAGGGCAGCACGCAGCATCGCGGCCTCCTGCGGAGAGGCAACCACGCCGGACAGCCCGGCCTCGCGTGCCTGCCTTGCCAGGTCAAGCACCTGGTCGGTAAGGCTTCGGGCGATGCCGGCATCCGCAAGGGACCTGTCGTCCATGCTCGTCAGCACCGTGATGCCCAAGGTGGCCGGCACCTCAAGGCCGCCGGCACCTGCGGCCCGCGCTGCGCCTTCCTGGGCCTTGCGCATCATGTCGGTGCCGCCTGCCGCATGTATGGTGAGCATGTCGGCGCCGCTTGCGGTCGCGGACGCGGCAGCCCCGAGGACCTGGTGCGGGATGTCGTGGAACTTCAGGTCGAGGAAGACCTTGAAGCCGCGCTGCTTCAAGGCGCGCACTGCCTCGGGGCCCCTCTCGTAGAACAGGGTCATCCCGACCTTGAGCCAGACGGCCTTCCCGGCGAGCACATCGGCAATCGCAAGGGACTCTTCTGCGCCGCAGTCAAGCGCGACGATGATGCGCTCGCGCGGCGGCTGGGACTCGAAGATACTCAGCATAGCAAACCTCCAATAAGCTCCTTGACGTCTGTGACCCCGTTGTCTGCGCAATAGCGCTCGATGCCCTCGATGACCTCGACCGTTGCCCGGGGGTTGACGAAGTTCGCCGTTCCGACGGCCACCGCACTCGCGCCGGCGAGCAGGAATTCCACCGCATCCTCGCCGGTCATGATGCCCCCCATGCCAATCAGGGGGATTGCCACCGCCCGATAGGCCTCATAGACCAAACGCAGGGCAATCGGCTTGATGGCGGGCCCGGAAAGGCCGCCGACGACCCGTGCGAGCCGGGGTTTGCGCGTATGCGCGTCTATGGCCATGCCGAGCACCGTGTTGATGAGCGACAGCGCGTCTGCGCCGGCACCCTCGGCACTGCGGGCTATCTCGGCGATGTCGGTCACGTTCGGGGTGAGCTTCACGATAAGCGGCTTTTTGGTCGCCGCGCGTGCCTTGGCGACAACCGCCTCCACGTTGGCCGTGCTGCAGCCGAAGGCCATGCCGCCCGCATCCACGTTGGGGCAGGATATGTTCAGCTCGAAGGCATGGACCGCGTCCTGGGGCTCAAGGAGGGCTATCACAGCCAGGTATTCCTCGATGCTGTGACCCGACACGTTGACGATGACCGGGACGCCTTGCGTGGAGAGCCAGGCGAGGTCGGAGTCGATGAAGGCCTGCACGCCGGGGTTCTGCAGCCCGATGGAGTTCAGCATCCCCGAGGGAGTCTCCGCGATGCGCGGCGTGGCGTTGCCCGCCCAGGCGTGCAGCGACACGCCCTTCGTGGTGAGTGCGCCGAGTGCGGAAAGGTCGATGAAGTCGGCGTATTCCCGGCCCGACGCGAAGGTCCCCGACGCGGTCGTCACCGGGTTCTTCATAGCGAGGCCGCCCAAGGATACCCCCATGGCAAGGCTCATGCGAACACCACCTTCCTCGCGTCGAAGACCGGCCCGTCGACACAGGCGCGCCTCATGCCCTCGTCCGTGGCGACCACGCAGGACAGGCAGGCGCCCACCCCGCAGGCCATCCGCCGCTCAAGCGAGGCCTCGCAGGCCAGGGGCAGGCCCTCCATTTGGCCGATGACGATGCGCATCATCGGCTCGGGGCCGCACACCGCCGCATAGTCGTAGCTTCGGGCTGCAAGCCTCTCTTCGACCAAAGGGGTGCAAAAGCCCGCATGGCCGAAGCTGCCGTCGTCGGTCGCACACCGGAGCGAGGACTTCGCAGGCGCCCCTGCCAGCAGCGCCTCGTAGCGCCCGCGGCAGACCAGCGCGTCTGCGGTCTGGGCGCCTAAGACGACGTCGACAGCACTACCGCAGCGCACCAGCTCTGCGGCAAGCAGAAAGAGCGGCGCGGCACCGACGCCCCCGCCGACCAACAGGGCGCAGCGCGTATCCTCGGGCGGGTGCCAGGCCCTGCCCAAAGGGCCGAGCAGCGAGACCGCCGCACCGGGGCCAAGGCCTGCCATATGCCTCGTCCCGAAGCCGACGGCCTGGTAGAGTATGTCGATCGTGCCGCTATCCCCGCACGCGCTGTACACCGAGAAGGGCCGCCGCAGGATATGGCCCTCCATGCCCGGCAGCCCCACATGGACGAACTGTCCCGGGGTTATGGCGCGCGCCATCGAGGCCTCGCCGACCTCCATGAGGAAGAGGCCCGGCCCGACCTGCTCGTTTCTCCGTATTGTCCCGCGCCCTTCAAAAACATTTCCCATGCGGCCTCCCTCAGCTGCCCCGGAGCCCCGGGAGGTCCTGCAAGGCCTTGACCCCAAGGCCCCCCTCTTCAATTGCCGCCTCCATGCCGGCAATCAGCGCTTGGGCTCCTGCAAGGGTGGTCACGTGGCTGATGCCGTGGCGCACCGCAAGCGAGCGCAGGTAGTACCCGTCATCAAGCGCGAGGTTTCCCAGCGGCGTGTTTATCATCAAGGAGACTTCGCCTGACATGATTTCGTCGACGATGGTCGAATCCGTTTCGTTGACCTTTTTCACTTCTTCCACAGGGATTCCCGCAGCCTCCAAGGTACGCGCCGTGCCTGCCGTGGCCAGCAGCGTAAAGCCCATCCTTATGATGTCGCGCGCAATGGCAACGATATGGCGCTTGTCGCGGTCGCACACCGAAAGGAACACCTTGCCCGCTTCGGGCAGCTTGTAAGAGATTGCCAGCTGGGTCTTGGCATAGGCCGCAGGGAAGTTCTTGGCAATGCCCATGACCTCGCCGGTCGAGCGCATCTCGGGCCCGAGCACCACGTCGGTCCCCGGGAAGCGTCCGAAGGGCATGACCGCTTCTTTCACGCAGTAATAGCCCAGCCGCCGCTCGTCGTCGGGAAGGTCCATGTCGGCTATCTTCTCGCCAGCCATGATGCGGGCCCCGCACTTCGCAAGGGGGATGCAGGTCGCCTTCGACACGAAGGGCACGGTGCGGCTTGCCCGCGGGTTCGCCTCGATGACATAGATAACGGAATCCTTGATGGCGAACTGGATGTTGATGAGGCCGACCACGCCCAGCCGCAGCGCCAGGCGGCGCGTGGTGGTGCGCAGCTGCGAGACTATGGCCTCCGAGAGCGAGAAAGGCGGCATGCAGCATGCCGAGTCGCCCGAGTGGATGCCGGCCATCTCGATGTGCTCAAGCACGCCGCCGACATAGACCCTCTCGCCGTCGCAGAGCGCATCGACATCGACCTCTATCGCACCTTCTAAGAAGCGGTCGAGGTAGACCGGGTGGTCGGGCGATATCCGCGTGGCCTCCGCCATGTACTTCTCAAGCTGGGCGCTGTCATATACTATCGCCATACCCCGGCCGCCCAGCACATAGCTCGGGCGCACCAGCAAAGGGAAGCCCAGCATGTCAGCGACCCGGCGTGCCTCTTCAAAACTCGATGCCATGTCGGCCTGCGGGTAGGTTATCCCCAGCTCGTCGAGGATGGCAGAGAAGCGGTCGCGGTCCTCCGCCAGGTCGATGGACTCCGGTTTCGTCCCCATGATGTTCACCCCGGCGGCCTCAAGTGCGCGGGCGAGCTTCAAAGGCGTCTGCCCGCCGAGCGTCACGACGACGCCGTCGGGCTGCTCGACGTCGATGACGTCCATAACGTCCTCGAAGGTAAGCGGCTCGAAGTAGAGCTTGTCGGAGGTGTCGTAGTCGGTCGACACCGTCTCGGGATTGCAGTTCACCATGATAGTCTCATAGCCGATGTCGTGCAGCGCATAGCTCGCATGCACGCAGCAATAGTCGAACTCGATGCCCTGCCCGATGCGGTTGGGGCCGGCTCCTAAGATCAATGCCCGCTTGCGCGTCTTGGGCACAACCTCGCTCCTGCCCCTCTCGTAGCACTTGTACTTGTACTCGGTGTCCGTGGCAAATGCCGCGGCACAGGTGTCGACTGTCTTGACCGTCGGCACCACGCCGAGCGCTGCGCGGTGCGCACGCACGGAGGCCTCGTCTGTCTTTGTCAGGTGGGCTATCTGGCTGTCCGACAGCCCGAAGCCCTTTGCGGCGAACAGGGTGTCCGAATCGATGTCCCCAAGCTCCAGCGCGGCGATCCCGCGCTCGACGGCCACCATGTCGGCCATCCGCGACACGAACCAGGGGTCTACCGAGCTTGCCTGGGACACTTCCGCGACACTCCATCCGCGCCGCAGCGCCTCTGCCATGTAGAGCACCCTGTCCTGGGTGGGCAGGCCGACCAGCTCCGCAAAGCGTTCCTCGTCGAAGGCATCCTTGCCGTCGGCGCCCAAACCCGCCCTGCCGTCCTCAAGCGAGCGCAGGGCCTTGCCGAAGGCCTCCTCGAAGCTGCGGCCGATGCTCATGACCTCGCCGACGGCCTTCATGCGGGTGGTGAGCGTGGTGTCGGTGCCCTTGAACTTCTCGAAGGCGAAGCGCGGGGCCTTGACGACGCAGTAGTCGATGGTCGGCTCGAAGGCGGCCGTCGCTATCTTGGTGATGTCGTTGGGTATCTCGTCGAAGGTGTAGCCCACCGCGAGCTTCGCCGAGACCTTCGCGATAGGAAAGCCGGTCGCCTTCGACGCGAGCGCCGAGGAACGCGAGACGCGGGGGTTCATCTCGATGATTATCATGCGCCCGTTGTCGGGATGGATGGCAAGCTGGATGTTCGAGCCTCCCGCGGCGACCCCGACCGCGGCCACGATGGCGTGGCTCGCGTCGCGGACGCGGGCGTACTCCGCGGCAGAGAGGGTCTGTGCCGGGGCCACCGTGATCGAGTCGCCGGTGTGGACGCCCATGGCATCGAAGTTCTCGATGGAGCAGACGGTGATGGTGTTGCCCGCGCAGTCGCGCATGACCTCCATCTCTATCTCCTTCCACCCGAGCACGCTCTCCTCGACTAACACCTCGCCGGCCGGGGAGAGCTCAAGGCCCTGGCGGACTATCTCGCGAAGCTCGTCTTCGGTATAGGCGATGCCCCCGCCGGCGCCGCCGAGGGTGAAGGAGGGGCGCAAGACGACGGGGAAGCCCAGCTCCTTGACAAGCCGCTCGGCATCGGCCACCGCATAGGCGTAGCCGCAGCGTGCCGTCTCAAGGCCTATCGACTCCATGCACTCGTTGAAGAGCTTGCGGTCCTCGCCGCGCTCGATGGCCTGGATGTCGCAGCCTATCAGCTCGACATTGTACCTATCGAGCACACCGTCCTTCGCAAGCGCGACCGCGGTGTTCAGCCCGGTCTGCCCGCCGATGGTCGCCAGGAGGGCGTCGGGGCGCTCGGCCGCGATTATCTTCTCGACGAACTCAGGCGTGATGGGCTCCACATAGGTGCGGTCGACCAGCTCGGGGTCGGTCATGATGGTCGCCGGGTTGGAGTTCACGAGGATGACCCGGTAGCCCTCGGCCTTCAGCACCTTGCAGGCCTGGGCGCCGGAATAGTCGAACTCGCAGGCCTGGCCGATGACGATGGGGCCCGAGCCGATGATGAGGATGCTCTCGATGTCGTTGCGTCTGGGCATGTCAGTCGGCCTTCTTTCTTGTCTGGGCGGGCGCAGGGGCCCTGCGGGCGGCAGGCGCGCCAGCCTGTGCGGAAGCCCCGCAGGCGGCAGAGCCGCCCTGCCTCTCCCGGAGCTTCGCGCCCAGGGACGCGGGGTCGCCGTCGAGGGTAGAGAGCACCGCCAGCTGTGTGCCACAGTCGCGGATATGCTGGGTCAGCATACGGGTGTCGACGCCCTCTACCGCCACGATGCCCTGCTCGCACAGGAGCTCTGCGAGCCCCACCTCGCTGCGCCAGTTGGACGGGGTCTGGCACAGCGCGCGCACCACCATCCCGCCGATGAGAGCCTTCCCCGCCGCAAGGTCGCCGCGGTTCACCCCGTAGTTGCCTATCTGCGGATAGGTCATGCACACTATCTTGCCTGCGTTGGCCGCATCCGCTATCACTTCCTCATAGCCTATCATGGAGGTGTCGAAGCTTATCTCCCCGAACACCTCGCCGGGAGCCGCACAGGAATATCCTTCAAACACCGTGCCGTCGGCCAAGACGAGCAGGGCCGGCGCGCCTTGGGGCGCAGAAGTCGTGCCCAGGAGGGCCTTGCTTTGCTCACTCAACGATCACACCTTCTTCCATAGTCGCGTATCCGCCGACATAGACGTCATGCGCCCGTCCCGTCAGCTCCATACCGATGAACGCGGAGTTCGCCGCCTTGGAGGCGAATCCGCAGCGGTCGACCGTCCAGGCGGCATCGGGGTCGATGACGGTCAGGTCGGCGACGCTGCCCGCTGCGATGCCCACCGGGTCGAGGCGCAGCACCCTGCGGGGGTTGACGGCCATAAGCTCGACCATCCGCGCATAGTCGATAAGGCCGCCGCCCACGAGCTTCGTGAGCACGAGGGCAAGCGCGGTCTCAAGCCCGGTCATGCCGAAGGCGGCCACCTCGAACTCGCAGTCCTTCTCCCAGGCCGCATGGGGGGCATGGTCGCTCGCGATGCAGTCGATGGAGCCGTCGGCCACCCCTTCAAGGAGCCCTGCGGCGTCGGCAGCGGTACGCAGGGGCGGGTTCACCTTCAAGGCGGTGTTGTAGTCGTCGGTGATGTCGTCCTCGGTGAGGAAGAGGTGGTGGGGCGTCACCTCGCAGGTGACCGGCAGGCCCTCGGCCTTCGCCGCACGCACCATGTCCAGGCCGCGCAGGGTGGTGATGTGCTGGATGTGGAGCGGGCAGCCCGTCAGGCGGGCGAGCGCTATGTCGCGGGCAATCTCAAGCTCCTCCCCCTCGGCCGGCCAGCCCAAAAGCCCCAGGCGGGTCGAGGCGACGCCCTCGTTCACCTGCCCGGCGCCGACCAGGCCCTCGTCCTGGCAGTGGACCATGACGGCCTTGCCGAACATGCTCGCATAGTCCAAGACGAGGCGCATCATGCCGGACGACTGGATGCCCCGGCCGTCGTCGGTGAAGGCGACCGCGCCGTGTGCGGCCATGTCGCCCATCTCGGAGAGCGTGTCGCCCTTGAGCCCCTGCGTGCAGGCCCCCGCGACATGCACGCGGCATTTCGCGACCGCGGCGGCACGCTCGGCCACGAACCGGACCTGTGCTGCACTGTCGATGACCGGCGTGGTATTGGGCATGCAGCAGACCGCCGTGAAGCCGCCTCGCGCCGCCGCGCGGCTGCCGCTGGCGATATCTTCCTTCTGCTCCTGGCCGGGCTCGCGCAGATGGACATGCATGTCGACGAGCCCCGGCACGACTATCTTCCCGGCAAGGTCGCGGGCGACCCCCTTCCCAAGGGCAAGCCCCCGCCCCACCTCGACTATCCTCCCGTCGCGGATGAGGATGTCGCACACGTCGTCCAGCCCGCAGGCCGGGTCGATCGCGCGGGCGTTCTTAAGCAGTAAGGCCATCGTCGCTCCCTCCTAACAGCAGGCACAGGATCGCCATGCGCGTGCAGATGCCCGCATAGACCTGGTCGAGTATGACCGAGCGCTGCGGGTGGTCGGCCATATAGCTGTCGAGCTCGACCCCGCGGTTGATGGGGCCGGGGTGGCAGACGAGCGCGTCGGGCCTCATAAGGCGCTCGCGCTCCCTCGTCAGGCCGAAGAGCAGGTTGTACTCGCGCAGGCTCGGGTAGGGGGCCCCCTCAAGGCGCTCCCGCTGGATGCGCAGCATATAGACCACGTCGAGCTCGGGAAGCACCGCCTCGATTGCAGAAGACACGAAATCCGCCCCCAGCACGTCCGGGCGGGCGGGCAGGAGGGTGGGCGGCGCGATGACCGTCACCGTGCAGCCCATGGTCTTTAAGGCCGGGATAAGCGACCCGCACACGCGCGAGTGGCCGATGTCGCCGACGATGCCGACGTGCAGCCCCTCAAGACGGCCGAACCTCTCCCAGATGGAGTACAGGTCGAGCAGGGCCTGGGTGGGGTGCTGGTGCTTCCCGTCGCCCGCGTCGATGACGCTGGCGTCGACGTGCTTGGCGATGAGGCGCGGCACGCCCGCATGCTTGTCGCGCACGACGACCATGTCGACCTTGTAGGAGTTGAGGGTCTCTATGGTGTCGACAAGGCTCTCGCCCTTCACGGCCGAGGTCGAAGAGCCGCCGAAGTTCAGGCTGTCGCAAGACAGGCGCTTCTCGGCCAGCTCGAAGGACGAGCGCGTGCGCGTCGAGGGCTCGTTGAACATGTTGATGACGGTGAAGCCCTTGAGCGTGGGCACCTTCTTTATCGTGCGCTCGTTGACCTCCTTGAACTTCACGGCGAGCTCTAAGACGAGCATGATGTCGTCGGCCGAGTACTCGGAGATGTCGATGAGGTGCTTGTGGGAAAAGGCCATGGTCACTCGCCTCCCAGAGGTGCCGAGCTTGCCCGGCTTCCCGGCTCGATATCGGTGATCCTGACGCAGGATACGCCGTCGACCTCTTCAAGGGAGAGCCTGACGTTTTGGTCCTTCGACGACGGGACGTTCTTGCCCACATAGTCGGCCCTGATAGGCAGCTCCCGGTGCCCCCGGTCGACGAGGACGGCGAGCTGCACCCCTGCCGGACGGCCGAAGTCGGTCAGCGCGTTGAGCGCGGCGCGGACAGTCCGCCCGGTGTAGAGCACGTCATCCACTAAGACGACGTGCTTCCCGCTCATGTCGAAGGGGATGCTCGTGGCGTGTACCTCGGGGTTGAAGGTGGTCAGGAAGTCGTCGCGGTACAGGCTGATGTCCAGGCTCCCAAGGGGCACCCGGTTCTCCTCGCCCTCTATCCCGGCGATCTTCTCGACGAGCATCCGGGCCAGGATGTCGCCCCGGGTGACGATGCCCACTATGGCGAGGCCTTCTGCCCCGTGGTTCTCTTCGAGGATCTGGTGGGCCATGCGCGTCAAGGAACGCTCTATCTCCGCACCGTCCATGACGACAGAGCCGCTTTGAGGGATGCTTCTCATGTACGCTCCTTTCTGTGCCCGTCCCCTTATTTGCCCCAGGGCATAAAAAAACCCTTGCGACAGACAAAGGGTCCCCGGACACGGCACCCTTTTCAAACGGGTGCTCCTTGGCCTTGTCGGTCTCTCTGTACCGCTTTTAAAGGACTGGGGAAAGTATAGGCAAAAGAAACCCCCCGCGAAAGCCCCGCACCCCCGATTCCCGAAAAATTCACAGGGAGGGCGCGGGCACGCGGGCCGGGGCCCACAAGCCGGTGAGCACGGGCGACGGGCGCACGTGGGCGGGGCGGGGACACTGCGGCGGGCGGGCGTGAGCAGAATACTCCTTTTGGGTAATGCGCAGCCACCTTGTTTTCCTGTATTGTGTAGGCTCAAGGAAGGGGGCATAGTGCGCAGCTTCAGCAGAAGATCCCTTGTTGCTGTTCTTGCAGCTGGCGCATCGCGGCGCATGGGCTCGCACAAGCTCATGAAACCCCTCAAAGGAGCCAAGCTGCTCGATTATGCCCTGGATGCAGCCTGTTCCTCGCAGGCCGACTCTGTCTGCGTCGTCACGGGCTTCTCCCACAGCCACGTCGAGGCGGCCGTCTCCACGTGCCGGGCCGTCCCCCTCTTCAACCCGGACTGGGCCTGTGGCCAGTCCACCTCGGTGGCCCGCGCTGCCCACTACTGCCTGAGAGAAGGATATCACTCATTGGTCGTCATGCTCGCCGACCAGCCCCATGTAGACAGTGCCGTGATCGACCGTCTCGTCCAGGCTTTGGGGTCGGGGGCGGCAGACGCCTACCGCTGCATTGCCCCCGGTTATGCGGGAAGCCCCTGTGGTTTCACCAGACCCTGCTTTCCCCTGCTCACAGCCCTTGAAGGGGACGAAGGGGCCCGGCAGCTCTTCAAGGCCGCCCCAAGCATGGGCCTGCGCACAGCCGATATCGGCTTCGACGATGCCGCGCTCTTCATGGACATCGACACCCCCGAAGACCTTGCACGCCTGAACCAGGCGAAGGGGGCCTCATGCTAGAGAGCCTGTTCCCCCACACGGAGTTCCCCATCTTGGACCGGGAGGTCGGGCGGGCGGGCCAAAGGCTCACCTACCTCGACAGTGCCGCCAGCTCGCTTGTGCCGGAACGGGTGCTCAGAAGGGTCGTGGAATACTACCGCAGCAGCTGCTCCAACATCCACCGGGGCGCCCACCTCCTGGCGGAGGAGTCTACCGGCTCCTTTGAGGACGCGCGGTCACACATTGCGTCCTTCCTGCATGTCGGCAGCGCCGAACAGGTCATCTTCACCCACGGGGCCACAGAATCGCTCAACATGGTGGCCCGCTGCTGGGCGGCACACGCCCTCAAGCCCGGCGACACCGTCCTGGTGGCCGAGGACAACCACCATGCGAACATCGTGTGCTGGCATATGCTCGCCCGCGAGAACGGGCTCAAGGTCGGATGGATACCGCTTGGCACAGACGGCATCCTCGACCAGACGGAATGGCTGCGCCTCCTTGAGGCACGGCCAAAGCTCGTTGCCCTGACGCATCTCTCCAACGTGCTCGGATACGAGCAGCCGGGGCTCGGCCAGCTCATCAGCGACGCCCGGGCGGCCGGGGCGCGGGTCGCGCTCGACGCCGCACAGAGCGTCGGCCACATGCCCGTTGACTTCCAAGGGCTGGCAGTCGACTTCCTTGCCTTCTCGGCACACAAGGCCATGGGACTGGGCGGGTTCGGGGTGCTGGCCTGCTCGCCCGGCGCACGTGGCGAGATGGAGCCCGCGTACGGCGGGGGCGGCATGGTCGAGCGGGTGGGGAGGGAGGGCTTCCTGCCCGCCGACGCCCCCCGCTGCTTCGAGGCAGGCACTCCCGCAATTGCCGCCGCCGTCGCCTGCTCCGAGGCCTTGGCGCTCGTCGGAGAGCTGGGCCTCGGCCTGCTCGCCCGCCACACCGAGGCCCTATGCACGAAACTCGTCAAAGGCCTGGCGCACAACCCACGAATAGCCGTATTGGGCGCACACGGGCTCAAGCGTAATTCCATCGTCTCCTTCACCGTCGAGGGCATCCATCCGCACGACATCAGCCAAAGGCTCTCCGACCACTACGGGATCGCCGTGAGGGCGGGCCACCACTGCGCGATGCCCCTGCACGCTGCCCTGCGCACGCCCGCAAGCGTCCGCGCGAGCGTTGCGGGCTATTCTGAGGGCAGGGATATCCAGGCGCTGCTGGACGCGCTTGCGGAGGTCACCGAGGGCACAGGCAGGAGGACATAGCGCATGTACTGTGACGACCCGAGAATCATCGAGCGAGCAGAGGCACCCGCCCACCGTGGCAGGCTCGCCGACTTTACGCACACCGCTTCTGGCGACAACCCTTTTTGCGGCGACTCCCTGCAGCTCTTCTTCAAGGTCAACGACCAGCATGGCGGGTTCATCGAGCAGGCGAGCTTCGACGGGTATGCCTGCTCGCTGTGCCTGGCAAGCAGCGACCTTCTGCTCGACCAGGTGATAGGGATGCCCGTCGCCCAGGCGCACAGCCTCGGCCTCGACAGCCTGCTGCTGCTTTGGGGCGGGCTGGAAGTAGGGCGTGCGCGAAGGGGCTGTGTGGAGCTTTCCCTCCGGATACTGGGAAGGGCTCTTACCGCATGACGGGGGGCAGTGCCAACAAGACGCCTTTCGGCATGGTGATATTGCCCTCGAAGATCAATATCCCGGCCTCTGCGGCGCATATACTCAAGCGGCCCCGGGTCGACGAGATGCTTATGCAAAGCCTCTTCTGCCCGCTGACCACTGTGGTGGCCTCTGCGGGGTTTGGGAAGTCGACCGCAATACGCTCCTGGGTGGGCAGCCGGCCCGAAACGCCGGTCGCCTGGTTCCTGCTCGATGCCGAGGACGCGGCCCTTGACAGGTTCTGGCAGTACTTCATCGCCTCGATCAGGAAGGCAGACGCTGCCGCATGCTCGGATTTCAGCGAGGTCCTGATGATGAACAGCATGGACTCTATCCGCCCGGTCATCGACTCGCTGATATACCAGCTCAACGGCTACGGCGGCGACCTTGTCTGCGTACTGGGGGATTTCCACAAGGTCAACGACGCGCAGGGCGTCAACGAAAGCCTCCAGTACTTCATCAAGCACCTCCCCGTCAACGTCCACGTCGTCATAAGCACGCGCAGGCCGGTTCACTTCCCCACACAGAAGATGCGCGTCGAGGGCCTTCTTGCAGAGGTTACCGAAGCCGACCTGCGCTTCACCCGTTCCGAGATAGCCGATTTCTTCGAGGCGGGCGGGATAGCTCTGGCGCACAAAGACCTTGACGAGCTGTGCGCCGCCACCAAGGGATGGCCCACAGGCAACAAGCTCGTGCTGCTGTATGTGGAAAGATCCCGCTCTTCAGTCAAAGACGCCCTGGCCAGGACAAAGCCCATCATGAGCGACTACCTCCTGGAAGAGGTGTTCTCCAACCTGTCCGACGACCAGCAGGAATTCCTCGTGACGACCTCGATAGCCAGCGCCTTCTCGCCTTCCCTTGCCGAGCACATCACGGGCTTCCCGCGCACGAAGGTCATGGAAATCGTCGACTTCCTCAAGGAGAGCGACCTTTTCATCGAATACGTCGAGGACTCCGACAAAGAAGAGTGGTTCCGCTACCAGGCCCTGTTCTCGGAAACCCTCTCAACCCGCAAGGCCCATATGGACTCCGAGAAGGCCCTGGCCGTCAAGAGGGCCGCCCGCGACTGGTTCGAGGAGCACAGCTACCTGGACCATGTCGTCGAGATATCATCCGATATCCGGGACTATGCGAAGATCAAAGAGGTCATCCTGGCGCACTGGCTCTTCCACTACATGACCGACTCGCACGCTACTTTGATACGCTGGGCCAGCCTGATCCCGGAGGCAGAGATACGCAAGAACCCCATGGTCTGCGCCATCCTCGCGATGCCTGTGGCAGTTGCGGGCGACCTGGAAAAGGGGAATGCCTACATATCCAACGCAGTCGAGAACCTCCGGGAGGAAGACGACTTCCTCTCGGCCTTGTGCATGTCGCAGAAGGCCTATATCTCCACCTTCCAAAACGACCTGGCCGACGCCCGCGCCTGCGCAGAACAGGCCTTGGAGCACCTGCCCGCGAAAGAATACTACCTCCGCGGCATGATGCTGCAGGTCATCGCGTCCAGCTACCTCGAAAGCGAGCCCTTGCGCGCAAAGGCCGGGTTCATCAAGGCAATCGAGCTGCAGCAGCCGCTCGGGAACAAGAACCTGCTCTGCTCCGCATACAGCAACCTGGCCGCCATATGCCAGCACCTCGGGCACATAAAGGAAGCCGAGCACTATGTGGAAATGGCGCTGGGCGTGTACCCCCAGCAGGAAAGCTGCTTCAAGCCCATGCTCTCCTTCGCCTTCCTGGCCATGATGGGCTGCTGCTACCAGCGTGCGAACTACCGGAAGGCGCAGGAGGCCTACGACATGTTCGAGGCCTGCTGCCAAGCCCTCGGGGTGCTCTCGAAGATAGCCGAGGCAAAAGCCCTTTCGGCAAAGGTCTCATACAGCCTGGGAAGCCCTGCCGGGAAAGGCGAGTTCTTCCAGGCGCTCTCGGTAAGCGAGACGGGCGCCTTGCTGAGCTTCCCCAGCCTGCCCATGAGCAAGGACTACCTGGCTGCGTTCAGGGCAAAGGCGCTTGAGCGTGCCGGACGGGGCTCGCCCGAGGCCTTCGTCCGCGTCTTCGAGTACGGGTTGCAGCTGCACCTCGACGCCGACGGAATATGCGAGCAAGCCTGCGCCTTCGCCGACTCGATAGACAAAGAGGAACGGATAGCCTGCGTATACGCCCATATCATTGCCGCCCTGTGCTGCGAGAAGGCCATGCGGCACACCGCCTCGCTTGACTACATGGCCAAAGCCCTGCTCCTCGCGCACGAGCATATGCTCATCCAGACGATGCTTGAGAACGGCAGCTATATCAAACCCCTCCTGAAGAGGCTGTGCGTGCACGAGAAGTGGGGGGGCACGGACGCGGCCCGCTTCGCCCAAGAGGTCTTGAGGCAGCTGGACACGAAGGATTTCAAGCTCACCGACAGGGAGATTGCCGTCATCCGCTCCGTGGCAGAGGGACGCACCGTCGAAGAGACGGCCAGGGAGCTCTACATATCCCGCAACACCGCAAAGAAGCACCTTGCAAACATCTACTCCAAGCTGGGCGTCAGCTCGAAGATGCAGGCGGTGATCCTCCTCAAGCAGGAGGGCATCATCTAGCAAGGCAGCAGGGGCCCCTCGGCCCGGCACCGGGGGCACCACCGGAAAAACCATACCCGAAATCATACCCAAGAAAGGCCAAAGGGGTAATTACCCCCCACGCGGGCGCGCCCTAAGATAGGCAGCACGGACAATTCGTATCAGGCACTACGAGCTTTAAGGAGGCATATATGGCGAGCAATGTGTCACGTCGTGATTTTCTCAAAGGCGGTGGTCTGGCCGGCATCACCATAGCCGGGGTCGCAAGCCTTGGGGTCGGCTCGGTCCTGGGGACTGAGGAAGCCTGCGCCGCCACGGCGACCATGACGGAATTCGTGTACACCTGCCCCGTATGCGGCCAGCACACGTCGGACTACGACGCCCTGGTCAAGCACTTCGACGGGACGCATCCCGGCGCAGCCGTCCCCCAGGCGGTCGCGCTCACCATCAACGGCACAACCTTCATGGCGCAGGTCGAGCCCCAGTGGACCCTGCGCGAGACGCTGCTCTATGCGGTCGGCCTTACCGGCAACGCGAAGCAGATGTGCGACCGCGGGGCCTGCGGCTCCTGCTCGGTCCTGATCGACGGGGTGCCCGCCCTGTCGTGCTCGGTGCTTGCGGTCGAGTGCGAAGGCAGGCAGATAGAGACCTCGGAGGGCATTGCCGCCGACCCTGCCTATAGGCCCTTGTTCGAGTCCTATGTCAAGCATGACGCAAGCCAGTGCGGCTACTGCACGCCGGGCCACCTCACGGTCGCAAAATACATCCTCACGAAGTACGGGGACCCGAGCGCAGACCAGATAAGGGCCGAGCTGGCAGGCAACATCTGCCGCTGCGGGACCTACTCGCGCCACGTCGCGGCAATTCAAGAAGCTGCCGCCTCTCTGAAAGGAGGCAACTAATGGGAGAGACAAGCGTATGGGAGCTTGAGGGGAGAAACCAGGAACGGGAAGATTTCAAGATAGTCGGGACCGAGGGCCACCCGGGCCGCCAGTCATGGGACATGGCCTCGGGCGCGGCCAAGTTCCCCACCGACCTGCACCGGGAGGGCACCTTGGTCGCAATGGCCCTGCGCTGCCCCTTCGGCCGGGCACGCGTGAAGGTGAAGGACGTCTCCAAGGCCGAGGCCCTTGAGGGGGTGCGGCTCGTCGTCACGCATGAGGACGAGGAAATCTCCGAGATGCCCCGGATGGTCCCCTCCTGGTTCGAGTTCGGCAGGAGCCCCCTGCTCAGCGACGAGGCCGAGTTCGAGGGAGACGAGTGCGGGGTGGTGGTGGTCGCCATCAGCGAGGAGGTCTGCAAGGATGCCTTGAGCCTGGTCGAGGTCGAATGGGAGGTCCTCCCCTTCATCCTCGACGCCCGGGACGCGGCCAAGCCGGGCGCACCTATCCTGCGCCCCGAGATGAACCCGGACTCAAACCTCACGGGAAACACCTTCGGGGCCCCGATAACCTGGGAGCTCGGCAATGTTGAGGAAGGCTTCAAGGAGGCCGACCATATCGAAGTCATCGAGTACGGCCGCCAGATGTGGAGCCAGTTCCGCCCCATGCCCCCGGCCTACTTCGCCTACTGGGACGACGACCCCTGGGGCAACCCCGACGGCAACAAGATAGGTTATGTGACGAACCACGCCCACTTCCCCAGCAACGGGCCGATTGTGTCGGCCTACCTGGGCGCGGGCACCGACATGGACAAGTACCGCGCGCTGTCCCCCTACATGGCGGCACGCTACTGCGACTTCGTGGAGAAGCGCGGGGCACAGTTCGCCCCCGTCCTGTCAAAGCGCCTCGGGGGCGTCCCTATCCGCTATATCCAGTCGCGCCGCGAGTCCTTCGACGCGGCGGTCCCCCAGAGCTTCTTCACCGTGCGCATAGGCTTCAAGAAGGACGGCACGCTGTGTGCGGTCCAGTCGAAGAACATCCACCAGGTCGGCGCCCGGGGCGGCTACGGGGACAAGACGCATGGGCACCTGGTCCTGCCCGCGAACGCCCAGGGCTTCAAGTCGACGTCGTGCCCGAACATCCACTCGGAGATGGGCTATTACGTGACGAACGGCGCGTGCACGACGGCAGACCCCGGCAAGGACCACTGGGAGCCGGTCAACCTGGCATTCGCAAAGATAGCCGACACGCTTGACATGCCGATATCCGACGTCATCATGAAGAACGTCAAGGTGACGGCGCCTTCGCTGGAGGCGTGCATGGCTGCCGGGAAGCAGGCCTTCGGGTGGGACGAGAAATGGCACCTTCCCGGGAAGAGGACGCTTGCTGACGGGCGCCTGCACGGCATCGCCTGCAGGTCGTGCTGGTCGATGACCTGGGGCATGATCTCCTACAACATCAACCTGCGCATGCGCGAGGGCAAGGTCTACATGCCCTATCAGGAGTCCCTGATAGGCACGTACTGGCCCGATGCCGCACAGATGGTCATCGCCGAAGAGACCGGCATGAAGCTTGAGGACGTGGTCGTCTACTATGCGGGGCACTACCCCAACTGGAACCAGGGGGACGCGGCCGACCGGGGCTCCACCTGCACCTGGGCGGCGAAGGAGGCGGCGATCGACCTGAAGCGAAAGATATGCGAAGTCGGCTGTACCTACCTCGGCGCAGAAGCAGACGAGGTCGATATCATCGACTCCATGCTCGTCCTCAAGGCCGACCCGTCGGTGCAGATGCCTATCGGGGCCACGGGGCAGATAGCCACAGGCTTTTGCGGCAAGCCTTTGGTGCCCTTCCAAAACGACGTGATCCGCACGATGAACGTCGATTTTTGCGAGGTGGCCGTCGACACGGAGACGGGACTCGTTGAAATCCTCGACTACTGTTCCGCCCATGACTTCGGGAAGATAATACGCCCCTCCTCAGGCCTCGGGCAGCTGGAGAACGCCCTGACCATGGCCTCGGGCCGCGCATTGCGCGAAGAGCTTGTCTGGGACGAGGGGACGGGCGTCTTGCTGAACGGCAACATGTACGACTACAAGGTGCCAACAGCGCTTGACCAGCCCGAGATACTGACCGTCCCCGTCGAGACCCGCTGCGGCGGCGGCGCCTACGGCTCGACCGGCGTCGCGCACGCCCATTGCGACGGGGGGCTTGTGGGCCTCGCCATCCAAAACGCCATCGGGGAGTTCATCCCTATGTTACCGTACACACCCGACAAGGTCCTCGAAGCCTTGGGGAAGATATCGCAAGGGAGGTAGAAGATGAGGAATTTCAGCCATGTGGACGCCGCTTCGGCAAAGGAGGCAAGCTCGAACGCCTCGAAATCAAGCGCCCTGTTCATTGCAGGCGGCACGGACCTCTTGGGGACCCTCAAAGACGAGATACTCCCCTCCTACCCGGAAAAGGTCATCAACCTCAAGACCATAGGCGGGATGGACGGGATCCGCGACGAGGGCGGGGCGGTCTTGATCGGGGCGCTTGCAAAAATCAGCGCCCTTGCCGAGAGCGACCTTGCCATCGCCCATGCCACAGCGCTTGCCCAAGCCTGCGAAAAGGTGGCGTCCCCAACCATTCGCAACATGGCAACTATCGGAGGCAATATCTGCCAGATGCACCGCTGCTGGTACTTCAGGGTGCCGGACAACCGCTTCGCCTGTCGGCGCAAGGGCGGCAACTACTGCCCAGCCCGTATCGGCGACAACCGCTACCATTCGATATACGGCGAGCAGGACGGCTGCTATGCGGCAAGCTCGCACGACACGGCGCCTGCCCTGATAGCGCTCGGGGCAACCATAAGCACCACGAAACGCAAGCTTGCCGCCGAGGACTTCTTTGTGATAAACGGCATCCGCTCGAACGCCCTTGAGGCCGACGAGGTGGTCACAGAGATATCGGTGCCCAAAGCCGCAAAGAGCGCCTTCCAGAAGTTCGCCCTACGCAAGTCCATCGACTTCCCCCTGGTTAACTGCGCAGCAGCGCGGCTTGGGGACGACTCGGTGTGCATCGCGCTCGGCGGCGTCTACCCTTCGCCTGTGCGCATACAGGCAGCAGAGGCGGCGGTTGCGGGCGGCATCACCGAGGCTTCCGCACAAAGCGCCGCAGATGCCGCGGTTGCAGAGTGTCGGCCTTTGCCGAAGAGCGGCTACAAGGTCGAGATCGCACGGGCCCTCGTAAAGAGAACCCTCATGGAGCTTAAGTGAGCAGCCGCCCCGTAAGAGAACCCGGGCTCGACACCCGCGTCGGCGGCGGCGGCGGCGTTTGGGAAACCGCGCTCGACGCGCTTGAGGGCTATGTGTGTGCGCACCCGGGAATCACGGTCACGCCCGTGTCGCTCGCGATACCGGAAGAGCTCAGGCCCCGGTTCTACCAGCTGGCATCCCAGGTGCAGCATGCACTGTGCACGAAAGCTCTCGGCGGCCCGTCTGCCGAGCTCGTCGAGGCCGCCAGGCTGTGCAGCGGCGTCAAGCAGCGCCTGGCCGGTATGAGCGACCTTGTCGACCTGAGACTGGCGAGCGCCGTCGAGGCGCTCGTCGACAACCCGGAACGTGCGCTCGCGGCACCGCTTCTCGGCATGGTCCTCGACGTCGTCCAAAAAAGGAAGACCCGGCTACAGCTGCTTGCAGAGGCACAGGAGACCTTGCCCGGGCACTCGGAGCGGCTTTTCAGGAACGCCTACGAGGCCTGGGCCTACTACGGCGTCGTCGAGGCGCTGGGGCCGAGGCGCTTCTACGAGGTCTTTTCGCCCGACACCGTCCAGGCTTCTGCAGTAGCCAGCGGGTACGTGACCATAGGCTCACAGGCCACCTCCCCGGAGCGGCGCTTCCCCGAGGCCGTCTTCGAAACAGCCGAAGGGAGGCTCTTCGCCATGAAGAGCGAGGCTGCGCGCGAGCTCGACTACTATGGGCTGAGGATAACCAGGCGGAGGGACTTCTCGGCCGGCGGGAACACGGTCGACCAGGTGGCGCACCGGGTCTTGTTGCTCTATGAGATCGCAAGCCTCGACGCGATCCCGGCTATCGCAGACCGCGACAAGCAGACCGTGCTGCCGAGCGACCTCATGTGCGAGGTGCTTACCCCCCAAGAGATCGAGCAGCCCTCCTGCCTCTCGCAGTTCGCCGACCGCATCAACACCGTGCGCTCGAAGCGCCCCGTACAGGTCATCTGCTTTGACAGGCCGGGGGTCTTCCCCCCAGAGATGTTGGAAGACAAGCGCCTCCAAAGCCTTGAGCAGCGGGTCGTCGGGTTTTCGCACCAGAGGCTCAAAGAGATAGCCGACTTAGTTCGTAACTGATATTTGCAAAGGAGAATCAACATGAAAATTCGTTCAAAGCGGATGCGGGTTTTGATAGGCGCCTGTTTTGCTGTTGCCGTGATGCTGCTTGCTTTGGCGGCATGCCAGCCCGGGCCGGGCAATACGGCCGGGGAATCCATCGTTTCGCCACTCGGGGGCGACACGGCGGTAAAGGGCGACTACGACCAGTTCAACCCCGAGGTCGATGCCGCAGAGACGGGCGGCGAGGAAATCAAGGGGTCGGAGGAAGACGAGCTCCAACAAGAGCGGATAGCGGGGGGCTCGGTGGGAGGCGTCGTCTCGAAGAACCTCGAACCGCTCTACGGGATAACCGAGACGCCGGGCGACGAGTTCCGCCTGGCCTTCGGCATGAACCTCCAGGCCCCCCCTATGGGGCATACCGGCAACGGGCCTGACTGTATGAGCTGCCATCGCGACGGCGGGTCTGGGGCCGTCCAGCCAAGGAGCCATGTCGACGCCCAGCTGACGAACGAGGACTGCGTCACCTGCCATGTTGAGCCTGTGGGCTAGGCGCCTGCGGCTGGGCCCTGGCCGTGGCAGCCACGGCCAGGGCCCTCGGGGCGGGCATGAGGAAGAGAGGGCAGCATGCGGGATATCCGAGACGACATAGCACGCTGGTTCGCGGAAGGCTCGTCCGTCGCACTGGCCCAGGTGGTAGCTGCCTGGGGGTCGGCGCCGCGCGTCCCGGGGAGCCTGATGGCCATCAGCTCCAAGGGGCAGGTCGCAGGGTCTGTCTCCGGCGGGTGCCTTGAGGGGGCCGTGATGCAGGCCGCACACGAGTGCCTTGAGACAGGAACGGCAGTCCTGGAAAAGTTCCATGCCACAACGAGGCAAGCCCGGGAGGTCGGGCTTTCCTGCGGAGGCAGCGTCGAGGTGCTTCTGTCGCGGCTTGACAAGGCGGTGTTTGAAGACGAGTGCCGCCTGCTTGAGGCAGGGAGCGAGTACCTGAGGGTCACCGCCTGCGGTGGGTCGGGCACGATCCCCCAGGGCAGCTGTTTCCTGGTCACGCCCGCACCACAGGATGCGGGTCCGGTGCCTGCCACGGCGCAGGGGCACATGCCGCGGGGGGATGGGGCGCAGAGGCTCGTCGAGAGATGCCGGGCCTTTCCCGCAACGCAGAGGACAGGCCTCTTTGAAGAGGGCGGAACAGGGTACTTCTTCTCGCGCCAAACGCCGCGGCCCAAGCTCGTCTGCATCGGGGGCGTCCATATCGCCATACACCTGACCCGGTTCGCGAAGGCCTTGGGCTACCACACCGCGGTAATCGACCCGCGCCGGGTGTTCCCGACCAAGGAGCGTTTCCCCTCCGTCGACGAACTGGTCCACGCATGGCCGCAGGAGGCGCTTGCCGAGGTCGGCCTCGACTCGGCCAGCGCGCTGTGCGCCCTCACGCACGACCCGAAGATTGACGTGCCCGCATTGCAGATAGCACTGGACTCCCCCGCTTTCTACATCGGCTCGCTCGGGAGCGGCAAGACCCAGCTCTCGCGCTACAGCCAGCTGTTGAAGGCGGGATACGACGAAGGGGCCCTCTCCCGGATCTTCGGGCCCATCGGGCTCGACATCGCCTCAAAAGAGCCTTCCGAGATAGCCCTGTCGATCATCGCCGAGATAACCGCCGTCAAAAACGGGAGCGCAACCCCGACCTCGACCATGCCCCAAGCAGCACAAAAAGCCCGAAATGCGCCAAAGGCGTGACACCCGGACGTTCGCCGCTGCCTGCCCTTCCACCTGCGTCATTGCGGGCCGCCCGCAATCCTGCCCTGACGGCAACGGGTCCAGCTGTTCGCCCGGCCCCCAGTAGCACCGTCCGTCACCCCCGTCATTGCGGGCCTGACCCGCAATCTTGCCCTGACGGCAACGGGACGGACGTAGGCGGTCCATGAGGGCAGGTTCCCTCGATACCTCGTAAAGGGAAGGGCAGCGGGAAAGCCCCTGCTGCCCTTCCCTTCTTTTTGCCTAGCGCCGCTGGTAGAAGTAGCTTGAGTTCAGGCCGGGGGCTACTCCCCCCTTAGGGACTATGACTATCTGCATGGCCTCCATGCGATAGGCATAGCCCGCGCTGCCGCAGCTCTGGCCGTTCTTGGCCCAGCCGGTCCAGCCGATGTTCTGGATGTGGGTGCGGTAGTACACGTCGTAGTTCTTGCCTATGTCCCCGGTAAGGGATATGCGCAGCGCCTCCAGGCGAAGCCCCTGCCCGCTTGTCCCCGACTTGCCCCCATCGGTCTTTGCTGCCTGCCAGCCGATGTTTTGGATATGGGTCTCATACTTTATGGAGCCGGAATAGGGGGCGCCCTTGAGCTTCAAGGTGAGGGCTTCCAGGCGAAGCCCCTTGCCCGACGTCCCGAGAATGGTGGAGCCCGTGGCGGAAGGATAGCCCTGGTCCCCCACGTTTTGGATATGGACGGTCGCCGAATAGCCAAGCGTTGCACTCGTTGCCGGTTTGGGGTCGATCATGCGGGGGGTACCGGCAGCGGTGGTAACGTTTTTATAGGTGTTGCCGGGCGCGGCGGCACCCTTCTTGACCAGCGCCACCTGCAAGGCCTCAAGCCTAAAGGCGCAGCCCGCCGTGCCCGCCTGCTCGCCGTTCTTGGCCCAGCCCATCCAGCCGACGTTCTGGGCGTGGACCCGGTAGTAGATGTCGTAGTGCTTGGCGAGCTCGCCGGTAAGCGTCATCGTCATGGCCTCAAGCCTGTAGGCCCGGCCCTCGGTGCCCGACAGCGTGCCCTTGGCCTCGGCCGTCGACTTGCCGGTGGTGCTCACACTGGCCGCCTTCTGCCAGCCGATGTTCTGCACGTGGGTGGCGTAGCTGATGCCGCCGGCGTACCCCGTCGTGTTCGTGAGGTTGACCTTCAGGCCCTCAAGCCGCAGCGCGCGCCCGGAGGTGCCCGACACCGCGCCGTCCTTCACCGCCGCCTGCCACCCGACGTTCTGCACATGGGTGGAATAAGCGACCGACACCGTGCCCGCCGGGGCAGGTGTCGGCGTCGGGGCGGGTGTCGGGGCGGCTGCCACCTTGATAGAGAGCTGCTTGGTAGCGCTGCCGGCGCCATTCGCCGCCTTCACGGTGAAGGTTGACGTCCCCGCAGCGGTCGGCGTGCCCGATATCGTGCCGTTGCTTGCAATTTTCAGCCCCTTTGGCAGGCTGCCGGAAGAAACACTCCACGTGATGGTAGCGTCCCCCGTAGCCGCCAGCTTCTGGCTGTAAGCCTTCCCCACTGTGCCCCCCGCAAGAGAAGAGGTAGTGATCGTCGGCTTCACCGGGGCGGCGACCACCTTGATGGAAAGCTGCTTGGTTGCTTTGCCACCAGAATTCGTAGCGCGTACCGTAAAATTATAAGTCCCCTGAACCGTGGGTGTGCCAGATATCAAACCGGAAGATGAAAGCCGAAGTCCAGCCGGTAGATCACCTGATGCCATATCCCAAATAACAGGCGTAGCTCCCGATACCGTAAGAGCTTCAGAATAGCCAAGTCCCACCGTTGCGTTTTTGAGAGAGCTTGTTGTAATGTTGGGTGAAGGCTCGGTAATTGTAACGGTTTTATGTCCCAACTCAATCCATCCGCCAGGGTAAAGGGCATAGACATACACTGGCTGCGAACCACGCTTCGCTGTGTTGATGTTGTGGTTAAAACCGTGGTTGTTTCCCGTACCCGGATAAGCTTTGCCAACATCATCTCGATACACATTTGCAGTTATCGCAGTGCTTTCTGCACCAGAACTACCCGCCGGGCCTCCTATATAAACATGAATTGTTAGAGGGGTTGTTGGGGTGGGCCTGTGAAAAGCCCACCCCCTTACATTAACTTGACCTGCCCCGCCTGTAACACCATCAAGAACACCGCGTGTTTGAATGTTGTTCTTTGAATGCTTTATCGTGACAGTAAATCCGGTAGCATAATTGCTGCCATTATATAAATAAAATGGCCTTTCGCTGTTTACTATGGGTAGTATAGATCATCAACTGGGCACCACACTCAGGTCAAGACCGCTGCAATTCAAATAGATCCCCATACACTATAATAAGGCTAAATCCAAATAACCCCAGTAGAATCAAGGGTTGAACGGATTTAGCTTTTCTTTTTCCACTATGAAAGTCATATCAAAATGGGGCAAAAATTGCGGTCAAAAAATGGCGATGTGTCATTAGAGCTAAAATTTCTGCCCCAAAAGGAGGAAATGTATGGGTAAGGTTTTAGCAATCACCAACCGCAAAGGCGGTACAGGAAAGACCATGACGAGCGTGAGTTTAGGGGCATCGTTGGTACGGCAAGGGAAGAAAGTTTTAGTTGTAGACGCCGACAGCCAGCACTCCGCGACCGTGAGCCTCGGCGTAGCAGAGCCGGACAAGCTGGAAGTCACTTTAGCTACGGTCATGCAAAACATCATCAGAGAGCAAGAGATAAACCCGCTTGAGGGAATTATCTCACATAACGAGGGCATATCGTTTTTGCCCTCAAACAACGGGCTTGCAGGGATGGAAATTGTCCTTGCCCCAATAATCGGGCGAGAAACGGTACTTAGGCGGTATATAGACAAGGTTCGCAGCCTATTCGACTATATACTGCTTGATACCGCCCCCACCCTCGATTTGCTGGCGGTAAACTCACTCGCCGCCGCAGACAGCGTTATAATCCCCGTTGCCCCCAAATTTTTGGACGCAAAAGGATTAGAACTCCTACTCAAAAGCATAGCACAGACACGGCAGTATATAAATCCGCACCTTGAAATCGGCGGTATATTGCTGACGATGGTAGACAGGCGGGCTAACATCACCAAAGAGATAATAGAAATGATACGCCACGCCTACGGCGAAAGCATCAGCATTTTCAAGGAGGCGATTCCCCATTCAGTCCGTGCGGTGGAAACATCGGCTACAGGCAAGAGCATCTTCGAGCATGACCCCAACGGTAAAGTTGCGATGGCGTATGCCTCGCTTGCAAGGGAGGTGCTTGCAAGTGCCTAAGACAAAACAAATCGGCAATCTTGCCCTTGTAGGGTACAATGAACTGTTTACAAGCACTATGCCGCCGACAACGGCAAAGCCGACCATCACCCCGACCGACTTTAACGGTGAACTTGTTGTTGAAATCCCGCTCACGGAACTCTACCCGCCCGAATTTCACCCATTCCATGTAAATGACGATGAAGCGATGGACAGGCTCACGACTAATATCAAGCAATATGGCGTGAGAGAGCCGGGTCTTGCCCGACCAAGAGAGGACGGCGGGTATGAACTCCTTGCGGGAAACCGCCGGAAAAGAGCCTGTGAACGGGCTGGAATCCCCTCGCTGCCTGTAATCATCCGTGCAATGACAGACGATGAAGCTATAATCGCAATGGTTGATTCAAACCTCGAACAGCGAGAAATCCTGTTATACAGCGAAAAGGCATGGGCATACAAGATGAAGATGGAGGCACTAAACCACAACGGTATCAAGGGTGATAAGCACTCTTACGAAATCTTGGTTGAACAGACAGGCGAAAGCAAAAATCAAATCTTCCGTTTGATTCGCCTTACGGAATTAGTCTACGGCCTGCTGGATATGGTGGATGCCAAGAAAATTGCCTTTAACCCTGCTGTTGAATTATCTTACCTCTCGCAAGTGGAGCAGATGGCGGTCATATCTTCTATGGAAAGCCACGGCGTAAAACCCTCGCTATCCCAAGCGGCACGGTTGAAAAAGTTGAAACAGGACGGCGAACTGTCGGTAGATATGATTTACGAAATCTTATCCGAGTGCAAACAGCCCCAAGAAGATAAAGGGGATAAGGAAATCAAGCGTTTCCGTCATTTCTTCCCCAAAGGATACTCTGCTCAACAGATGGAAGATATAATCTATAGCCTGCTCACGGACTGGCAATCACAAGAAGGGTTTCGGCGTAAATTGTAAAAACATAGTAGGTTTTTGGTTGCGACAAAGGGCATGGCGCTTGAAAGACAAGCATCATGCCCTTTGCAATTCCCAATAATAATTAGTGTGATAAATATCATGCTGATATAAATATTTCATATTTCCAGCAAAAATTTACATTGACAATATTGTAACTAACGAATATACTGTATATAGTGTTATTGTTAAAAGGGGGTGCATGATGAAAATAATCGTGTCAAACCGCTCCGGCGTACCGATTTACGAGCAAATCAAGGAGCAAGTCAAAGCGGCGATTTTCTCCGGTGAGTTGCAAGAGGACGAAATGCTCCCGTCAATCCGTCAGCTTGCACGGGATTTGAAAATCAGCGTTATCACAACGACACGCGCATACAGCGACTTGGAGCAAGAGGGCTTCATTGCGAACGTGCAGGGAAAGGGTTGTTTTGTACTGCCCCGTAATTCAGAACTGGCAAGGGAAAATGCCATGCACAAAATGGAGAACGGGCTGAGTACCGCCATTGCCGCCGCCAAAACGGAGGGAATCACAAAAGATGAAGTCATCGAAAGATTAAAACTGTTGTGGGAGGACGATTATGAATAATATTTTAGAAGTGCGGGGGCTTCGTAAGGACTACGGTTCGTTCGCGTTAAACGAAATATCCTTTGATGTGCCGAGCGGTTATATTATGGGGTTTATCGGGCCAAATGGCGCGGGCAAGACGACCACGCTCAAGTCGATTTTGAGCATTGTACAACCCGATTCCGGCAGCGTAAAAATGTTCGGGCAGGACGGCGGCGCAGTTCAAAACGAAGAAATCGGCGTTGTGATGGATTCCCCGATGTACGTTGACGATTGGAATGTCGGCGATGTAGAGAAAGCCGTTTCGTCCTTCTATAAGCAATGGGACAAGGAATTGTATTCGGGTTACTTAAAGCGGTTCGGGCTTGAACCTAAAAAGAAAATCAAGGAAATGTCGCGTGGTATGAAAATAAAACTCCAAATTGCCGCCGCGCTTTCCCATAGCGCAAGGCTTTTGATTCTCGATGAACCCACAAGCGGGCTTGACCCTGTGGCGCGTGATGAAATATGCGACTTGCTCCGCGAGTTCGTGACCGACGAAAGTAAAAGCGTCCTCTTTTCCACACACATCACATCTGACCTCGAAAAGACCGCCGACTATATCGTTTTCATATTAAACGGCAGCATCGTATTTACTGGCGCGAAAGACGATTTGCTCGAAAGATATGCCCGTGTGATAGGCGGTTTACAAGAATTGAACACAGAGCAGAAAAAACTCGTCATTGGCTGCCGGGAACACGGCACAGGCTTTGAGGGCATGGTCGAAACCGAAAACATCGGCAAACTGCCAAACGGTGTTCTGACCGAGGAAATCAGCTTGGACGAAATCATCATTTTTATGAACAAGGGGGCTGAGAACCATGAATAAACTCAAATCATTTGTACGGTTGGATTTTGTGACCTCTAAACCGTATTTTACAGCAAAGAACATGATAATTTACGCCGGGCTTGCGGTCTATATGGCAATCATGTCAAAGAACATCGCGTCTTCAATTAGCATTGGAATGATGCTTGCCACGGTTTTTGTCAGCCATCCTTTTGCCTTGGCTGAAAAAAGTAATATGGACGCACTCTATGTAACGCTTGGCGCTGACAGAAGAACTGTTGTGAGAGGCAGATATATTTTTACGTTATTGCTTAATTTGTGCGCAATAACCTTCATTCTGCTGCTCTCGCTAATAACACTGGTTTTTACACGTTCACTTGTTAACAACGAAGGGCTATGGGTTGAATTTGGGGCAGCTTTGGCTCTTTCTGCGATTTTCTTAATTGTTCAGGCAACGCAAATTCCGATGTATTTCAAATTGGGTTATGAAAAAGCAAAAATCATGAGCATTTTACCTTTTTTCCTGATTGCGGCGTTTGTTTCGTATTTCGTTATAAGCGCGCAGGGTGGTGGTATGCCTGATAGAGTAAATATTTATATTCAAAACCTCTTAGAGAACGCATTGGCTATCGGCGCGGCTGTGATTGCGGTTTTAGCGGCTGCCGTGTTCGTTTCGTATAAACTTTCGCTTGCATTTTATAGGAAACGTGAGTTTTAATAACAAGGATTATTGAATCTTGAATCAAGAAACATATTAGGTAACACAATAGTAGAATAATAGTATAAAACCAGCAATTTTTGGTTATAACAAAGAGCATGGAGAATATACCCCATGCCCTTTGCAATGCCCAAAAACACTTAAAACTGAATAGCGATACCTTTTCCCAAGTTGTTCTATGGGAATAGTTTATAGCAATTCACGGCAATAGAAAAACCGCTTGAAATCAAGTGTTCAGGCGGTTTTCTTTTCGCTGTTATTCGTGGCTATTCAAAACTTTAGTGTAAAAAGGTGTGTAAAATATGCTTTCAGGTGTGTAAAAGCCAGACTAAGCGAAGTATGCCGCGAGCTTTTGTACGGCGTTCTTTTTGTCGTCGTTGTTGACGTGCGAGTATACCTTCGCTGTCACAGATACGTTGCTATGACCCATAAGGCGGCTCGCGTCCAGCAGGGACACGCCGCGCCTCGCTAAAATCGTGCAGTAGGTATGCCGGAGGCTGTGGATCGTCCGTCCCGTCTCTATATCCAACCTGTCACACAGACGCTTGTATGCCTGTAGGAAATTGCTGTGTTCCCGATATACGCCAGCCTCAGAGGGAAACAGCAGGAAGTCGCCGCGAATGGTTAAGACCCGGTTTAATTGCCTGACGCGGTTGATATGCTCCTGCAGCATGGGCTTGATCTCCCCGAGGAGCGGCACTTTGCGTTTGCTCGCCTCTGTCTTTGCTTTCGTCACGACGGGCTGGAACACACCATCGACGTTTAAGTGCTTAACAGTTTTGTTGACTGTAACCATATCGGTCTTGAAATCAATGTCCTTAAAAGTCAATGCCAGAAGCTCATCGCTTTGAAGTACTCATTGTTACGGTAGCCTCTGGCTCTTCTCTTCACATTTTGCACCACGGAGTTGATGCCTTCAAGGATGGCGTTGGTGACTCTATTTTCGAAGTAGTTCAGTATCT
>Ga0082212_10000243_pt1 | contig 80255 bp, 69 predicted proteins | sample TergutNt197P3_FD_71548 | JGI IMG/M metagenome (GOLD analysis project Ga0082212, IMG submission 71548) | Neocapritermes taracua P3 segment gut microbial communities from Petit-Saut dam, French Guiana - Nt197 P3 | ecosystem: Host-associated > Arthropoda: Insects > Digestive system > Gut ...
ACAAGTAACGAAAGTAGCATGTTAAAGTCGTTGGAACCCATTGTAATGACAAAAGCGAGCACAAAAAACGAGCGCACGCTGGTGATTGAGCCACAAGTCGTCATTATTAACCAGACCAATAATAACCAATCCTTTACCATGCGGATAGGTGGCGCTGAGGCACAGATCACACAGATCGCACAATCCATAACCACCTATGAGATTTTGCCGGTAATTTTAGCGTTAAGTGAAACTTTCGCAGTTAACGAAGCCCCGCAACCGGTATCCACTATTCCCGATAGTTTCGATATTGAACCGGTTGAAATATTCCTGTCCGGTGAATTAAAAGCAGGTGAGGAGATTACGGCTTCCCGCCGTGTACTCAATGTCAGAAAATTGCCAACTCCGCCAAATGCAACCCTGTTTGTGCAATTTTTTTTGGAAGGAGGTTTTGAAGTAGCGCGAAGCACCACCTGTATTCCATCCATCAAACCGGGTGGGGAGTTTGTGGTGAAGGCCAATGTTCCATGCAAACAAAAGCTTACATGGACAGCCGAAAAAGGTCATCACATGTTTTTTTCGCGAGTACAGATAGGAAATTGTTATCCCGAGCGGAATACCGATAATAATATTTCTGTTTAAATGTTTTTTGCAAAGAATAGTCATTATTAATACCATACAAAATGAAAAGAAGAGACTTTTTATCAACAACAGTAGCCGGTTCTTCTCTGATATTGGGAGGTTCGTCGCTATTAAACAGTTGTTCACCAACTGAAAAAAAAGAAGAATATAGATTAAAGACCAACGAAGAATTGAATCTCCCCCCTTCGTTAGACAAGGCTCCGGACGGTAAAGCATTGCGGTTCGGCCTGATTGGATGCGGGGGCAGAGGCACCGGTGCAGCTTTGAATTTACTGGCGGCAGGTAATGATTTATCCATCGTTGCCATAGCCGACATTTTGCCCGACAAGTTGGAAGCATGTAAAAACGCCTTGAACGGGAAAGGTAAACAGAGCATCACAGAAAAGAATGCTTACCTTGGCTTTGATGCCTATAAAAAAGTATTGGACAGCGATATAGACGCGGTGATCATCGCATTGCCTCCGCGTTTTCATCCTGCGATGTTTGAGGCTGCCATTCAGGCGGGAAAGCATGCGTTTGTGGAAAAACCATTCGCAGTTGATGCTCCGGGCGTGCGTAAAGTCATGCTGGCAGCAAAACAGGCCGACCAAAAAGGGCTCTCCGTCGTATGTGGCACACAACGCCGTCATGGCAAGAATTATCAGGAAACCTACCGGCAGGTAGCATCCGGACTGATTGGCGACATTGTCGGAGGAAGTTGCTACTGGTGTATCGGTTATGAATGGTCCATCAAACGCAGGCCCGAATGGAGCGACGCCGAATATATGATCCGCGACTGGATGCACTTTCCATCCCTGAGCGGCGATTATACGGCTTCCAACCTGATACATAATATTGATGTCATATCCTGGTTTATGGGCAACAAAGCCCCTGTCAGCGCCATGGGATTCGGCGCCAAGGTTCATCCGAACATTGGGAATAAATATGATTTTTTTGCTGTTGATTATGTATTTGACAATAAAGCGCATATCGGAGGCTACTGCCGTGCTATCGAAATGTGTTCGAGAAACATCAGCGAATTTCTCATTGGCACCAAAGGGAATACAAACTGCACCGATACCATCTGGGATCCGGAAGGGAATGAAATATGGAAATATCCGTACAAAAAAGATGGCGACGGGAAAGAAATTGACCATTATGTACGCGAACATATTGACTGGGTGAACGCCATCCGTACCAATAAGCCGTTGAACGATGCTTACGACATGGCGCGTTCAACCCTGATTTGCCTGATGGGAAGGGATTCAGCTTACACCGGACAAACCATTACCTGGGATGAAATCATGGCAAGCGACTATGCACTTGAACCTGAACTTACCCAATTGGGTAAAATGGATGTCCCCATGTATCAACCGCTTCCGGGAGTGCCAAGCGGGAATGTGTAGTAATACAATTTGGATGAACCCTGTTTTTATCATGAAACGTTTATATTTTTCACTAGTCGTTCTTGTCTTGTTTCCGACATTGACTTTTAGCCAGTTCGAGTACCGGAGCAAGTGGGATTATCTGCCCACGACCTTCAAGCCATACGTCATCCGTCTGACAACGCCAGGCGGCATCAATATCCTTCGGGATGCACCGCCTGACCATACCCATCACCACGGCCTGATGTTCGCCATCAAAGTCGATGGCGTCAATTGCTGGGAAGAGTATAATCCGAAAGATTTCGGACGGCAGGAAACGCTTTCGATTGAAGAAGCCGTAACCGATTCCAAGGGTCGCAAAGAGAAAAAGGTTGAATCGACACTGTTATGGTCGGACGGCGTCGGACAATCGTTGCTCGTAGAGAAACGGACGATTTCCACATTCCAGACCGGTGATGCGACCGTACTTGACTGGTCGGGCGTTTTCACGCTGCCTGTCGGCAAGGAAAAAGCGGTGCTCGGCGGCAACGAATACCATGGCCTTGGCATGCGGTTCGTTGAGTCGATGGATCGAGGCGGCCAGTACTTCGCTTCCCCGAATGCAGGCAAGAAAGAGGGCCGGTTGACGCCGTGTCGCTGGATGGCCTACACGGCGAAAGTCGACGGCAATCCCGTAACAATAGCCATGTTTGACACAAAGGACAACCCCCAACCGATGTTTGCCTTTACAATGGGGAGCATGGATGGGGAGTTTGGCTATTTCTCGGCAACGGCCAACTTGCACCGCGAACCGGTCGTGTTGACGCCGGAGAAGCCCGTCATGTTCCACTATCTGGTCGTCCTGTGGGACGGCGAAAAAACAGCTGAAGAAATTGAAAAGTTTGCAACTCGGAACCCGGAACCCGGCGATCTTTAGATTTATTTTTAATAAAAAATTCGTTATTTTTGTTTATGGATAAAAAAAACCGTACCTTTGCAAGCCGTTTTAACGATTTTGCATCAACATGCCCGTTATGTAAAGTAGCCAAAGACGACATAAACAATTATTAATTAACTATTTAAAAAGAATTAAAACAGTGGACACGTTAAGTTACAAGACCGTTTCTGCAAACAAAGCAACTGTAAATAAAGAATGGGTTGTCGTCGATGCAACAGGACAACACCTTGGACGCATGGGGTCGAAAGTGGCAAAACTTTTGCGTGGGAAATACAAGCCCGACTTCACTCCGCACGTTGATTGTGGAGATAATGTGATTATTATCAATGCAGATAAAGTAGTTTTGACAGGTAAAAAATGGAACGACCGAATTTATTATTCGTATTCAGGGTATCCCGGCGGACAAAAGCAAACGACTCCCGCCCAATTACAGGCAAAAGGCGATGACCGCCTGTTGCGAAAAGTAGTAAAGGGCATGTTGCCAAAAAACAAGTTGGGCGCCAAGCTGCTCGGAAACTTGTATGTATACGCCGGCGGCGAACACAAGCATGAGGCGCAACAGCCAAAATCAATCGATATAAATGTACTTAAATAACTATTATGGAAGTTGTAAATGCAATAGGACGACGTAAAGCAGCAGTTGCCCGCGTGTATGTAAAAGATGGCAGCGGCAAGATCACAATCAACAAGCGAGAGTTAGATAATTATTTTCCATCCTCCCTCCTTCAATATGTTGTAAAACAGCCTTTATCAACCTTAAACATTACTGAACAGTACGACATTCAGGTCAACTTGTTCGGAGGCGGTTTCAAAGGGCAGTCGGAGGCGACCCGTTTAGCGATCACCCGCGCATTGATAAAAATCAATCCGGAAGTTAAGCCGGCATTGAAAGCCGAAGGATTCACGACACGCGATCCCCGTGCCGTAGAGCGTAAAAAACCGGGTAGGCCCAAAGCACGCAAGCGGTTCCAGTTCAGTAAACGTTAATATATTTATAATATGTCAAGAGTAAGTTTTGAACAATTATTAGAAGCAGGCGTACATTTCGGACACCTAAAAAGCAAATGGAATCCTGCCATGGCTCCTTATGTATTCATGGAGCGCAACGGTATACATATCATCGATTTAAATAAAACAGTCGTAAAAATCGATGAAGCTGCCGAAGCATTGAAAAATCTCGTTAAACAGGGGAAAAAAATCCTTTTCGTGGCAACTAAAAAGCAAGCCAAACAGATCGTTGCGGATATGGCAACCGCCGTCAATATGCCTTATGTGATTGAGCGTTGGCCAGGTGGGATGTTGACAAATTTTCCAACCATCCGGAAAGCGGTAAAGAAGATGTCGACGATCGACAAGATGTCGAGCGACGGCACATTTGACAATCTTTCCAAACGCGAAAAACTGCAAATCACGCGTCAACGTGCCAAACTTGAAAAGAATCTCGGATCGATTGCCGACTTGGGCCGTCTTCCCGGCGCGCTGTTTATCGTTGACGTGATGAAAGAACATATTGCCGTTCGCGAAGCAAACCGGTTGGGGATACCCGTCTTTGGATTAGTTGATACAAACTCGGATCCGTCGAATATCGAATTTGTCATTCCGGCAAATGATGATGCAACTAAATCGGTAGAATTAATCTTAGGCACTATCTGTGGCGCTATTCAGGAAGCTATAATGGAAAGCAAAGTGGAACGTTCCAACAAAGATGAAGGCGATTCTGAAGCAACGCCGCCGCGACGCGAACGTAAATCACGCGCTAAAAAAACGGAAGAAGCCGTAGTTGAGGCACAAAAAGAGGAAGAAGAGGATGAAATTGAAATTGAAGAGGATGAAATTTCAGAAGAAGATTAAAAACAATTAATAAAATACATGATTATGGCAGTAACAATAGCAGATATATCCCGCTTGCGTAAAATGTGCGGGGCAGGTATGATGGACTGTAAAAATGCGCTTGAAGAAGCAGGAAACGATTTCGAAAAGGCGATGGAAATAATCCGCAAAAAAGGTCAGGCGGTCGCCGCAAAACGTTCCGACCGCGATGCTTCCGAAGGATGCGTGCTGGCAGCTGAGAACGGCGATTTTGCCGCTATCGTTGCAGTAAAATGCGAAACCGACTTTGTGGCTAAAAATGCCGATTTCATTGCAATGACGAAAAGCTTTCTTGATTTGGCCATGGCCAACAAACCTGCTACGAAAGAAGAAGCGCTGTTGATGGAGTTGAGCGATGGTCGAACAGTGGAAAACCATATCACTGACCGGATCGGTGTGACCGGCGAAAAGATGGAATTTGGCTTCTACGAATTTGTAAACGACGCCGCTACGATTTCTTATATCCATCCCGGAAACAAACTCGCTACAATAGTAGCCTTTAACATGCCCGTTGAACGTCAGGTAGCACGTGATATAGCGATGCAGGTTGCAGCAATGAACCCGATCTCGATTACACCGGCCGATGTTCCGCAAAAAGTGATTGATACGGAATTGGAGATTGCACGCGACAAAGCCCGGCAAGCCGGCAAGCCCGAAAACATACTTGACAAGATCGCACAAGGCGCGCTGCAGAAATTCTACAAAGAAAGTACGCTTCTGGAGCAGGAATTTTTTAAAGACAATTCCCTAACGATTGATCAATTTCTTAAACAGCAAGACAAAGCTTTGACAGTCTCATCTTTTAGGCGGGTTACGCTCAATTTGGACTGAAGAGAAACGAATTGAGAATTAAGAATTTAGAATTAAGAAAAACGAATTACGGGTAAAGAAATAATAATTTCAACCCGTAATTCTTTTTTTATGCTTTAGCAATTTCAACTCAGTTTCGCAAGGGCATCTTTGATACGGCTGAGGGCTTCGATGATATTTTCGTCGGATGTAGCATACGACATCCGAATACAATTGGGAGCACCGAATGCGGCGCCGCCTACGGATGCTACATGACCCACTTCCAACAGATACATGGCCAAGTCGGCGGCATCATTGATTTGACGTCCGTCAGCGCTCTTATTAAAATAAACGTCAAGTTCGGGAAAGATGTAAAAAGCGCCCTGCGGAACAGTCAACTTCACGCCGGGGATTTCTTTACACAACCTTACGATCAGATCGCGCCGGCGAAGGAATGCTTCACGCATCGTTGCAACACAAGTCTGATCGCCGCTAAACGCTGCAACAGAAGCTTTCTGGGCGATGGAGCTTGCCCCTGAGGTGTACTGCCCCTGCAGCTTATTGCATGCTTTGGCAATTGGCAGCGGAGCAGCGATGAATCCGATACGCCATCCGGTCATCGCGTATGCTTTCGAAACACCGTTGACAAGCACAACACGGTCTTTGATGGCAGCAAACTGAGCAATGCTTTCGTGCGTTCCCATATAATTCATGTGTTCATATATCTCATCGGAAATAATAATGATATTCGGATATTTCTCGAGCACCCGGGCAAGTCCTTCCAACTCTTCGCGACTGTAAACACTTCCTGTCGGATTAGAGGGAGAACAAAGTATCAGCGCTTTCGTTTTGGGCGTGATGGCCGCTTCGAGCTGGGCAGGCGTCATCTTGTAATCCTGATCGATTCCGGCTGTCACAATGACGTTGGTTCCTTCGGCAAGCTTGACCATTTCAACATAGCTGACCCAGTAGGGCGCGGGAACAATCACCTCGTCGCCGGGGTTGACAATACATAATATGGCATTACAAATGGACTGTTTAGCTCCTCCCGATACGATGATCTGGTCGGTCGTATAATCCAAGTTATTCTCGCGTTTCAGTTTTTCGATAATGGCTTTGCGTAAATCCAAATAACCGGGTACCGGCGAATAAAACGAGAAATTGTCGTCAATCGCCTTTTTGGCAGCGGCTTTAATATGGTCGGGTGTAAAAAAATCCGGTTCGCCGACACTCAAATTGATCACATCAATTCCCTGCGCTTTCAGTTCGGCGCTTTTTTGCGACATCGCCAACGTCTCCGACGGTGACAAGCTGTTCAGACGTTCTGATAATAGTTCCATGTGTTTTAAAAAAATTAATTGTTTCTACTTTTATTGATAAAATCTCTCAAATGCGGGGCAAATTTACTCAATATTATGTAATTCATGACCCATTTTTTCTTTTTTTGTTCGCAAATAAAATTCATTATACTGATTGGTAGGCACTTCAAGCGAAATATTTTCAATGACCCGAATGCCATACGCTTCTAATCCTACCCGCTTGATGGGATTATTGGTTATCAACCTCATTTGATGAATCCCTATCTTGCGGAGGATTTGAGCCCCTACTCCATAATCGCGTTCATCGGCCTTGTGACACAGGAAAAGATTCGCATCAACCGTATCCATTCCTTCTTCCTGAAGTTTATAGGCTTTCATCTTGTCCATCAGGCCGATGCCCCGTCCTTCCTGTCTCAGGTAGAGCACAACGCCTTTCCCTTCTTTTTCAATCATTTGCATGGCGATATGAAGTTGTTCGCCACAATCACACCGCAACGAACCAAACGTATCGCCGGTCATGCACGAAGAGTGGACGCGCACCAACACAGGTTCGTCGGGATTGATCTCCCCCTTAATCAACGCGACATGCTCCAATCCGTTACTTTTCTGCTTGAACGGGATCAGTTGAAAGCTCCCGTATTTGGTAGGCATTTTAACTTCCACGCCAACTTCCACAAGCGATTCTGTTTGCAGGCGATAGGCAATCAGGTCGCGAATAGAAATAATTTTTATGCCAAAATTTTTCGATATTTCCATCAACTGGGGAAGTCGTGCCATCGATCCGTCTTCATTCAATATTTCGATCAAGGCGCCGGCGGGAAACAATCCGGCAAGCCTTGCCAGGTCGACGGTTGCCTCGGTGTGTCCAGCACGTCGAAGCACGCCGCGCGAAAGCGCCCGAAGCGGATTGATATGTCCCGGACGACCCAGGTCGGAGGGCGTCGTAACAGGATCGGCAAGCGCTAATATGGTCTGTGTACGGTCGAAGATGGACACACCCGTCGTACAACCGCCACCCAACTTGTCGACCATCACCGTGAAGGGAGTCTCATGCATGGAGGTATTATGAAATACCTGCATCGTCAAATCGAGTTCATCACAACGCTCTTCGGTTAGCGGAACACACAACACGCCCCTACCGTATGTCATCATGAAGTTTACCTTTTCGGGCGTAACCTTCTCGGCGGCAACAATGAAGTCACCTTCATTCTCGCGATCTTCGTCGTCCACAACTATCAGAAATTTCCCCTCCCGGAAATCCACGATTGCCTCTTCAATTGTATTCATAGTTCACATTAAAAAATTTATAATCAGTAATTTATAATTAGTATTTTATAATTAGTAATTTAAAATTAAGTTTATCATTTCATCACAAACCTTTACCGTCGTGTTCATTTCCTGATGTAATAACTTGTACCGATACGTTGCGATCAGGTAAATAATACCTCCGACAGGAAAGAAAACAGCTAATGCAATGCCCAATTCAGCGCTAATTCGAAATCCCGTCAGTTGATAATTCTTAATAATCGGGAAGTCCATTGTTTTGTTCAATACCATTATTTGGTCTGAATTTTTCAAAATTTCCACGACTTCTTCCAGTTCGATGGAAATACGTTCCGTTTCCTGATCGACCCCGCACGACTTCCAGAACCGGAAATAGGAAAGCCAGCGCTTACGGTTGGATACATAAGCACGACAAGATGCCTTTAACGCCAATAGCTTTCTTTTAACATCTTCATAATCAGGATATTCCATGATCATTTCCTTCATTTCCACTTTACGGTATTCCCGTTTTCCGATCAGACGTTTCAAGGTATCCAAATAGGTTTCGGCATTTAAAAGAACAGAATCATTGACTGCTTTATAGGTCAGGAAAATGCCCAGTGGAAGCAGCACGGCCGAACTGAGCCATGTTCCTTGCCAGGGCAGCCATATCGCATCGCGGGCAAACTTGCTGCCCGTCGTATCGATGATATAGTAAAAGATGAACAGAAAAACCGATAAAACCGCCGGGGCGCCCAAGCCTCCTTTTCGGATAATGGCACCTAATGGGGCGCCTATAAAGAAAAAGATCAGACAAGCAAACGAAAGCGTGAACTTTCGGTGCATCTCTATATAATGCCAGCGAATTTCCTTGTCTTCATACTTGAACTGATCGGATTTAAAGCCGTAATGCATTTGTAAATTTTCGATATTTCTTTTCGCATATTCCAGCAGCGAAGATTTGACTTGAGCCTCCTGCGAATCGAAAAGACTGTCAATATGGATGATTCTTACCGTATCCTGCTTCTCGACATCCATCGTTTTTACGGTTTGAACGTTGTCGGTACCGACTAATGTCTTCTTGTATGAAAGCGTATACAAGGTCTTCGATTCGTTTTCTCTGATACTGTCGAGCCTGACAGTCATCGAATCAATGGATTGCTTAAGGCTTGCCAGATTTTTTCCGATATACCGATCCTTGTAATTGTCTTCGCTCCTCATATTGAAATTACCGTCATGGTCGATCAACATTTCCAACTCGTCGAATGTGTCGCGCCTGTAGACAATGGCGTCTTTCGAATCTCTGTCACGTTCATTATTTTTCTCGTTTCCCGACAATTCGCCGCTATAAAGGGTCAAGATTAAATACATCTTGTCGGTAGACACTTTTATCCGGCCCGAATCGGCAACGATTACGCGCGACTTGTTGAAACCTTCCGAATAATCATAAATCATGACGCCTGTCAACAACTTCTTTTGTTTGTCTTTTTTCTTGACATACAGATTCTTTCCGGGGACTTCACTGCAAAAAATCTCTTCGGGGATAGCCAACTCCGGCGATTTCTGCTTAACAGAGGAAAGCAATGTATAAAACTTCACTTGCGAAACGGGTATGACGTTATCCAGAAAATAAAATGTGGATATGGCAACGAGGATCAGAAAAACGGTGAGCGGACGCATGATTCGCACCAGCGAAATTCCGGACGCCTTCATGGCTAACAGTTCCATTTGTTCGCCCAGATTTCCGAATGTCATCAAGGAAGCAAACAGTATCGCTAACGGCAACGATTGAGGCGTAAACCGCATGGCCGCGTAATAAAACAACTGAAAAAAAATATCTATTTCAATCCCTTTTCCCACCAGCTCGTCGACATACATCCACAGGAACTGCATCAGGAAGATAAACAGGCAAATCCCGAATGTCATGATGAACAACGGCAGAAAGGACCTCAACAAAAACAAGTCTAATCGCTTTACAGTGCGCATACCATTCTATACTCCTAACGTTCGTTTCAATGCATCCACCTGCGAGTCCCACAGATTGATAGCGTCCGTTTTTTCCGACGGTTCTGCAAAATCGGTAATCTCCAGCGCTACTCCACCCGTCAACTCGATGGTATGAATACGAAATTCAAAATAAACATTCTCCACCTCGTCTTCCCATTTGTAGCGTATCCATATTTCCGGCTTCATACTGATAACCTGCGCTATTTCCTGCGACTTGTCCCATGTGAAAATATAGGTGTCGCCATCAATGATCACGTTCTCAGCAAACCATGAAGACAATCCAGGCGGTGTTGTCAGATGATTCCATAAACTTCGTTTGGATATCTTGTCGAACACATATTCAATATGAAATTTTTCTTTCTTCATAAGTTCGCGAAGATAGACATTATTTTTGATATTTCAAAATCCAAAGACAATTTTTAACCTAATTCCATTTTTTGGCGTATCGATATGGTCGCGGTATGTCAGTCGCCAAACATAATCCAAGCGTACCAGCTTTAAGATATTTGCCACCCCTGCGCCAAGTTCCATATAGGGCTTGTCGCCCATCAGATACGTGTTTTCAGGGAATCGATACAATCCTTCGCCATTCAGAAAAGGGTTGTTCTTGTTACTTAAATCACCATACCAGCCCCGAAAAGTAATGATCTCGCGAAGTTGTAATTTTTTTATCAACGGCAGATGATTCAGCAGCCATCCGTTTAGGTTGTAGGTCGACTCCCACGAGACAAAACGGTCGTTGATGAATTCCATCGGATTCATCAATTGAAAGGTTTCCGGCTCAATCGTATACGATAGACTTACATTCGGAATATGCAACAACGGATAAGGCGCCTTGTTCCATACCTGGCCTGCCTGCCCGTATAAATCCAAATACCCGAAGGGCGACAGCCAGAACCGTTTGCGAACGCCCAGCTCTGTCCTGTTATACGTATGATCGGTACCTAATATGCCTTTGCGAGCCGTAGCATGGGTTAACGTAATAATCGGAGCATCAATTGTGATGGCATAGCGATTATTACGTGTTTGAAAAATTTTTTCATTCGGCGCCCAACGAAGAAAAAATACTATTTGCGCAGAGGTATAGTGATGGTCCGCCAGCGGCCTGTCCATACCGTCAGACTGAATCAGCAGGAACGGCACGTCAAGCGTAGCCCATTCCTTCAGATGGCGAAACATCATACTATACCCAAGCCCTTTGAAGTTTTCCCGGTAATAACTCACCTCCGCTTGCTGAAGATAGGTCAGGAGGTTATTCTCACTGCGTTTGAGCATTAAAAACATGTTGTCGGCATTCGAATAGGCGTAGTGCTGACCAAGCTGATTAATATCGTATTTATACTCGCCCCTGAGATAATGCAACGGATATTCGTTACGAAAATTCCGTTTCTTGTTAAATGAATATTCGAGCAAGGCATTGCCCTTCAGCTTGTGATCCTTGAAGCCATAAGCCAAATAGCCGTCAAGAAACAACTGCCGACTCAGATTCACTGTCGTACCGCCGCCGGCACGCAAGCGCAATCCTTCCAGCGCGTTTCCACTGATAAACGTGTTGACAGGCCCAATCTCGAATTTGCTTTTGGTCTTTGCCGTCTGGACATATCCATACGCAAGGACTTCGATAATTTTTTCCCCCCAATAATAAAAAGGTATTTCACGCAACTGCATCATCATCTTATCGACCGCTGTTTCCTGTATGCTGCCTGCACGAAGGCGTACTTCGTTCCAATAATCGTCCGTCTTCCGGCGCGCTCCTTCCGCCTCTCTCACGGGATTTTTGCTTTCAAAAACCGTCATGTCGGGCGGTTTCTCAAATACATGATCGCGATATACGGCTACACGTCGGCCATACGCGCCCTGCAAGTTTTTATACATCTGAAAAATCATGGATATATCGTTCCTCGCAAGTATCCCGATACCGTCTGCCGTGCGGACATATTCCTGGGTTATGGACATTTCACCGATTAAGTTCAGGTTGATGTCGCGCGGCGTAATCATGGACGCCTTTTTCACAAAGTACGTCGAATCAAGCGTTACAAATAAGTGACCTACAAACCCAAAAGATTCGGTGTTGAAGGGTACGAATCCGACGTCCACACAAATCTCGTTGTCAATCAGCAAGGTATCTAACAGATAATACTTATAGTAGAGGGGGCCGATGGATGACAGCGGGCTGACAAAACGATTCAGAAAAAGCGGAATATTATCCTGAAAAATGTCAACATCCTGGAACGCTTCGTCAATCATTTGCTTTAGTCCCTCTTCGGGGATAAATTCAATCATGCCCGACCGCCTGTAGCCGGTGATGATCTTACGCTCGGTTCGGGGCGATTTCCTGTAATGATAGTCCGTGACAAATTCCTCATTGTAAACAGGTAGAATCTTACGTCCCGGCAGCGAGGTGGTATCAACATAATCCCGCAGAAAATCCGTCTGTCCCCCAGTCCGGCCTTGACGTGTTTTTTCAGCTTCATGCTCATTCGTGTCATAATGCTGGTTTTCTACCAAAGAAACAGTTCGCTGCTCGTATATGTTGCAACTGTAATAGTCGCTTTCTTTCGGGTTGTGCTGCTCCCGACGCGCGATCATTTGCTCGATAAACAATACAGCCGGATTGTCGCGTCTTGAATACCTTTCCCTTCTGGGGCGAACAGTCACTTCATCCAAATCATATAGCGTGGGTTTCAGGTAGACGTCTATCCGGTTATACCCTTTCTCAAGTGAAATATGTTTCGTTTCATATCCTATGTATGAAACCGACAACACCATACTGTCCGAATTTGTTCTTAAGAAGTAATATCCGTTTACGTCGGATACGGTACCTTTCGAATCGCCTCTCAATGAAAGGGCGACATCCGGCAAAACGTTGCCTGTAACCGAATCCTTGACAATTCCTTCCACCTGTAAAGTATATTGTGCGAAAATCGTACCATTCGTTACGGATAGGAGAGATAACAAAATAAAAACAATTATTCTTTGCCTCATCACTTTTTGTTTTTGCATCTGTCCATACATCTATTCATATATCTGTTCATACATCTGTCCATACATCTGTCCATACATCTGTCCATACATCACTTAACAGCTCATTTTGCAGCGACAAAGTTCGTTTTTTTTTTCAATTTGACAAAATTTTGACAGAAAACGCTATCTTTGCACCGTGTTGGAGACGGGTCATTACCTGTCTCCATTGTAAACAAAATAATAATTATTGAAATGAGACCTACATTATTTGTCCTTGCAGCAGGTATGGGAAGTCGTTACGGCGGCTTGAAACAATTGGACGGCGTTGGCCCCAACGACGAAACGATCATGGATTATTCTATTTATGACGCCATCCGCGGGGGATTTGGCAATGTTGTGTTTGTGATACGCAAAGATTTCGAAGAAGATTTTAGCATGAAAATCCTGCGCAAGTATGAGAACCATGTTCCGGTTGAAACTGTTTTTCAGTCGTTAGACATTCTGCCCGAAGGTTTTACATGTCCCGAAGGACGCACCAAGCCGTGGGGTACCAACCACGCCGTGCTGATGGGAAAAGATGTTATCAAGCGACCTTTTGCCGTTATCAATGCCGACGATTTTTACGGGCGCGACAGTTTTGCCGCTTTGGGCGCAGCGTTATCCGTTGCTGCCGGCAAGAACAACGAATACTGCATGGTTGGCTTCCGTATTGGAAATACGCTGAGCGAAAGCGGCTCCGTCGCGCGCGGCGTTTGTGCAACCAATGCTGACGGGTATCTGACTGCTTGTGTCGAACGTACTGCCATCGAACGAATTGACGGTGAGATACAATTTGTCGACGAAAACGGAAAAAAAATTGTGCTGCATGAAAATGTTCCCGTCTCCATGAACATGTGGGGATTCACGCCCGATTATTTTGATTATGCCGAAACGTACTTCAAAAGATTTCTGCATGAAAACATGCACAACTTCAAAAGTGAATATTTCATTCCGCTTTGCGTCAATGATATTGTCACGAGGAATATCGCAAGTGTCAAAGTGCTCGACACCGCGTCACGGTGGTTTGGCGTAACCTACACCGCTGATCGTCCGGGCGTTGTCGAAAAAATACGGAAGCTCGTCGACGCCGGCGAGTATCCGAGCCGACTGTTCCCGTAATTCTATTTAGCCCCCAGTTGTTCGTAAGTTTCTTTCAACGTTTTTTCATTGTCGGATATGAGCAATAAGGTGTCGCCGGGTTCCAGTTCGGTGGCGCCTTTCGGCACAAAGTAATGTTCATCGCGTTTCACCATGACGGCCAGCGTATTTTCAGGCATCGGCATATCCATGATCCGTTTGCCATGCGACAAATGTTCTTTTGTCAAGGTCAATTCGGTCATGCTTGACTTGATTTCGTCCGACAGCTCCACATCGAAAGTCTGGAGTTTTGTCTGGGGCTTGTGTTTTCCCGTCAATCCCAACAAGTTTGCCGCTTTTGAAACCGTCGTGCCCTGTACCAGCAATGATACCAGCGTCACAAAGAATACGATATTGAAGATGATGCCGCCAACTTCAATTCCGGAGGCTAACGGGTAGGTGGCAAACAATATCGGAGCGGCGCCCCGAAGCCCTACCCACGAAATATAATGCCTCGATTTTATAGACATCTTCTTGAATGGAAGCAAACAAAGCCATACGGCAACAGGACGTGATACAAAAATCATAAACAAACTGACAGCCAAACCAATAAGTACGATGGGCAACAATTCCAACGGATTTACCAAAATGCCTAACGTAAGGAACATCACAATCTGAACGAGCCATGTCATCCCGTCCATGAATTTTTTGGACGTTCGCTTGTGTACGAATTTTGAGTTACCGATGACAAGACCGCTGATATATACTGCTAAATAACCATTTCCTTTCGCAAAAGTAGTGGCAGAAAATACAATAAACAAGATGGTAAGCAAAAGTACGGGATAAAAAGACTCGTTGTCGATGTTAATCTTGTTGATAAGCCGCACGGCCAAACGTCCGAAAGCCAGTCCCAACCCTGCCCCAACAACAAGCTGAAGAACGAATGTGATGACCACCGACCAGAAACCGCCTTCTCCTATTTGAATCCATTGGATAAAGGTAATCGTCAACAGATACGCCATCGGGTCGTTACTTCCACTTTCCAACTCCAAAAGCGGACGAAGCCGCTCCTTTAAGACAAGCCCTTTTGAACCTAAAATAGCGAACACCGACGCAGAATCGGTTGACGACATGACCGAAGCCAAAAGTATCGCTTCAAGAAAGGAAAATGTGATGGCCGTAAAAAAGTGTTGTGTAAGGTAATAAATGAAAAAACCGGTAAGCATTGCCGTCAACAGAACGCCTAATGTTGCCAGCAATACCCCTGGCACGATAACAGGCTTTATCTCCGACAATTTGGTGTCCATGCCGCCGGAAAATAAAATAATATTAAGCGCTAATACGCCGATAAACTGAACCGTACTGGGATTTGCAGCCTCAATTCTAAACCCGAAAACCATTCCAATAACCAAAAACAACACCAGTACCGGCACTCCGTACCGGTAACCTGCCCTTCCTGCAAAGATGCTGATAAACAGCAATATGGAACCTGCAAAAACAATGGCTTCAATCGATAAATCAGCAAAATCCATACGTTTACGATTAGATTTGATGACAAATATACGAATTTATTTTAATAAATTATCCTTATCTTCCGCTTTTTTCCGGATAAACCGTTGTCGTATACGGATAAATGAGGGATGTATAGGCAAAAATACTTTTACACCGCAATACTTTCAGCGAGGGCATCGGCGCCAGTTCCACCGTCTTCAGGGAGGGATGCGTGCGAATGTCGATCTCCGTCATCGGGTTATTCATGCACTTTAGTTTTTTCATCGACGGTATTTCATTGACATTGATACTGCTCATCCGGTTGCCGTAACAGTAATAATTTTCGATCGCCCTGTTTTTCGTCAAATCAACTGACGTCAGCAAGTTATCCCCACAATCCAGCGTCACCAACGCTGGATTTTCCGACACATCAATGGCCGACAGCTGGTTATTGCTGCAGTTCAATTCTTTTAATGCCTTGTTTCGCGCAACCATCACATTGACCATCAGGTTTCCGCTGCAATCTAACTTCACAAGCCTGCTCAAATGGCTTACTGCAATATCCTTCAACTTGTTGTCGTTGCAGGTAAGCGAGTCGAGCGACATGTTATTCTTCAGGTCAAGCTTTTCCAAATGATTGTAACCGCACTCCAGTACCGTTAGTTTTGTGTTATTGCTGATATCCAAATTAATAAGGCGTATGAAATTGCAACGCAACTCGGTAAGCAACGCGTTTTTCCCAACATCAATGACAACCAAGTTGTTCCACGAACACTGCAAGTACGTGAGCATCTGATTATCACGAACATCAAGCTGATTCAGCTTGTTTTGATAGCAATCAAGCGTACGCAACATGGGATTAAAGCTCAAATCAAGGGCGGTGATCTTATTTTTCTGACATTTCAGGTTTTCTAACGAAGCGAAATATTCAATCCCCTGAAGCGATTCTATTTCCAGCGCCGAGCAGTCGATCGATTTTACGGCTCTGGCCTCGGCGCCGGAAATGAAACCGTCGCGGTTGGCGTCGAAATGAGCCACTAAATAGGCGCGAAAAGCCGAATCCGGAATATGAATATTTCCTGTAAAAGCGCGTAACTCATCACGTTTCTTTTCCTTTTCCACGCGTTTTATCTCTGCATAATTGCGGTTCATCTCTGCCTGACGGCGCAATTCGCTTTTTTGCGCTGCCGTTTCCACTTTTTCCGCATCGGTATAAACACGCCGTTCAGGACTTGCATAACCGCCGCTTCGCCCTGGTCCTGCTCCTGCGACATCCCTTTCTTTTGCCGACTTACGACGACTTTTAGCCGTTTCGGCAAGTTCCGGCGTATCCAACATCAGCTGTTCTTCTTCCAATTCGAAAGTAGTCGCTACAGCTATTCCGTTTTCGTCAACTACAAAAAGGACGGTTATCTCTTTCGAGTAACTTATCTTTTGCAAGTTGTTGACTTCGCTAAAATAAACGGACGTCAACATGGGTATTGCATTGCAATATAACAGTTTCAGATTGGAATTGTTCGTCACATCCAATGTCGTCAGGCGGTTGATACTACATTCCAGCTCGCTTAACATGGCATTGTTACTTACGTCAAGCGTGTCAATCCGGTTGCTTCCGCAGTCAAGGTCGTTCAATTCCGTATTTCGGCTTACGTCTAATTTCGTCAGGCGGTTGTGGGAGCATTGAAGTCGCCACAAAACGGGATTATAACTGATGTCTATCGTATCTATCAAATTGCTCGAACAATCTAAATAACGCAGAATAGGGCTGTCGCTAATTCCTATCGAAGTTATCTGATTGCGACTGCAATTCAAGTATGTAAGTGCGTCGCACCGGCCAAGTGCCAGTGTATCAATCTGATTGTTGTTGCAAATCAATTCCTCCAGCATCGGGTTGCGGCTGACGTCGAGCGACGTCAGCAGGTTGTTTGCACAATTCAGGTCTGTCAGTTGCGTATTGTTTCGTAAATCAAGGGTATCTAACAGGTTGTTACTGCAATTCAGTTTTTTAAGCGACAAATTCCGGCTGAGGTCCAAGGCGGTCAGCTTGCCCTTCTCAAAAAGATTTGCAGGCGAACAGTCCAACTCTTCGAGGAACTGGAAGTGCTCAATACCCTCGATGGATGCAATGCCGGTCGTCGAAAATTTCATGCGTGTGACGGCATTAGCCTCCGGGATGGAAATCTCGCCATCACCGTCGGCATCGAAATGCGCAATCAAAAAATCCTTGAACTCCTTATCCGGGATAACGATATTTTGCGCCCCCGCGCCTAACGAGACCACTGCCAATAGCGCTACTATTACTTCTCTCATATTAAATATACCAAAGTTTTACAATTCGGATGCAAAGATAAACATTTTTTCATTGCATTGGCAATTTCCTTAGAATGACAGTAACTTCAACAGACCATAATTGCATTACATAACGCTTGCCGGTAGTTATTCATTCGTCGTTGTCGCCAGCGCACCAACTAATTGGGAGGCAGTCGCAAATCCATGACAGTCGCAATAGTCGTTCATGCCGTCGATCACTTTTATTGAAACGGTCGGATCGATGAAGTTATATGTTCCAATCTGTATGGCAGTAGCACCAGCCAGCATAAATTCGATGGCGTCCTGCCACGACGAAATACCACCCATTCCAATCACCGGTATCTTTACGGTGTTCGCCGTTTGCCATACCATGCGCAAGGCTACCGGTTTGATGCACGGGCCTGAAAGTCCGCCCGTGATCGTCGAAAGGACAGGTTTGCGGCTTTCCACCTCAATCGCCATGCCCAACAGCGTGTTGATGAGCGAGACGGCATCCGCACCTTCGGCCTCTACGGCACGGGCTATCTCTGTAACGTCCGTTACGTTCGGCGACAATTTGACAATCATCACTTTCGGATAAACCTTGCGGACAGCGCGAACCACTTCGGCAGCCGACGAAGCGTTGACGCCAAAAGCCATCCCGCCCTGCTTGACGTTGGGACACGAGATGTTCAGTTCGATGGCGGGGATATGTTCGAGCGAAGCGATTCTTTCTGCGCATGCCACATACGAATCAACGGACGAACCGCTTACATTCACAATCATATTCGTGTCGATCGCCCGGATGGTCGGATAAATTTCCTTGATGAAAAAATCGACCCCCTTGTTCTGTAATCCGACGGCATTCAACATGCCCGCCGACGTTTCGACCATACGCGGATAGGGATTACCCTCGCGATGCTCGATAGTCGTACCTTTGACGATGATTCCGCCAAGTTTTGAAATATCCATGAAATCGGCATACTCCGTTCCGTAACCGAACGTACCCGAGGCCGTCATCACCGGATTTTTCAACGTCAATGCGCCAATTTTCGTGATTAAATCTGCCATGTCAATTGATTGATGTTATACACAGGCCCTTCCGTACATACGCAAACATGGCCCGTTACCGTTTTTTCCACACAACACAGGCATGCGCCTATCCCGCATGCCATCCTGTTCTCCAACGAAACTTCACACTGTATTCCGTAAGTGTTCGCATATTTTGCCACCGCAATCATCATCGGTTTGGGGCCACAAGCATAAATCCAGTCCGGTTTTTGCCCGTAAAGCGCCGAATGATGCGTGACGTAACCTTTCTCGCCCGTTGAGCCATCTTCGGTTGTCATGCAAACCGTCCCGATTTTTTCAAATTCATCCTGTTGCATGATCTCGTCTTTCGTCCGCGCGCCCAGCAGGAACACCGGCTGATATCCGATACTTTTCAGCGTCTCCCCCAGAAAAAGCATCGGCGCAGTCCCGACGCCGCCACCCACCAGCAGGATTCTCGCCGCTGTTGAAACCTGCGGTACAGAAAATCCATTACCCAGCGGCAGCATTACATTCATCGTTTCGCCCGGTTCATACGCCGACATCCTGCGTGTACCCGCGCCGACGAGCTGCACCAGCAGCCACAACTCATTTGCCCCTTTATCGACCCTGTTTACCGAAATCGGACGACGCAGAAACGTCTGCCCGGAACCGTCTACACGTACCTGTACAAACTGTCCCGGAATCATTTCCGGCAACGGTTTCGCATGCGTCAGTCTCAGCAAGCAATACTTCGGGTGAAGACGTAGATTCTTCACCACCTTCAAATCCATCAAATATTTCCTCATCAGCATTGATCATTTCGTAAAGACGTTGCGTGCAATGTCTCTGCAATTGTTGACTTCAGTTATGGGGGAGGGCAAGGCATGCCTTACCCCTACTTTAAAAATTTCAGCGTCAACGGATAAAACCATTTTTCTCCGTTCAACGTTTTGATTATTGCAATGATAATAAATACAGTCACTGCAATGCCAAGAAACGGAAGTAACACGATCCCGACGCAAGTAATACAAAGTACAAAGCTGTAGATCGTCAAACTTATCTGAAAGTTAAGGATGTCTTTGCCGGCTTCATCCACAAGGCTGCTTTTTTCCTTGAAAAAAAGCCACATCACTAAGGGTGCAATAAAAGCCGACAGGAACTGTGATGCGTGCATCAGTCCAACAAACGACTTTTCGTCAATTCCAAGGTTCCACCCTGTCGGCTGAACCGAATAACCGGATGATAAAACACGTGCTTTTTCCCGCTCAAACTCTTCCGGCGTAATTACGCCGTCATCCAAAAGTTTTTTTAGTCTTTCCAATTCATTGTATACGTCCATAACGATTAAATTTAAAAACGTGCAAATATAGATGAAATTTTCGACATTACACGCAGATGGATACAGGATGTCGAAAAAAAATATTTAAAAAAATTTGGTTTATATTTTAAACTTATTTATCTTTGCAGCGTGTTAGTAAAAAATAGTATTCAAAAATCAAAAATCAAAAAAAGATGGACACAAATTTTAATCACGAACAAAGCCTGACGCTCATCAACGAGATGATCCAAAGGGCGCAAAACAATGTCAACAAGGGAAAGGCATATTCCTTTGTGATTTTGGGTTATGTACTGGCGGCAGCTGCCGTAGCAGTTTATGTGTTATTACACACGTTAAGCAATCCCAATCAAAGTTTTTGGGTTTGGCTAGTCGTTCTACCTGCCATGGTTGCCATGAATTTCGTCGAGCGCCGCGTAAACGGTGCGAAGTTAGTGAAGACGCACATCGAAAAGATAGGCGGCATGGTATGGACAGGTTTTGGCATTAGTTGTTTTGTGTTTCTGGCAGTTGTTTTTACAATCGCCTTCCAACTCGAAACCAACGCTGTCTTACTGTTGTGCACGCCGTTAACTTTAACGTTTGTAGGAATGGCGCAATTTATCACCGCCTGTGTGTTCCGTAACAAAATGTGGTATGCGATAGCAGCCATTTTTTGGGCCGGGGCCATTGCCTGTACATTGCTGCTTGGAGACATGCAAATGATTGTCTTTGCCGTGTGCATGTTGTTCGGATATGTCGTTCCCGGGCATATTTTAATTCACAAAGCAAAGAAAAGCCATGTTTGACGATCTCGATCCCTTATTACATTCGCAGTTGCGATTGGCGGTAATGGCTATCCTTATCAGCGTTGACGAGGCCGATTTCATTTACCTCAAGGAACAAACCGGCGCTACATCGGGCAATTTGAGCGTTCAAATCGACAAGCTCAGGGAGGCGGGGTATATCGGAGTCAACAAAACGTTCAGGGGCAAGATGCCATGTACTGTATGCAGCATTACGAAAAAAGGTATTTTGGCTTTCGAAACATACGCGCAAGCATTGCAAAGCTACATCGGAAAGAAAAGATAATCCTTCTTCTGCCGAATAGGTTTATAACATAAACTGATTGGATGGCAGTACATACCTAAAACTGATTGTAAACTAATTTACACAAGGAGCGCGCAATGCGTTGATCAGCATGTCCCAACAAGCCCGTATCGCCGTGTAACGCAATATACCTGACTGTAATCCTGCAAACGCCTGTCAGCGCGAATTGTCGCTTTACAACCTTTCCGTCATTGCGAGACAACTTGTTGTCGAAGCAATCCAGTGTAAGCGTTGTATACTGGATTGTTTCGTTCCTCGCAACGTGCCTTAACAAAAATTTATCAATGTGTCGCTTTCCGAAGGGAAGCAATGACGGGATTCGACAATTTAAAATGCACGCATTATTTACGAGAACTTGTATATGTTTTTTTTATGTTGTACTTTTGCAGCGGTAAAAGGGCGTCTTTGGCGCGATAATCATAAAACGACAATAATAAAATGTGATTCGTAATTCGTAAGTAAAAAAAATGGCAACAGTAGTAATTATGCCCAAGCAGGGTCAGTCAGTCGAAAGTTGTATCCTGACGGAAATGAAAATGAAAAAAGGCGATTCCGTAACGGTTGGCGACGTCTTGTTTTCTTATGAAACCGATAAAGCGTCTTTCGAAGAAGTGTCGCAGGTTTCAGGAACCATTCTTGATGTGTTTTTTACGGACGGCGACGAGATTCCGGTACTGACAAATGTTTTGGTGATCGGCAATCCGGGCGAATCCATCGAGGGGCTACGCCCATTTGGTGGAAAAGCGCCAGTCACCGCCATGCCGATCGATTCAACCATCGATTCAACCATCGATTCAACCATCGGGATGCAGCCTCCGGCAATGCACGAAACGGTTGATGCACCCCCCAAAAAACGGGTAGTGGCATCTGCTGGTACAACCTCGCCCGTTTCGCCTCGCGCTCGCTCATTGGCTAATAAACATGCTGTTTCGGCAGAAACGCTCACCGGAACAGGTCCGAATGGTCGCGTCATTGAACGCGACGTGCAAGCGGTTCTTGCCAACATGCCGAAAACGACACCTTTGGCAAAAGCTGTTATGAAGGAGACAGGCACACTCCTTCCCAACAGCGGAAGCGGTAGCGGGCTGGCCGGGATGACAAAAGCCGCCGATATTACTGTCAAAAATCAAGCATATACCTCCGACAGCGTCATCAAGCCGTTGACTAACATGCGCAAGCTGATTGCCAAAGCCATGCACGCATCGCTACAAAATTCGGCACAACTCACCCACCATCTCGGCGCCGATGCACGTAATATCCTCAATCTGCGCAAAAAAATCAAGAAAGCAATGCAGGAGGGATTCCCGACTGATATTACGATCAACGACTTCGTCTGTTTTGCCGTCATCAGGGCGCTCCAACAGTTTCCGAACGTAAACGCACATTTTCTCGGCGACGCCATGCGGCTGTTTTCAAAAATTCACCTCGGCCTTGCCGTTGATACCGAGCGCGGCCTGATGGTACCCGCAGTCAGGAATGCGGACGACTTATCGTTGCAAGGCTTGGCCAACCAGCTAAAGGAAGTAGCCGGCGCATGCAAAAAAGGCGGTATTGCGCCCGACCTGCTATCGCCCGAAGCAGCCTCATTCACCGCTTCCAACCTCGGCGCCTACGGTGTCGAGATGTTTACACCGGTGATCAACCTGCCGCAAGTGGCCATTTTAGGCGTGAATACCATCGTCCCGCGTCCGAAAGACTTGGGCGATGGCGTTTATGGCTTTGTCCCCTACATGGGTCTTAGCCTTACCTACGACCACCGCGCACTCGACGGCGGCGAAGCTACCCGCTTCCTGAAGCAGGTAGCCATGGAAATCGAAAACCTCAGCTTCAACCCATAACCATAATTCATAATTCTAATGATCGATTTAGCAATCATAGGCGCCGGCCCCGGCGGATACGTGGCGGCGGAACGCGCGGGTGCAAAAGGCCTGCAAGTGGTACTTTTTGAAAAAAGAGAACTGGGTGGCGTATGCCTGAACGAGGGGTGCATCCCGACCAAGACCATCTTATACAGCGCCAAACTGTATGATTACATGAAACATGGCGACAAGTACGGCATCAACTTTTCGGACGCATCATTCGATTTCGGGAAAATAATGGCGCGCAAAGACAAGGTAGTTAAAAAATTAGTCGTCGGCGTTGGCGCCAAGATGAAAGCGCACAAAGTGACGGTTATAAAAGGAGAAGCACAGATTAAAGGCCGTTCTTCGCAAGGCATTGAGATAACATGCAACGGCGAAACCTACCTTGCCGCCAATCTTTTGCTTTGCACCGGTTCGGAAGCAGCCGTTCCCCCCATTCCGGGCATCAAGGAAGCAGCCGACATCATCGTTACCAACCGTGAAATCCTGTCGCTCCGAGAACAGCCGAAATCGCTCGTTATCATTGGCGGCGGCGTCATCGGCATGGAGTTTGCCAGTTTTTTCAACAGTCTTGGAACGGATGTTACCATTATCGAGATGTTACCCGAAATACTGGGCGGGTTTGACGCTGAGATAAGTAAAACGCTTCGCGAAACGTACGCAAAGAAAGGTGTTCAGTTCAACCTGTCATGCAAAGTGACCGAAATCAGGGGACATGAAGTGGTCTATGTCGATTCAAATGGCGCACAGGCCACCGTCGCAGGCGAAAAAATCCTGATGAGCGTCGGGCGCCGTCCCGTTACAAAAGGATTCGGCCTTGAAAACCTGGGCGTGGAACTCGTCGGAAATGCTGTCAAGGTAGATGCCAAAATGCGCACCAACATCCCGAATGTATATGCTGCCGGCGACATCACAGGTTTTTCCATGCTGGCACATACAGCCAGCCGCGAGGGCGAAGTAGTCGTCAATAACCTGACCGGTCGTTCCGACATCATGCGTTACCATGCCATCCCGGGCGTTGTATACACGAATCCGGAAGTAGCCTGCGTCGGCCTGACGGAAGAACAGGCGCAAAAAGAGGGTATAAAATACAAAATAGCCAAACTGCCCATGTCCTACGCCGGACGTTTCGTTGCCGAAAATGAGGGCGGAAGCGGTATATGTAAAGTCCTTGTCGGCGAACGATACGGCGAAATATTGGGCTTACATTTACTCGGAAACCCTTGTAGTGAAATAATCTTTGGTGCCTGTATGGCGATCGAACAGGAGATGACGCTCAAAGAAATGGAAGAAGTGGTATTCCCCCACCCGACCGTTTCGGAAATTTTCAAGGAAACTACCTTCGTTTCGTAATTAGTAATTAGTAATTAGTAATTAAATAACAATCATGCCAAAACAAATTTTTATCGACCCTAAGAAAGTTAGAAAATCCGGTGAAATCAAGTTCTACAACATTCCGGTTAAACAGTACAATAAAACGGTCAGTGACGAATTGGACAGCAAAAACTTCACAAGAGACGACTTGAAACGCATCTACTTCGATATGTCGGTCATACGTGAGTTTGAAACGATGCTTCAGCTTGTCAAGACAACAGGCGCATATCAGGAAATCGAATACAACAACCCCGGCCCGGCCCACCTCTCGGCAGGGCAGGAAGCCGCCGCCGTCGGTATGGCTTACATGCTTGATACCGACGATTTCATCTTCGGATCGCACCGCAGTCATGGCGAAATATTGGCCAAAGGCTTGCGCGCCATTCAGACGCTTCCCGAAACGGAGCTAACAAAAATCATGGAATCGTTCTGGGACGGCGCTACCCTGAACGTTGCAAAAAAGGCATACAAGGGAAACGACGTCAAGGAACTGGCCATCCGTTTCCTAGTCTACGGAGCGCTATCGGAAATATTTGCACGGACAACTGGTTTCAACAAGGGGCTGGGTGGCAGTATGCACGCTTTCTTCACCCCGTTCGGCATCTATCCGAACAATGCGATTGTTGGCGGCAGCGCCACGATAGCTGTTGGCGCTGCCTTATATAAAAAGGTAAACCGCAAAAAAGGAATTGTGGTGGCCAACATCGGCGATGGCTCCATGGCACGCGGCCCCGTCTGGGAAGCGCTCTCGTTTGCAGCGATGGACCAGTATAAGCAGTTGTGGGAAAATGACATGAAAGGCGGACTGCCGATTATCGTCAATATCATGAACAACCAGTACGGCATGGGCGGCCAGACAGCCGGCGAGACCATGGGATACGACATCGCAGCACGGATCGGCGCAGGCGTCAACCCCGAACAGATGCATGCCGAGCGGGTCGACGGTTACAATCCGCTGGCCGTCATCGACGCTTATCGGCGAAAAAAAGCATTGCTCGAACAGAAAAAAGGCCCCGTGTTAATCGACGTACTGACCTACCGCTACAGCGGACACTCCCCTTCCGACGCCTCTTCCTATCGCACAAAAGAAGAAGTCGAAGCATGGGAAGAAGTCGATTGCATCCGTATTTTTGCCGATGAAATCGTGAAAGCCGGCGTCGCTACGCAGGATGAACTGGATGCCATGCAAAAAGAAATCAAGGAGTTCATGCGCGAAGTATTCAAATTAGCCATCGACCCCGAACTTTCGCCACTGATGGATTTGCGCAAAAATCAGAATTTAATTGAAGAGATGATGTTTTCGAACGAATCCATCGATTCACTATCCAGCGCCCATCCCGAAGTCAACCATTCCATCGAAGAAAATCCGCGCGTCAAACAGTTGGCGCAAAAACAACGCTTCGCTTTCGATGAAAACGGCAAGCCGTATTCCAAAATGAAGCAATACCAGTTGCGCGACGGACTGTTCGAGGCCATCATCGACCGCTTTTACAAAGACGCCTCCTTAGTGGCTTACGGCGAAGAAAACCGGGATTGGGGTGGCGCGTTCGCCGTTTACCGCGGACTGACCGAAGCACTGCCCTACCATCGCCTGTTCAATGCGCCCATTGCCGAAGCGGCCATCGTCGGAACGGCCATCGGTTATGCCATGTGCGGCGGACGGGTGATACCGGAGATCATGTACTGCGACTTCCTCGGCTGCTGCGGCGACGAAGTGTTCAACCAGCTTCCCAAGTGGCAGGCGATGAGCGGCAACCTGCTGAAAATGCCCGTCGTCCTGCGCGTCTCGGTAGGCTCCAAGTACGGCGCGCAACACTCGCAGGACTGGACCTCGCTGGCAGCCCACATTCCGGGACTGAAAGTATGCTTCCCCGCCACCCCTTACGATGCAAAAGGACTGATGAACGCCGCTCTGCAAGGAACAGACCCCGTTGTCTTCTTCGAGAGTCAGCGTATCTACGACGTCGGCGAGCAATTCCACAAAGCGGGCGTCCCCGAAGGATACTACGAAATACCGTTTGGTGAACCGGACATCAAACGCGAAGGAACAGACATTACCTTCCTTACCATTGGCGCAACGCTTTATACGGCGATAAAGGCTGCCGATATACTGGAAAAAGAACACGGCATGCGCGTCGAGGTGATCGATGCACGCTCGCTCGTTCCGTTCAATTATGAAAAAGTGTTGGCTTCGGTAAAGAAAACCGGACGGATTGTGATTGCTGGCGACGCTACTGCACGCGGCTCTTTCCTGAACGACCTGGCACGTAACATCACCGAACTGGCTTTCAACGACTTGGATGCCCCTCCGGTAGTAGTCGGTTCGCGCAACTGGATCACACCGGCGTACGAACTGGAATACGCGTTCTTCCCGCAGGAAGAAAGTTTCCTCGATGCGGTACACGAAAAAATCGTTCCGCTGAAAGGCTACATCCCGACCTATAATTATACGGATGCAGAGCAGGTACGGAGGCAAAAGCTGGGGGTTTAGGTCAATTACTAATTACTAATTACTAATTACTAATTACTAATTTATATGGATGTATACAGTGAAATACCAAACGTGAATGCGCACTTACATTCGCCTTATTCCTTCAGCGCATTCGATTCCTTGACCGACGCATTGGAAAGAGCGTCTGATGAAGACGTCAAGATAGTAGGTATCAATGACTTCTATTCTATGGATGGGTATGAAGAATGGAACAGGGAAGCCTTGAAACGTCGCCTTTATCCGTTATTCAACATCGAATTTATCAGTCTTCAGCAAGAAGACCAGGATAACGGAATACGTGTAAACGACCCGAACAACCCCGGACGTACCTACATCAGCGGAAAAGGGTTGTGTTGCCCACCCCGTTTATGCGAGCCTTATGCATCGCAACTTGCGAATGTTCGCGCCGAATCGAATAGGCAGGTCAAAGAGATGTGCCGGCGCCTAAACGAGCTGCTGACTGCTTTCGACGCAGGATTCAACATCCCATTCGATATAATTGAAGATTTCTTTTCAAAAGGACTTGTGCGCGAACGCCATTTAGCAAAATCGTTACGCATGTCGACTTATACCCATTTCAAAAATAAACAGGAGGACATCTTCGTTTTTCTTGAAAAAATCTTCAATGGCAAACCGTTGAAATCTGATATGTGGGATTTAGCCGGCGTAGAAAACGAGATACGAAGCAACCTGTTGAAAGCAGGCGGAGCGGCTTTTGTTCCGGAAGAACCGAAAGCGTTCCTGCCCACGGATGATGTACGAAAAATCATCTTGTCGGCAGGCGGCATACCGACCTATCCATTTCTCGGCGACGATGCCAACGGATGCTATACGGAATTTGAAAACGATATCGAAAAAGCAGTGGCTACACTCCAGCAGCGAGGTTTTTTTTCTGCTGAATTTATTACAACCCGTAACTGTATCGAAGCGCTTGAAAAATATGCGGAATATCTTCACGACAACGGATTCATCGTAACTTTCGGTACCGAACACAATACACCGGCCATGGAACCGATCAAGCTGTCGGCTCGCAATAACACCCCGCTGACCGAACGATTGAGACAAATCAATTACGACGGCGCATGTGTCATTGCTGCCCATCAGGCGCGCATTAGCGCCGGAAAACCGGGATATGTCGATGAGAATGGCGTTGCTGACACTGGAAACCGCAATCTGTTCGTTGAAGAAGGCGACAGGCTGATACAACAAGTGATTCAGTGAGGGAAGGGCTGCGGCGATAAATGGTCTGCAGGGATAAATGGACTGTTTGGCTTGCGGTATTTTTTTTTGAAGTAAATAATTATTATTTTGTGATGCACGAACAAATTGAACAATTAATTGAGATTTCCCGTAAATACGGGAGCGACAGTCGGTATGTAATTGCCGGAGGAGGAAATACATCCTATAAGGATGATAAACATATCTGGGTAAAGGCAAGCGGTCACGCATTGGCTACGATCACTGAAAACGGATTCGCCATACTCGACCGAGAAAAGTTGCAATTCATATCCGAAAAGAAATACAGCGACGATCCCGACCAACGGGAAGAAGAAGTGAAAAACGACCTGAGCGCGGCCTGTATCACGAAAGACCGCCGCCCGTCAGTGGAAACATCCATGCACAATGTGATAGACTATGCTTTTGTCGTGCATCTTCACCCAACGGTTGTAAACGGACTGATGTGTAGTCGAAATGCCGAAGTCGAAACGCAAAATCTTTTCGGAAACGAAGCCGTTTTTGTCCCCTACACCGACCCGGGATACCGGCTTTTCAAAGAGGTAGTAACACGTATCGACGAATACAAAGTTAAAACGGGCAAGCACCCACCCATCCTGTTACTGCAAAACCATGGCATATTCGTAAGCGCTGATACAACAAAGGAAATTGAAGCCCTGTACGATCATGTCATCAGCACAATTGAACGGAAAGTAATAGACGATAAACCTTTTATACTTGGGAAGACAGTTGGTGATGCATCTTTACGCAACACCATCCCCGCCATCCGGATGATGCTAAGCCCGCAAGGTGGTTTGAAAACCTTGAAAATACGCAATAACAGCCGGATTAAGCGATTTGCCTCTTCTATCGACGAGTTCAACAAAATTGCGACGCCCTTTTCGCCTGATATTATCGTCTATTGCAAATCGAAATATATCTACCTGTCGGCAACAAGCGATGACGAACTCCTAAAGCAAGCACAGTCGGCAGTCAATAGCTTCTCAAAGCACCATGGTTATTCGCCGAAAGTGTTGGTTATTAACGGTATAGGTCTTGTAGCCGTGGGTAATAACGCCGCCGAATGTGAAATTATCCTTGACGTCTTCGAAGACATGATGAAGCTAGTCGAAATTGCCCAATCATTCGGTGGCGAGCATCCGATGAGCCATGCGCAAATCGAATTCATCGATAACTGGGAAGTCGAAAACTACCGCCGCAAGGTAAGCGCCGGAAGCGTTTCGGGCCGCGTGCAAAACAAGACGATTATCATTACTGGCGCAGCGCAAGGCTTTGGCGAAGGGATCGCGGAATGTCTGCTGAAAGAAGGGGCAAACATCGTGGTGGCCGACCTGAACGAAGCCGTAGGAAAGACAACTGCCGAAAGATTGCGGCCATTATGCAAATCCAACCGCGTCCTCTTTGTTAAAACAAATGTGACGGAACCCGAAAGCCTTCAAAACCTGATTCACGAAACAGTCAGCCACTTCGGCGGTTTGGATGTATTCATAAGCAATGCAGGGGTGCTGCGAGCGGGCGGACTGGCCGAACTCACACCCGAAGATTTTGAATTTGTCACGAAAGTCAATTACAATGCCTATTTCTACTGTGTGCAGGCAGCTTCACGCATCATGAAGCTACAAAACGAATATGCACCCGAAAATTTTGGCGATATGATTCAGATTAATTCAAAATCGGGATTACGCGGCTCAAAATCCAATTTCGCATACGCAGGCAGTAAATTCGGCGGCATCGGCCTGACACAGTCGTTCGCCCTCGAACTGGCACCTTTTCGCATTAAAGTCAATTCGGTTTGTCCGGGAAACTTCTACGAAGGGCCGCTATGGTCAAACCCTGAAAACGGACTGTTCATCCAATACCTGCAAGCCGGCAAAGTACCCGGCGCCAAAACAATCGAAGACGTCCGTAATTACTATATGAATCAGGTCCCCATGCACAAGGGTACAAGCCCGGAGGATGTGACAAAAGCTATCTTGTACCTCATTGACCAGACCGGTGAAACCGGACAGGCGCTGCCGGTGACGGGGGGGCAGGTGATGGTTAATTAAGAGTTTAGAGTTTAGAGTTTAGAGTTTAGAGTTTAGAGTTTAGAGTTTAGAGTTTAGAGTTTAGAGATTAGAGTTTAGAGTTTAGAGTTTAGAGTTTAGAGTTTAGAGTTTAGAGAGGTGAGGGATGGCTTGCGGCTTTTATGGTTCATTTATTGTTGTTGAATGGAAGTTATTATCATCATTGGGCTGATATTGTTAAGCGGCCTTTTTTCCATGTCCGAGATCGCGTTGGTATCGTCGCGTAGGGCAAGGTTGGAGGCGTTGGCGAAGAAAGGAAAATCGGCTGCGCGAAGTACGTTGAATCTCATGAAAGACCCTGACCGGTTTCTTTCGACAACACAGATTGGCAGTACTTTGATAGGCATTATTACCGGCTTGTATTCGGGCGAAGCTTTTGCGGACGACCTGGCGAAAATCTTATCGCATTACCCTTTCCTGCAACCTTATTCCTACGGCTTGTCCAAGTTGATCATTGTCGTTGTCGTCACCTATTTCACGCTCGTACTGGGCGAACTTGTTCCGAAACGAATCGGACTGGGCTTTGCGGAACGGGTCGCGATGGCTGTTTCAGGCCCGATGTATCTATTGTCGAAAATGGCGACCCCAATCGTATGGGCGTTGTCGAAAAGCACAAAAGGGGTGGTCGCCCTTTTGGGGTTGAGTAAAATTGATGACAGCCACAAAGTTACGGAAGAAGAGATAAGGGAGGTGGTGGAAGAAGGCGTCAAGGGCGGCGAGGTGCAGGAGGTTGAGCAGGATATTGTAGAGCGGGTCTTTCATCTTGGCGACCGGACGATCGGAAGCATCATGACGCATTACAGCGAACTGGTAAGTTTTGACCTTTCCGACAGCGTCGATACCATCCGTGAAAAGATGAAAGCCGACATTTATAATACGTATCCCGTGATATCCGAGACTTTGGACAACATACAGGGCGTTGTTTTTCTGAAAGATATTTTCGGTTATATTGTTGAACCGGATTTTGCTCTCTCGAAAATCATTCGACCGGCACATTTCATTCCTGAAAACATGAGCGTCTACAAGGCTTTGGAACAGTTTCAGCTACTGCAAACGAAATATGGGGTTGTTACGGACGAGTTCGGGAGCGTACAAGGCATTGTCACGTTCGGAGATATTGTGGAAGCGCTCGTGGGCGAAGTAAGCGAGGTCGGCGAAGAGCCCGAGATCACCAAACGTACGGACGGTAGCGTATTGGTCGACGGACAATGTTCGTTTTTTAGTTTTCTGGAATACTTCGACATGGAAGATTTGTATGAGGAAAACGATTACAATACCTTGAGCGGACTGATATTGGATATCCTGGAGCGTGTTCCCAAGACGGGCGACACCTTTTCCTGGATGAATTTTGATTTTGAAATCGTTGACATGGATGGCGCCCGCATCGACAAGGTATTGGCGCGAAAAAAGGAAGGAATATAGCTATGTTGGAAAAAATGAAAGAAAGACGAACGATTCGTCAGTATTCGGAGAGAGACATCCCGGAGGCGGTGCTGAATGAGTTGCTGGAAGTGGCGACAAGGGCCTCCAATACAGGCAACATGCAGTTGTACAGCGTGATCGTCACGCGCGACAAGGCACAGAAAGAAAAAATGGCGCCGGCTCATTTCAATCAACAGATGGTTATTGCAGCGCCTGTCGTACTTACTTTTTGCGCGGATGCCAATCGTTTTGTGAAATGGGCTTCGGCGCGTCAGGCCGATGCCGGGTTTGATAATTTTCAGACTTTTATGGCAGCAGTTATCGATTCGATGCTGTTCGCGCAGACTTTTTGTGTGGCTGCCGAAGAACGGGGGCTGGGCATCTGCTATCTGGGAACTACGACCTACAATGCTGCGCCCATCATTGAAGCATTGTCGTTGCCCCGGCTTGTCGTCCCGATAACTGCCATCACCGTCGGTTATCCGGCTGAACCGCTACCCGAACAATGCGAGCGCTTGCCGTTGGAAGCCGTCATCCATCAGGAACGGTATACCGACTATACGGAAGCGACGATAGATGCGCTGTATAATGAAAAGGAAACGCTGGCAGTCAATCGGCGTTTTGTGGAAGAGAACGGGAAAGAGACGTTGGCACAAGTTTTTACGGATGTGCGTTATACACGCAAGAACAACGAGTTCTTCTCGGATGAATTTTTAAAAACGCTCGAACAGCAGGGGTTTGCTCCCATGCTCAAGTAACAAGTGATACAAAAAAAAAGATAAACTAATTACCAACGAACATGAAACGAAGAACATTTCTCAAATCTGCAGCTACTGCGTCAGTATACGCATTGACGCCTGATATACATTTGTTTGCTGCACAAAAACAGGTCGATACACTGCCTGTCAGGGTGAAAATATCATTAAATTCATACTCGTTCAACCGACCCTTGTTGTCTGGCGAAATGAGTATGGACGATATGCTTGATTACGCTGCGCGAACCGGTTTTGAGGGAATCGACCTCACCGGTTACTATTTCCCCGGCTATCCCGAAGTCCCAACGGATGAATATATTTATCACATCAAGCACAAGGCTTTCCATTTGGGTCTGGAGATTTGCGGAAGCGGGGTCAGGAACGATTTCGCGCAAGCCGACCCGGCTGCCAGAGAAGCAGCCATGAAGCATGTAAAAGAGTGGGTGGTGGTGACATCCAAGCTCGGCGGACAGACGTTGCGGATTTTTGCAGGTAATAACGCGACATCGTCGCATCACCGGGATGAGGTTTTTCAATGGGTCGTGAGTTGCGTCGGGGAATGTGCCGATTATGCCCGTCAACATGGCGTCATCTTGGCCATTCAAAACCATAACGACTTTTTGAAGACAGCCGATCAGGTTGAAAAACTCCTGCAGGCGGTCAATTCCGAGTGGGTCGGGCTGATGCTCGATATTGGTTCGTATCGGACGGCTGATCCATACGCTGAAATCCGGCAAACCGTCAAATATGCGATTACCTGGCAACTCAAGGAAGAGGTTTACCTCCATGGGAGCGTCGTCAAAACTGACTTGGACAAGATGAAAGAAATCATCAATAACGCAGGTTATCGCGGTTATCTGCCAATTGAGACGCTCGGTGAAGGCGATCCGAAACAAAAAGTCGCCTACATGTTCAACGAAGTGAAAAAGCGGTTTGGATAAAATCAGATTCTGTCCAATACTTTTTCGATGAGTATCGGGAGGTTGTCCCGGTAGTTGGTATTCATGTTGTGGTCTACGCGACCTGCGATGATGCAGCAAACCGTCAGGGCGCGATGTCCCATCAGAGCGGCAAGGCCTGACAACGCTGAACTTTCCATTTCGTAATTGGTTATGCGATAACTTCCATCTTGAAACGATTCGATTTTTCTGTTTAACGCAGGGTCAGCAAGCGGAAGTCGCAGCACACGACCTTGCGGTCCGTAAAATCCGTTGGCGGCAATGGTGATGCCGCGGATGATATCGTCCTTTGCAATTTGGTCAAGCAACGATGGGTCAGCCGATACGATGTAAGGTTCTATTCCTTTACAGTTCCATTGTAGGTGCGCTAACACGGCTGATTCCAACCGTCTATCCCTGACGCTTTCATTGTCTTTGTAAAAATAGACGACACCGTCGAAGCCGATAGATTTTTCGGCGGCAACAAAAGAGCCAACGGGTGTAAAAGGCTGTAATCCTCCGGATGTTCCGATACGTACCAGGGTAAGTTGCCGGAAATCGGGGCTGACGGTGCGCGTGACAAAATCAATATTGGCAAGTGCATCCAGCTCGTTCATCACGATATCGATGTTGTCGCATCCGATGCCGTGCGAAACAACTGTAATTCTTTTGCCTTGATAAGTGCCGGTAATCGTATGAAATTCCCGGTTGGACTGGTCACATTCTTTTGTGTCGAAATAGCCGGCAATCATGGTGACACGCTCCGGATCGCCGCAGAGGATGATACGGTCGGCCAACTGTTCGGGCTTGACGTGAAGGTGAAACACACTTCCGTCGTCGTTGATGATGAGTTCGGATTCGGGGATCATGGTTAATTATTAATTACGAACTCGTAATTAATAATTAACAATTACGAATTACTAATTACGAATTACTAATTACGAATTACTAATTACGAGTTACAAAAAAAATGACTGCGAGCTATTTAATTGGTTTGTTTTGAACGTTTGCTGGTTTGGAGATGGCGTCGCGCATGGTGGTGTCGGCTTCAATGTTTTTCATTCGGTAATAGTCCATAATACCCAGATTGCCGCTTCGGAATGCCTCCGACATGGCTTTGGGTATTTCGGCTTCGGCTTCGATCACTTTTGCGCGCGCTTCCTGCGCTTTGGCTTTCATTTCCTGCTCCAAGGCGACCGCCATGGCACGGCGCTCTTCGGCTTTGGCTTGTGCGATGTTTTTATCGGCCTGTGCCTGGTCCATCTGCAAGACGGCGCCGATGTTTTTACCAATGTCGATGTCTGCAATGTCGATCGACAGTATTTCGAACGCCGTACCGGCATCCAACCCTTTACGCAACACCAATTTGGAAATGGAATCCGGATTTTCCAATACAATCTCATGATTGACGGCTGATCCGATTGACGAAACAATTCCCTCGCCGACACGTGCCAGAATGGTTTCTTCGCCGGCGCCTCCAACTAACTGTTTGATATTGGCGCGAACGGTCACGCGTGCCTTGGCAATCAACTGTATGCCGTTCTTGGATACGGCTGTTACGGGGGGCGTGTCGATGACTTTCGGGTTGACTGACATCTGTACGGCCTGAAACACATCGCGACCGGCCAAGTCGATGGCGGTTGCCATCTGAAATGTCAAGTCGATGTTGGCCTTCGAAGCCGACACCAGCGCATGGACAACCCTTTCCACATGGCCGCCAGCAAGGTAATGCGCTTCGAGTTCGTCGCGCGTAAGCGTTTTTAGCCCTGCTTTGTGCGCTTCGATCATGGCACGCGTGATGATGCCCGGCGGAACTTTACGTATCCGCATGAGGAACAACTGAATAAGTGAAATGTTTACACCTGATACTTTGGCCGAAATCCACATAAGAAAAGGCACATAGTAAAAGAAAATGCATAGCAATACGAACGCCACGCCAATTGTTAAAAACAATAGATAATCCATAGTTACAATATTTGAAAAGTTAATACTATTTTTTCTCAACGATTACATGATAACCCTCAATGCGAATAATCACGACCGGCGTACGCTCATCAATAAAATCGTTTGTAGATTTAGCCTCGATGGAAACAGACCCGAAGCGCGCTTTCCCGATAGGCGCAAGACGCGAGAGCGTGACACCTTCGTCGCCGACCTTCAAATCCATTTCACGCGGCGACTCGACGGTCGATTCGATATTTGTCTTCAGCGATACACGGTGAAACGAATCGGAACGCATCAGCCATAAAAAGATACCGCCGAACACGACGATCGACGCGGCCAGCGTGATGTTGCCGGAAGTCATATCAATCGAATAGGCGTAGGCTATTCCTCCAATGGCAAACAAGGCGCCGGCTATGCCGGCAATGGTGATGCCGGGCAACAGAAATATCTCCGCAAGCAACAGGGCGATCGCGGCGAGCATAACAAATACAATGATTAATATATCCAAACCCATGATAATTGAATATTAAAAATCCCTTAATTCTTAGTTCTAAACTGATTTTCCGCATTCCGCGCTTTCTTTTCCCGCTCCCTCGCTTTCTCCATCAACGCGTATAGCTGATTTTCGGCCTGTAAAATAGTGGATTTCAACGGCTCGCGCGACGAAGGCTGGGTGTTCGTATAGGTGTTGCGAATCTCATACAGTTTGCTTTTCAGACTTTCGATCTGCTTGTTTATCGACAAGACTTCCGCGTACAGTTCCTTTGCTTCACGGCTTTTTATTTCGTTGAGGGAATAATAAGTCGTTTTATCGTTGATGAAAAATTCGAAATCCCGTTCTTTTTTTACTTCGTTCTGCGGCTTATCGGAATGTGCCAACTGAAGGAGTCCCGAATAGTCGACGCCATCCTTCCACGATTCCCTGATGGATACTAATGCAGCCCTTCGCCTGAGTTCGTCGAGGCCTGTCTCGCTGTCGATACGCTTGCGGGAGGCATCCGGAATGAACAGATACACGCATACATAACCGTCGGGCTGGTTTCTGTCGGAAGCAAACCAGCCGATCCCCTTCGATTCGTCGATGACCAGCATATAGTCGTTGGCTGGCGAGTTAAATGGCATTCCCATCTGTTCGGGGGTCAGATAGGAATTGGTATTGGTGTTATAACGCGTGACAAAAATATCGTACCCGCCGATGGTCTCATATCCTTTGGAAGCAAAATACATCGTGACGCCGTCGGACATGACAAAAGGGTAGTTGTTATCGTTCGACTGGTTGGGAAGCAAGGCTTTTTCATCGCCCCAGGCGTCTAACAACTTTGATTGTGAATAGATTGTGTAAACGCCGTTGTCCGAAGGCCGTGCATAGTATATGCCGGAGCCTTTTTGGTTGGTATAGACGGTTGACGAAACAAACTGACCGTTTGTGAAAAACTGGCTGTAGGGCACTAAGATACCGCTTTCTTCGCTTAGGTTATAGGCTTCCAAGAAAGTGTTCTTGGCGACCACGATGCTGTCGATTATCTGAACATCTTCCGATTTTTCCAGCATCCGGTTCAAATTGCGTGCCTGTTCCAGCTTTTTTTCCGATTCTGACGGATCATTTTTTTGCTTTTTTTGCAATGCGATATAGTCTTCCCACATCCCAATGGCATCAGAAAAACGATAAAGGTCGGCATAAAGCATGGCGAGGTAACGGTATGAATCCATCTCTTTTCGTTTGTTGGCCACGGTCAAGTATTTCTCGGCGTTTACATAATCTTTTGTTTCATAACAACATACGCCATACCACTGATTATACTTGGAGTTATTGGGCGATTGTTTGACAAGTTTGGCCAATCCCGGTTTTGCTTCTTCATAGTTGCCTTCGTTGAACATGGTCTTGACCTGATCCAGGCTTTGTGCATAACCGAAAAGGCCTGTCGCCAGAAAGAAGATAAGAAACACTGTTTTAGCCAGTTGTCGAAACCTCGCCAACTGATCCGGATGTTCGCCAAATAAACGCTTCAAAGTCCTGTTATTTTTGGGGTCTGTATTGCGTGTCATCATTCGAAATTTCTATTTTTAACGATACAAAAGTAACAAAAAAAATGAAACAAACAAAATCTGTACAAATTACGGGTGCATTTCAAATTGATTGAAAATTTCCATATAGTTGATGATATCTTCTTTATCATCGGGATGAAACCATTGAATGTCGGGGTCGCGTTTAAACCATGTCATTTGTTTGCGGGCGTAGATGCGTGTATTGCGTTTAATCTTTTCGATGGCTTCGTCCAGCGTGTAGATGCCGTCGAAATAAAGAAATAATTCCTTGTATCCGACCGTGTTAAGCGCGTTCAGGTGGCGAAAGGGATACACATTCCGTGCTTCTTCGACGAGGCCGTTGTGGATCATTTCGTCCACGCGATGGTTAATGCGTTCGAATAACTCCGGTCGTTCGCGCAGAAGGCCGATTTTGCATATTCGGAAAGGCCTAATTTTCACCTTGTTTGTACGGAAAGCAGAGTAGGGGAGGCCTGTCATGCGGCATATCTCAAGGGCATGGATCACGCGGCGGTGGTTCATCCGGTCGACCACGTCGTAATGTACGGGGTCTGATTGTCGAAGTTCTTCGAGTAATTGCGCCAGTCCGTTATTACGGTATTGAAGCCAAAGCGTTTCACGTATTTCAGGTGTGACGGTCGGCATGTCGTCGATGCCTTTGCAAACGCCGTCGATGTACATCATGGAACCACCGCAAAGCAACAGGGAGGAATGTGTCGCGTGCAGCCGGTTTATCAGGGAGAGCGCTTCGCCTTCGTACAGGCTGGCGCTATAATAGTCGGTGATGGAACGCGTCGCAATGAAATAGTGTTTCACTGCCGACTGCTCCTCGTGCGATGGTGCGGCCGTTCCCACCGGCAACTCCCGGTATAGCTGTCGCGAATCGGCAGAGATGACGGGACTTCCGAGATGGCGGGCCAAATGAATACTCAATGCTGTTTTTCCAATGCCTGTGGGGCCGAGCAGCACAAAGAGAATTTTCATTTAAAAGTGTTCTTCCGAATAGGGATCGTTGAAATCGCCTTTGTCGAATCCTTCCAGTTCCTCGTCATCGTATGCATCATCGCCATAAAAATCCTCGTCAACGTCGGAGATAATATCTAATGCAGCCTTATTGTAATCCAAAAACTGTTTGGGAGGATTGCCTGTGGATTTTGAACAGACCGGGTCTTTCAGGTTTTTTCCGGTAATAATCTCCAGCAGTTCGATAAAAAACACACGCTCGCTCATCTGGTCAAAGACGTAGAGCAATTTCTGCCTTTCATCGGTGATGAGTTCTTCGAGCGTCGTATTTTCCATGATGAAACAGTCTTCTTCGGAAGAGGTGTCCATCTCGATCTGCGTTATTTCCGTTTGTTTATGCCAATCGTCTCCACAAACATAAAATGTATAGAGTTCATTCGGATCGAATCCGGTAGCCTTCAGAATTATCTCGTGGAAGTCGAGAAATGTGGACTGCGAACTAATTCGTATTTCCCTTTTGAAGCTGTCAGCCTCGTCAGACAATAATAAAAATCGATAAACCATATTATAAATAATTACAAATTACTAATTACTAATTACTAATTACAAATTACGAATTACAAATCGTTTTCAATCATCGATCGAACCTCTGACGATACCTCTCTCGGATGATTGTATAAAATTTAGTATCAGGTTGCGTTCTTCGCCGGGTTCATATTCTGTTTCAATGGCTTTCAGCGCCTCCGTGTTATTCAGTCCGCGCGTATATAGCGTACGGTAGATGTCCTGAATCAGGTAGACCTGTTGATTGGTGAATCCGCGTCGGCGCAGCCCGACGATGTTGATGCCGCAATAGGTGATGGGCTCGCGGCCAATGAGCGTATAGGGCGGGATGTCTTTTCCGACGCGCGACCCGCCTTGAATCATCACATGTTGCGAGATGCGTACAAACTGATGCACGAGCGTACCGCCGCTGATAATGGCAAAATCGTCGATCTTCACTTCGCCTGCGACCTGGGAAGCGTTGCCGATGATGATATTGTTCTTCAGTTCGCAGTCGTGTGCAATATGCGAATATGCCATCACCAGGCAGTTGTCGCCCACGACTGTTTTTCCTTTGGAAATGGTACCGCGGTTGATGGTCACACACTCACGGATCGTCGTATGGTTGCCTATGATGGCCGTAGAATCTTCGCCCTTATATTTCAAGTCCTGGGGTATGCCGGCGATGACGGCGCCTGGGAATATCTGACAGTCTGAGCCGATACGCGCTCCATCCAATATGGTGGTGTGGGGGTAAATGCGACAGTTATCGCCGATAACCACATCTTCTTCGATCACGGCAAACGGGTCGACTGTAACGTTTGTTCCAATTTTTGCTTTCGGATGTATAATGGCCAATGGTGAGAGCATATTTTACTTGTTTTTAATGATTTGTGCCATAAATTCAGCTTCACAGACTACTTTCTCCCCTACAAAAACATATCCCTTCATCGTGGAAATACCGCGCCGTATCGGGGCTAACAATTGCAGGCGGAAAATCAGGGTATCGCCGGGAACCACCTTCTGGCGGAATTTCACTTCGTCGATTTTCATGAAATAAGTCGAATAGCGTTCCGGCTCGTCCACCGAGTTCAGGACAAGTATTCCACCGGTTTGGGCCATGGCTTCCACAAGGAAGACGCCGGGAAAAATCGGTTCTTTCGGAAAATGCCCCTGAAAGAACGGTTCGTTGACCGTCACATTTTTAATCCCGACGATATAATCGCCTCCGATATCGACGATTTTATCTACCAGCAAGAACGGAAACCGGTGCGGAAGCAATTCTTGAATGCGGTTGACGTCCATGATGGGAGGCTGGGTAGCATCGTAGAGCGGCGCTTGTATTTCGTTCTGTTTGATTTCCTTGCGAATTAAACGTGCCAGCTGGTTGTTGATTTTATGCCCCGGACGCGTTGCGATGATATGGCCCTTGATCGGTTTACCGATAAGCGCTATGTCGCCCAACACGTCAATCAGCTTGTGACGCGCCGGTTCGTTCGGAAAAACCAACGGTTTATTGTTGATATAGCCAAATTCTTTTACATTTACATGCGGCAGGTTCAGCGTGTCGGCAATGTGGTTCATCTCGCTTTGTTCCATCTTCCGGTCGTAGATGACAATGGCATTGTTCAAATCGCCTCCCTTGATCAGGTTGTTTTGTATGAGTGATTCTATTTCATGAACGAACACGAACGTACGCGAGGCTGCGATATCGTTCTGAAATTCGTGCAAGTTGGTAAGTGTGGCATACTGATTGGAAATAACAGGCGAATCATATTCGATCAACACATTGATGCTCAGCCGGTCGTCAGGGAGTATGATGAGCGAGCTGCCCGATTTCTCATCTTTTACCTCGATTTTATGACGGATAATATAGTAGTCTTTTGGCGCATTTTGCTCTTCAATGCCTACTATTTCAATGTTTTCGGAAAAGTACCGTGCACTGCCATCAAGGATGGGTATTTCCGGTGCGTCGATTTCGATCAGACAATTGTCGATACCCCTGGCATACAATGCGGAAAGTGCATGTTCGACCGTGCTTACTTTCACGTCGTTTTTCGACAGTACGGTTCCCCTTTGCGTGTTGGTCACATTTTCAGCCCACGCATCAATAACGGGCTGGCCTTCGAGATCGATACGTTTTAGTTTGTATCCGTGATTTTCGGGCGCCGGTTTGAACGTCACATGGATATTCAAGCCGGTATGTAGCCCTTTGCCCTTTAAGGAAAATTCGGATGCCAACGTCTTCTGTTTCTCCATATTATTGTTGTTTGTTTTTTTTCATCTCTTCAACTTCTTTCTCTAACCGCGAAAGTGTTTTATACAGTTCGGGCAACTTCTCTAAAAGAATGCTGGAACGAAGAAAATTTTTCAGTGCAATGGCCGGCGTACCCATGATTTGTGCGTTTGGCTTGACGTTACTGATGATGCCGGCTTGCGCTCCTATTTGTGTCTTTTCGCCGATAGTAAGGTGTCCGCTAATGCCGACCTGTCCGCCAAACATGCAATTGTCGCCTACCTTGGTGGAGCCTGCAATACCCGTCTGGGCCGCCATCGCCGTATTTTCACCGACCTCCACGTTGTGCGCGATTTGTATCAGGTTATCCAGTTTTACGCCTTTTCGAATCAAGGTCGAGCCCATCACGGCGCGGTCGATGGTGGTGTTTGCACCGATTTCCACATCGTCTTCAATGACTACATTGCCTAACTGTTCGATTTTCTTGTATTCGCCGGTTTCGGTCGGTGCAAAGCCGAATCCGTCGGACCCAACGACGGCGCCTGCATGGATAATACAGTTGTTGCCTATCGAACAATCGTGGTAGACGACCGCATGCGGATAAAGGATGGTTCGATCGCCGATGCTGACATGGTCGCCAATGAAGGTATGTGGATAGATTTGGCAGCCTTTGCCGATGGTCGACTGTTCGCCGATATAGGCGAAACCGCCGATATAGCAATCTGCTTCGATCGAGGCGGTTGCCGACACGTAGGCCGTAGCGTCTGTTCCTGTCTTTTGCGCTTTTGCCTTTTGCGACAGTTCCATGAGCATGGCCAATGATTTATAGGGTTGCGAAACCCTGACAAGTGTTGCCTGTATCGGCTTAGAAGGTGTGAAGTCGTTACTTACCAATACGATACTTGCTTTCGTCGTGTAAATAAAACGTTCATATTTTGCGTTGGCAAGGAATGTGATTGTTCCCGGTCGGCCTTCTTCTATTTTCGAGAAATCACTTACGCTTGCAGCCGGATCACCCTCTACAGTTCCCTCTAAAAAATCAGCTATTTGTTGAGCTGTAAACTCCATGCGTTTATGTTGTTGAGTTAAAGTTGTTTTAGTTCCAATACGAAAAATTTAGCCCCAAAGTTAAAAAAAAAAATCAGTATAACATGAAAGAAATAATAATAATTTTTTTTTTTGACTAAATAATCCCTTTCTTTGACAAAAAAAATGCCATTTCTTTTTGGATGCAAGCGGCTGTTTCTCCTGCTTTTACGGCAAACTGACAGGTAGCATCGGCATAGATGATGGCGCGCGATGAATTTACGAGTAATCCGCATTTTTCGGTCATCCCGTACCGGCATACCTCTTCGAGCGACCCGCCTTGTGCGCCGACGCCCGGAACGAGCAGGAAGTGGTCGGGGACGATCCGGCGAATGCGCTCAAACAGTGCTCCCTGTGTCGCTCCGACGACATACATCATGTTTTCGTCGTTGCCCCATTGTTTTGAAACACGAAGAACCTTTTCATACAAACACTCGCCCTGCATGTCGGTCGTCAGCTGAAAATCGTTGGCCCCCCTGTTTGAAGTAAGCGTTAGCAGGATCGCCCATTTGTCGTCGTGGTTCAGAAAGGGTGTGATGCTGTCTTCGCCCATATAGGGTGCGACCGTAATCGCATCCACATCCAACATATTAAAAAATGTACGCGCGTACATTATAGAAGTGTTGCCTATATCGGCGCGCTTCGCATCGGCAATGATAAATTGGTCGGGATAGTTCGTCTTGATGTAGTCGACTGTTTTTTTCAGCGACGCCCAGCCTTGGGCGCCCCTACATTCGTAAAATGCCAGGTTAGGCTTGTAGGAAACGCAAAATGCGGCGGTTTCGTCGATGATGGCACGGTTGAAATCGTACAGGGCGTCGTCGTTCTCCCGCAAGTGTAGCGGGATTTGACGGATGTCGGTATCCAATCCCACACACAGGAATGATTTTTTACGTTTGATGTTTTCAAAAAGTTCTTCTTTTTTCATTGAAGGAAAATGTAAGGGCAAGTATTTGTTACTAAAGTTCGCTGTCATTAATCCGCTCCGCATTCTCGGCAATAATCAGCCGGTCGATGCAATCCTGTATGCCGCCATTCATAAAAACGGCCAAGTTGTAGATGGTATAGTTAATCCGGTGATCGGTCATGCGACCCTGCGGATAGTTGTACGTGCGTATCTTGGCTGAACGGTCGCCTGTCGAAACCATCGTTTTTCGTCTGGAATCAATATCATCCCTGTATTTTTGATGTTCCTTGTCGTAGATAAACGAGCGCAGCCGGCTCAATGCCCGTTCCTTGTTTCTCGGCTGATCGCGCGTCTCCGTACATTCGATAAGAATTTCTTCCGAAATGCCCGTGAAGGGGTTCTTCCAGTGATAACGAAGCCTGACACCCGATTCGACCTTATTGACATTTTGTCCGCCTGCGCCACTCGACCGGAAGGTGTCCCATTTGATTTCGCCTTCATTGATTTCGACGTCCAGCTCGTCGGCTTCGGGCAACACGGCAACCGTAGCAGCCGATGTGTGTACGCGTCCCTGTGCTTCGGTCAGCGGAATACGTTGCACGCGGTGAACGCCCGATTCATATTTCAGCGTGCCATACACATTATCGCCGGTAACTGTAAAGATGATTTCTTTAAAACCGCCGCACCATCCCCCATTGCTGTGGGAAACACTTATTTCCCAGCCTTTTATCTCACAATATTTGGCATACATGCGAAACAGGTCGCCCGCAAAAATGGCTGCTTCGTCGCCGCCAGTACCTCCACGTATCTCCACAATGGCGTTCTTGCCGTCTTCGGGGTCGGCTGGAATGAGCAACAACTTGATTTGTTCTTCTATTTCGGGCAATAATTGTCGGCTATTTTCCAACTCTTCACTTGCCATTTTGCGCAACTCCACATCCTGTTCGTTCGACAGAATTTCGATGGCCTCCTCGATCATGTCAAGCGTTTGGATGTATCTTTTGCGGATGGCAACAAGCCGTTCGAGTTCCTTGTATTCTTTTGTCAGACGTACATACCGCTTTTGGTCGGCGATCACCGACGGGTCGGCGATCATCGTTGCTATTTCGTCGAAACGACCGACAAAATCGTTGAGTTTTTGTAATATTATGTTGTCTGACATAACTTTTTAATTACTAATTACTAATTACAAATTACTAATTACAAATTACTAATTACTAATTATATGAAAATTTTTGGTTTTCGCTTTTGATGACGAGTTCTTTTCTGTCGCTTTTTTCTATATAGCCTACGATGCGGGCTTCAATGCCGAACGATTGGCTGATTTCGATGATGTCGCCGGCATGGCGCGCATCGATGTAAATCTCGAAGCGGTGTCCCATGTTGAACACCTGATACATCTCGGCCCAACGGGTATTGCTCTGTTCCTGAATCGTCCTGAACAGGGGCGGCACGGGAAACAGGTTGTCCTTGACGACACGCAGCCGGTCGACAAAATGCAATATTTTCGTTTGTGCGCCGCCCGAACAGTGAATCATACCATGCACGTCGTGCCGCATGCGGTCCAATATCGTCTTTACGACCGGCGCGTAGGTGCGGGTAGGCGACAGCACCAGTTTGCCTGCATCAAGTGGCACATCGTCAATCTTATCCGTGAGCTTCAGCTTGCCGCAATAGACAAGTTCAGCGGGCAGTGATGCATCATAGCTCTCCGGATATTTTTCGGCCAAGTATTTCTCAAAAACATCATGACGGGCGGATGTCAGTCCGTTGCTGCCCATTCCTCCATTATAGGTGTGTTCGTATGTAGCCTGTCCGAACGAAGCCAGCCCGACAATCACGTCTCCGTGCCGTATTTGTGCATTGTCGACGACCTCGCTGCGCTTCATGCGGCAGGCAACGGTACTGTCCACGATAATCGTCCTGACAAGGTCGCCTACATCAGCCGTCTCGCCGCCAGTTGAGTAGATGCCGATACCCGTATCGCGCAACGCGGCAAGCAACTCTTCCGTACCGTTGATAATCGCGGTGATCACTTCGCCGGGAATCAATCGTTTGTTGCGACCGATCGTACTCGAAACGAGGATGTTATCCGTAGCACCCACACAAAGCAGGTCGTCTAAATTCATGATCAGGGCGTCCTGTGCGATGCCTTTCCATACGGATAGGTCGCCCGTCTCACGCCAATAGGTATAGGCTAAAGCCGACTTTGTCCCGGCACCATCTGCATGCATGATGTTGCAATACTGCGGATCACCGCCAAGCAAATCGGGTATTATCTTGCAGAAAGCTTTGGGATAAAGCCCTTTGTCAATGTTTTTGATGGCTTGATGGACATCTTCTTTGGAAGCGCTTACACCACGCAGGTTGTATCTCTGATCGCTCATGTTTCGTCTGTGAAATATTTATTTACGCACTTTCAACGCGTCTCCCGGTTTTAGCACGTGGTCGTCCGACAGTTTGTTGAACTTATAAATGGATTTTATTTTCATGCCGTATAGCTGGGAAACATCATAAAGCGATTCGCCCGGTCTCACCTTGTGGACGCTGTTGTCTTTGCTTGCCTGCTTTTTCTTGGGCTGCAAGAAGACGATATCGCCGGTTGAGAGACGGTGACCGGCGGTCACTTCATTAAATTTATGCAGTTTTTTCAACTTCATGCGAATATCTTTTGAAATGGTTTCATACGTATCGCCTGTTTGCGCCTTCAAATAATGAATGCCATTGACCTCGTATATGTTGCGCCTCCATTTTCTAAATTCGGGATGCTGCAACTCAAATTCCGAAGTGGCAATTTTGATTTCGTAAATATCGTCATTTTTCGATGTGTTGCCGATAGGTTGCATCTTGTCGTATTTGTGCAATTCATACGTTTCGATGATATTCACTAATTTTTGACCGTAAAATTTGTCAGTCGCGTATCCGCACCGTTGCAAACCATACGCCCATCCAGGGTAGTCGTACAGGTTCAGGTCGAAGAGGGAAACATAGTATTTTCTTTTCGCAAGAAACAATGAATGGTCGAGATAGGAATCTTCTACGGATTTATAGGTGCGAAAACATTCGTTCGGAGCGTCATCGGTGACGTACATCGTACCGCCCGTCCATTCTTCCTTGCACTTGATGCCAAAATGATTGTTTCCAATCCGGGCAAGCCGACTGGTGCCGGCTCCCGTTTCCAAAAGACCTTGCGCCAGCGTAATACTTGCCGGTATCTTGTATAGTTTTTGTTGTTGAATGGCCAAGTCCTTATATTTGCTAATATATGCCTCATACGAGGGATTTCTCGTTTGGCAATGCCCCTGTATACATCCTAAAATTACCATCGACAGGGCAATGATGGCAACAAAATGCGCATTTTGCTTCATATTTTATAAGTTAAAACGGGCACAAAGGTACGGATAATAATTTGTTCCGCAAGCGAAACGGATGCATTTTTGTAATGTATAAATAATTTTGTACCTTTGCAGTATGTATTGCGAAAATTAAGAGATTATGTTTGACTGACAACTATTAAAAGATGAACGAGAATCAAAAGAAAACACTTTCAGCGCTTGTAGAACAGTACAATCATTTGTATAAAAACGAGCCTGACTTGAAAAAATACAGCGAATATGCTATTACTTATCATTCAACCGCTATCGAAGGCAGTTCGCTAACCGAGAACGAAGTAATAGAGTTGCTCGATATTGGAAAGCCTGCGAAAAAGCGCGAATTTATGCATAATCTTATGGCGTTCGATCATCATAAGGCCTTGTTATATATCGTTGATATGGCAAAACGCAAGGAGAAAATTACCGAAAAACAGATACAAAATATCAGTGCAATGGTGATGAAAAATACGGGATCTCAGTACAATACCGCAGTTGGCAATTTTGATGCAAGTAAAGGCGAATACCGGCTCGTTGGCGTTCATGCCGGCAGGCGAACTTTTCCTGACTACCGTAAAGTTCCGGCATTGATGAAAAAACTGATTGAATATATCGGCATCGAACAGGAAACACCGAATATTGATGTATTACAACTTGCTTTTGAAGTTCATTTCCGTTTTGTAAGCATACATCCTTTTGCAGACGGTAATGGACGTGTAGCCCGTTTACTGATGAACTATATACTGGCATACTACGATTTGCCCATGCTTATTGTATCCAAGTCCGACAGACTGAAATATATTGACACTTTGTATAACGCCCAGGAAAATGGGAATATGAAACCATTTTACGACTTTATGCTGCGGCAGTATATCAAATTTTTGAAACACGAAATAAAACGGTATGGTAATGAAAAAAGCAGAAATGATTAGCATTGAGCTAAAATTCAAACGATTGCAGACGGCAGCGTTGTCGGAAACAGACGACAATTTGCGTGCTGCGGCTATTGATGCGGCAAGTCGGGCATACGCTCCTTACTCGCATTTTCAGGTGGGTGCTGCCGTGTTGTTGGACGACGGGACGGTCGTCGCAGGGAGCAACCAGGAAAACATGGCTTATCCTTCGGGCTTGTGTGCCGAACGTGTCGCACTCTTTTCTGCCGGCGCTACTTTTCCGGATATACCGGTTGTCGCATTAGCGATTGTAGCCATCCAAAACGGGGTAGTGCAACCGGCCATTGCTCCCTGTGGTGCGTGCCGACAGGTTTTGCTCGAAACCGAACAGCGGTATGGGCGAGCCATTCGCGTCCTGTTGTGCGGACAGGAAGAAACGGTGCTTGTCGCATCCGCGCAAGACTTGTTGCCGCTTTCGTTTTCGTTTTCGTTGTAGGGACATGCCTTGCCCCCACGCCGTTGCCACAACTAAGCCTCTACATAAACCTGCGCATTCTCGAAGCGGACTACCGTCACTTTTGCACCTTTCTCGATGAAACCCGATTCCGAAACGCCATCGTAATAGTCGCCGTCGATCACCACTTTCCCCGACGGACGAAGGACTGTCGCGGCAATCCCCTCTTTTCCGACCATGTTGAAAAGGGCAGGCGCGGATACGGCCGTTTCGAGGTCGGCGGTGAGGGCGACCCTGCGAAACATGCCTTTTGTTCCGATGCGGCTCGACAACCATATCATGCTTCCAAAACCTACTGTAATACCTATGATGACCGTTATTAGGGCACGACTGATCTCAAAAGTCCCGACATACTCGAAGTTGAAATTGACATTGTCAATTAATGCAAGGGTCAGCCCGATGATAATCAATATCGTACCGGCTATGCCTGCAATTCCGAAGCCGGGAATGACAAATATCTCGAATACAATGAGTATGAGTCCGATAAGAAAGACAAGAATCTCCCAGTTGGCAGCAAGCCCTTCGATATACAAGGGCGCGAAATACAAGATGGCGGCAAGAAGGGCGGCAGCCGACGGAAAGCCGATGCCCGGCGTCTGAAGCTCGAAATAGATGCCTCCGATGATGATCATGATGAGGATCGACTGTAATATCGGATTCATCAGGAATCCTTTCAGGTTATCCATCCATGAGGGGCTGTAGCTCTTCAATTCGTAATGCTCATATTGCAAATACTTGGTAATGACTTCATCGGTCGATTCGGCAATCCCTTCGCAAAATCCCCACTTAATGGCTTCATCGGTCGTGAAGGTGAGCGTTTTTCCCTCGTCGACCAAGTCCGGGATGACGATGCGCTCGTCGACCATGGCTTCCGCGATTTTCGGGTCACGCTTCCATTGATACGTGGTATCGCGTCCGTTGATGAGCGTGTCTTTCCCGTGTGCCTCGGCAGTTGCGCGCATCATGGAGCGCATGTACGACTGATATTTGTCAGGCAGTGCTTCGCCTGTCTGGTTGACAACGGTGGCGGCGCCGATGCTTGCTCCTTTTCGCATGTATATCTGCTTGCAGGCGATCGAGATAAGCGCTCCGGCAGAGGCAGCATTGTTGTCGATGAAGACGTATACGGGAACGGGACTGTAAAGGATGGCTGTTCGCATCGAATCGGCAGCATCAAGCAGTCCGCCGTAAGTGTTCAAGTGAATGAGAACGGCATCGGCGTTGAGCGCCTGCGCTTCGGCAAGCCCTCTGTTCAGGTAAATCTGGGATGTTTTGCTGATCTCCTTTTTGATGTCTATCTTATAAACAAGCTGCCTTTCGGCGGAGACTGTCGCACAAGTCGGCAACATCATCGCTGCGAGGGCGATCAATCGAATGATTGTCTGATTCATTTCGTATGGATTATTGTATTTGTTACGATCTTTTAGCAGGCGTTTCATGAAGGGTGATGGCGTGTACCGACGGGTCGGAACGTACGTTTTGGATGATGGTGGTAACCATCTCTTTCAGTTCGTCGATGAACATGCCTGCCGCATAAACGCCCTGTTCGATCTTACGGAGTTTGTTTTCCCACAGTCCGGTCAGCTCGGCGCTTTTCAGGAGTTCCTCCTGAATGGTATCAATCAGTTCGACGCCGGTCGGTGTTGCATACAGGTTTTTGCGCTCTTTGCGGATATAATTGCGCTTGAACAGCGTCTCGATGATCGCGGCGCGCGTGGAGGGGCGTCCGATTCCGTTTTCTTTCAGCGCATCGCGCAGTTCTTCGTTGTCGACCAGTTTACCTGCCGTCTCCATCGCACGCAACAGGGTCGCCTCGGTATAGGGCTTGGGCGGCGTTGTCCATTTTTCGGCAAAGTCGGGCTTGTGTGGACCGCTTTCTCCTTTTACGAAGTTGGGCAGAACGGCATTTTCCTCCGCCTGTTGCTGCTCGTTGTCGTTGGTTGGCGCCTCTTCCCGGCTATTTAGGCCGCTTGCATCCGTTGTTGTTTCTTTTTCAAAAACCACCCGCCAGCCGGGGCTTAGGATTTGCTTTCCCGTCACTTTGAATTTCACCGTTTCCACTTCGCCCATGACGGTCGTTGTCGAGAACTCGCAATCGGGATAAAAGGCTGCAATAAACCGTCTGACGACGAGGTCGTATACTTTGCGCTCGTTGTCCATCAGGTTGCGAACGGGCACGCCGGTTGGGATGATGGCGTGGTGGTCGGTCACTTTCGTATTGTCGAAGACCTTTTTTGATTTGGGGATTTTCGTGGCCAGCAAGGGCGCGGTCAGCGCTGCATAGTCGGCCAACCCCTTGAGCGTTTGGGGTATTTTCGGGTAAATGTCTTCCGTCAGGTAGGTTGTATCCACACGCGGATAGGTGGTCGCTTTCTTTTCGTACAGCGACTGGATGAGTTTGAGGGTATCGTCGGCCGAGAAAGCAAACTTTTTGTTGCATTCCACTTGCAACGAGGTGAGGTCAAACAGGCGCGGGGCTGATTCTTTGCCTTTCTTTTTCGTTACATCCGTGATGTAGAAAGGTTTATCCGTTATCTTTTGCAACAGCGCTTCGCCTTCTTCTTTTTGGGCAAATTTTCCCTGTGTAGCTGAGAATGTGGCGTCGCGGTAAACGGTTTTCAACTCCCAGTACGGCTCCGGCTTGAAGTTTTCAATTTCTTTCTGACGCTTGACGATGAGCGCGAGCGTAGGCGTCTGTACGCGTCCGATCGACAGTACCTGCCTGTTGTGTCCATACCGCAACGTATACAGTCGGGTAGCGTTCATGCCCAGCAACCAGTCGCCGATCGCGCGCGACAGGCCCGCCTCGTACAGGCGCTGGTACTCCTTTTCGTCTTTAAGCGTCCGGAATCCTTCGCGAATCGCATCTTCGGTCAGCGACGAAATCCACAACCGCTTGACAGGACAGCGACATCCCGCCTTCTGCATCACCCAGCGTTGTATCAGTTCGCCTTCCAGACCGGCATCGCCGCAGTTTATCACCTCGCTGGCTTGCTGGATGAGTCGTTCGAGGATGCCGAACTGCTTTTGATACGTTGGATTGTCGATCAGCTTGATGCCGAATCGGGGCGGAATCATCGGCAGGTAGCGCATGTTCCACTGCTTCCAATCCGGCGTGTAGTCGTGCGGCTCTTTCAACGAACACAAGTGCCCGAACGTCCACGACACTTGATAACCGTTCCCCTCGATGTACCCCTCTCTTTTCTGAGTGGCACCGAGGATATCGGCGATTTCGCGTGCGACGCTGGGCTTTTCGGCGATGCAGAGAGTCATTTTAACGATTTGTTGATTTCTTGGATTGAGGATAGGATTTCTTCTTTTCCTTCCTTTTTTTCGGCTGATGAAAATAGCATGGGAGGCAATTCCTCCCAGTTTTCCAACATCTTGTTCCGATAGATTTCCGTATTTTCAGCCAGTTTGCCTTTGCTTATCTTATCCGTTTTCGTAAAGACAACAGTAAACGGAACGCCCGATTCGCCCAGCCATTCCATAAACTCAAGGTCTATTTTCTGGGGTTCATGCCGGCAGTCGACGAGTACGAACAAGTTCGTCAGCTGCGCGCGTTCCAGGATGTAATCTTCTATTATTTTTCGGATATGGTCCCTTCCCGTTTTTCCCCTTTGCGCGTATCCGTATCCCGGCAAGTCGACTAAGTACCAATCATTATTTATCAAAAAATGATTGACCAACTGCGTTTTACCGGGCTTTTGCGAAGTCAGCGCCAACTGTTTCTGGTTCGTAATCATATTAATCAACGATGACTTGCCGACATTCGATCGACCAATGAAGGCATATTCAGGAAGCGTTCCCTGCGGGCATTTACGCACATCGGTGTTGCTAACGACAAATACGGCGCTTTTTACTTCCATGGCGTTGCTTTCATTTTTTCGGCATAGCGTCGTCCAAATTCCCTTTGCGAACTGGCGTCCAAGTGAACCTCGTCGGGCATGGCCGTAAAACCGTGAGCCGGGACAACTACACAATTTGGAATTTCCTTTTCAGCTTCGTGAAATACGATGTTCAATAGCGTTCCGTTTATTCTGAAATTGGGCAATTCGCCTACGACGAAAGGAACGGAAGGGGCACGAAACTCGCGGCGCAAATCGGCAACCAGCGCCGCAAGCTTCTCTTTATAGACGGATACTTTCGCGGAATCGCAGTCAGCTTCGCCCTGATGCCACAGGAAACCGGCCAGCGTTCCATCTTTCAATGCCAATTTCGTTCTGACCAAAGCATCGTCGTAGGGGAATGTTCTCGTCTGCTCCCAAAAAACGCCCGACTTCCAATGGTCGATGCTTGATCCACCCGCAGCACAGGGGATCAGTCCGATGACAATATCCTCGCTGTCGGCGAGCATTTCGCGCGCAAAAGTCAAGCCGGGGCCAACGCCCGAACCGGGCTTGTCGAAGTGCAGCGGGTCTTTGGCTATTTCCCAGTCGCCCTGCCGGTTCAACCGCAAAATGCGGGGATTGCCTATCGTATCCTGCGGTTCAATGGCGCCCCGTCCCGCCATGTTCGATTGTCCGATCAACAGATACAGCCGGAATTGTGCCTTGGGAAAGGTGATCTCCACTTTCTCCCTGTGTTGCGGGGCGGTGCTCGCCGGTTGCGACCAAATGCTTGAAAGAACGCCGACCGCGAGGGTAATCAGAAGGACAAGACGTCTGCTGGCGATAGCAATCATGGCTAGGACGACTGTTTCGCTTTCCCTGGAACGGCTATGACATATTGTTTCATATCCATATTTTTGAGTTCCAGCTGATTGGGTACCAAGTTCATGTCTGAAGCCATCACTTCATCCCAAGTCACATCCAAACCGGCGTATGCCGAAAAACGTCCCATGATGGCCGTCAGGGTAGAGATGGCTGTCTCTTCTGCCTGGCACATCGGCTGATTGCCGCGAATATGGTTGATCCAGTTCACATGCTCCAGCACCATGGGGTCGTGCTGTTGGAACTCGGTTTTGGCTTTTTCAGCGTCATATTTCCACAACTCATTTCCTTTCAAGTCGGTAATGAGGCCGTTGTTCGTCCAGATACCCTTCGTGCCCAGTATACGCTCCGATACATTATTGGGACATCCGTTGATTTGGCGGCACATGCTATGTACGTGGATATTCCCTTCGTAGGTATAGTCTACGCTGAACATATCGTACTGGTCGCCCGTCGGGCGTCGATGACGCGCCCCGAAACCAGTTGCCTTCACCGGTTTCAGGCCGCTGAACCAGTTGAATACATCCAGGTTATGAACATGTTGTTCTACGATATGGTCGCCCGACAGCCAGGTCCAGTTCACCCAGTCGCGGATCATCCATTCCATATCCGTCCATTTCGGGTCTTTTTCGCGATGCCACAACTGTCCGCCGTTCCAGTAAACGTTTCCTGCCACAATTTCGCCAATCAGTCCGCTTTGAACTTGTTTGTACCCCTCAATATACACCCGTTGGTGATGGCGTTGCGTTCCTGTTACCACGCACAATCCCTTCGACAGGGCTATTTTCGAGGTGGCGATGACCGAACGTACACCTGTCGGATCGACAGCCAGCGGTTTTTCCAAAAACGCATGTTTTCCTGCATCGACAGCAGCTTTGAAGTGTAGGGGACGAAAAGCGGGAGGCGTTGCGACAAGCACCACATCCACGCCTGCATTGATCACCTTTTGATAGCTGTCGAAGCCGAGAAAACACTTGTCGTCAGGGATATTCTGATTGAATTTTTCTCTCAGCGTTTTACGGCATGATTCCAGCCTGTCGCCAAACATATCGCCCAAAGCTACAACCGTCAAGTTGGGGCCTGCGTTCAAAAAGTTCTGTATGGCGCCCGAACCGCGACCGCCGCAGCCGATAAGTCCTGCTTTCAGCGGTCGGCCTTCGTCTGCCCTGTCGGGCAACACGCCGCCTGCCTGCAGCTTTGGAATATTCCACTCGCCTTCGGGCCTCAGAGGCGTCAATGACGGTTCGCTTGACCCTCCGCACGATGTTAAAACTGTACCTGAACCAAGTACCGCAGCGCTCAGCATGGCAGTACTTGAAAGAAAATCTCTCCTGTTGATTGAATTTGTACTTTTCATATCTGTTGTAATTTAAAATGTCTGCAAACGTACATGAAAATTTTGAATTTTCCAAGTACGGCGAATAAAAAAATAAAATTTGTACGCGTAATCATGCGAATGAAAAAAAATGCTGCATAAAAAATGCGAAATATAAAATAGAATCGTATCTTTGCGCTTACATACTAAATATGTATCTTAAAATTTATGGAAAGTCAGGAAGAAATGTTTAAAAATTATTATGATGCTTTTCAGAAGTCGGGAGGGAAGTTGCAGGTGCTTGAAAATTGTATTCCGGTCGAACAACAGATAGAATATCTCATCTACTCGTATGCCCTGCGCCGACGACGTCGAAAAAAAATGAAGGAAAGCGATTATAATCAATGTATGGAGAAACTGGAAAATGTCGAGCTTTCGAAGGAAGAGAAAAAAAAGATACTTTCCATGTTGGCTTTTTCGTCGGAGATACGCGCCTATCGGCTGCTGGAGCAATACGTGCAACATCCGGATAAAGACCTTGTACACTGGGCGTCGATGGCCTTACTGGAGAGTCGCATGGCGATCGAAACGGAGTTGTCGGGCGAAAGGCAGATTTATATCTCGTCGGGTCTTGGCGGCAAAGGCGACAAGATGCGTTTCTATGTGCTGGTCATGTCGTCGAAGGGAAAGCCTTTTGAAGCATACCAGCTGAAAGTCATTGAAAAGGAGTTCGGATATCTTTTGCCGGAGTATGGTTGCGAGATCGAACGCCTGAACGTCAATGACAACTATGTTGAAATTGTTCTCTTGATTCCGATGGTAAACGACGTAAAAAAAGCGCTTGAAAAAGTTGTTTTGGAATGTAACGTGTATGGTAACTTTTTATCACAGACAGTTATTATAACAAATGTAAAAGAATTAAATCAAAATGAAATTAATCAGGCGCTCAAAAAAAACAAGAAATCTTAATACATGGGCTTAGTCTAAAAAAATGGGTTTCAAAAAAAAATTTACTATTTAGGAAATATTAACATAATTTTTTTTTGTATTTCAAGATTGTTTCCTATGTTTGTGCCGGAATTGCATTGGAATTGCTGTTGCTGTTGGAATTGCTGTTGGGATTACTATCAACAGGAAGAACAATGTGGTTGGAGAAGAGACAATGACTAATCAAATTTATATACACCCGTGGAAATATGCCCGTTGCGAAACGCGTAAGATTTCAGAAATATCGCAATGAGTAAATGCTGCCCTTTGGCGGCATTTACTTTTTTGATAATCAATGAGAAGTATGAAAAAACTCCTGGCCGAACGTCGTGTTGTGCATGTCGCCGCTTCTGGAAAATTCCCGGTGGAAAGCGAAGCAACAGTCAAGATTTTGTGGCGTTTGGCCGGCAATGCCCATTTTGAGGTACTCGTTCAGCAACGGGCGATAACCCGGGTCTACACAATTATCTATTATTGTACGCGCCCGCTGGACGGGCGACTTACAGCGAAGATCAGCGACGCCATGCTCGGTAACGATTATTTTGACGGAGTGCTCATTGTGGTCAAGATGGGATACCATCGGGACAAAGGCGCTAATCTTACCGGCTTTGGCAGTAGAGGGCGTCGTGAAGATTGAAAGGAAGGCGGCGCGTGTGAAATCGCCCGAACCGCCGAGGCCGTTCATCATTTTTGTGCCCAACACGTGTGTGGAATTGATATTTCCAAAGATATCGGCTTCGAGCGCCGTATTGATCGTGATCACGCCCATCCGGCGTACCACCTCCGGGCTGTTGGTTATCTCTTGCGGTCGGAGCAGTATTTTGTCCTTGAAGTAGTCGAGGCGTGCATATACGTCGTGCAGTATATCGTGGCAGACGGTCAACGAACAGCCGCTTGCAAAATCCACGCGGCCTTCGTTCATCAGCTGGATGACGGCGTCTTGAATCACTTCCGTAAAAATGTTGAACGACGGTATCTCCTTGTTGGCGCCCATGGCGCCCAGCACGGCATTGGCAACATTGCCCACGCCACTTTGAACGGGTAGGAACGAGCGGGGAATGCGACCGGCTTTTATTTCGCTGACCAAAAAGTTCGACACGTTTTCGCCAATGGCCATCGTTACGTCGTCTAAGGGCGTGAACGGGTTTACATCCGACTGGATGTTGGTTTCGACCACCCCTGCGATTTTTTTCGGATCAACCTTGAGGTACGTCGTCCCGATCCGGTCGGATGGCTTGTATATCGGTATTTCACGTCGATAGGGCGGGTCGGCCGGCTCGTAGATGTCGTGCATGCCTTTGAGCTCTTTCGGATGAAAATGGTTCAGCTCGACGATGACGGTATCGGCTAACCGGCAGATCGTCGGGGAGATGCCAACGGCTTCGGTCGGGATGATAACGCCGTCGTCGGTAACATCCGTCGCTTCGATAACGGCCACATTCACTTTGCCCAGAAATCCATACCGCAGACTTTGAGGCAGTTCGGAGAGGTGCAAGTCGAAATAATTGGTTCCGTTTACATTCATCAAGGCGCGCATGTCCTTATTCGACTGGTAGGCAGTCCGGAACTTGACGGCCTTTGCCCTTGCCAGCGCGCCGTCAATATTGTCGCCGGTCGAAGCGCCCGTATAGATGCCGATACTGAAAGGGTTTCCTTTTTTATGTTCTTCTATCGCACGGTTTGCTATCGCTTTCGGAACGCTTTTCGGGCAGCCCGAGGGGGTAAACCCGCTGAATCCTACATTGTCGTAATCGTTCACAAATGTTGCAGCCTCTTCTGCCGTGATTTTTTTTAGTGTCATGTTCGTTGTGTATGTATGTTTATGTTTATTATCCGCATGATGTCATCCGTCGAGTCGGCGATATGACAGGCGCCGGCGGCTTCGAGCTCTTCGCGGGGGCGAAAGCCCCAAGTCACGCCGACCGACGTCACGCCGCTATTGAAAGCGGTTGCCATGTCGACGCCTGAATCGCCTATGTAAAGCGTTTCTTCGGGTGATACGCCGGTCATCCGCAGTATATCGAAAACGATGGCAGGGTTCGGTTTGACGGGCACGCCTTCGCGTTGTCCGAGCACAGCGGCAAACGAGCAGTCGGGGAAGAAGCGCCGGATCAGTTTTTCGGTAGCAGCCTGGTACTTGTTCGACGCGACAGCCAGCAGGAAACCGTTGGATTGGAGCGATTGCAACAACGCGTGGACGCCAGTGTAGGGTTCCGTGCGATCCATGTTATGCACCTCATAACAGGCGAGGAAGAGCGCCTTGAGCCGGGCGATGTCATCGGGCGTTTTCCGGTTGTCGGGCAGACTTCGTTCCAACAGCTTATTGACGCCGTTACCCACGAAATGCTTGTAGGCCTCCATCGCATGTACGGGGAAGCCGCATTTTTCCAATGCGTCATTAACGCTGTAAGCCAAGTCGGCAAGTGTATTTAGGATTGTCCCGTCCAAATCGAAAACAACTAATTTTACATGTTGCATTTCAAGCAGCCTCCCTTAGTTTTTACGACTAAATATCTCATTGTATAGGAATGCTTTACGCCATTCGTCGGCATTGTCGGGCAGATCATCGACTGTCAGGACGGCATATTCTTCAATTGCATCCATGGAGGGCAGTTCCGTCGATTGAACACCGGATTGCCCTTCCCGTAACAGGTCTGAGACGGGCGTGTAATAGTTATGGATGGATGTATACGACGGTTTCGCCCGAAATGTTGGCGGAACGGTAATATTGCCATGCGACGTTTCCGATGCCGGCGATGCTCCCGATGCTCCCGATGCTTGCGATGCTTCCGATGCTTCCGAAGCAAGCGTACCCCAAAAGTCGCCCTCGTCGCCCGTGTCGGCGTCGACGCTATGGGGCTGTTGGTTTTGCCGGTTTTGTTCGGAAATAGAACGCGCCTTTTTTCGCGACGAACCGATAAGGCTTGTGATGCCTGCAACGACAATGACTATGATATAAATCCAATCGCCAAATTCTTCCATGAGTTTTTTGGGGGCAAAGATAGCGAAAGTCGAGCGATATACAAAATTTGCTGGCATATTTTTATATCCGAGCGAAGCTATCTTCTGTTTCTGACAAAAGATAGCGAAAGTCGAGCGATATACAAAATTTGCTGGCATATTTTTATATCCGAGCGAAGCTATCTTCTGTTTCTGACAAAAGATAGCGAAAGTCGAGCGATATACAAAATTTGCTGGCATATTTTTATGTGCTTCCCTTCGGAAAGCGACACATTGATAATTTTGTTAAGTCGGGTTGGATTTTTTGTATTTTGCAATGACTTCCGTCGCTCCGTCTGAATATCGAATTAAATAACTCATAATGAATTAAGAAATTTTAGAGAATCGTCCCACGTTTTACACTCCGTATAATTCCCTTCTTTCATTTGTTGCTCCGCTCTTTCTATTTTTGCCATGAGTGCGGGTGTAACGGCAAGCTCGTCTTCAATAAAAGGGGTAAGTATGTACGACGGTTTTCTGCCTCTTTTGATTACTACCTGCCTGCCATTGTCTGCCTGTTCAAAGAAACAGTTCGGATTGTCTTTGAATTGTCTTGCTGTTACTTCCAAAGGTGTCATATTTTTATAATTTTAGTGCAAAGTTAAGCGTTTATTTTTGAAAAGGCAAAAAAAAGTATAAAAATAAAACATTTACATTAACTTTGTTGCCGAAATTAATAAGATATGGAACAGCAGATACAAGAAATGGCCGATAGTCATTTATACATTGAAACGTATGGTTGTCAGATGAACATTGCTGACAGTGAGGTTGCTGCGTCGATAATGAGCACGGTTGGCTATATGCTTACCGACCGGATGGAAGAGGCCGACGTTATCTTCGTGAACACTTGTTCCGTGCGTGATAATGCAGAACAGCGCGTCATCAGCCGGCTACAATATTTCAATTCCCTGCGCAAGCAAAAGAAAAGGCTTATCATTGGCGTTCTGGGCTGCATGGCCGAGCGGGTAAAGGAAGACTTGATCAGGCTTTACGGCGTTGACCTCGTTGCAGGGCCCGATTCCTATATGGATTTGCCCAATCTGGTGGGCGCCGTCGAAAATGGAGAAAAAGCAATCAACATCATGCTTTCGCAACAGGAGACCTACAAGGATGTGATGCCGTTGAAAATGGCGGGTGTCAATGTTTCGGGCTATGTTTCGATCATGCGCGGATGCAATAATTTTTGTTCGTACTGCATCGTTCCCTATACGCGGGGTCGCGAACGCAGTCGCGATGTCGACAGTATCTTGAACGAAATAGGCGAGATGGTTGCGAAAGGTTACAGGGACGTGACCCTCTTGGGGCAGAATGTCAACTCATACCGCTACGAAATGGCCGACGGACCGATTGTTGATTTCCCCCGTCTGTTGGAAATCGTGGCCGAAGCCATGCCGGATACGCGTATTCGTTTTATGACGTCGCACCCGAAGGATATGAGCGATGCCATGCTGGAGGTGATGGCTGCCCATCGGAATATTTGCAAGTTTATTCATCTCCCGGCGCAATCGGGGAGCACGCGTATTTTGCAGTTGATGAACCGTAAATATACGCGTGAGTGGTATCTCGGACGGATTGCCGCGATTCGCCGCATCCTGCCTTCGTGCGCCATTTCAACAGATTTGTTTTGCGGTTTCCATTCCGAAACCGAAGCTGATTATCAGGAGACGCTCTCATTGATGCGCGAGGTCGGGTTTGATTCGGCATACCTGTTCAAATATTCGGAGCGTCCCGGCACGCATGCCGCCCATCACCTGCCCGACAATGTAGCGGAAGAACTGAAAATACATCGTCTGCAGGGTATGATCGCACTGCAAAATAAATTGTCGGACGAAAGTAACCGGCGGGATATAGGTAAAACATTTGAAGTACTGGTGGAAGGTGTTTCGAAGCGTTCGCGCGAACAACTCTTCGGACATACCGAACACAACAAGGTCGTGGTCTTCGATAAAGGCGGTCATCGCGTCGGCGACCTGGTGAAAGTTCAAATCGAAAAGGCTACCTCCGCGACCCTGTTGGGTCGTGTGATATGTTAAATAAACGTAAAATTTCGGTTTGTCGTGATAAATGTATTATTTTTGTGCTCATATTGGGGATAAAATTGACTTTTTATCACCGGATTGACAGACAAATTACGCGTTATTAATGGCAGCAAAAAGAAAAAAGAATACGGTTTCATTTATTAATTCTCATCTTATATCGGTGATTAGCATATCATTGGTACTTTTTTTGTTGGGCTTGATTCTGATCATGGGGTTTCTCGGTAACGAACTGTCGCGTTATGTGAAGGAAAACATGACGATGTCGGTTGTGCTGGCCGAAGATTTGCCTGATTCGAAAATACGCGAAATACGGGATGAGCTGGAAAGTCAACCGTTTGTGAAGTCAATCGAATACATATCCAAAGAGCAGGCATTGGTTGAAATGCAGCAGGAACTGGGCGAGAATCCCGAATTTTTTTTAGGCTTCAATCCCTTTCACGCCTCGCTCGAAGTGAAGTTAAATTCCGAATATGCGCATCCCGATTCGCTGCCTTTGATAGAAAAACGCATCGCGGCACAGGCGAGCGTGACCGAAGTGCAGTATCGAAAAGACATGATGCAAACGGTGAATCAGAATATCCGTCATATCGGTTTTATCTTAATCATCTTCTTGTTTGTCTTCGTCATCATTTCCTTTGTCCTGATAAACAACACGGTCCGACTGCTTATCTACTCGAAACGCTTTCTGATCTATACGATGCGGCTGGTGGGTGCCACCTCCTCCTTTATTCGAAAACCATTTATTCGCCATAACTTGATTAGCGGATTTATTTCGGGCATGCTCGCAATAATCCTGTTAATGGGTTCGTTGTACTATATAAGCATTGCATTTATGAACTTGGAAGAAATTTTGAATCTCAAAACAATGCTGCTTATTTATGGGATTGTACTTGCGTCGGGGATGCTATTGTCGGTAATCGCGGCTTTTTTTGCCGTAAACAGGTACTTGCGCCTGTCGCACAAAAGGTTATTTTATATTTGAATTAACAGTAAAAAAAGATTGATATATGAAAGATTTTGCATTTGGTAAAAAGAATTATTATTTGATAGCTATTGCAGTTGCATTGATAATCATTGGATTTGCCTTGATGAGCGGAGGGGGTCCCTTGGACGAGACATCGTTCAATCCGGCCGTATTTAGTACACGTCGAATAGTTGTCGCCCCGATTGTTACGGTTTTGGGTTTTGCACTTGTGGTAGTGGGCATCCTGCATAAGCCGAAAGAAACGGCAGACCATACGGTTTCGGAAACTGAAGCTGTCGTTATAAAAATGCCCAAAAAGCGGGTAGACCAGAGACGTAAAAAATAAGGCATGGGATGGTTTGAAGGCGTCATACTGGGGATCATTCAGGGTCTTACGGAATTTTTGCCGGTTAGCAGTAGTGGCCATTTGACGATCGTCGGTACATTGTTTGGCCTGACAGGTAAAGACAACCTGGCTTTTGCCGTTTTGGTTCACATAGCTACCATATCAAGTACGATCGTGGTCTTGTGGAAAGAAATAGCCGGATTGTTCAAGGGGCTTTTTTTGTTCCAGTGGAACGACGAGACAAAAACGGTATCCAAGCTTTTGCTTTCCATGCTTCCGGTTGCGTTTGTCGGGTTGTTCCTGAAAGGCGTTGTCGAAAGTTTTTTCGGAAACGGATTGTTTCCGGTCTCCATCATGCTGGTTCTGACGTCGCTTATTTTGCTTGTCACACTGTTTCCCGTCGTCGTCCGAAAAACCGACATTTCATTTCGCGACGCACTCCTCATCGGGATGGCGCAGGCAGTTGCGGTGCTACCGGGGCTTTCGCGCTCCGCCGCTACAATCGTTGCCGGTCTGTTGCTGGGAAACCAAAGGGAGAAAGTGGCCAAGTTCTCATTTTTAATGGTTATCGTGCCTGTGCTGGGCGAAGCGATATTGGACATGGCAAAAATGCTTAAGGGCGGGGCTGCTACCGTGTTTTCCCAACTGCCTGTCGGCATGATGATTGGAGGATTTCTGGCCGCATTCGTTTCGGGCGCGATTGCCTGTAAATGGATGATTGAATTGGTAAAAAAGGGGAAGTTACGCTATTTCATGATCTATTGCTTCCTGCTGGGGATGACCGTTTTTTTCTTTTGCATATTTAGGTAATGATGGATTTTTTAGCTGGAGAGGTTGTTTTCTTAAATAAACCGCTTGATTGGACTTCGTTCGATTTGATCAACAAGTTTCGCTGCCGGCTGTCGCGAAAATTACAGGTTAAGAAGATCAAGGTAGGTCATGCCGGCACCCTCGACCCCAAGGCGACAGGCGTCATGATCGTTTGTACGGGACGTGCTACCAAACGTATCGAAGCCTTTCAGGGACAGGTGAAGGAATATGTTGCGACCCTGATGCTGGGCGCTACGACGCCTTCGTTCGACCTTGAAAAAGAAATTGACGCCACCTATCCAACCGGACATATCACGCGGGAAATGGTGGAAAATGTGCTGATGCGTTTCGTTGGTTCCATCCGGCAAGTCCCGCCTGCCTTTTCGGCATGTAATGTGGATGGCAAGCGTGCCTATCAACTGGCTCGAAAAGGCAAGGACGTCCCCCTGAAAGCGAAAGAATTGGTCATCAACGAAATTGAACTATTAGAATATCGGTTGCCGGTTGTCAAAATAAAGGTCGTATGCAGCAAGGGTACGTATATTCGCGCCTTGGCGCGTGATATCGGGCAGGCGCTTGACTCGGGCGCGCATCTGATTGCCTTGGAGCGAACGCGCGTCGGCGATGTGACGCTCGACCGGTGTGTCAACATTGCCGACCTCGATTCTTTTCTGGATGATGCTGTTACTGAATGATAATTGAAAAATGATAATTGATAAATGGAATAATTTAAAAATATAGCTATATGAAACTCTCAAAATTCAAATTCCCGTTACCGTCTTCGTTAATTGCTCAATATCCGGCAAGGTTTCGCGACGAATCACGCTTGATGGTACTTCATCGCGAAAAAGGTAAAATCGAGCACAAATTATTTAAGGACATGATAAAATATTTCAGCAAGGGCGATATTTTTATCATGAACAATACAAAAGTGTTTCCTGCAAGGTTGTACGGAAACAAGGAAAAGACAGACGCCCGCATTGAAGTCTTCCTGTTGCGCGAACTCAATCCCGATTTGCATTTGTGGGACGTGCTCGTCGATCCGGCACGTAAAATTCGCATAGGCAACAAGTTGTACTTTGGCGAAGACAACTCGTTGATGGCCGAAGTGATCGACAATACCACTTCGCGCGGACGAACGCTCCGGTTTCTTTACGACGGGGCGCACGACGAGTTTAAAAAAACATTGTACGGCATGGGCAATACGCCTATACCCAAATATATCACGCGCGAATCAGACCCCGATGACGCCGATCGCTATCAAACTATTTACGCCACAGAAGAAGGGGCTGTCGTTGCGCCTGCAGCCGGACTTCATTTTAGTCGCGAACTGATGAAACGCTTGGAGATTAAAGATTGCAAGTTTGAGTTCCTGACCGTTCATTCCGGCTTGGGTAACTACCGCGAGATTGACGTGGAGGATTTATCCAAGCATAAAATGGATTCGGAACAAATGATAATCAGCGAAAAAACGGCCAATGCAGTGAACGATGCAAAAGATAACGGGAAAAAAGTCTGCGCCGTCGGTACTTCCGTCATGCGGGCTATCGAATCGTCGGTGAGTACGGATGGTCATCTGAAAGAATATGACGGGTGGACAAACAAGTTTATCTTCATGCCTTATGACTTTAGTATCGCTAATTGCATGATTACCAATTTCCATACGCCTTTATCCGCATTGCTGATGATGACTGCAACGTTCGGAGGCTACGACCTTGTGATGGATGCCTATCACCTGGCGGTAAAGGAGGAGTATCGTTTTTGCGCGTATGGGGATGCGATGCTCATATTGTAACCGCCGGTTACAATATGAGCTAATTACTAATTACTAATTACTAATTAATAGTTACGGTATTGTGCGGTATTGTTTACATGGGTTTAGGCTCCAATCTGGGCGACAGGCGAAAAAATATGAAAGATGCGCTTGCGCGGATTTCGGATAGGGTGGGGGTGCTTCGCGCCGTTTCGGGCTTTTATGAAACGCAGCCATGGGGATTCGATTCGCACGAACTTTTCCTGAATGTGGCCGTTGAAGTGGGGACGCGACTATCACCGGCTGAACTGTTGGAAGCAACGCAAGCCATTGAACGCGATTCCGGTCGGCAGGATAAAACGATCAACGGCGAATACCGTGATCGTACGATGGATATCGACATCTTGCTGTATGACGACCAGGTCATTCATACGCCTTCGCTCACCATCCCGCACCCGCTGATGCACCAGCGGGCATTCGTTCTGCAACCACTTGCTGAAATAGCTCCACACGCCATCCACCCCGTAATCGGCCAGTCCATCGCGGAACTGTATGCAGGTATTGGCGGATCGTTGTCGGTCTCTATTCCGACATGTTTTTAATGTAAGGCAGTTCGACAAGCGTCTCAAATCCATAAAACCTGCGTGCATTGTCGCCCAGAAACAATGCTTTTTCATCGTCCGACAACAAGCTGGATTTCGTTATGAAATCGTACGACATCCGGTAAGTGATGGCAGTGATGGTTCGCGGATAGTCCGATCCCCACATCAGCTTGTCCATGCCTGCAATCGAAGCCGCCTCCTTGATAGCCCAAATGGCGCCGGTAAAAGGGTAGAACTCGTCGTTAAACAGCCAGGTGATGCCACCTGATTCGATCATGACGTTTTTGTGTCGTGCCAATTTCACCTGTTGCTGCCAGTCGGCCCGGGTCACCATGCCAAAATGACCGATCGCAACACGCAGATGTGGATAGGTCGCCACGACTTCTTCCATCTCGGCTACCTGAAGCGCTCCGGGCGCCAGATCGACAGAAAGAAAGACATCGTTCGCTTCCATGATTTTGAACAGCTCCATCATCTCGTTACAGTTCAAATAGACGCTGCTATCGGGCATCATCAACCTTTCCGCAGGGATTTTTAGGCCCTTGAATCCTTGACGTATCAATTCCTTGCCGTGCGCAAGGTAGCCCGGACTGCGTGCATCAACCAGCCCGCAACATAAAAAGCGGTCGGGATATTTTTGCTGAACCTCCCACAGGTATTCATTCTGCATGCCGTCAATGTATTCCTGCGTAATGACGGCAGCCGAGACACGGGCATAATCCATGTTCGACAGGAAAATCTCGGCCGTATTGCGTCCGTCCGTGATGAAGGGCGGTATCATTTGACGTATCTCACCCATAAACAAGGACTTGCCTCCATCTAATGTCTGTATCTTCATCCCGTTGACTTCGGCATCCTGCCGGAGCCAGAGATGGGCATGCGCATCGATTATCTTCATGTTGTTTTATTTTTTTGTTTCCATCATCAGTTCGCCGAGCTGTTCGATACTTGGCAACACGACGTCAGGTTGCGGGCTTGCTTTTCGTGCATCTGCCACGGTTGCTTCGCCGCTCAGAACGAGTATGGCGAGGGCGCCTGCCTGGTGCGCCATCCGCATATCCGTATAGATACGGTCGCCCACCATGGCTACTTCACGGGGAAGCAAACCGTGCATGAGGAGGATGCCGTCCAGCATCTCCGGTTGCGGCTTTCCAAACACGACATCGGGGCTTCGGTTTGTAGCCTTTTCGAGCATGGCGCAGATAGAACCGCAGTCGACTAAGACGGTGGGCTGGTCGGTGGGGCACACCCAGTCGGGATTGGTTGCCAAGTAAGGCTTTCCACATTTGATCCACCACGCGGCGCGACACAAGCGCGAATAAGTCAACGTCATGTCGAACGCCACCACGACTGCATCCGGCTCATCCGAAGGGTCGTCGGCAGTCGAAACGAATCCTGCCCGCTCGAACTCGCCTATCATGCTCGGCGTACCCAACAGAAACAGGCTTTTCGTCGCAGGCATGTTGATCCTCAGCCAATTGACGGTAGCCTGCGCAGAAGTATACAAATCGTCGACCGATGCCGGTAATCCCATTTTTTCGAGATGCTTCAGGTAGTCGGCAGCACTTCTGGAAGGATTATTGGTCAAGAAGGAATAGCCGATGCCCAACGCCTTCAAACGCTTCAAAAAAGGAATCGTATAGGGGAAAAGCGTGTCGCCCTGATAGAGGGTGCCGTCCATGTCGAGCGCGACATGTTTGACCTGTTTCAACCGTTCAAGCAACGAACGGCGTTCAAGTGTTGCTTCCATTTGATACGAAAATAAGGTCGAGCCACCGGTCGAGACAGGCGGTACGTACCGCAATGTCGAGGATCGTTAGCCGGCGACGGAGGTGTTGTGCCCGCAGGAAACTGCTGCGAAGGCGGTCGCGGCTGATGCCGATGGCCTCCGGTTCGACTGGAGCACCCACTAATTGCAGGCGACGCCTCACCTCCGCCGATGGTATCAGTTGCTTTTCAAGTCGCGCCTTGATGACCGGCCATTTCTCCTTCAACAGACCCAACTGTTGCGCCAGTTCTTGCTTTGAAATGTATTTGGCGCGTGTTTCCGTCAATGCCTTTTCGAGAAAATCCGTTGCCGAAAACATTTCTTTCGTCTGCGCTTCCTGCTGTTCCCATTCCGGCCATTGCGCACAACAGGCCGCGACATCCAGCTGTTCGACGGGATGATGCAACAACTGTTCGTACAACGCCGTAACATACAACGTGGCGATTCCCACCTTGAAACCGTGTGAAGGCGCTTTCCCGTGGTGCGTATGGTGTTCCATATCCCACAGGTGGCTGAACTGATGCTCGGCGCCCGATGCGGGACGGCTCGTCCGCGACCATTGCATGGCAAAGCCGCTCAACATCAAACCTTCAATCAGCGGCGTGATGGCCTCGACGGCGCCGGCACGCGCACCGGAGGGATTCGACAAGGCATCGTGCAGGTTGTCCTGCACGATCGACCAGGCTGTCGGGTCGATGGGGTCAACGCCCAACGCATCGGCGATGATCCAGTCGGCGCCAGCAGGCGCTTTGGCAAACAGGTCGGCATAGCCCGCAGCGGTCAGTTCGGCAGGCGCCTTACAAATAATATCCAGATCGGCAAGTACAGCCCGAGGCGCCGGACAAGTAAAGGTTTGCTTGTCGCCGCGATAGATAACGGAAGCGCCATAAGCCGTATATCCGTCCATGGAGGCGGCTGTGGCCACGCAGACGTAAGGTCGTCCCGTCAGATGGGCGGCAAGTTTGGTCAAGTCGTTGATGGTACCCGAACCTACTGCAACAGGAATCGCATCGGTTAGTGCCACCGCTTTTTCCAGTCTTTCCACGTGTCGATATTCGGCATAAAAATCCGGATCAGAAAACACAAATGGATTTTCCTGCGCGATTCCAGCATGACGAAGGTATTCCGATACTGCTTCTCCTGCTACTTTATAAGTTGTTGCATCAGCCACGATGATGGCTTTCCTTCCGGGAAACTGCTCCGAAAACATCTCGGGAAACCGGCACAGGATGTTTGTGCCAATCTGCAATGCACGTGTCTCATGCGCCGACTGCAATGCTTTCGACACCCCACCCGGTCCCGCCTCATCTAAAACATATCCTTTTGCCAGCGCGATAAACTCAGCCGTTTGGGCTTTTTCCCAAGCCGCGTCTTTTCCAAGTTCATGCGCCATGACATGCGCTACTTTCGGAGCCATTTCGATGGCTGCGCGCGCGTCGAGAAACAGCGCCCTGACACGGCGCGCCAGGACGTCATCCACCGTGACGGCCATCTCTTCGCGCACGGCCCAAACAACTTCGGCTACCGTGAACTCGAAATTAGGATGCAGGGCTTCCCGGTATGCGGTGTTTTCGGCTTGCAGCGCCTGAATCGCGTCACCGTCGCTTCCGTACGTCGACAACCGGTTGGAAGGGTCGGCAACATGCTGGAATCCATGTATTTTCATGTTTTTGGTCACGCATTTCCGATACGGCAAACCACAGTTTTTAATACCTGAATCCACCGTCTCTTCGGCCATTTGCCGATAAGTAGTCCATTTACCGCCCGTAATGGTGATCAATCCCGAATCGGAAGCGATCAGCTTGTGGCTTCGCGAGATTTCTTTTGTTTTCTTTTCGTCAGCGTTGCGTTTCGGCGTAGCGAGGGGGCGCAAGCCGGCAAACGCGCAAAGCACGTCTTTTCGTTGCGGCGGACGCGACAGGTAGGCTGCCGATGTCTTCAAGATAAATTCAATTTCTTCTTCCAACGGGCGCGGTTCCATCGTGAAGGTACTGACTGGCGTATCGGTCGTACCGAGGATAACACGGTTGTACCAGGGTACGCCAAACAAGACGCGACCATCGCTCGTTTTCGGGATCATGATGGCTGCGTCGCCGCCCAGAAACGAACGGTCGACCACCAAATGTATACCCTGACTGGGACGTACCATCGGTTTTTTCTCCCTGTCGTCCATCCTGATGACGCTATCGACGAAAATGCCGGTCGCATTGACAACACACCGGCCCTGCAAGTCGAAACTTTCGTCGCCTATCATGTCGTGGACGGTAACGCCCGAAACTTTCCCGCCGTTTTTAAGCAATGCCGTTACTTTTGCGTAATTCACCGCAACAGCGCCCTGTTCGGCTGCTGTTTGCATCAGATTGATCGCCAGCCGGGCGTCGTCAAACTGTCCGTCGTGGTATACCACCCCGCCGCGTAAGTTCTTTTGGATAATCTGCGGTACAGCCCGTATCACCTGCTTCTTGCTCATCGGAAGGGAACGTCCCAAGCTGAGTTTTCCGGCCAGCAAGTCGTACATTGTCAGGCCGATCGTATAAAATGGCTTTTCCCACCACCGGTAATTGGCAATAATAAAACGCTGGTCTTTCACTAAGTGGGGCGCATTGCGGTAGAGGCGCCCCCGCTCATGCAGGGCTTCCCATACGAGCGCCACATCGCCTTTTTGCAGGTAACGAACGCCGCCATGTACTAACTTGGTGCTTCTGCTGGAGGTCACTTTTGCAAAATCCGACTGTTCGAGCAGCACTGTTTTGAATCCCCTGCTCGCAGCATCGATCGCAATGCCCAAACCGGTTGCGCCTCCACCGATGACGATGAAGTCCCACAAACGATTATCTGCTTTCAGAAGATGGATATTTTCTTCACGTATCATGTTATCGAATAAACAATAGTTCACGGTATTTAGGCAATGGCCATATTTCATTATCGATCGTCAGTTCGAGTTTGTCGATGTGATAACGAATGTCCTCAAACATGGAAGCGATTGTCTCGTAATAGGCGATCGCCTTTTCACGTTCACTAACAAGTCTGTTGGCTGTCTTGCGGTTATCAACCATCTCGTCGACCAATGTTTTGATATTTGTAATTTGCTCGGCAATATCCTCGATAATCGAAAGATTTGTTGCGGTGATTGTCCGGCTTTTCCCGGCATCAAACAAATCTTTCATTTTCGATACGTTCTCAATCAGTATGGACTGGTATCGCGTCGCAACCGGAATAATGTGATTCATCGCCAGATCGCCGAGCACGCGTCCTTCGATCTGTATCTTCTTCGAATAGGTATCCCACTTCACTTCGTTGCGGGCTTCGAGTTCTTTTCTGTTCATGATACCTGTGGATTCAAACAGTTCAATACTTGATTTTGTCAGGTAACTGTCGATGATGTAGGGGACGCGCGTTTCGCAGTCAAGGCCTCGTTTTCGTGCTTCCTCCAACCATTCGGCGCTATATCCGTTCCCGTCAAAACGGATCGCCTTACTTTCTTTTGCATACCGGCGCAGAACATGGAGAATGGCCGTCAGCTTGTCGGCGCCCCTTCCGATCCGGTCGTCAACATCGTGTTTGAACTGTTTGAGCTGCTCGGCTACCGCCGCATTGAGCGCCAGCATGGCTGTCGCACAGTTTGCCGACGATCCGACCGCCCGAAACTCAAACCTGTTACCCGTAAAAGCGAAGGGCGAAGTCCTGTTGCGGTCGGTATTGTCCAACAGTATTTCAGGTATGCGCGGGATATCGAGTTTGAGGCCTGTTTGCCCTTCGATGGTCAGCATGTCGGATTCTTCCTTTTCGAGACTGTCCAATGCTTCGGATACCTGTTTCCCCAGAAAACTGGAGATGATGGCAGGCGGCGCTTCGTAAGCGCCCAGCCGGTGGGCATTGGAAGCTGTTGCTATACTTCCTTTTAACAATCCGTTATGACGTAGCACAGCTTTCAGCGTGCACGCGATGAAGGTCAGGAACCGCAAATTCTCTTCGGGTGTTTTTCCGGGCGTCAACAGTGGAACGCCTGTATCCGTACCCAGCGACCAGTTATTATGCTTTCCGGAGCCGTTGATTCCCTTGAACGGTTTCTCGTGCAACAGGACGCGAAACCCGTGCTTGCGGCTTATCTTGCGCATCATGGCCATCGTAAGCAGGTTGTGGTCGTTCGACAGATTACATTCTTCATAAACAGGCGCCAGTTCGAACTGGTTGGGCGCCGTTTCGTTATGGCGTATCTTCAAGGGGATGCCAAGTTTGAGACATTCAATTTCAAGTTCTTTCATAAACGCGGTGGCGCGTGCCGGAATCGCACCGAAATAATGGTCTTCCAACTGTTGATTCTTACTGCTTTCGTGCCCCATCAGCGTACGCCCCGTCAACAGCAAGTCGGGGCGGGCGGCATACAGGTCTTCGTCCACTAAGAAGTATTCCTGTTCCCATCCCAGATAAGCATGTACTTTTTTAACGTTCGGATCGAAGTAATGACACACGTCGACAGCCGCTTTATTGACAGCATCGAGCGCTTTCAACAAGGGCGTCTTGTAGTCGAGCGATTCGCCTGTATAGGAAATGAACACGGTCGGTATGCAAAGTGTGTCGCCCACGATAAAAGCGGGGGAGGAGGGGTCCCAGGCCGTAAAGCCGCGTGCTTCGAACGTGTTGCGGATGCCGCCGTTCGGGAAGCTGGACGCATCAGGCTCCTGTTGAACCAGCAGTTTGCCGGATATTCCTTCGACGACGTTGCCCCTTCCGTCGGGCTCGATGAACGCATTGTGTTTTTCTGCCGTTCCTTCCGTAAGCGGATGAAACCAATGCGTATAGTGGGTGGCGCCCAACTCGATCGCCCATTTTTTCATGCCCTCGGCGACCGCATCGGCCACGCTGTAGGAAAGGGTGGCACCCTTGTCGATCACGTTGATCAGTTCGTTGAACGTCTGTTCCGGCAGGTACTTGTACATTTTTTCCTTGTTGAAAACCATGCATCCAAAATATTCGGAGGGTCGCATGCCGGGCGTCTCAACAGGGATCGCTTTCTTCTGAAAGGCTTTTTCGACAACACTGAATCTTAAATTTGACATTACGCTATTTACAAATTACAAATTAAAAACGAGGACAAAAGTAGTGCAAGTTGAGCGGAATACAAAATAAATTTATTTATTTTTATTTCACCACCAAACCTGCCGGTCGTTTTCGCAGGTAAAAATCCGTTCCTCCTTTCCGCGCGTATGGTTGTGCAGCAACAACAGTGCGTTTTCGGGAACATTGTCAAATCTTAATTCAATACTTTTTGCTTTTTGCCTCCCCAGCGATTGCCAATCTCCTCTATCCCAATACATCAGTTCGTATTCGTCGTCAATACGGATGTTGTTGTCGTCACTACGCGGCAGGAATATGATTTTTTCAATTTGAACGGGCGACCCGAAATCCATTCCCACCCATGCAGGGTTATCGTCTTTATGTGATATACAGTATGTAAGCGGATCATTATCGAATACTTTTTCTTTCCTGTAAGTACTGTCGTCATTATATATCCGTTCCATGCCTATCGGTTTGCCCTGATACGGGATGGAATCGTCTGGGCGGAAAAACATTAATTCAGCAATACTGCAATAACCATTTTCAGGCCCAACGAATCGCCAGTATCTGTAAGGCGGCAAGTCGGCCCTGACACGAACAACTTCCGCCTCTTTCCATTCGGAAAAGACATGGACGGTTTCCGTCCGGGCAAAGTCAGCCGTCTCCGAAGCTTGAAATTGACCGCCAACCGACATCATGGTTGCAATGTACACTTTGTTGAAAACCGGATATTTCCGGGTAAGCTTCACACTTCGAAGCCGCTTTGAATCGGGAACAAGGTATTTTACCGCTCCCGAATATTCCAGCACAAACGGATAATTCAGCGGATGCTGTCCTACGACCGAATACGAAACTGGGAGGTACACGATGTTTTTACTTATATCGTTGAATTGTATCCTGTTTTTTTCAACCTGTCCGTAGGCGATCGGCTGCCAGTCATTATCGTCGAATATGGTCAAATAGGCATACCGGTTTCGGGTTTTAACTTTCGGATGAATCTCTACGACGGGCGAAACGGTTGGAACATATTCGGAAGTGACGTCTTTGAGAAATACATTACGGAATATTTCCGGAACAGGTTCTTCCGATTTCATGCGAAGCAATTCACGGTTGATGGCATACGTACGCCGGTACACCTTCCCAAACCTTGAATCAGGACGTATCTGACTGCCGACGGGCGTATCGTTCGATGCGTCAAAAGCCACATTTTTCCTCATCTCATTACAAAGGACATTCCACGCATGGCCTCCGCCACCTCCACGATAAGGCCATTGCGGTACGATGTCGGTCACAACCGGTACACCCTTGCTACGCATTACGGCAAGCATCATTTGCGTGAACTCATCGCAAGTACCTGCCGGCATTTTCGCAAGATTATTCCATGCCAGCAAGGGAATAGCAGAATAAACCTCCGTATAAACTGGATTCAGCTGTTCCAGAAAATTTGCCCTTATCGTCGTAGCTGCTTTCATGGTGGCATATTTATAATGTTCGTTGTATTTCAATAAATCAAGTCCTTCGCCGTACAGCCCTTTCAATGAATCACGCCAACAATCAAACGGTTGTCCTTCCGCTATTTTATATGGAAGAAGATACTCGCAAAAATCATCAAACTGCACGTGTCGCGACCAGGGTTCATTTTGCCAGACTGTAAATGCACGTTCTATGTTATGTATCAGATAGTCGCCTGTGATAGCCTGGGTGTCCTCGACTTGCGTTCTCTTTAGATGCGCGTATTTTCCGGATGCCAGGTTCAACTGTTCTGTTTTTATCTTCCATGAATCTTTGCTGTTCAGTATGGTATCAATCTCGTTGTAATAAGCGTACAAAATATCGGGAGCAAACGACCAGTGTCCCGGCATGTTTGCAATCAAAAATTTCGCTGCACTGAGTTTCAGGCTGTCGGAAGGATCGTGTGCATAGTGTTTTAGTACTTTTTCGAGTTCTTTGCGGTTATCGCCTGCCTGTCGGAGCACATGCTCTATTTCATCCTCTATTTCATCCTCTATTTCATCGGGATTCAACGAGCAGGAAAAAACAATCAAAATCGGAAAAAGACAAATCATTTTTTTCATTTCGAAATAAATTAGCGTACAAAACTGAAGTTGGACGATATCGATTCTTAAAAAATATTCGGTAGGGAGAATCAATACTTGTCGCATCGTCCGGCAGGAAGTCTATCTGCCCCTGCCGGGCGAATGGCAATGATTACTTCTATTGGTATCTAATATGACGCTTACTATACATTTCATCCGGAATATAAATCTCCGTAATCTCCTCGATAACCGCGTCGGCATAAAACGCTACTACCTCTTCCGTGAAATAACCCTGGTATTTCCTAAGTAAATTCAAAGCCTTTTCATAGGACTTGCTCTCGGTAAAGATTAACGACATGGTAGGTTCTACCAAGGCATTATTCATACTATAACCAGTAAATTCGTTTGTTGTAAACCATAGCTTAACTCCATAAAGATGTTGAGGAGGTGCATACTTGTCATAATGATACATTTCTACACGAATTATTTTCAAATCGTGTCTTTCCATGAATTTCACAAACTCGGAAAACGATTTGCCGGCAATTCCGCATGTATCCTTTTCCATGACTTTAAATCGGGATACAAGGCTGTCGAAAACAACCTTGTATTCTTCATCCGTTTTTACTGTTTGCGCGTTTCCGATCTGCACAAACAAACATAAAATGATTATTAATTTTACAGTACGTTTCATAATTATTTGTAATTAAAATGTTAAAAAAATTATTGACATGCTTTAATATCTAAAAGCATAATGGAACCCAGTACTTGAATTCACCTATTAAAGCGACAGCACATATTCCGCAAGGTCGTCCAGATCGGTTGCCGACAGTCTCTCTTCCGGCCCGTGCACTTCCAGCATCTCACGTATCGTATAGCTCCTGCCGTCGTACAGGTAAGGCGCTGTCCGCCAAACTTCTACCAGCGTAGGTACATCCATCGGTACATGGTCTTTCGGGGTAGTCCAGTCTACCCTGTACTGTTTCATGTCGGTATAATATCGTCCTGCATGGCAGGAAGCGCAAAAGGTGTTAAATTTGGTTTTTCCGCGCTTGGCAGCCTCGGATAACCTTCCGTTGACCAGATAGGGACTTGTTGCGGGGATAAGGCTTTTCAGGTATTCATCCATCGCCTGCGCCACCTCGTCGGGTGCATCTGCAAAGAGTATGTATTTGATACCCGAACGCACTGCCGTCGCGGCATCATGGCGAATGCCGGTAATCATGGCGGGCGGCGTACGGTGTGCATGGAGCAACGACTTGGTATTTTTCGGGTTCCCTACCCCGTCGTTGACCAAATCCCAGTTGAGGCCGTCGGCCCGGGCATTGTTGGGATGACAGCTCGCACAACTTTGCCACTGCTGGAAGCAAAGCGTGGCATCGTGAAAATACAGCTCGCCAAGGCCGCGTTTCGTCGAGACGACGGGCGCGCCAAGCGTGAAACATCGCGTTATTTGTCCCTGATGGTTGATTGTGGTTATCTCGCCGGTAAAATAGTTGGCCGTCACTATGCCGTCGGGCGTACTGGCAAAACTCCGCGGCCCTTTGCCTCCGGCGGGAATAAATTCACGGATACCGTACAGGAACCCTGCATCGTCGGGTATGTCTTCCCATTTCTCGACTGACGGAATGACTTTTTCTCTATTTTTTACAGCCGCCAGCCTGTCATGCAGCGCGGTACGGTCGATCACACACAACGCGTGCGAACCAGTCAGGGCAATGATGATGCGCCGACCGTTGGGCGAAACGGCCAGGTGCGAAGGATTGGCAGCGCCCCGCTGCGGGCTGTCGAGCAGCACGGTCGTTTCGAGCGAAAGGTCGTCTAAGTCGATCACCGACAGCGCGTTGGTGCTCATCCATCCGCGATCGACTTGGTGGGTAGGAAGCTGATAGCGCCCCACAAGGTGCGTGATATAGGCATATTTCCCGTCAGGGCTTCCGGCAATGGCACGCGCGTCCGTCGCGCCGTTGGGCAGGCTGATCCTTTTTATAACTTTCTTGTCGGTCGCGTCAATCACGTCGATATGCGTCGCCACGGGGAAACTAGTGGATGATATTGCGGGCAGGTTGTTGACTACAAGCAGGTAACGACCTTCGCTGACAGCCAACACACCTACCGGCTCCCGACCGGTACCTATTCGCGAAAGTATTTCTTTTGAAACGGGATTGACCTCCCATAATTCATTGCCGAAACGTTGGGCGACCCATAGCGTGCCGGTCGTTTCATTGAACACCAGGGCGGAAGGGCCATACCCCAAAGGCGTTCCCGACAAAACCTTCAGGTTGTCGGGATTCAACTCGTAAAGCATTCCATTTTGACCGTCACAGACCGCCCACAGCCTGTTTTTGCTGTCGAACAGCAGGTCGTTGACTGCCGCGGGAAAGCGTTTTTTCTGCATTATCTTTCCGCTTGCACGGTCGACGGTCATTATTGATTTGCCGACATGGTCGGCGATCCACAATTTATCATCCGCAAAACGCACCCTATCGGGCGCAACGATCCTTGTGCATCCCGCAAATAAGAGCATGATCAGATATGCTGTAAACTCAGTTTGTCGTCGTTTCATAATTTAAAATAAGTTCCCTAACCGCCTCCCCATCTTCCGCACGCGCTTTTCGGCGTTTATCATCATGAAGCCGGTAAAAATCAATCTCTTCCTCCGACCAATTGTGGGCTTCCAAGTAATCGCCCACATAAGGCGCCACAAGATCGATCCACAACGCTATGGTGCTGATTTCCTGATCGGTAATCCCTGTCTTGCCCTGACCTGCCTTGAGCCTTTTGATAAGATTGCTTTTGGCCGCGCCGGCGGTATACGGTGGCAGCATGGTAGGAACCGACATGTTGCTGATCCAGTTCACCTCCGGATGCTCTGGATTGGCTTTCAGTTCCATGTCGGCTATCTGCTCGGCAGTAGCGCCGGATGGCACGGCATGTGTCAGGTTCAGATAGGCATGCGAGAAATTGCGGCGCGTGCTTTTGTGCGTGATCTGCTCGCCCGAATAGTTGAGTTTGTTTTTCTTGCCGTCGTGGCAGCCGACACAGTATTTGTCGAGGATGGGTTGCACCTCCCGGATGAAGCTGAATCCGCGCAGACCCTTGTCGTCGAGCGGAACGATTTTTTGAACGCCCCTGTCCATGGCGATGGAAACCGGACGGTTCGCGACGGGCACGCTGTTTTTGTGCTCGTGGCATCCGACGCAGCTTTGCATTTCGCCCGGCTGAAGGGTCGACCAGCTGCGCATGGTCTGAACCATGTAGCCGTTGGCGTCGAGCGCCTGAAAATAGAGGGGAACGCGTGCAGGCGCTTCGAAGAAAGCCGAACCGTCTTCGTAGACGTCCACCTCCCCGTGAACCATTTTCACATCCCAGCTGGTGTTGCCAACGCCGGCCGGCGACGAACAAAGCGCGCTGCCGCCAGGGCCGCTATTCCTGTTGGCGCCAACACCCGCACTGCGGAACACCGGTTCGATGACACGCAGTTTTTTGACCGTTCCCCTGGGGAGCGAATCCATCAGCCGGCCTTCGTAAATATCCTGCACGTAATAGATGCCGGCGCTTTTGCGGTAGTCGACCGACGAAGCACGTTTGAAAGGCCTTTCACGGGCGGCAAGCAACCGTGGCTGGTTGCATGCAATCGTCGAATCCGAAACAAGCAGTTCGCGGTTGCCGTCGACGTCCATCCAGTAAATGCCAAACTTCATCGGGTGGCCGACATGGTATCCCAACGGTGTGTAGGAAACAAGAAACTCGCTTTCGTTCAACGGAAAAGGATGCTGGAACTGGTCGGTAAACTGTCCGTAGGAATCGATACGCTCGTTGTCGGGCTTGCACATCGGCGCCACGAACATCACACCTTCGTTTTCATCGCGGCCCGCTTCGGGGTCGATGATGCCCAGCTTGCCGTGCTGCGGGTTATGATGTCCCAGAAAAGTGGCCATCACCTTGTGCGTGCCGGGTATCTGGCGGGCATGGGCAACGGTAGTCGGAAACCAACTGTTCATGCCGTAATATTCGCACTGCGCCGTGCCGTCGGGATTCATCTGAAAAAGGGGCTGCGTGAATACCTGCGCCCGGTCGTTGTAGTCCCAGCGGGTGTAGACCACCCGACCGTCGTCCAACAGCGACGGCGAAACGGTATGTACCTGATCAAAACCGACCTGCCGCAAGTATTTGCCTTCGCGGTCGCACAGATACATGTTGCTTACTTCCGTATACCAGCAGTCAACCGATATACCCACGCGGGTGGAATTGAACAGGATATTGCCGTCGGGCAGGTAGATCGCCTCAATGTCGGCATACCCCTTTCCGTCCGTGATTTGCCGTACCCGGCGCGACTTCATGTCCATCTCATAAAGGTGAAAATCATCGTCCGTATCCGATTTCCGCCATGAGAACACCACGCTTTTACCGTCGAAATCGACGTCAGGGTCGCGGAAACCGCCGATACTGTCCTCCATCAGCACGGTTTCGGTAGCCCAAATATCGTGCATCGTGATCATGGCAAGCTGACCGCCGGCGAAAAAGTTCTTTTCATGCCGCGCATCCGACTGTCCTTCGGTGTATGCGAAGAACGAGGGTCGCAGTGTGCGAAACTTGGTGAACACGATTTCGGGCTTTTCACTGACGAACGAAGCTAACCGTCGTGCGCGCCGTTCCGTGCACAACGCAATGTACTGTTCGACTGTATGCACCGAAGAAGCATCCCCGTCGGGGATTGCAACGTCATGGCGACCGCATGGAAGCAATCCAGGCTCAACTGATTCAGCAGCTAAAAGGCTTTCGGCCACTTTCGCGATTCGCAAGCCAAGCTGGCTGCCGAATGAATTATTGAACCAGTCCACATCCTGCCCGTCCTGCAGCCACCAGTCATAACATACGGGATATTCGGCCGTCAGCGAGCGATGCGCCTGATTCTTCAATACACGCAGACTGTCGGCTGTCACAAGATTCGACTCCGCTTCCACGACTGTTTGAAAGCGGCTTTCAAGTTCGACTGCAAACAAGTCGGCCTTTTCCGTAAAAAGCGCCGCTTCTGAACTGTTTGTTGCGCACGACGCCAAATATCCAACTGCCAGTACAAGCGTTCCTATTGAAAGAATGTATTTCATTTTATGGCTTGTCATTTTAACGGCATTTTAAGCAACGCTACTACACTTTCGGCTCCCATCCTTTTTCATACGTGCGGCTCCAGTATTTCTCGGCGCCGGGGTTCAGAATATGACCGTTGGACGGATCGACATTCAGCGTCTCCCGCATTCGCCAGGATATGTTGCCCAACTGAACGAGCAACGTGCTGCGATGCCCTATTTCGCAATCGGCGGTGGGTGTTTTCCCTTCGCGTATACATTCGAGGAAGTTGGCTGCATGCATTTGGTCGAGGTTGCCGCCGGCGCTAACCGTGTTGGTCGTGTCCTGACTGTCCGAGGCATCCTCGCTCGTCTTGACTACATTGCCCTTTTCGTCGAACACCTTGTAGGAATTGCCGCCCGGATTCAAGATGGTACCCTTTTCGCCGTAGAACACGACGCCTCTGTCGGAGCCTTCCGACTTGAACCTGCTGCAACTGCGTCCTTCCCATACAATCAGCTTGTTTTCCGGAAATTCCATCGAAATGGTCTGCGTGTCGGGCGTTTCCCAGTCGTCCTTGTAGACATAACGTCCACCCAGCGAAGAAACCCGCCTGGGAAATTCCACCCCCAAGCCCCAACGTGCCACGTCGACTTCATGCGTGCCGTTGTTGAGCGCTTCGCCAGTGCCCCAGTGCCACAGCCAATGCCAGTCGTAGTGTACCAGCCCCTCCTTGTAGGGCAGTCTCGGCGCTGGGCCTTGCCACAACTCATAATCGAGCCATGAAGGTACTGGGCCATCCTTGAAATAGGAAGGGCCGCGTCCGTTGGTGTACCACGTTTTAGCCATGTATACGTTGCCGATGATCCCTGCGCGTATATCGGCAATCATCCGGATCAAGCCGGTTCCCGAACGGCGTTGGGCGCCCATCTGCACGATACGGTTGTTTTTGCGCGCAGCCCTGATCAGCAGTTCGCCCTCGTTGGGATTGTGGCTGATGGGTTTTTCAACATACACGTGTTTTCCAAGGCTGCAACCGATGATGGCGGCAGGCGCGTGCCAGTGGTCGGGCATGGCAATCACCAGCGCATCCACGCCCTTGTCTTCCAACGCTTTCCGGAAGTCCTTTTCGGCTTTGGGCTTCACTGGTTGTATTTTGGCGACATTGTCGATGGTTTTGGCCATCGCACGCTCGTCAACATCGCAGATGTATCCCACTTCGCAATCGGGCATACCGGCATAAAGCCTTGCCAAATGGCCGCCACGGCTGTTGACGCCTGCTACGGCAACGACTACTTTTCGGTTGGGCGCCCCATTGGCAAATACCGTCGGCACGGACAAGCCGGGCAAGCCCGACAAGCCGAAACCGGCTGCCGCCATCCCGGCGTTTTTGATAAAATCTCTTCTGATCATAAGTAATTCAAGTATTTAAAATTTCTTTTCATATAAACAAAGCCAGTCGGTATCGGTGACTTCGTAAAGTGTACTACTAATTTTTGCAAAGATAGCGAAAGTCGAGCGATATACAAAATTTGCTCGCATATTTTTATATCCGAGCGAAGCTATCTTCTGTTTCTGGCAAAAGATAGCGAAAGTCGAGCGATATACAAAATATGCTCGCAAATTTTTATATCCGAGCGAAGCTATCTTCTGTTTCTGGCAAAA
>Ga0082212_10000244_pt1 | contig 79905 bp, 67 predicted proteins | sample TergutNt197P3_FD_71548 | JGI IMG/M metagenome (GOLD analysis project Ga0082212, IMG submission 71548) | Neocapritermes taracua P3 segment gut microbial communities from Petit-Saut dam, French Guiana - Nt197 P3 | ecosystem: Host-associated > Arthropoda: Insects > Digestive system > Gut ...
CGACCTATCAGGACAGGAGCGATATCTACAGGAGCGCTTTTCGGCAGAATGAAAAGTAAGTAAGACAAAAGAGGGTGGCAGTTTGTGCGAAAACAGCCCGGGGGCAAACACGGTTTAGATTTTGACCTCGGGTTTTGCGTATTATTATATTTTAAATAATAGCATTATCTTTTCAACTGCCAAAAAGTGGAGGGCAATCGACAAAATATGGTATAATTTTCATTGGTTTAGACAACTGGGGGGAGCAAGAGACACCTAACTGAATAATGGAGTAGGGATACTAACGGGGGTCTTGCTTGGTGGGGGGAATAAAAATGAAGAAGACTAAGAGTTGGGGGTCTACAGAAAACACGGCAGGATACATGAACCGTCCTCTTTTGTCCCGGGTGGCGGCTTATGTACTGGCGTTTGCGCTGGGGGCGTCGATGATGCCGGCTGCGAACAATCTCTACCAGAATTTATTAGGGGGGGTGGCATCCCCTCTTTCAGGTGATTTGGAAGGCGACAGCCTTTCCTCGGCAAACGATGAAATACATGACGACCTGACGCCGATGGCGGCGGCCCCGGTATGCTGGGGCGAGTTTGCCTATCTAAATGACAGCCGGACTCTGTTGGCGGCGACTGAAGAAGAATCATCTGTTTGTTGGGGGGAGTTTTTATATATTAGTGACGCTATTGAGCTGCTTGCGATCGAGGAGGGCGTGGTCGACGGCGGCGATGGAGACGAGGCAGGCGATACCAGCGACGGCACAGGCGACGGCGATGGCCTGGATGGCGGAATCCCCGATGGGCCGGATGATGGTGAGATTGAAGAAGGCGATGGGAGTGAGGAAGAAGAACTCGACACGTCTGCTGCAGAGGGCACAGAACCTGCTGACAATGATAGCGGCGGGATACAGGCATTTGCCGCGTCCGAGGAACCGGATTACTCGTGGTATATTGAGGAGTCTACGCCTTACACAATAAATACCCCTCAACAGCTCAAGGGTCTGGCCAATATAGTCAACGACAATTTGACAGGGAGCGGCATAAGCAAAAAAGATACTTTTTCAAACAAGGTAATCAATCTTGCAAACGGTATCGACCTTTCAATCTACGGGGCGGGCTATAACAACGGCAGAGGCTGGGTTCCGATAGGGCTTTCATCGGCCACTCCGTTTTCCGGTACTTTTAACGGCGAAAAAAATGTGATAACGGGGCTGTATATTAACGATACTTCACTTGATAACGCAGGGCTTTTTGGCTATACAGCTAACACACAGGTGATGAGTCTTGGTATTGAAGACGTGGAAATAAAGGGGGGTACGAATGTTGGAGGTGTAGTAGGATCCATAACAAGTACTATAGCATTAAACGCTGTAAGAAATGTCTATGTCAAAGGAGAAAGCATAAAAGGCAAAGTAAAAGTAGGAGGTATTGCAGGTTCCTTAGGCAATTATGGCAGTATAAATGAATGCTATACGATGTGCAATATTGAAAGCATCGACGATAGTAACGCGTCTTATGTCGGGGGTATTGTAGGGCGAATGGATGCAAATAGTTGTGCTTTTGCGAGATGCTATGCCACAGGTGCAATAATCACGAGTGGTAAAAGCAATCAATACGGTGGAGGTGTTGCTGGATATAGTAATAATTACACTTTGAAAAGTTGCGCGGCGCTCAACCCATCGGTAATTGCAAACACTTCGTATACCGGCAGGGTATCAGGGTCCGGTAGCGGAGGTCAATCCGGTCTTTCCGATAACTATGCCTTCTCCGGGATGGATACAGGGAGCCATAAACCTGTAGATGGTATTACTAAAAAGGATGGGCTTGGCAAGACCAAGAAAGACCTTCGGACGAAAAAAGGTTTTCCTGGTCCTATGGACAACTCCTATTGGACATTTGAAGATGGTATGCTGCCGGGTCTGTTCGGAAAGACGGTGGAAATGCCTGCGCATCTTGACGTGTCTGAATATAAGGTAACGCTGAATATCAACAAAGACGGCGATCCATGGCCGGGGCATGGCAAGGACTTCGTGCTGAAACAACAGAATCTGGATGACGTCGTGATGACTACGGAGGGCGGCACGGCGACGGGCGAGGCGTATAGAGGCACATGGAAGATATACGAGCGGGTCGGCAGTACTGACAATGATACGGGGGTCACGGTCACGGTAGATAAAGCCGACGCAAGCGGGGCGGTGGATTACTATACGGTCAGTTACAGCGCCATGTCCGCTGCTTCAGGTACAGGTCCTGTGACAGCTGGCATCAAAGACGCTGAGTATAGGGGGGCCTCTGTGGGAACGGCGCCCTGCATCGTGCTGCCGGGCGAGGAGGTTACGATCACGGCGGAGGCGGGCAAGGGGCCTTCAGCCGGCTCAGGCCCGTACATGTATATATACGAGTGGTCCGGCAAGCCCAAGCAGATTACGGGGCCGACTCTGGATACGGAAGATAAGTATGTATACAAAGCGGGGAGCGCGACGACCGCCATCACATGCACGGTCTCTGGCTCGGACGCGCCGTCCGTCACGGGGCCCTTTTCTATACCCAACGGGATAAAAGGCGTGGCGTGGGCGACGCAGACTATGATAGCCTCTGCCGATTACGCTGTATTCACGTGGAGCATCTCCTCGGGGGCGCTGCCGCCGGGGCTGGCGCTCGATCCTGCCAAGGGCGAGATAAGCGGCACACCTACGGCGGAAGGGCCATATGAATTCACCGTGCAAGCGGACAACGGCTTTGGTACGGACTTCAAAAACTATCAGATGACGGTCGAGAGTCAACGGACGGCGGACCTGACCATAAACAAGGATGGGGCGCCCTGGACCAACTGCGGCAACACATATAAGATCGAGGCGAGCGGCAACACGGGGATCTTCATCCCCATGGCGCAGCAGGGGGCGGACGCCAGCAAACAGCAGGCGGTCGTGCCTGCGAACGGAACGTACAAGATATATGAGAACGGCGTATATACGGGCAAGGATATCGTGGTATCGGGCGGCAAGGGCGCACAGACGCTTGACTACTATACGCTGGCCTTTGACGCGGGCGTGCAAACGGGATCGGGGTCTATCACGAAAGACAGCGTCACGGCGACGTACAAACCGAATGTGCCGGGCGCGGCCCACGGAGCGGTAGGCAACAATGATGTAGTACCCGGCGGTGGCGAGCTGAAGGTGACGGCGTCCTTTAAGGGCGGCAAAGCGAGCTATATGTATACATACGACTGGGGCGCGGGCCCCGGCGCGATGACGAGCAAGGAAAGCGACGTCCATACCATGACAGTAGACGGAAAGGTCAGCCTCATGTGCCTGGCCTACGGCTCTGACAGGCCGGTCATCACCACATCATCGCTGAAGGACGCTATATACGGGAATGCATATGCTGCGCAGCTGGAGGCGGACAGCGACGGCACACTGACTTGGAGCATTATCGGCGCTCACCCGGCCGGCCTGACCATGTCAGCCTCCGGGCAAATAACGGGGGCGCCTACAGTATACGGAAAAGGCCTCAGCTTCACGGTACGGGCGGCCAACGGCATAGACTCTACGGATAAGCAGCTGAGCCTTGACATAGTGCAGCCCATACTCACAGGCACGCTTTCCATAGGCTGGACAGGCGCTTCCGCCTCCTTCCCGCAGTATGGCGACGTACTTACGATTGCGGGGTTGGAATCCCTGAAAGCCGTAGCGGGTGACTATACGGGACTTGACGCCGGCGCGCTCAGCTACAAGTGGTATACGACGGACGGAGTCACGGATACGCTCATCGCTGGAGCTACGGGGCAATCATATACTGTGAGCGCCTCTGATATCGGAAAGAAGATATATGTCTCTATCACGGCCGCGTACTGCGATACTTCCGCGCCTGTAAAGGCGTCGGCGGCCGGCCCCGTAGAGAAGCGCGATCTATCGGACAAGGTCAGCGTATATGCCGATCCTGAAAAGAAGTACGACGGCACAGCTGAAGCGAAGGATATGGTCCATGCGACGATATCCGGCGGGCTTGTGAACGGCGACGTACTGACCATCGAGATAATCGAGGCGATGTTTGCCGACGGCGAAGAAGAGGGCGACGGCAGGAACGTCAGCAAGGGCAAGGACGATGGCGAGAGCGAGGGAGAAGGTGATGGCAAGCCCATCATCGTGAGCAAGTGGGAGGTGACCGGCGTGGCGGAGGGATACTACGAGCTGAAGCTTTCCTCTTCCTTTGGATCTGCGAACTTGAAGGCCGATATTACGCCTGTACTGCTTGAAAAGATAGAGATAAGCGCGAAAGGAAAGACATATGACGGGAGCACATATATAGACCTGAATGACATCAAAGTGGAAGCGCTGAAAGAGGCCAACGGCCTGAAGCAGCACAAGGATTCCGGGAGCAAGGAAATGGTGGACGACGAAGTAAAGATCAACATCATTGAAGCCGCCTATGAATCCGCCGAAGCAAGCGGGCAGCCCATTGGCATCAAATACACCTGGGAGCTTAAAGGCGCCGACGCGGGCAACTACGAGCTGCCGAAGGAGTATCCGCTCTCCGCTGTGATCAGCAAGGGGCAGGCGCCGGAAATAGAGCCCATCAAGGTAGAAGTACATTACCTGGCCTCCGGCGAGGCGCAGTATGTTGAGCTTTGGGGGTGCGTCTCTGATTACGCAGAAGACACAGAAGGCGCAGAAGACGCAGGCACTATCGTCTTTACGCCGGGCGTGGTCACCGGCGATCCTGTGGTGGTAGTGGCTGGCGATAATGCCCCTGCCATGACAGGTACGGAATTGAGCTCGCTCAGGTTCTGCATAAAAGAGAAACTGACCCTTGCGGACGCAGGCAATAAAGCCGTCATCCCGGTGAGGGTATCAGGCTTTTCTAACTACGATGACGCGAGGATAGACGTACACGTGATAATAGACGCCGCAAGCGACGAGGAAGTGGAAGAAGCGGTAGATGAACTGGAGATGGTGCTTACGCTGACGGACCTCAGTGTCGAGCAGAGCGTGCTCAATACCTGCCCCGCAGCAAGGGCGTATGTGCAGGGCATCATAAACGAAATACTTGAAAAAAAGGAAAAGAGCGTGAAGGGCGATGTGGTAGACGTCAGCTTCACTGCTGCTGAAGCCGAATCGGCCGAAGGGGGTGACGGGCTGGATGGCTACTACAGGTTCACAGCCATACTCAGCAAAGGGCCTGCCGCGGAGGTTGAGACGAAGGTCTTCACGCTTACCATCATCCATACTCCATACGACCCGGAGGCTGACGACGAGGGCGATATCAAGGAAGCGGAAGAAGCCCTGGTGCTTGAGCTGTCGCTGGAAAGTCATGAAGTGGCCCAGCGAATTGTGAACACGAAGGACGCCGCAAGGGTGTATATGCAAGAGGCAGTTGACACGTTGCTGAAAGGTAAGGGTGAAGGTAAAGGTAAAGGCGAAGGTGAAGGCGACAGTAAAGGCTTTCCCGGCGTCATAGGCGTTGTGAACGACTCCGCCTTTGAGCCGGCTGTAGCTGATGAGCTGGAGAAGGGCGACGGCTCGGACGGCTGGTACAAATTCACGGTCACGCTTTCGAAGGGGACAGCCTCAGCAGTGACAGAGGTATTCACGCTCAAGATCATCCACACGGCCTTGGACGATACTTTGACGGATGACGAGGCCATTTGGGCAGCGGAGGATGCCCTTAAGATTGCGCTTTCTGATATGAGCGTGAGCCAGCACCTGGTAAACACGAGAAACATCGCGCACGGCCATGCGTTGGACATAGTCGAGAAGACTCTGCTCGCCAGCGGGCTGGGGGTGTCTGTCGTACCCGTTGCGCCCGAAGTGCTTGCTTTCAAGGGCTTCAAGGCGGCGAAGGCCGAGACAGAAGCCATGGGTGACGGCTCAGACGGCTACTATCGGTTCACGGTGACGCTATCAAAGGGAAGCGGCACACCTGTGACAGCGGGCACGTTCACTCTGAGGATCATACACACGGCATACGAAGAGCCGACAGGGCCTGAGCCGGTCATAACAACGCCAATGGAACTGCCTGTCATCATCTATGGCGAATCCTACTCGGTGCAGCTTGAGGCAACGGGCAACAAACCTATGACATGGACGCTTATAAGAAACAGCTCACTGCCTGCCGGGCTTAAGCTCTCTTCTGACGGAAAGATCACAGGCACGCCCACCGTGGCGGGAGGCCCCTTCATCTTCTCTATACAGGCAAAGAACAAGGCGGGAAGCGACACGCAGGAGTTCCAGTTGCTGATAGAACCGAAGATGCTTGAGCTTTCTGATATCAGCTTCACTGTTTCCAGCAGCCGCGAGTACGACGGCACAGCAGACGCCGCGATGCTTGTGAGGGCTTCGGTCAAAGCCGGCAGCCTTATAAGGTCAAGCGACAAGGTGACGATTGCCATAAACAAAGCCCTGCTTGACGATAAGTTTGCAGGCGAGGGAAAGCCCATACACATCCCGGAAGGCGGCTGGACGGCTACAGGGGCGCAGGGCGCTTTTTACGCCCTGCCGGGAGAAGTCCCCGACTCCCATGGCCTTAAGAGCGCGATAACGGCGCGGGCGCTGCATGATATCGAGGCGCTGCTTCCCGGCAAGTTATACGATGGGGGCGTGACGCTTGAAGATGTACGGATCGACCCGGGCGAGGAAAACGGCCTCAAGGCGCCAGACTCCAGCGATGTCTGGGTAGAGATATATGATATTGAGTTCATTGACAGTGCGGCAGGCGCGGACGATGCGGCTGACGCGGGCTTCGGCAAGCCTGTCACGTATGAATGGCGGCTCGAAGGGAAGGACGCGGGCTATGCATCCTCATATACGCTGCCTGCTGACATTGACAAACCGGAAGCGTCCGCGGATATCTACGCAAGGCCCGTGGTCGTCGTTTTTGACGGGGGCGACCCGGTCATAGCCAAGGAATACGACAGGACGACGAAGCCGGGCACGCTGTCGGGCGGTGCCCTTGAAATAGAGGCGCTGTCAGAGAGCTACGGCGTGCTGCCGGGCGACGAGGGCACGGTTGAGGCGAAACTCATGGCAGGGGTCTATCCTTCGGCGGATGTTAACGAAAAGGACGGAGAAGACAAGGCCTTACCTTATGAGGTGAAGGCTATCGTCTGGCTCGAAGGCGAGGGTGCAGGAAACTATATAGCGGGCCATATGGACGCAGGCCTGTTCGTGCCGGTCGCTACGCTGACGGTAGACGGATATATTGAACAATCATCTTTCAAGCTGGCGGACGTCCTAAGGCCTGTGCCGGTCGGGAACCATGGGCCGCAGGCATTTGATCTCAGTGCGCTCGTCGGCAGCGTATCCGGCGGGGTGCTTGCGCTGCCGGAAGACATGAAGCTCGCCGCGGGGACGGCGGATCTGACATGGACGGTCGATACGGGGTCGCCTTTATATGATGAGGCCTTCCTTGATATGGTATACGGTATAGATACTGCAGGCGGCGTGCTCGGGTTCCAGGTCGACGGCGGACATACGGACGCTATGGCGCCGGGGAAGAGGGCTGTCATCCCTGTGGCAGTGACGGGCTTCAGGAACTACAGCGAGGGGACCGTGCTGGTCGCCGTGGAATTGATAGGGCAGAGCCAGACGCCCGTGAACGTACGGGTCGTAGAGGCAGCTTACAGCGCAGGCAATCCGGGATCGGCGTCACTTGACAAGGAGTATGACGGGCTCGGGGCCGAGGCGCGGGCGGTCGTGACGAACGCTGTGACAGGGGCGGCTGTGTCCGTGCCCGCGGGGCAGATCGTCTGGAAATGGATGGACGCGGACGGAAACGAGCTTATCACGAAAGACGCGAACGGCAATCCCGTTTTGGACGCGAACGGGCAGGTTATCCCGCTGCACACGGGGGCCTCCGGGCCGGCCGGTGTCGGGACGTACCGCGTGGAGGCCGTGATCAGCGCCTCCGGCATGTACGGGGCGGGCGGCGCCGGGTTTGAGATAGGCAAGGCGACCGTGCTCGCCAAGGCGCTCGACTGCTGGGTCAAGCGCGAGGAGGCGATGCCGGCGGCGGTTGTTGTCTACTCAGGCTTTGCGGACGCGATAGGGGACAGCGAGGGTAACTCGCTTGCCGTGCGGGCCGAGGCGGCGCATACGGTAAAGAGCACGCGGGCCGTGGGGCATTTCCCGATCGTGTTCAAGGCGATGGCGGTTTTGACTCCCGAGGCGGAGGCGAATTATGAACTGGTGCACGAGACAGGGACGTTTGATGTCCTGCATCTTACGGATTTGACTGTAGCGCCAAGGCATTCGATGTTGAGCAACCCCAAGCCGACCGAACAACAGACAATTACGCTCTCCGTTAGTTTCTCTCCGGAGGCGCCGGATCCGGAGAATGTCTTGTGGACGGTCGATCCGTGGAGATGGGTCGATACGGACGCGGTGTCCGGGATGGCCGTGAACAAGTCTGAGGCGGGCTCACTATTTGTGGAATTTTTGGACGCGGGAACGGTCGTGGAAAAGGACGGAAGGGTCGTGAACGAGGCCCGGATCGCGGTGACGGAGGATGCTTTCAAGGAGAGCGCTCCGGGCGGCCTTGTCGGAAGGACGCTCAGGGTCAGGGCGACGTATGACTACAGGGTCGGCAGCGACGGCCAGCCGGTCATAGACAGGGAAGGAAAGCCGGTCGGCAGGTATACGGCTACGGCGACGGTGGAGATACTGCCGGATGTGGCCCTGGTGCGCGGCGAGACCGGTTTCGATGTGCTTGAGACTGCAGTGACGCTCAACAAGGCCATGGAAGTCGGCGCGCGCGTGCCTGTCGCGCTGACGGGGCAGGATATCTCCGGCGTCAAGGCGCAGTCTGAAGGCATAGGGGCCTTTTCCGCGGGGGCAAGGGGCGCGGAGGCCGGGGCGACGACGGGCTCGCCTTTAGTGGAAGAGGTGATGCTCGTCACCGGGCCGGACAAGAACGGCGTGTTCACGGTCCTGCCGGCTTCTCGGTACACAGCGGCCATGAGTAGCGCGGACGGGCGCATGGTCGATATCGATACGCCGTCGTTTACGGCTGTAAAGAACAACACTACGGTGAAGAACGTCAGGATCGCGATCCTGCCGGTGAACCCGGGTGACAGCACAGCGCCCAACCCGAACAGGGGCAGCTTTGAGACAGATGCCAAGGGCAATCTGCTCTGGAAGCCGTGGACGGAGGGCACATATGTCAATTCCGGCAGCCCGGTAGCGGGCAACAGCACGAACTATAGCGCTGCGGCCGGCGACTGGATCGTCTCCGAAAGCGCGTTTACCATGAAGGTCGTGGAGGCTTGGCCGAAAGTCACTTTGACCATGGTCGGCGGGCTGTCTCTGGCCTTCCCGGAGAGGGAGGCTGTGATCAGGGCTGCGACGCCAGTGGGGGTCGGCGAGGTCACGGCCATGAGCCTGAATATGCCGGCGAGGACCGTCGTCGTAGATAATCATATCGGATCCGGCCCGGCGGGGAGCGTGGCGAACTACCAGGTCGAGGGGAACGAGGCAGTGGTCAAGCTGTCCGAGGACCCGTCGGGACTGCCGGGAAGCAGGAAAGCGGCGGTGACGGCGAAGACATCGGGGAGCTGGATCAAGGTCGAGGGGTACAAGTATATGTACCTGCCGGGGGGCGCGCCTCCGCTCGGGGTGGCTGACGCGGACAGCGTGAAGCCTTTGACGGGCTCGTCACTGAAGGCGGCGGGGCTGCCGGCGCTGACGATCACGGTCGGGGCCGTGAACGCGCTGCCGAAGGCGAAGCTGGCCAAGGCGACTGTGCCGGTCCTGACGCGGGCAAACGCTACGGCTGACGACTCGCGCAGCTTCACGGAAAGCGAGACCGGGCCGGCGTACCTTCAGATCGTGTCGGGCGACAAGAAGGTCAGCAATGAAGCGCTTTGGGCGCAGATCGACTATGTGGAGATACGCGGCCTGACGGCGAAGAACGGGGCCGTGCAGCAGGGGCCTGTGAACGTACGGGCGTCGTATGTCGGCGGCGGCATGGTCAGGCTGGAGGAGACGAAGATCGGGATCACGCGGTCGGGCACGAGCCAGATGTCGCTGAATGTGTATTTCAAAGGGGTCGTCAAGACTGGCGCGAGCACGGGGATGCCGCTGGCTGTCGACTTCAAGATATCGGCGCCGGCGGCTTCGGCGCTGAAGCCGGTGACGAAGGCGCAGACCATAAGCGTCAGCGTAAGGCCGTTTGTGGACTATCTGGCGAACGAGGCCAATATACAGGCGAGCGAATTGCCCGCGGGTAATCCGGGATACCAGGCGCTGACGCCTGCCGCCGCGGCTGCGAAGAGTGCATATGACGCTATAGACGGCGAGTACCTGCTGGCGGCTATACCTGCAGCGGCAAATGTGGACAACCTCCTGCTCGATACGTGGGGGATAGCGTATGTCGGCGGGGCCCCGCAGGTGACAGGCGACAAGAAGACGAAGAGCGACCTCGTGCCGTGGGCCGGCAATGGCACGGCCGGCGATAGCGACTGGGCTGGCGCGATCGAGGTCCGGCAGGGGGCCGCGCCGGGAACCATCGAGCTTTGGGTCGCTGACAAGACGAAGCTCACGAATATGATCAGGGCCCACCATAAGTTGCCGGGGTTTGCGAAGGCGGCCACTACCAATATGAAGTATGTGCTGCGCATCAGCGACGCCAGGCCGGCGGAAGGGGGCGGAGGCTCAGGGGCAGGGGTGCAGGACAGCAGGCTGTTCAGCGCGAACAAAGACCCTGCAAAGGCCCTGCAGGCCTTCAATATTACGCTGAATCTCTCCAAGGGGGCGCCGGGTTTTTCTGTCGCGCTTGGAAAGCAACGGCTGAATATCACGGACCCGGACGGCTTCCAGGCGGGTACGGTCAAGCTCACGAATGTTGCGTCGGAGATATCGTATGTGAAGCTGTATGAGCAGCGGTTCTCGGACGCGAAGAAGAAGGTGCTGTATGACCTGGGCAAGGTCGAGAGCCGGGACTTTGAGGCTGTGGTGACGGGGCCGCTGGCATTTGAGATCGTGAAGAAGCCGGGGGCGCTGCCGCCTCCAAACGTGGCGCAGAAGCTCAGCGTCGAGGTCGGGCTGAAGAACGGGCAGGTGCTCAGATCATGGACGTACGACCCGGCGAAGGCTTTGAACAAGCAGTGGGCGGACAAGCCGGTCTCGGTCAATCCGGCGCAGCCTGCGTACAAGGCGACGTATAGCAGAAATACGGTATCGCTGAACCGGGGCGCGCCGCTCTCGGGCGAGACGGTCGGGCTTTCCCTGACGCCGACGGCCGCCAACCCCAATGTGATGGCCGGGGCGGTCAGCATCAACACGGCGAGCGTGAAGGCGCTGGAGGACGGCGGCTTCCGGCTGGAGCGCAGCGGCGAGGGTGAGTGGACTATCTACTTTGCGAACGACCGGACGCCGCGGGTCCTGGACGGCAAGGGCAATGTACAGTACAAGAGCGGGGCGCTGGCGGCGCCGAAGGCGAGTTACAAGGTCGGGCTGCAGATATGGCCAGAGGGGACGTACAGGTGGCAGGCGGATCCGAACAGGCCGGACGGGCTGGCGCGCGACAAGAGCGGCAATCTCGTGCCAACCGCGCTCGTGAACCCGGCAAACGGCAAGCCCGCGTCCAAGCCGGTGACGGTAAATGTGACAGTGAAGATACAGTGAGATATTATTCCGATTATTCTTGCGGCATTTGCCGGGGGCATAGGCAGTTTGCTTATGCCTCTGGTATCAGTCTGAAAAGAATCGGAGTAAACCGAAAATCGGAATAATGCGATCGCACCGCAGATTTCGCTATTCTATTTCCATGCTCAGCTCTGAAAGCGACGTCAGGAACTCAGCATAGCCGTCGGAACCCTTGTCTATTGCAAGGGGGATATCTTTCAGTGCAAGCCTGGCGACGCCATCGCATTTGGATTTGTATAAGTAGTCCACTGCGGCAAGTTCGTCTTCTGTGAATTCATACTGCTCGATCCAGTGTTCTGCCAATTCTTCCGGCGGGGCGCATATAATGCCAATGAATTCTCCGCCATTTACAATAAAGGCTGCGTCGTCGTCCGGGGAGTACATAGCGTCCCCTTCGCTCCACATTGCGGTTGTCGCGGCGGGCATGGAAACTTTCCCGAAAGCATAATACAGGTACTCGAGGGTCTCCGATTCGGCTATCTTTCGCACACGCTCATCCGCTTCTGAGAAGAGCCAGGCCGCTTTATATTCAGGGTAATCAAGCAATCTGCTGCTCGTGTCATCCCGGAATGCCGCAACGATCAGATCGTTTTCCTTGTCAAATGTGACGGTTCCTCGCGATCTGTCAAATTGAAAACTATAATTTTCCCCGTTCCAGGATTGGTCATAAGAAAAAAACGGGAACTTGAGGTTTGCCACAGCGTGCGCGACGGATGAATACAGGCAACCGCTGGTCAATCGCTTTGCGGGATACTCCAATTTGTGTTTCATAGCTTTTGATAGAATTGCCATTTCCGTAAAACCTCCAACTGCAGCCTAAAGCCGGAATTCCTCATTTTCATACCACTTCTCAAAAGCGAAAAACTTGAGCGGGAAGCGGACGTGCACAGCATGCTCCGGGCACATGTAAAGGCACCTCATGCAAAGCCCGCAATTCCATTTGAAAACTGCGGTTTCTGCCTCTATGCGGATGTTTTGGTTCGGGCATTTTTCGGCGCACAAGCCGCATCCGCCGCATTTGCTGTCGGAATAGAGCCTGACAAGCCTCGCCCCGAGCCATTCCACCCTCCCGGCAAAAGAGGCCAGTTTCACTATGAAACCGGGTTTGCTCGTACCCGCGGCTGCATCCAGGATATCATCCGCAGCCTTGGGGATTTCCAGGCAGGCCTTTTCGAGCTTTTCGCTGACCATCCCGGCGTCATCTTTGACAATAAAGTTTGACGGCATCAGGAATTCTTTTTCGTAATTGACCCGGAAGCCTTTTTTCCTGAGTATGCTGACCGACAGATCACGCGATGCGGAATTAAGCCGGCTCTCGCCGCCTGCCGCGCTGACGACAAACGCCTCTTTTTGTTTTGTTTCCGGCAGCCCCTTTACAAAATCAACCACGATTTTTGGCGCGTTGAGAGAATGCACCGGGTATGCTATCCCGATGATATCGTAGTCCCGGACAGAGATCTCGCGGCTTTGGGGTTTTTCGATTTCAAAGACATCGGCCTGCGCCTGCCGTTCTTCAAGAGCGGTCGACAGTTTCCGGACGACATATCTCGTCATACCCGTGCCCGAAAACAGGAAAATACATACCTTTTTCATTTTTTAAAATATGTGGCGTCCTTCGATGAGCGCCAATTCCTCTTCCAGAAGCTTTTTATCGTCGGCTGCCAAAGGATTCGCGAGGCATTCATCTATATGCTCGACCACAAAAGAAAACTGCCTGAAGTTGCCGGGCGGCACTATGCTGTCCACGCCCTTTGACAATGTATACTTAATTGCCGCAAGCGCCAGCTCGTCATTGTCGTAGATGGTCTTGACCCATGCCTTCGGCTCTCTTTTTGCCTCGTTTTCATCATGCTGCGCCCGGTGGGCGAGGGCCTTGATTGCCAGAAGGCCCAGGTCGCGGTACTTACAGATATGTATGAGCCTGTCACCGAAACCCCTGTCCATATTCAGCGCCCAGTTGACCGGAAACATTACCGTCTCAAAATCAAAATATGCCAGCGCCTGGATGGCGGCCTCCTCGCTGTGCGCCGTCAGGCCAATGTGGCGGATGAGCCCCGACTCCTTTGCCTTTATTAGCACCTCCATGGCGCCTCCCGGCGCGAACGCGGTCTCCACGTCCTCCTGCGTTTTGAGTTCGTGAAGCTGGTAGAGGTCAAACCAGTCTGTCTTAAGGGTTTTTAAGGAATTGTGAAGTTCCGCCTCAATACCGGCGTCCCTTACCATGCTTTTGCAGCCGAGCCAGACTTCTTTCCGGTAGGGGGCAAGCGCGGGCCCCAGTTTCACCTGCGCGTCACCGTAAGTGGGCGCTACGTCAAAATAGTTCACGCCGCGGTCGATCGCCCAGGATACGTACCTTGCGCAGTCCTGCGGGGTTTCATCGGTCGTGACGATCCCTCCGAAGCTGACGGCGGTGATTTCAAGGCCTGTTTTCCCAAGTTTGTTCTTTTTCATTTTATCCCATCCTCTGTTTCTTATCTTCTGTTTCCTGACTTCTGTTTCCTGTCTTTTGTTTCCTGTTCTCTGTTTCCTGTTTTCTGTCTTCTGTTTCTTATCTTCTGTTTTCTGTCTTTTGTTTCCTATCCTCTGTTTCCTATCGTCTGTTTCCTATCGTCTGTTTCCTATCGTCTGTTTCCTATTCTTCCTCTCATTATATCAAGCGTTTTCCAAATACCGCCGCCGCCTTTGCCAGGCCTGAAAAGCCCGAGTATCCCGTCTTTTAATATACCACCAATTATCATAAAAAACATAAACCAGCCAAGTGAGCTACCCAACCAGCCAACTACCCACTACCCAACCAGCTTGCGACCAATCGGCAGCTTTAGCAGCTTTACTAGATTTACACGGCAACTTTTGCGTAAAATTTCCACTTGTGTACGATGAAAAAGTATATTTATACTATTATTGTAAAATATAGTTAGCGTTTCTTCCTTATTGTGGAAAAACCGGCCTGTTTCAGGGACGAAACGCGAGAAAAATCAAACACAACCGCAAAAAATACGCAAAACACAGGTGCACAATCTATAATCCCGTTTTCCCGCTGCCGTAAAAGCCAAAAAAATGGATTTCGTGTTTGCCGCCGGGCCATTTTCGCACAGCCTGCCGGGCCATTTTCGCACAGCCTGCCGTCCCCTTTTGCCTTACTGTGATAGAATATGCTTGATGCCTTTACCTGTACAGGGAAAAAGAAAACTGGATCGCCGGGGCCGCTTTTTTGTGGCTCTGGTTGTGGCTGTTGCGGCGGCGCTGCTGCTTGCACTGGCCTTGTACGCTCATACTGCCGGCGGGGGATACCTGTCGTCCCGAAGCATGCAGGCTTCTGCGCTGAAGGGCTATATACTCGGAAACGAGGACGCCTTTGAAAAGATCGTGCAGACGGAGCCCTATGTGGTATTTCTTTCTTTGTGCGGCAAAAGCGACAGGGCGCGCGTTGTGGCCGGGACAGGCGCCACCCTTAAGGAAGCATGGGATGACGCCGATAAAAAAGCGGGCAGGATCGCAAATGAGATAAGACCCGAAGTGGCCTGGGTCAAGGCTGATATCGTGACAAGCACGCAAGCGATAGGGGCTGTGGATCTTCAGGCGGAGATCATAGAGGAGCATTATCGCTTCTTCTACAGGCGCGGCGTCGCCTTTGACGATGGTTTTGAAACCGCTTTTCTTGAAGCCGAGCTCAACGGCAACAGGATCTTCAGGTACTACCGGGATGACGAGATCATGAATGGCGAAGTGGACTATGTCACGCCTGCGTTCAACATGGACAATCTGAACAAGTACCTGGTTTCGGCAGGCAAGGAGGAAATCGAAGAGATCCCGGAGAGGATCATTACTTTTTCCGCGATGGGGTTTTTCTGCGGCGAAGACGGACAGGTACACGAGCTGTATGGCGACGGCCCGGACTACGGGCGGCGCGTGACCGGCATGGTCGATGACAAGCTCGCGCAGGATATTGTTTGTGAGGCGTCGCTGTTCCTGGCGCGTCAAATCGGCCCCGACGGGAAGTTCAAGTACGGGCATTACCCCATCTTCGACAATGAAATGGAAGGCTACAATACGATCCGGCATATCTGCGCTACATGGAGTTTGTTGGCCCACTATTATCGATTGACCGGGGATGAAACGGTTTTGCCTTCGGTGAACGCGGCTATCGGGTATATGCTGTCTGAGTTTATTGAGTACGGGGATGATGGGGTGGCATGGGTGATTGACAGGGATTCCGGCGAAGTGAGGCTTGGCGCCAACGCTATGGCCGTCGTTTTGCTGACAGAGTATATGGACCTTCTGGATACGGATGAGTATAACGGTCTGGTCGGTTGTCTGGCGGACGGGATCGTCCGGCTTCAGGACCCCCTTGACGGAAGTTTCTATCACGTCCTCAACAGTGATGATTTTTCGCGCAAGGAGGAATTTCGGATCATCTATTACGACGGCGAGGCAACCTTTGCTTTGGCAAGGGCATATGCTTTTACAAAAGACGAAAAATATTTGGCGGCGGCGGCCTTATCCGTAGAGCGTTTTATAGAAGACGACTATACGGTATATACCGACCATTGGATCGCGTATTCACTGAATGAGATCACCAAGTATAAAGGCGAGCCGCGATACTACGAATTTGCGATGCGTAATATTTCAAACAACCTGTACCAGATAAACAATCAGGAGACATCATACCATACATATTTGGAACTCCTGATGGCGGGGTGGGAGACATACGAGCGTATACTTGAAAATGATATCCGGGTCGATTTTCCCGAAAACTTCAGCACGGAATACTTTGCGCGAACGATCTACAAAAGGGCCAGGCATATGCTGAATGGCTATTTCTATCCCGAATACGCGATGTATATGCAGTATCCGGACACGGTCGCAGGCTCCTTTTTTGTCCGCCATCATGATTTCAGGGTGCGGATCGACGACGTACAGCATTTCGTCGGCGGGTATTTTGGCTATATCAGGTACTATGAGGATATCGCGCCTTACTTGCCGGATAGTTTCCTTTAAACCTTCTTCATGTTTATTTCACTATACTTTTGCAGTGGTTTCAAACCGTGTAAAGCGCCCTGATGTTATAATGGAAGCAAGGAGAATGACCCATATGAAAAAACCGATCCAATCGATAATGACGGGATTTGTGGCTGTTGCGCTTGCCATCGCGCTGGCAGGCTGCGGCAGCGGCGCGGAAACCGGCGAACCCGTTCCCGAAGAAGCCCAGGCCCAGGCCCCGTCCCCGGCCCCCGAGGCTGAGGCAGAGCCGGTGGACGATTCCGCAAAGGAGTACTCGGTCAACACCGAGCTGCTTTCTTACATCGGCAAAACGCCTGAGGAAGTCAGCCTTGAGCTCGGGCACTATGAAGAAGCCAAAAGGTTCACGGAGATGGTTTTCAGGTACGGTGACTTCTGGTTTGCCTTTGACGGCGACACAGAATATCCGGCGGGACCACTGAGCCTCATTTCATGTCCGGCGGCTGATTTGGTAGACGGCCTCGATGACAAAATCGCCGTCTCCGACCTGGATGGGGTCTTAGGCGTCCAAGGCGTTTATGAGGCTAATGAGGACGAGGGAAACGAATGGTATACCGGGGGCTATGTCACGTATGAGTACGATAGCTTTATCATCGATTTGGGCTGCAGCCCGGGTATGGCGGTAAGTGATGACGCTACAGTGCTGATATCAGAGGGCATATCCGGCAGCGATGGCGCCGGCGCCCTGGCGGAAATAATCCCTTCCCCCTTTGACCGCTTATGGGAGGATCATGGGTCGGCCGAATGGTACGGCACCCAGCCCTACCGCAGCTTGTGTTTCAAGGGAAACGGCAGAGTGGAGCTTATCACGGGAAACAAGCACACGAAACTGGGGAATTACGAAGTATACGAAATCTACAAGGGCACATTCCAGGTCTTCCTCGACAAGGACGGGAGCGTTGGCTATGACAGGATATCATTCGACCTGGCGCTTGAATCGTGGATATGGGAATTTCCCGAGGGGGCGGATGACGAGATCTCTTTGTCAATGAAGGAACGCCACAGACTACGGAGCGATTACACAATCCGGGAAAGCGGCGGCTCCATTTGCCTGGAATTGCTCTCAGGTCAGCCTCTGGGCCTCACCAACCTGGGCGGGGATCCCGTCGAGAGCTACACTTTCATACCGATGCAATAAGGGCGGCTTATCACTGCGGGCCTGGCAGATTCACTTTTTCAGCGCCGGTCCCGTCTTTCTTGACCCTGTGCAGGTTTATATCGTACGCGTCGGAATAGGAATAAATCGTATCGCCTGAGGCGTCAGTCTCAGCATTGCTTATCCTGATGTACACCCAGTCCCCCGCAATTACAGGGGCGTATAATTGCCCGGATGTCTCAAACAATTTTTGCTTTTGCGTTCCGTCACAATAGATCTTGTATAAGTATTCTTTGGCGTATTGACCCAGATCGCCTTCAAACCCGCCAGCCGCAATCTCACCCAGCTCATCGATATTGGTCATATTATAATAAACCCAGCCATCTTCCACGACAAAGTCGCTTTGAAAATCGATTTCCGCTATTTCGCTTTGGCCTGTGCCGTCGGTTTTTATCCTGCACAGCGTTGTGCTGACGATCTCTTTGGCAAACCCGTCTGTTTCTGTATCCCCCGTATAGCCGGCTTCCTCTATATAGTAGATATATTCGCCGTCCAAAGTTATGCCGTATCTGTCCACGGCCGGGGATCCCTTATTCCCGGCATTCTCACAAACCATGGTTTTTTGGGAACTGCTTTTATTGATTTTGACTATATCGCCGTTTTTGGCAAGATAATATATCCAGTCATCCAGTAAAAAGGGAGTGCTTGCAGGCTCCTGGGCCAGAGGCGTGGTTTCGCCGGCGCCGTCGACAGGGATTTTGATCAGGCTGAAGAAATCGTCAGCCTCGGGATCGTTGCCTTCATTGAATGAAATTGAAAAGCCGCCATAATCATATACCAGGCAATATATCCAGCCTTCATCTATTGCCATCCATTCAATATTGACGCCGGGCAGCAAAATTGTCCTGTCGCTCCCGTCCAAACGGGTTTTGACAAGGCCTTCATCCGCGCATTCATAATATATCCAATCACCGTCTACCTGTAATGAAAAAGCATAGTCGCTGTTTATTTTTACGATCTCTGCCCCGTCGGTGTTGATCCTGAATATCCCATCCGTCCCGCAGGCATAATAGATCTGATCATTGACCTGATACGCAACGCCGCAAAGCTTTTGCGAGCACACCTCAGGCGTGGCGTATGGGGCAGGCTCTTCATAATCCTTTGGCGGGGCCGGGGTTTGCGGGCCTGCTTCGGAAGGCGTATGGCCCTGGCCGGGCGTACTGATCAAAGCAGGAAGCGCGAATACCGCAAACAATGCGCACGCGGCAACGGAAAGCCCGATAGCGGCAAGGGCTGTCAAACCCCTATGCGGTTTCGCACCTCTTTTCGGTTCTGCACTCCTTTGCGTGACGGCCGGTTTTTTACCTCCGGGCATCTGCGCTTTTTTGGCGAGCTCATTCTCAAAATGTTCCATGGTCCTGAGAAGACGGTCAAGCCTTTCTTCGCCAACGGTCAAGCTGTTCATTTCATCTATGTATTCTTTCATAAGCATCAGATTTCCCCCTCCAGCATGACAGCCAGTTTTTTTCTTGCCCGGTGAAGCAGCGACCCCACAGTCGATTCCTTGACGGAAATAGTACGGGCAATGTCTTTTATCGACATTCCTTCATAATAGAACAGGTGAATGACGACCCGGTAATTCTCCGGGAGGGCAAACACGGTATCCAGGACCGAATTGTCCGGCTCATCGTGCTTCGCGTCTGAAACATCATCCAGCCCTTGTGTGCGCCGGTTCCACGCGGACATCGCAAAGCTTTTGCTGCAGTTGACGGCTGCCCTTATCAGGAAGGCTTTGATATGTTCTTCGTCGTTGAATTCTGTCTTGCATTCGATGAAACGAAGAAAAACCTCTTGCAGGATATCATCCGCATCGAATTTATTGCCAAGGCGCGCGCACGCTATCCTGAAGACCATATCAGCGTATTTCTTGAGAATGCGTTCGTTGTCTATATTTTGCAATACTTATTCTCCGTCAACGACCCAAGCTTGAAAAATGGTTTGCGTTTTTGCTTCCTGTCTGTAAATCTTTTCAAAGGCGAAAAATATTGCACAGGCTGGAATTTTTTTTTTGCTGGCCGGTGGTTTTATTGGTTTAGCTGTACCTGCTGCCGCCTTAGCAGCGCTTTGTCGAGTACGACCGCGATCACCGTCCCGTCAATCAGCCCGTTTGACAGCAGGTACGGCAGGATGCCCGGCAGCTGCGAGAAGGCTTCGAAGGGCAAAAACATCGTGCCGACGCCTATTATCATCGCAATGCCGACAACATATCCTATTTTGTCCGGGAACCTGCCGGCGTCCTTTTGTACCTCGTGGAGGCCCTGTTTGAAAATCAGCGCGAACAGCACGGTCATCGTCGCGTAGCCCACCGGGATCGGAATCGAAGAGAACAGGGCGCCGACAGGTGAGACCAGCCCCATGGCGGCAAGGATCAGCCCACCCACCATGAATGGCCTGCGCGCGGCCACGCCTGTCATCGAGACCATCCCGATCGGCGTGATATAGGGCAGGTTCGGCACGATTGAGAAAACGCCGGCGACTGCGGCGCCGATCCCGTGAAGCAGCACACCGTTCTTCATCCCCCTCGCATCGACCTTTTTGTCGACGACCTCGGACATCCCTATGATGCCCGCGTACACCATTGAGAGGAGCACGAATGACGCGAAAACGCTGACGATCACGATGCCCGGGCTGAAGGTCGGCGGCCCGAACGCAAAGACGCCCGGCGGCGACAGGAAGCTGCTGCTTTCCGGCCTGACGGCAAGCCCCATCGGGATGGCAAAGAGCCAGCCTATGAAGGTGCCGATGAGCACGGAGATGCTTTTCAAAAAACCCCTCGTCACCGAATTCAGGACAAGGAGCACTGCGACCGTGAAGAAGAATACAATGATGCTGGCGCCGTCAAGGGACTCTTTTCCCGGCGAAAGCCCGGTCATGCCCCTTGCGATGCTCGGGCTGGTCTGTATCACCATGAGCATCAGAAGCACGCCGTTTACTGACGGTGTAAAGAGTTTGAAGACATGCGGCATAAGCCCCGTGAGTGTGACTGTGACCACCGCCGCGCCGCCTATCATGATGCCTGTCCCAAGATCGGTAAGCAGTGTATCGGTATGCCCCTTCATGGCCGGGGCTATGAGCAGTATCATGCTCACCCAAAGCGCCGCGGGCCCTTCTATGATGGGGTACCTGTGCCCAAAAACCGCCTGAAGTATCGAAAACGCACCGGCGACGAAGAATGTGCGCCGCATCAGGGCGGACAATTCGGGCGCCGGCAGCCCGAGGGCGACCCCGGCGATCACTACCAGGGCGACGCCTCCGGAAATGAACAGGACGACGTGCTGCAGGCTGTATACCAGGAACCTGTTCCCCGGGACCCTGTCATCCAATTTGTAAAGCAAACTCATTTATTTTCCATTCCTTCGTTCAATTATTTCGGGTAATGCTCTTCCCTTATTAAATGTAATTTATTTTGCGTAAAAGCGCAAGCAGGGCAAAAGCCCCGCGGGGCGCCGGGGGCGGCGTCCCCTGCGGACGGCACAAAAGTGGTCACTATTTCGCCAAACGACGTGTTTTTTGGCCCGTTTGGCGAAATAGCGTTCCAGTGTTTTGACAAAAATCGTTGACATGTCAACAAAAACAATGTAATTTGGTAATAATGGGTAAATTACTATTTCGCCAAAGCCCATCATTTTTCCGGCGTTTGGCGAAATAAGGAGGATTCTATGAGAATTATAGGCAGAGAACGGGAGAAAGAAATACTGGAGGACGCGCTTAATTCGGGACGGCCTGAATTTGTTGCTGTTTACGGCAGAAGGCGCGTCGGGAAGACCTACCTCATCAGGGAATTCTTCAGAGATGAATTTATTTTTCAGCTGACCGGCGTTTCCGGCAGGGGGACGAAAACACAGCTTGGCTATTTTGACCGGGCAATGAATAATTACGGAACGATTGGCCGGGCGCCTGCAACAAGCTGGGCCGATGCTTTTCAATCACTTACAAAACTCCTTGAACACACGCCGGTCCGGAAGGGGAAAAGGCGCATTGTCTTTCTTGACGAACTGGCGTGGCTGGATTCCCCGCGCTCGGATTTCCTTCCGGCGTTGGAACACTTTTGGAATACATGGGGAGCGGCAAATTCTGACTTCATGCTTATCGTATGCGGGAGCGCGGCGTCCTGGTTCCTCAAGAAACTGTTCCGAAACCGGGGCGGCCTTCATAACCGGGTGACAAGGCGTATCCGGCTCCTGCCGTTCAACCTTACGGAAAGCGAGGCTTTCTTCAAAGACAGAGGGATCGGGTTTGACAGGAAACAGGTTGCCGAGGCATACATGGTCTTCGGCGGCATCCCATTTTACCTGAATCTTTTTTTTCAGGGGCGAAGTGTAGCGCAAAATGTTGATATGTTGTGTTTTGGAGAAAACGCGCCGCTCAATGATGAATTTGGGGAATTGTATCATTCGCTTTTTCGGAATTCCGGGAAATACATTGCTATCGTGCAAGCATTGCATACGAAGCAGAAGGGTTTGACGCGCGATGAAATTATTGAAAAGACCGGCCTTTCCTCGGGTGGCGGCTTGACAGATATGCTGGAGGCATTGGAGCAATCCGGCTTCATTTACCGCCAGGATGATTTTTCAGGAGAGAAGGACAGGTATCTATATCGAATGGTCGATTTCTTCTCTTCGTTTTATCTGCAGCATATACGTGGCAACAAGAGAATTGATTCCGGCCATTGGACAAACTTCATAGGCAGCGGCGCGTACAATAATTGGATCGGGCATCGGTTTGAGGTTTTGTGCCTGCTTCACGTCAACGCCATCAAGAACAAGCTCGGCATCCCGGGCGTGTCGTCAAGAATTTCAACCTGGAGGGATACTGCCAAAGGATCCAGCCTTCAGATAGATCTCGTCATAGATAGAAATGACGGCGTGATCGATCTTTGCGAAATGAAATATTTCAGCGGCCCGTTTTCAATCGACAAGGCATATGCGGAAAAACTGACGAACCGGCGCGACGCTTTTATACGTTCTGTCAAAACCAGGAAAACTATACATCATGTCCTTGTTGCCACAGATGGCCTCGTGCGCGGGAAGTACAGTTACATTGCTGATTTTACAGTCACACTGGATGACTTATACTATTGATGGAAATTACTAAAATAACCAGTAATAAACGAGACTTCCTCCCTCTCCTGCTCCTGGGCGACGAGGATGAGGGCATGATCCTTAAGTACCTTGGCCGGGGGGAGCTTTTCGCCCTTTACGATCCCGCTCCCGCCGCTGCCGATAACGATGGCCTGAAAAGCGTCTGCGTCGTCACCGATGAGGGCGGGGGTACCCTTGAAATCCAGAACATCGCAACGGACGAGCGGTATCGGCGGAGGGGCTACGCGCCAAAGCTTATCGCATTTATTACCGAACACTACAAGGGCCGTTACGATAGGATCATTCTTGGCACAGGCGATATCCCGGGCATACTGGCGTTTTACGGGCGCTGTGGCTTCACGGTAACGCACAGGGTGGAGGGTTATTTCACCGAGCATTACGACCACCCGATAATTGACGGGGGCGTACTTCTGAAAGACAAGGTATACATGGAAATGACGTTATGAGCACAAAAAGAACCGTCCCCGCTGTGTTCCGTCATGCAGGCAAAAGGCGGATGAAAAAGCGGAGGATTTCTTCTATACTGTCATTGAGAAGACGGAGGTGCGGATACGGAATAGATATGGAAGACAAGGCCTGTCCGGGAAAGCCAAGGGAGGGATTATGGGCAAGAAAACTGTCGTTTCTGTTGCAAAAGAAAAAGGGTCGGAGGCCTGTGTGACGGCCAGGACGGCCTGTGTGACGGCCAGGGATGTAGTGATAGTCGGGGCGGCGCGCACCCCGGTCGGGGATCTGCTTGGCGCGCTGAAAACTGTCGAGCCCGTGGAGCTGGCGCGGTCGGCGGCAGAGGCGGCGATCGGCCGCTCAGGCGTCCCGAAAGAGGCAATCAAGGAAGTCGCCGTCGGCATGATTTACAAATCCGGGCACAAGGGGAACCCGGCGCGCCAGGTGCAGATAAGCGCAGGGCTGCCGGTGGATGGGTATGCGTACACGGTCGACCAGCAATGCGCTTCCGGCATGAAGGCGTTTGAATTGATCGTGCAGTCCATTGCCCTTGGAAAGACAGGCGCAGGTCTGGCAATAGGCGCGGAAAGTATGTCCCAGGCAGCATATTTATTAAAAGGCGCAAGGGAAGGCTACCGTATGGGCAATGGCCCCGAGGTCATCGACACTATGCTCCACGATGGCCTGGTATGCGCCATGATGGGCTACCATATGGGCGTCACGGCTGAAAACCTGGCCGGGGAATACGGCATTGCCAGGGAAGAGCAGGATGAGCTGGCGCTGCTCAGCCACCGCCGCGCGGCCGCGGCGCAGGACGCGGGGGTATTTGATGAAGAAATCGTGCCTGTCCGCATCGAATCGAGAAAGGGCATGCAGACCGTGGAAAAAGACGAGCATATCCGGCGCGATATTTCCGCGGAGAGCCTTGCGTCGCTGCGTCCCGCGTTCAAAAAAGACGGCACTGTAACGGCGGGCAACGCGTCAGGGGTCAATGACGGCGCGGCGGCGATAGTATTGGCGGATGCGGATATTGCAGGCAGCTTTTGCGCCAAGCCGCTTGCCAGAGTATTGTCAACGGCAAGTTTTGGCGTCGAGCCCGGGATCATGGGGATCGGGCCGGCCTATGCGATCCCAAAAGCAATCGAACTCGCGGGGCTTGAGCCACAAGACATCGGTTACTATGAAATCAACGAGGCGTTCGCCGCGCAATTCCTTGCATGCAACAGGATGCTCAAGCTGGATCTTGGGAAAGTCAATGCCAATGGTTCAGGGATCGCCCTCGGCCATCCGGTCGGGTGTACGGGGGCCCGGATCATTATCGCACTTATCAATGAGCTGAAACGGCGTGACGAACAGTACGGCGTAGCATCCCTTTGCGTAGGCGGCGGCCCGTCAATGGCGGTAGTAATTGAAAACATCAGATAAAAAATACCCGGCAATCATCATTTACTGCCTGTGCTTTTACGCCGTCTGGACGGTATTTGAATTGTTCGTGAAAACGAATATCGATTCCCAGCTTATCAAAACGGGCGTGATCAAAACCGCGGTATGGGTGGTCCCGGCGGCGCTCCTCATCCACAGGTTCCGGGATTCGGTCCAGATCGGCCTGAAGGAGATGTTTGTGACGAGGGTCAAATGGCCCAGGTATCTTTGGGTGTATGCTTTGCTTGCTGTCTGGGGGCTGTCCGGCGGCCTGCTGCAGACGGGCGGGTTGTCCTTTTCAATGGATATGGACGCCTTGATAATTGTTTTGTTCGCCGGCGTCACGGAGGAGATGGTGTTTCGCGGCTGGCTGTTGAACGCGACTGCCAGAGAACTGCCGCGGTGGCTGGCCTTACTCATAAACGCGGCAATGTTCCTGCTGATCCATTTCCCCCGGTTCATCCAGGAAGGCATACTTGCCAGCTCGTTCACGTCATTTGGTTTCGCCGGGCTCCTGGTATTGAGCGCGATATTCGGCGCCGCGTTTTTGAAGGGCAGGAATATCTTGATACCCATAACGATGCACATGGCCTATGATTTTATCCTGATCGGTTTTCTGCCGTAAGCGCGCTGTGCGTATTTGCCCCGTGGGATACCCCGTTATTGCTGCCACAATTATCACGGACAGGAGGAAGCCCTATGTCAAAGAAGGTCATACAGATAGCCAAATACGCATCATTCATTGTCCTCTCAGCTACTGTATACGGGCTGATAATGTACCTTGTATACACATGGCTGGCCGGGCATTCCCTCCTTTTGGCATATTTGGGGAACCTCGCGCTCATCATCGTCGCATTGGTTTGGGACGAATTGAACTTCAAGACATATGAATCATTGATCAAGTCAAAAGAGGCGCTCAAGGAGCTGAAGGGGAGCCGCTTTTTCCGCTATATCCTTGAGTCATTTATCTCCTTTAAGGCAGCGCTGTACTTGTTCTATGTTTTGATAATGGTCTTCTCGAAAATAATAGAGTCCTACCCGGCATTGTTGAATGAGGGCCTGGGCAGCTTCATTGCCGCGAACGAATACAGCATATTGCTGCTTATCGCGGTTGACCTGTTCAGCGGGCAATTTGTTAAGGACCGGAAAAGGGCCGGAGCCGTCCTGAAAAGGTTTGAGAGGGCCTGGGAAGAAGAGCAGGACTGACGCATGGGACGGGGCAACCTGGGCCAGGGCAGGTGACGGACATTGGATTTTTTCCGCATAAGTCCATTGTTGTCCGGGTTTTATTAATATGCCGTATAGTGCTTGACAGGCACTGGACGCCGCATGTACCATACCAGTTTATAAGGTATGGAGCGTATTCGCATAAATCGGAGGATGGTATTATGGCAATCAAGGAAATGAATATGCACAGGCTTCTGGCGGAGCTGAAGATGCTTGACAAGCGGATCTCCGCTTATCTGCCGCCGAAAGGCAGGGGTTCGCGCGACCCGGCCCCGATCATGCTGATCGGCGCGGCGCGTGAGGCCGAGAAGAGAATCGGGACACAGACCCGTGATGAGTATGTATCCGAATTGGCCGGAAACTGGCAGAAGATCCAGGCGCTTATCCGCAACAAGAAATCGCTGGAAGCGGCCAAGGTCAAGTCCAACGCCGAGACGAAGGTCCGCATAGCCGACAAGGAATATACCGTCGCGGACGCGATCAGGCGCAAGGAGGATATAAAATATGAGAAGGCGCTGCTCGAAGAATTCGAGGAGCAGCAGCGGCAGGTCATATATTTGGTCGCCGAGAAGAACGAGGCAGCCGAGCAGCAGGCGGACAAGCATGTTGAGGCGCTTTTCAACAGCAAAGCCGACGGCAAGGGCGACCGCATCGTTTCCAAGGACGCCGAAGAGCAGCGCGAGAATTTCATGAAGAACCATCGCTGGGCCATCATCGACCCGAATGGCTCTGATGAGGCAATCAGGGCCCTCCGCGACGAAATCGATTTGTTCGAAACCGAGGTCGATGCCGTGCTGTCGGAATCAAATGCCGTGACAATGGTCACGGTCGTGCTGGACGACTAGAGCTGCGCAGTATCTGAATGTAATAATTCAGGTGTTGCACGGCACAAGAACGCGGAAACGCTGCGCGCGTGCGATGCGTGCGCGCGGCGCCCGTAAGTACCTTTAAAACCGAATAATGCCTGGATAGACGAAAACAGGAACCACAGTCCTTGCGCCGGCTGGGCAAGTAAAACAAATCGGCCAGGGTTGACGCGGCATAGCGGAAATCCTCAACGCGGTTTGCAAAACCGTATATCGTGAAGCTCAAATGGTTGAGCTGCTGACCATTTATCAGCCGGGTGTTGGTTCAATTCCAACCACGAAACTTACTCTTAAAGGCGCCCTGACGCTAAAAGCGCGGCGCTAAAAGCTCAAAGCGAAAAGATAAAAGAGCAAAGATAAAAGCTTAGCCGGCCCGGACAGGGCGTCAAAGACAAAAGAGCACAGCTGAACGTTGAAAGATAATGAAAACCTCCGAATTGGGCCATCGGCCCGGGACCAGGCCTGACTGGGGCCGCAGTCATCCCCGGAGCAGTTTGTTCGGGCATTTTTCTACAGTATTATTCTTTTCCGTGATGCGCTATACTCTGAACCATGGAAAATGAAAAGAAATTGATTGGGATCATCGCCGGGGTTATCATCGCCCCGCTTATTATCGTATTTGTCTTGCTTGGCGGGCTGGGGGTTTTACTCTTGCAGGACGGACCGGTTGAAGCAGCCGAAGAAGCACCTACGCTGGCTGCTGATGATGATAATGGGGCAATAACGACAGAAACTGAAACAGGGCATTCGCCGCCGGAGAGCCGGCCGCCAGAGCCAAGCCCCGAGGAATTGGAATCAATGCTGGCTGAATGGGAAGAAGAGCAGGCTAAAATAGCCGAGGAGTTTGCCGAGTTCCGGGCGTCGCTTTCAGATGAAGAATACGAAGAATGGAATGAAAGACGCTGGCCCGAATCAAAATGGCCGCGGGAAGAGGACTTTGTCCCGAAATATCCGGAATTTGCAGAATACCTGGTGTGGTATAGCGAATCCAAAGGTACTGGCGGTCATGGGGTCGGCATTTGGGCAACTATCAAAAAGGAAGAAGAGGGCAGTGTCTACGCATATGAAAGCCCGTCATTTTCGGCGGGTATTATCGGGGAAGTACAGAACTCGTCACCGGATCTGTGGTGGGAGGTGCAGGAGTTCTATCAAAACGATATGGAAGTGTTCTTTGTAAGCTATTACACGACCAATGAGGGGACTGGCTGGAGCCTGTACTATTCGCCATACGATGAACGGGTAGGGTGGATCGCGGCAGAGCAAGTTGGCAGGAACCAAGTGTAGCCGTTCTGGCAGGCCGCTTGCGCAAAGCTGATTCGGGCATCGGCCAGGGCGCCTGTGGTCTTGGGTGATGGCAAAGAGATATGCAGGAGGGCTGGCTCGTAATAAATACAATCCTGCATGTTTTCCTTACCGTCAATAACCCCAATCATAGACTGCCCATTCATCGGTTTCGCTGTCCTTAATCAGGATCCACATCCAATCGGTGTACGTAAAATCCTTATTGAAACCAGGTTCTACCCCGCAAGAACCGACATAAAAATCCGAGAGTAAGATAATGATGTCCCCTTTCTCCGCTGCCTCTTTCAGGATCCCTCTGCCACGGGAAATATACCCCTCGGTTTCCTTGGTTAGTTCTTCTTCGTCATACCAAATCCTTATCAGGTCAGCACCGCTGAAATCCTCAAACTTAATCAATACGGCATCAACTGCCGATTTGATTTCCGCATCAGTGAACATAACCGAATCGCCATAATCAATTTCTGCATTATCTATTGTCCCAGGTTTTATACATGAAGACAGAGAAAAAGCCAACAGAAATAGAATTGAAAATGTCAATATGCGCTTCGTCATAACTATGCTTCGCTTTCCAGCGGTTTCTTTCTTATTGCTGTGCTCGTCGCTTTGGCCGTTGCCGATGTTGACAAAACACCCATGCCAGAAGTATAGCATAATAATGGTACTTTTTTGCGGTAGACGGCGGTTTTTCTGTCAATTAAGGCTGATTTCCCTCTTTTTTTGCTGTAAAAACGATAAAAACCGCCGTATATCGCAAAAAAGTGCCACTTTGCCGAGCATTCTTGGGAAACAAGCCGCGATGCTGCAGGGTTTGCCGCAGGTTGCCACAATTTCCCTCCCTTCCTCCTTCCCTTCCTCCCTTATCCCCTTCCTTCCTTTATCCTTCCTTCCGCTTTGATTGTCCCTGGTTTGCCAAGCGCAGAAATGCGCTGTCATACCCAAAACAATGCCCACATGATAAAATGCGACGCAATTGGGAATGCTGAAAGTACCAAACCTGCGATGGCAAACCCTCTGGGCGCGGCCTTTAAGCCTTTGATTGAATAGGCCAATCCGATTATTGAGATGATCCATACGATCCATAACATGAATGGGTTGTAAAACAAAGGCAGCAGGATCACACTTGCCAACCCAAGGGCAAAGCCTGTCTTCCCCAAATTCCTGCTTCGCACAGCAGGCGCCTGATACTGCTGATACGGCTGCTGCTGGCATGGCTGGCCCGGCTGCTGCTGGTACGATTGGTACGGCTGCTGATACGCCTGATACTGCTGATACGGCTGACCCGGCTGCTGCTGATACTGCTGATACGCCTGATACTGCTGGCCCGGCTGCTGGTTGGTATTCATTATTCCGTCCATGATTGATTCCTCCGTCACTTTGCGCTTTGCGCCTTTCGTCTTGCGCCTTGCTCTTGTTGTTTGCCTGCAGCTTAACACCCAATCCTGAAACCCAAATAAAAAGAGGATTAAAACGTGGTTAACAGTCGTATCGCTATACTGCACCCTTGCATTTTTATTCAAAATTCCTGTATTTTTATACAATTTGCTTGACAAACAGGCGGTACAGGAATAGTCTTTCTCTCAAAGCTACATCTTATAGAGAGCCGCGTCTTTTGGAGAGTCACATCTGTTAGAAAGCTGATCTTTTGGAACGCCGCATCTTTTGGAACGCCGCATCTTTTGTAGAGTCACACCGGTTGGAGTTTATATGTTTAATAATGTAATAGTAAAGAAACCTTGCAGGGCCATTGAGTTTGGGATCACCTCGGCGCCTGAACTTGGGAAGCCGGATCACGGGCTTGCGGCCATGCAGCACGAAAAATATATCGAGGCTCTGAAGCAATGCGGCGTGGAGGTGACTATCCTTGAGGCGGATGAGGAGTTCCCGGATTCCTGTTTTGTCGAGGACACTGCCGTCATTACAAGAGAATGCGCTATCGTTTCAAACCCGGGCGCCCCGGCCAGGAACGGGGAAGTGGAGCAGATGATTCCGGTGCTAAGGCGCTTCTTCCCGGAAGACAGGATGGAGTTTATCAGGCCGCCGGGTACGCTAGAGGGCGGTGATGTCATGATGGTTGGCGACCATTTCTACGTCGGGCGGTCCGCGAGGACCAACGCGGAAGGGATACGCCAGTTCATCGGGATACTTGAAAGGTATGGCCTGTCCGGCTCGGAGGTCCTTCTCGAAAAGGTCCTGCACCTTAAGACAGGGGTGAATTATATCGAGAACAACAACATGCTTGTTGCCGGCGAGTTTATAGAAAAGCCGGATTTTCTCGGGTTCAATAAAATCATCGTTCCTGAAAACGAGGTATACGCGGCAAATTGTATTTGGGTAAACGGCAAGGTAATAGTGCCTGCGGGCTACCCGGAAACCGAGGAAGCCGTGCGCAATGAGGGATATGAAACACTGGTTGTGGACACTTCGGAGTACAGGAAAATTGATGGAGGGCTTTCCTGCCTTTCGCTTCGTTTCTGAACACGCTTAGTTAAGGAGGATCATAAGGAGGATCATTATGTCAGACCAGCCACTACAAGAGAACAAACTCCAAAGGAAAATCGGCTCAAGGCAGATGAACATGATAGCCATCGGGGGCGCGATCGGGACAGGGCTTTTCCTGGCGCTCGGGGCCTCGATCAGCGAAGCCGGCCCGGGCGGTACGATGTTTGCCTATGCGCTTGTGGGCATCGCGGTGTTCTTCATGATGAACGCCCTGGGCGAGATGGCGACCCATCTGCCGGTAGCCGGGGCTTTTGAGACATTCGGGTCGAAATATGTCGATAAGTCATTCGGGTTCATGATGGGATGGAACTATTGGTTTTGCTGCGCGATGACCGTTTCGGTCGAACTCGTCGCGGCCGCTATACTTATTAAATTCTGGCTGCCGGACAGCAACTCGATCGTGATTGCTATCATCTGCCTGGCGCTCCTGCTAGTGATGAACCTGCTTTCGGCGAAGGTATTCGCGGAGTCGGAATTCTGGTTCGCCGGGATCAAATTCGTGACGATCATCATCTTTTTGTTTGTCGGCGTCCTCATGATCATCGGCCTTTTGGGCAACCATCAGGCCGGCTTCCAGAACTGGACGCTGGATGAGGCGCCTTTTGTCGGAGGCGGGTGGGCCACCTTCAGCATCCTGATGGTGGCAGGGTTTTCCTTCATTGGCGTGGAGGCCACGACCGTTGCGGCCGGGGAATGCGTCGAGCCCGGCAAGAACGTGCCAAGGGCCATCAACAATGTATTTTGGAGAATAATACTGTTCTATATCGGGGGGATATTCGTGGTATCCACCCTCGTTTCATATACGGACCCGAACCTGCTTACGGCGGACATCGACAATGTGGCGACGAGCCCGTTCACGCTGGTATTCCAGGGCGCAGGCCTGGCGAGCGCGGCGCACGTGATGAACGCGGTCATCTTGACGTCGGTGCTTTCATGCGCCAACTCGACAATGTATATCGCCAGCCGGCTGGTCTACTCCATGGCCCAGGACAAGAGGGCGCCAAAGGCTTTTGGGATAACAAGCAAAAGGGGCGTTCCGGTTTGGGGTGTAATAATGACAGCGGCCATCGCCTGCATCTCCTTCCTCGCTTCACCCAACGGTGACTCTGTAGTCTACACATGGCTCTATAACGCTACCGGGCTGACAGGGTTCATCACATGGCTTGGGATCTGCATAAGTCACCTCCGGTTCAGGGGCGCTTTCAAGTCCCAGGGCAAGAGCCTCAATGAGCTGCAGTTCAAAGCAAAACTGTATCCGGCCGGGACTATAATAGCGCTTGCGATCTGCATATTCGTTATCATGGGGCAGGCGTACTGGTCGGTTTCGAGCGAAGGTATCGACTGGTATGGCATGCTTGTCGCTTTCGTAGGGCTGCCGGTCGCAATAGTTCTGTGGCTCGTGTATAAGTACAAGAACAAGGTGAAGATGATACCGCTGAAGGATATCGACCTGGCCGGAGGCAGTGTTGAAACGGAAGGAGCGGAATGAAATACGGAGCTCAATCAATGATAGAGACGATTGGCGGGGTTTTGATAAAGAACCCCGCTGACGCTTTTCGGAACCAGCGGTACCTGGATGAAAACTATGCCGCGTACGGCTATTTTGAATCACCGGATATCGAAAAAGTATTCGAGGAGTTTGAAGTATTTGAGGGGATACTGAAACAAAACGTCCCTGAAATATATTACCTGCCTTTCGATGAGCAGGCAGGCATGGACTCGATCTATACGCACGATACAGTCAAGGTCACGGGCAAAGGCGCCATATATTTCCCGATGGGGAAAAAGCTCCGCCAGGGCGAGCCCGCCGCGACCAGGGCTTTTTTGGAATCCATCGGCGTCCCTACGCTGGGGCTTATCGAAGGCGAGGGCAGGATGGAAGGCGGCGATGTGGTCTGGCTGGGCGGGCGTACCTGTGCCATAGGAAGAGGGTACCGCACGAATGACGAGGGGATCCGCCAGTTCAAGGAAATAGCTGGCGATCTGGTCGATGAAATCATCACTGTCCCATTGCCCCATGGCGAGGGACAGGAAGCATGTCTGCACCTCATGAGCATTATCAGCATGGTCGATAAAGATCTGGCGGTCGTATATTCGAAGTACATGCCGGTATTCTTCAGGGAGTATTTGATCGCAAGCGGGATAGAGCTGATCGAAACCGAAGATGATGAATATGATTACCTGGGCTCAAACGTCCTCGCCCTGGGTGGCAGGAAATGCGTAGTCCTGGAAGGGAATGAAAAGGTAGTGAAGGCGCTGGAAAATGCGGGCGCGGAAGTGTTCACCTATCCCGGCAGGAACCTGTCCTATTTCGGCACAGGCGGCCCGACCTGCCTTACCTGCCCGGTCACGCGGGGGGATGCATGAACCTGAGCGGTATCGGCGCGGACATTGACCGTATCCTGTACCCGTATTTGTCTGTCAACAGCGAGACCTGCACGGACGGGGAAAAAGAGGCGGAACGATTCATTCTTGGCGTGCTCGGCGGCATGGAGTATTTCCGGGAGCACGAGGATCACTTTGGCGCGTTCCCGGTCCCGGGCGACCCTTTCGGCAGGTCTGTCTGCTGGGGCCTGGTTCGCGGAAACAGCTCTTGTGCCGAGCTGCAGGAAGCTTGCATAGAAGAGGATAGTTTGGACTGCGGAAGCAGGGAGCTGTCTGGATTGCAGGAAGCATGCACTGAAGAAGGCTGTTTCGCCAGCGGAAGCGGGGAACGGACCGTTGTGCTCGTCCACCACTATGACGTTGTAAACACAGAAGACTTCAAAGACCTGAAGGACCTGGCGTTTTCCCCCGGCCCGCTTGAGGAAGCGCTTTTGAAAATGAAGCACGGGCTGCACGAAGAGGCGGCGACCGATCTTGTTTCGGGGGGATTTTTGTTTGGCCGCGGCACGGCGGACATGAAAGCGGGGGGCGCTATCCAGCTCGCGCTCCTTGACCGCTTTTCAAAACAGGACGGGCCCCAAGGCAACCTTCTGCTGCTGGCCGTACCGGATGAGGAAAACCTTTCTGCCGGTATGCGCGGCGCGGTGCTTCTCCTTTCGGAGCTGAAGCAAAGGTTTTCACTTGACTATATATACGCCATAGACTCCGAGCCCCATCAGCGGAAGGACACGGATACCGGCGTTATCTCGGAAGGGTCAGTCGGCAAGACGCTCGCGTTTGTCTATGTGAGGGGGTTCTTGTCACATGCGGGGAAGGTGTTTGAGGGGCTCAACCCTCTTTCAGTCCTTGCCAGGATAGCCGGGATGACGGAGCTTTCAGAGGCGTTTTCCGACACGGCCTTAGGGGAGGCGTCCCCGCCGCCGACCTGGCTCTACCTCAGGGACAGGAAGGAAGGCTACGATGTGTCGATGCCCCTTGGCGCCGGGGGCTGCCTGAGCATACTGACGCTTGATTCGGGCCCCGCGGAAATTATGGAAGCCTTGATGACCATTTCACGTGAAGCGTTCCGCAAAACAATCGATTGCATGAACGAAAGCTATGAGTCATTTTGCAAAAATAGCGGGCGGGAGCATGCGGGCCTGCCATGGGAGGCCAGGGTCTGTTCATTTGGCGAGCTGCTTGCCGAGGCCGACAGGGACAATGGTGATCTGTTTGCCCGCAGGTATAGTGAAAAACTGAATGACATTGCTGCTGAAATCTACGGCAAGAGGATGGATTTTATCGAAGCGGGTTTCCTGCTCACCGAGTTTGTCATGGAGTATATCGATGATTTGTCGCCTCGTGTCGTGCTTGGCCTTGTGCCGCCGTATTACCCGAATACATCCAATATCATGCTGGATGAAGAGCAAAATTCCTGCCCCGGATTGGCTGATAAGCTGATCAGTTTTGCCCTTGATGAGTTTGGCCAGGAATACAGCAGGGAATCCTTTTTCACGGGGATTTCCGATATGTCATACTTCTCGCTGCGCGGCGCCGCTATGGTTGAAAAAACGCTTTCGGACAACATGCCCCTCTACGGAAAGGCGTATTCGATCCCCCTTGCCGAAATCGAAGGGCTTTCCATGCCTTGCATCAATATCGGGCCATGGGGCAAGGATTTCCACAAGCTGACCGAGCGGGTCTGCAAAGCCGACCTTTACGAGCGGACCCCGGCTCTTTTGGCAAAAGCAGTAGAGATAATACTTTCATGACACGGAAAAGTGAAAACAACCGGGCAAGACGTTTTTTGAACGCCTGGGGTTTTGTGGTATGATAGCCTAAGCAATAATCAGGGAGGTGAGCTTGTGAATAGCACCAATAACAATAAAAGCCAAACGGTTGTATTCCCGTCATTGCCTGAAACGCTGGCCGGGTTTACAGCGCTTCCGCAGGCGGCGATGCAGACGCCTTTTGACACGGCGGCTTTGTCCGCCCTGGCGCTATGCGTTTACCCGCTTGGCAAGGACGAGTGTATCGCCATACTCAACTATCTAAGGGGCCCGAACGCTATGAGCCCGCGGGACATTTCCTTCCTCGCTGACCGTATGGCGCAAAACAGCAAGGCGGGTTTTCTCGGCGCGTCGTATTTTGACGGCGCCACGCCGGAAAACGATTATACGCCGGCGAAGCCATACACTATAACCGTCAGCGAAAACCCGTATAGTTATGCTACCGAAGGCTGCGCGAAACTTTTTATAAAATCCGGCGGCGGCGACTCGCCACGCCCTGTTGCCATGCGGCTGGCCAAGGACGGTAAGTGGTATCTGTGGGAGTATTCTTCGCTGCTCCTCGACGTCCGGGCGCCAGAATCCACGAACCCATGGGCGTGAGCTTGTAAAGAACCGTCCCCATTCCCTTAGCTGGTGAAAACAAAAGTAAGCAAGTATTCATATTTGATGATGCTCGGCCATGCGATGGCCGACGTGCCGCAGGGCAGCCTGTCGGCGGTATTGCCTTTTTTGATCGCGGAGCACCATTACACCTACGCAGCGGCGGCAGGGCTTGTGCTTTTGAGCAATCTGTTGTCCGCGGTGACGCAGCCGATTTTCGGCTGGCTGGGCGACAGGGATGAGCGGCCCTGGTTCATCATCGCAGGCATGATGCTTGCGGCGACAGGCATTTCGCTTGTCGGCTTTTTTGATAACTATTTCGTGTGCTGCGCAGCGGTCGTCATTATGGGGACCGGGGTTTCGCTATTCCATCCAGAGGGGAGCAAGCTTGCGAACATCGCAGCAAGCGATGCAAACAAGGGGACCGCCATGGGCATCTTCGCTGTCGGGGGGAATGTCGGCTTCACAGGCGGGCCGATCCTGGCCACTGTCGCGATCCTGGCTTTTGGCCTTAAAGGGACAGCTGTCTTTCTGGTCCCTGCGATAGTGGCGTCTGCGATTTTCATTCCGCACCTGGGCGACCTGAAACGGATCGGCCGCGAATATAAGACACAATTACACGAAAACACGGAATCGGGTGAAATGCCGCCGGACAATATCAAAGGGTTTTCGGCGGTCGCGATCGTGGTCTTTTTCCGTTCAGTAATAATGATATCGCTCAACACTTTTATCCCGTTGTTCTGGATCGGCGTCTTTATGTCGTCAATGGCGACAGGGAATATCCAACTGTCCATCTTCGCGGCGATAGGGATCGTGGCAACGCTCGTCGGCGGCCGGCTTGCGGATGTCATCGGGTTCCGGCTTCTCTTCCGCATCTGCACCATAGCGCTGCCGCCGTTTCTGTTTTTATTCGCGTTTTGCAAGACGCCTGCCGCCGGCACCGTCCTGATCCTCATCATTTCGGTATTGGTATCCATGTGCCATAGCGCGTTCACGATAACGGGGCAAAGCTTTATGCCAAACCGCATAGGAATGGCTTCGGGCGTGCTCTTCGGACTGACGGTCAGTATCGGCGGCTTCTTTGCGCCTTTGATCGGCAGGATCGGGGATGTGTACGGGCTTGAGCGCGCGATGCTTACGGTCGCGTGTTTCAGCATTGGCTCGCTCATCGCCGTGTTTTTCATCCCAAAACCCGGGGGCGGGCCCAAACCTTAAGCCATAGCAGGCGCTCGTAATTCAGCCTTGCATTTCCATGGCGCGGAGCATGGCTTCGGCGTTTTCTGTGAACATTTCAGCCGGGGTGAAACCGCAGTTGCCCCATATCCTGGTGCTGTTGTGCACATCCTGGATAAACTCTATGAGTTCGTCCTCCTGGTCCAAATCCTTAAATACGACGCCGATTTCGTAAAACAATTCCAAAAACTCCTCCAGAGGGTAGTGGAGTTTCATAACACCCCTTAAGTCAACGAACATGCTTTCAAAATCGAACCGGGTCGTGCAGATTTCCGGGAAACTCATTTCCATGTATTCGCGCAGCCTCACCCAGGGCCGGGGCAGGTCGGTATATGCCGGGTCGGAGAATTTCAAAAAAGCGGCCTTTGGGAAAACCTTGCGTGGTATGAGCCTGGACCGTTCCTCGCATTCGGCAAGCAGAGCGGCCTCATCATCCGTCAGCCAGGCATGTACAAGGTATTCCCCGTCGAGCTTATAGACCCCGCACTCTTCGTCTTCCTGCGCCGTAATATGATCGAGCCCTATACGGACTATGTCGTCGGGCAATTCCGAAATCCCATATTTGTGGAGCAAACCTATAAAATCATTGAAAGGTATGACGCCGTAGAGTTCAACGGCGGCAACCGCTGCTTCGTCAATATCGGCAAACATATCATCCAGCACGCTTTTCATATCCAGCATGTGCTCTTCAAACTGCTGCGCTATCTCTTTGGGGAGCCGGAGAATGAGGTTTTCTTCTTTGTCGATCCATGCGGAAATGATGTGATAAGCCATCAGCCCCGGCGCCAGGTCGAGCATTTGGTAGTTGTCCGGGACGATAAAGTCGCCTTTATCATGGATGTCAACAATGAGTTCGATCAATTCCCCCTGGGAATGGTTGAATACAGATTTCGCTATTTTGTGTTCCATAAAAGCGCGGTATATTGATGCTTCAAGTTCGGCCCTTGTCGGGTTCCCGCCAATATCGAGCGACAGCGCATCTGCCGTGTTTGCCAGAAAAACCATATCGGTGTTTTTTAAAAGCGTTTTGAGGGTCCTCGCCGGCCGGTTGCCGTTTGCAAGTATTCGCACTACAGTATAAGCGTCGGCTTCCTTCCCGGAATTATCCGACGGGACTGTTTTTTGGATTTCATTAAAAATATTACGCAGGCCTTTTTCAAGATCAAACATTGTTTTCCCCCCAACACTTTCTGTATCGGATGCCCTGGACAGACATCCGATTAACATCAACACCGGATTTGATTATAACAGAAATCAAAGCGGGGGTGCAGGTTTATTTTACTTATTTTCTCTTATATAGTTTTTCTTCACCCCCAGTGCTTCGGGTCGCTGCGGATATTTTCCATTTCCTCGTAAAGGTCTGAGCCCAGGAAATACTTTTGCGGAGGCTCTATCTCCCCCCCGCCCGAAAGTATATCGATGCCGGCCTTGACCTTTTCCGCTGTGGCAGGCAGTTCGTAGACCCTGACCCCGCAAGCGTCGTAAATGGCATTGATGACGGCCATGTGGCCGGACGACTGGAAGGCTTCCGACGCGCCCGAAGAGCCGAACGGGTTTTGCCATCTTGGGTTTTCGGCAAATATGATTTCAAGGTCGTCGGGTATATCCTTTGGGCCGGGGATGCCGGCGCCAAGCGGGTTGTTGTGCTTCCTGACGTCCTCATAGTTTTCGCTGAGGGCAAAGCCTATCGTGTGGGACATGCCCCCGAAGGCCTGCCCTTCGACCGCGGCGGCATTGCCGACGACCCCGACGTCCGCGACGCTTTTCATCGAGAGCACAGTTGTCTTGCCGGTCTGAAGATCGACATCCACCTCTGAAAGGAAAAGCGCAAAATTGTAGTCCGGGGTCGGGTTGCCCACGCCCGTGTTGGGGTCGAGCTCTGTCAAATTCCCGAATTCCTCGTTCAGGAACTGGTTCTCATACTTTGTCGGTATGTTTTCCTCTTCCATCTCCTCGCAGGTGCGGAGCGTGCCGTCCGGCTTGAGCATTGCGCAAAAGAGTTTCTCCGCGCAGGCCTTCGAGCTGATGCCGTTCATGAAGTGGGATCTGGACGAGGCCGTGGGACCATGGTCAGGGCAGTATTTGCTGTCGTTTTGTATAAGCACCACGTCGTCCTTGTCGATGGCCCTTTTGTCCCCGAAGGTGGTGCGGAGCGCTTCGAGGGTGACCATCAGTGAGCCGATGTCGCCGCCCTGGCCCTGGTCCTGCCAGGTGTCGTATTTGTAGAACCTGCCGTCTTCGCCAAGCTCTATGGCGACCGTGCACTGGTCGGTTGTCCCGTCCGCGACATTGTAGCCGCCCCAGACAAGGCCGACGCCGCGCCTGTGTTTCTCACCTGACTCCCCGAAAGCCGCGTTCGCCGCCTTTGCGTCTTCCACCGCTTTGTCGTAGATGGGCTTGATCATTTCCATCATCTGTTCGCCCGGATAGCTTGTGAATTCATACCCGTTGATGTTAAGATCGCCCTTCCGGGCCACGTTGCGCCAGCGAATTTCATATGGTGAAACCCCGGCCTTTTCCGCCAGCATATCCATCATAGCCTCCGAAGCCGTGTAGGCCTGCGGCGACCCATACCCTCGGTACGCCGTCCCATATGAATGGTTTGAGGAGGCGACCCGGGCGAGCCCGAGGCAGTTTGGCACATTGTACGGGAAGTACATGAAACGCGCTATGCGTGTAGAAATGTCGTCGCCGAGTTCGTTGTAAGCGCCATGGTCGAGCCCGGTATCCCACTCCGCCGCAATGATCCTTCCGTCTGCGCCCGCGGCAAGCCTTGTATTCGAGTAGGACGGGCAGCGCTTGCCGGAGAATGCCATGAACTCCTCATAGGCCATGGAGAAGGCTATCGGGCGGCCGCCTAAGGCTACGCAGGCAATAGCCGCGATCGCGTAGGTCGCGCTTGCTATGCCCCAGCCAAATGACCCGCCCGTCGGGTTTTGCACTACACGGACCTTTTCTGCGGGCACGCCCGTCGCCTCGGCTATGTCCCCGATATTCGCGTAGATGGCCATCGACTTGCAGTGAACTGTCAGCATCCCGTCCTCGTCAAAATATGCCTGTACCGTATCCCCTTCCACTGGCATATGCGGTTCGCGGGAAGAATAGAAGCTGCCTTCGACCACGATCGGCGCGGCTTCTATCAATTCCCTGATGTTTTCACAGCCCTTCAGCGTCGGCTGCATGAACCAGACATTCGGATGGTCGTCATGTACCCTGGCGGCGTCGGGCAGCGCGGCCTCAAGGTAGCTAAGCATTTCCGGAAGCTGCTCGTACTCTATCGTGACTTTTGACGCTGCCTCGCGGGCGTTGGCCTTCGTGTCGGCGGCGACCAGCGCGACTATATCGCCGTAGTTGAATATTTTGTCCTCGGCAAGCAGAATATGCGTCTTTTCAGTTGTGAGCGAGCGCGGCATGAACGGAGCGAAGTTGAGTCTATTGCTGCCTTTTACGTCTTTGTGTGTAATAATTTTATACACGCCTTCGGATTTTTCGGCTTCTTCCGTATTGATTCTCAGTATCTTTGCATGATGGGCCACCTTTGGCTGGACCATCACGACATGAAGGGTCCCGTCCGGCATCTTGAGTTCGATGTCGTCGCCAAAATCCGCAAGGCCCGTGACCTTGGCGAGCGCGGCCGGGCGCACGAGCGCCTTGCCGTAATAATTCCTGTCCTGCGGCATCGGGACCTTGATGTCCTCGACCGTGCATTCGCCGCGCAGCACTTTGGCAGCGTCCATCACCGCGTCAACGATCTGTTTGTACCCGGTGCAGCGGCAGATATTCCTGTGCTTTTGGAACCAGTCGCGCACATCCTCGCGTGAAGGGTCCGGGTCGTCAAGCAGCAGCTGGTAGGCCGAGACGATGAAGGCGGGCGAGCAGAAACCGCATTGCACAGCGCCCCTCTCCATCATCGCTGTCTGCAGCGGGTGCAGGTACATCGGCGCGCCAATCCCCTCGATCGTTATTATTCTTGAGTATTCCTTGACGGAAGTGATTTTTCTCGTACACGAACGGACCACTTTCCCGTCCACTATTACAGAACAGGCGCCGCAGACGCCGGTCCCGCACCCGACTTTCAGACCCGTGAGGCCGAGCCGCCTGAGCACGGTTGCCAGAGTGTCAGTCTTCGGGTCGCATACAAACATGCGATCCGCGCCATTGATATTCAGCGTCATTTTCATAAACTGTATCATTTGGTTTCCCTTTCGCTTTATATTGCTTTGCTGCAAACGGCCTCACTGCCTTTTCATACTGCAAGCGGCCTCACTGCCTTTTCTTGCTGCGAGCGGTCTCACTGCCTTTTCATACTGCAAGCGGCCCCCATTTTGCTTAATGCTGCCGCTTTATTCTGCACGCAGATCCCCGTGTATCACTTTTCCCTCAAACAATACCGTCTCCACTTTCACCTCGGACAGCCTTTCATGGGGCACACTCAGGCAGTTTTCGGAAAGAACGCTCATATTGGCCAGTTTCCCGGCTTCGATCGATCCCATGCTGCCGGCCATCCGGTTTTGGATCGCGCCGTTCAGCGTATAGCCCTTCAGCATGGTCTCAACGCTCAGTTTGGCTGATTCGGGCGGTCTGACGCTCCCGGGATATTTCTCCGGGTCAAGCGGGAAATCATGGTCGACCCGTGTGGCGCCGATCTGCATCCCGGAAAAAGGGTCCATCCGGAATATCCCAAAAAAGAAAATATTGTCGTCACAGAAGGTGATCACCACGCCCGCGTCTATCATCGGGCCAAACTGGTACATCCTGTTCCAGCGTTCTTCCCCCAGGTATTCTTTTGCCGCCTCGCCGAAAAACCCGCCGGCCCATGAGGGGGTGAAGTTGACGATGAGCCCCAGTTCCACAGGCCTGAGCATGTCGGCGGGGTCGATCAGCTCGCAGTGGGCAAGGGTGATCTGGCTCCGCCATCCGGCCCCCGCCTCTGTCATAGCCGCCCCGGCCGCGTCGCAGGCGGTCCTGAACCCGCGGTCGCATACGATATGCAGGTGGATATCCAGCCCTTCTTCGTTACACAAAAGAAAATACTTTGTAAGCTCCTCTGTATCCATCGAGAGGTTCCCGAAGTTGGTCCCGGCCGGGTCGTTGGAATATGGCTCAAGCGAAGCGGAGTTCCCGCATTCATTAGTACCGTCAAGGAACACCTTCATCGTTTCGATCTTCACATGCCTGCTCGTATACTTCTGCTGCCAGTCCTTCAGGAGCTTTATCCTTTCCGGGAGCTCCGCAAAAGTATCGCACCTGACCATCCCGTCGTAATAGCAAAAGAGTTTGCCTTCAATGTCGAGCCTGTACACAGACTCGATTTCCGCTTCGGACTGGATAAAGCCTTCGGTCATGGCTGTTATCCCGAACTTGTTTATGCTGTCGAAGAAATGCTGCATCAGATCGGGATCCGGCTGCGGCGGGCGCCATCCTATCTTGTCGTACATTTTGTCTATATGGTCAAGCCACGCCCATTCCCGGAGGCAGCCGGAGGGCGACCCGTCGCTGTCCCTGACAAATACGATCAGGCCGGGCAGAGGGTCCGGCGTCCCGGACGTTATCTCCATCAGCTCAAGCATTTTGCTGTTGACCCAGTGGATATGCCCCGTTGTGTCCTCTATCATGCAAGGCCTGTCCGGCAGGTACCTGTCCAGCATTTCTTTGCGCGGGCCCGCCTCGCCAAACAGCGTCGTATCGTAGCTTGTCATGAAGAAGTACGGGATCAGTGGATGTTCAACGGCATAGGCCCCGACATACCGGCACAATTCTTCGGCGTCGTCAAACGGCGGGATTTCAATAATGTAGCCTGTCGTGGCGATATTCCCCGCGTGGGTATGGCTGTCGATGAACCCGGGTATGACCATCTTCCCTTTCATATCATAGGCTTCTGTGCCGGCGTCTATCAGCGCTGCATCATATCCCCCGACGTAGGATATATATTCACCGTCGATGATGCAGGTGTCCGCCCAGGGCATTTGTTCGTTCATCGTATAGATTTTGGCGTTCATGATCACTTTTTTCATATCAAAGACTCCTGTTTCGTCTCCCGCCTACAATTCATTTACGTCGTAAGGGAATTTTTCATTCAGGAGCTCTATGAACCTTTCCGGATCCAGCTGCTCCGCGAATATGACTCCCGTCTCCGTCCCTTCAAGGCACATCACGCCTCCCAGCACCGCCGGCAAAGATACATAGACCATTACCGTCCCGCAAGCCTCATAAGTGGCAAGCGCGTCCTGATCCAGGGGCGGGACCTGCACCTTGAAACTCTTCTCTGCCCCGTCTTTTTCACCTTCGATTTCTATAAATGACATATACCCGTAGTTAAGCTCTTTCTGCGAAGGGGGCTCTTCCGCAAGGAACATATCCCCCGGATTGTCTGTCAGGGCAATCAACACGTCAAATGGCTTTATTTTCGTCCCCTTTACTTCGATTTCGTTGTCCGGGGTAAACCCCATGCTGATGAATGTACCCGCCTTCACGTCCAGATCGTATTTAAACTCGCAATGGGATATCCCTTTTCCGATCGTATATGGCAGTGAATACGTCTCCTCATGTGAGTGATGGGCGATCCATATCTTCCCGACGCCGGGGCCGAAATCAAACTCCTCGGGTTCCGCGAAAATAGCCGTCTTTTCAAATTTGCTGTCCTTGAACTGCACAGGCTCTGTTATATAGTCGATCAGCGCCTGGGCTGGCGCCCAGCCCGGATCCCAGGGCCCGATAAGCGGCATCGGAGTTTTGCTGTAGCTCCCCCCGCGCAGCTTGATGCTCTCTACGCTATCCAGTTTGTCGCAATAGCGCCTTACATAGACATTCAGCATCCCCGGCGTCCCGCCGCAGCCAAGCAGCGCCGTCAAGCCGGCCTCTTTGAATTCATCGGCCAGTTCCAGGCTTTCCCCGCGCAGGATCTGGCCCCAGAAGGGTTCATCAAAGGCTGTGTTGACATAGTGGGCCTTCACCTTAAGGGCGGCCTTCATCACATTGACCGTCAGCCATGTCATGGACAGGTCAAATATCACGTCACAGCCCTGTGCGGCTTCGGCAATCTGGCCTATATCTGTCGCGTCGGTCTTGATGGCCGAAACCTTTTCGCTGCCGATTTTATCCCTGACTTTTTCGGCGGCCTCAAGATTGATATCCGCCAAAACAATTTTTTCGGCGCGCTCATCCTTCGCCAATATGGATGCTGTTGTTGCGCCCTGCGCCCCTGCCCCAAGTACAAATGCTTTCATCTTTTCCTCCATTCCGCCGCTTAACGGCTCCATACTTCCTGCTCATACATTTTCCCGTAAGCCTGGTCCTTCAATACATTTTCCGCAAGCCTGGTCCTTCAATACATTTTCCGCAAGCCTGGTCCTTCAATACATTTTTCGCAAGCTTGATTCTTCATTGTTTATTTACTGTTATTCCAGCTTTTCAATTTCGCTTCCGCATTCCTTCATCGCTTCAACGATCACCCTTAGGCCTTCCGTTTCGTCAGAGATTATTTCTTTGAGGATAGCCGTTTCAGAACTGATCGTCTGCTCAAGCATTTCGACCTCTTCACTGAAGTCGGCCTGGCCTTCTTCAAGCTTGCCGCTCAGGCCTGAAGTGATTTCACTGAGCGTGAGCCTGCTTTTGCATTTCCCCCTGGCCCAGGACAGGCCTTCGGTTTCGTCCATGAACTTTTTCAATCCCTCCGCTGTTTCAACGCTGAGGGTATAAGGTATCTCCGCCAGATCGATCCGGGGGAAGACGGCGCCCATCGCGGAGCTTGCGTCGCCGGCTTTGATCTTTTCCAAAGCATCTGCCAAAAGCGCCAGCTTGCCGCCATATAGCTTGTGGCCCGTCATCGGGAAACACCATGTGCCGCCGGACATATATTCCGTAGCGTCAGAGACTTTTTGGCTTATCCCAAAGATCAGTTTGTCCACTTTGGCCGAGCCTTCTGATATTTCAAAAACCCTGTCATTGTAGTCCGTGATTTTCCGGTACAGGCTGCCCGACTCCTTTTCGAACAAATCGATAGCCTCTTCCAGGGCGGCGGTAGGGACGATCGATATAGCCCTGTGGGACATAAAGTGCAAATCGGCAGGGCTGCCGCTGTACAAAATGATTGGCGGGAAGACACAGAAGGAATTGCATTCATATGTAAGCTGCGCGGGTTGCGCATACGGCGAAGATGACTACGATCTTGAAAAGGTGAAAGAGGTCGTCAGGTATTGCAAAGACGAGGGTTTTGCCGGCGCCAAATGGTATGTCAACAGCGGGCCGAATGACGGCCTTGCCGGCAAAAAAAAGCTATATGGCCTTTTCGCGGCGGCACGGGAAGCCGCCGGGGATGATTTCAGAATCATGTGTGATTGCGTATGCGCCTGGGATCTCGCGTACGCCAAAGAGATGACGCGCGCCCTTGCGGACCTGGACCTCTTTTGGATCGAAGAGCCGCTAATGCCGCACCAGGCAGACAGTTATGCGGAGCTGAAAAGGTGCAGCGGGATACCGGTTGCGGCAGGCGAGCATTTGATGTCGCGCTGGGACTGGAAAAGATATATCGACAAGGACGCGCTCGATATCTACCAGCCTGATGTAGTATTTTGCGGGGGGATATCAGAGGTGCTCAAGATCATGCCGCTTTTGGGCATATTCGACAAACAGGCAGCTTTTCATCATGGCATCAATCCCAACGTGACGCGCCATATCTCAGCTGTTTATCCCCCAAACCTGGTCATCCTGTCTGAGTATCTTATCAACCTGGCGCCCAAGGACCAGTATTTTTGCAAATACCCCGCGATACCTGAAAACGGCATGTACACGCTGCCGGACGCCCCGGGCGTCAGCCTGGATATAGATGAAAGCAAAGTTTTGAATGACTGGCTTATCGACTTGACAGTATGAACGTGATATTGTTTAGGCCGGGGTGAAGACAACAGGGGACGGTGCCTGAAGACAAAAGGGGACGGTTCGGACGGTGCCTGTGCCTTGCGATTGAAGCCGGGCTATGGTTGAACGGTTGCATTATGTGATTCAGGCCGGCAGCAGCGATGCCCGAAGGTGGACACGGAAAGGCAGCTAGAAGGCGGGCACGTATAGGCAGCTAGAAGGCGGACACGGAAAAGAAGTTTTGGAAAGGAAGTAGGAGAAGATGAAGGTATTGGTATTGGGGACAGGGGCGCAGGGTTCAACAGTTGCGCAGCGGCTGGACGAGGAGCCGGCGGTAAGCGAAATAATATGCGCCGATTACGATAAAAAAGCCGTCGACGACCTGACAAAAAAATTACAGAAAACAAAAGGCGTACAAGTGGACGCAAATGATACCGGCAAGATCATAACGGCCGCCGCCGGCGTTGATTTGATAGTCAATGCCTTGCCGCTCGCCTATGCGCCGAATGTCATGGATGCCGCATTGGCGGTCGGGGCAAACTACCAGGACTTTGCGGCGACAGACGTCCTCGACCCTTACTGGCCGAAATGCATCCAGATAATGTATGAAGATTATGGCAAAAAATTCAGGGATATCGGCAGACTCGCGATCATCGGGACAGGCTCGGCGCCGGGCATGATGTGCGTTGCCGCAAGGGACTCGATGCGGTATCTTGACACCTGTGATGATATTCTGATGATGGTATATGAAGGCGTGGAAGCGAAGCGTTTCCTGCCGTTTTGGTGGTCGCCGTTTACAGCCCTTTCCGACATGACGGATGAAACATTTGCCTTGAAGGACGGCGTAATCGTGGAAACCGAACCCCATGGCCTGCCTGTGACCCGCCATTTCAAGGGCTGCGCGAAAGAGGTCACGCTGGTGGAACATGCCCACGACGAACCCGTATATATGGGCTTCAACAAAGACACGCATTTCAAAGGCGCGAAAAATATCAACTTCAAATACGGGGGCGTCGGCATTGATTTCGCAACGCCGCTTTACAGGGCGGGGTTGTTGTCAAGAGAGGAAGAGGACGTGAAGGGGAGGAAGGTAATACCCTTTGACGTCATACTCGCGCACCTGCCCCCGGCGCCAAAATACTTCGACGAGATAAAGGAAATACTTGATGAAGGTCTGGAAAGCGACGAAGGGGCGTTCGTCATTGAGGCAACCGGGACCAAAGACGGCAGGAAAGCCATGGTCGAGACTTACCTCTATGCCCCGGGTTGCGTCGAGTCGTTTGAAAGGGCAGGGATAACAGGCGAAATGTACATTACAGGCCAGTGCGGGTTCCTGTTCACGAAAATGTTTATCAATGGCGACTATACCCAGACAGGGCTTATATCCTCGGATATGCTGGACTACGATGAGGTCGACAAGTACCTTGGCTACGCAAAGCAGCTGGACATCACACTTGAAACAGAGGTGAAGCTGCTGTAGGCGGGGGCTGCGTTCAGTTCTGCGGCGCCCCGCAGCAGTTCTTGTACTTCTTGCCGCTGCCGCAGGGGCAGGGACTGTTGCGGCCTATCTTGCCTGGGCTTTCCTTGAAAGATGTTATTTGCATGGCTCTGCTGGCTGCGCCAGTGTGTTCTTTTGCCAGTTCGAGCGGGGTGAACCCGCAGTTGCCCCAAAGCCTGGTGCTGTTGTGTATATCCTGGATCAGCTTTACGAACACGTTCGCCCGGTCTAATTCCTGGAAGTCGATGCCGATTTCGTAAAACAGTTCCATATATTCCTTCAAAGGGTAGTTGAGTTTGATTATGCCCCTGAACTCAACGAACAGGCTTTCAAAGTCGAGCCCGCTTGCGCAGAGCCAAGGCAGGTCCTGTTCTATGAATTCGCGCAGCTTCGCCCAGGGCTGGGGCAGGTCGGTGTATGCCGGGTCAGCGAATTCCAAAAAACCGTCCTTTGGGAAAACCTTGCGCGGTACAGCCTTGACCCTCCCTTTGCATTCGTCAAGCAATTCGGCCTCATCATCCTCCGTCAGCCAGGCATGCACAAGGTATTCACCATCGAGCTTATAGACTCCATCCTCCGCGCCTTCCTGCGCCAGGAGCTCTTCGAGCGACGAATAGGCTAAATCATGGGGCATATCCGTTATCCCGTAGTCGTGGAGCATATCCATAAAAGCATTGAAAGGTATAGCGCCATAGAGCTCGACGGCCGCCGCCGCCGCTTCGCTGATATCTGCGAATACCTTATTGAGCATGCTTCTTGTTTCCTCCACATGCTCTTCAAAATGCCGCGCTATCTCTTTCGGGAGGCTGAGGATGAGGTTCCCGTCCTCGTCGATCCATGCGGAGATCAGGTGGTAAGCCATCAGCCCCGGCGCCAGGTTAAGCAATTCGTAGTCGTCCGGGACGATAAAGTCGCCTTCCTCATGGATATCAAAAATGAAATCGAACAAATCGCCATTGGAATGACCGAAAGCAGCTTTCGCTATCTTGTGTTCCATAATAAACTGGTATATCCCTGCTTCAAGCTCGGCTTTTGCCGGGTTCTCGCCAACATTGAGCGAAAGCGCTTCTGCGGTGTTTTTCAGTAAGGCCTTGTCGGTGCTTTTCAAAAGCTTCTTGAGAGTTCTCGCAGGCTTTTTGCCACTTGCAAGTATACGCATTATGGTATATGCATCGGGTTTCTTGCCGGCAATGCCCGATGGGATTGCGTCCTGGATTGTTTCCAGTATATCAATCAGGCCCTTTTCAAAATCAAACATAGATAGCCCCCTTATCACTTGCTGCCCCGGGCGTCCCCGGGCAGGCGCCCAACCAGTATCAACACAAATATTATAGCAGAAACCAAAAGGCTTGGGGCTCCCTGGCGCCAACCTCCGGCCAAATACCTGCAGCCGGATACTTGCAGCCTTGCAGCCGGATACTTACAGCCGGAGCAGGATACTTGTAGCCGGAGCAGGATACTTGTAGCCGGAGCAGGATACTTGCAGCCGGAGCAGGAAGCCAGCTTGGCAGAAGCATACCATTTTTGGTATACCTTTGTTGATGGCTGGATGCCGGGGACGAAGCTGAAGCCAAGGGCGAAAGATGCTGTAGAATGGTACAAGGCCAAGGGCGAAAGATGCTGTAGAATGGTACAATACAGGTATGCCTGATGAAAGCATGAGGCACGGGAGCGGATGAAGTGGACAAAACGAGGCGGTGAAATGAAAAGCAAAAAAACAGAAGGGCTTTCGGTCGTTGAATGCCGGTACGGCGACTGGTTGTGGAAACTGCTAAGCGATGATGACAGCGAGATTTTCGCCGATTTACAGGTTGTGAAGAGCCCCAGGGAATTTGACGATTATCAACTATGCGGTCTGTACCACAAAGCGGGTGTGCCGTTTGATGTTTTTGAAGTCCAGTATAAGCCGATTGAAGGGATGCGTGTGCATGAAGAAATCGTCAACGCGTACTGCCATACTATTTTGGATGCGGCAAAAGGCGGGAACCCAATACTGTTTGCGGGAGGGCACTGCACTTTTGCGCCAGGCGTCGCAGGCGGGCTGCGCAGGGCGCTCGGCGAGGACAAGAAAATCGGTATAGTATGGGTCGATGGCCATGATGACCTGAAGACGGAGAAAACAAGCGATGACCGCTTCCTGGCCGGGTTGCCGCTGGCTACGATCATAGGGCTCGGCATGGAGCGGTGGCGGCTTGCCGCAGGGCTTGAGAAACCGCTTGAAGGCCGCTTCGTGCTCCATAGCGATTGCCGTGTCCTGACGCAGGAGACCCAGGAGGATATAGATAATTCAGGCGTTACGATCGTGGATACGATAGGGTTCAACGATCCGAAGCGGTGGAGTTACGCTGTGAATAAGCTGGCGGAGCAGGTAGACGTGATTTACCTGCACGTCGATATTGATATCCTTTACGGGAAGTATATCCCCGCCTTTCTTGTCCCGACGCCGGGCGGCAATGAATTGACTGTGGTCATGGACAACATCAGAACGGTCATGGACACGGGCAAGGTCTTTGCTTTTGGTGTGTTCAACACGTGTTTTATGGAGGGGGTGCCGGGGCAGGAAATCACTACGCTGACGGGTATGAAACTGATTGCCGCGGGCCTGGAAAACTGGAAAGAGCACCCGGAGATAAAACATCCATAGAACTGTGGGGCTGCTGCTGGATCAAATGTACGGCGGATCGTGTATGCGGAAAACCTGGTCGCCAATAATATAGACAGAGCAGTTTAAGGTTTACAGCAGCATAAGGCGCAGTTCGCGTTTGGCTTTCAGGAATTGCGGACCCTTGCACCGCAATTGTCTGTGCAGCCTCCGCGCTACCAGTTTTGCAATGCCTTCAAATTCGATTTCGTCCCTGACTTGGCCGTTGGTCACCGTGATGGGGGTGATGTCGAGCGCGTCATAGTCAAACCGCTTCTTTGCGTCTCTGGCGATACGGTCTGCGCCCGTATGGTATAAGTTACTGTCATATTCGATCGCAATTCTCGCCTCCGGCCAGAAAAGGTCGCACACATAGTATTCATTCCCCGGCCTGTTCTTGGCAGCATTGCCTTTGTTGATGCGTTTGTTCAGCTCCGGCGCCGGGAGCCCGTAGCCGCCGAGGCTGTTCGGCAGGGTCAGCAGCATGAAAAGGATTGTTTCCATTGGTGAGCCCGACCCGTCCGCGATGTAGCGCAAAGCCCGGGAAGCCTTTTTCTGGCCGCTTACGCCTTCCATCCGGGCCGTGAAGGCCTTGATCGCTTTTATAGTTGTAAGCTGTTGAAGGCCATATGCGGTATTGTCTGCTATCTTTTCCCCGTGGCCATGCAGGGCTTCGCCAGCGGATTCTTCCCAGCGGCTGTACAATCTTCGGTCAATAACCAATTCCCTGGCGCCATGCAGGATCCTATCATCAATTTCTTCCTCGTCGTCTTGCGCATCGCCGTGCTTGCCACCGTACTCTTTGCCTTTCTTGCCACCGTACTCATTGCCTTGCCCGCTTATGGCAGGCAGAGAGTAAGTCCCGCAAAGTTCAAGCCCAAGCTCTATCAGTTTGACCAACGGCAACTCGCCGGCCATCTGGAAGAAGCAGAAAGGCGGGGAGCTCACCGCCAGCCCGTCACTGATGCTGGCGAAACACCCATCTGGGGTCTTGCCTGCGTAAACGCGTGGTTGGAAAAAAGACGATTTCCGCTTGACGTTTTGGGTGCTTACCATTAAGTTGATTGGGTATGACAATCCAGAAGGCGCACTGCCACGGATCTCTTTGATACTTGGAAGGCTGGCCGGAGGGCTCTTGCGGCGCACCCTAGCAACAGTTAGCTCCTTCTTCGCTTTGCCAGGACTTCTGCCATGCAGATTCCGATATTCACGCCAATACTCCAAAGCCGATTTGTGGCTGATAATGATGTCCATGCCAAAAGTATAGCATACATATAGCAAAAATTTGCGGTTGAGGGGTACTGTCTTCTCTTCACGGTGCGTTATTCGCTGGGTTTCCTTTGTTTTTGCCTTGATTTAGGTTCGATTTCTAACAAAAATTGCTTATTACTAGACATTGCATACCCCTCAACCGCAAATTTTTGCTAAAAACCAGAGTTTTTCTGGTATCCAATATATGGTATGTGTTTTTTTGTTTTTTTGGTTTTTTTGCGCTAAACCCCGGGGTTTTATGGCAGCGTTCCTCCCTCACTTCCTTCCCTCCTTCCCCTCCTTCCCCTCCTTCCTCCTGCCCTCCTCCTTCCTTCCGTTTGGATAATGGGGTATACTGGGGCCAGATAAACACGGTTTGGGCCCGGCAAGGTTGGACAGGTTGTTTCAAGGAGGTTTTTATGAGTAGTGTCCTTGTAGTATTTTTCTCCAAAACGGGTAATGTAAAGCTGCTTGCAAAAAAAGCGGTTGAAATGCTGGGCGCTGATGAAGAAGAATTGGTCGACCAGACAAAATGGACAAATATCGACGGTTTCTTTAGGCGCGCCCGCCGCTCTATCATCAAAGGCGATACGGTATTGGACGCTGCAAGATATGATCCGGAAGACTATGAAAAAATAGTTGTGTTTTCCCCGTATTGGGGTCCGAATATTTGTCCTGCGATCAGGACTTACCTGAAACAGAATAAAGATTCTATCCGGGAATTTAGTTTGGTCATGCTTGGTGCATTCACGACAGACCCCGGGAAAGTAAGAAACGAGGTTGAATCCATGGGGTTCAAACTGAACGGGTTGCTGAGCCTTCTTGACAAAGGGCAGACCGGAAAAGAAACGGGTGAGCTCCAAGGTGAAAACCTGTCCAAGCTCACAGAGTTCGTAGGGCAAATATAGACTTACACCTTGACCGGAATGCCCCAGGCAACCAACCCGTTATTGCTCACCGATGGAATTCCAGAATAAGGGGGACGGGTTTGGGTGAATATTTACAGTTTGCTTCACGTGAAGGCTTCAGAGGGTGGCTGACCGCCAACTGCGCTGAAAGCGGGGGCGTATGGCTGGTGTTTGGCAAGCCCGGTGGTCCGGAAACAGTCAAGGCTGCCGAGGCGCTTGAAGAGGCTCTTTGCTTTGGATGGATCGACGGCCAGATGAAAAGCATTGATGAAAAATCTTACATGAAATACTTCTCGCCGCGAAGGAAAAACAGCAAGTGGTCAGAGAAGAACAAAGCGCTTGCCGAGGCGCTTGAGGAGCAAGGGCTGATGACCGGCCACGGGAGGGCGAAAATAGAGGAGGCCAGGGAGAATGGCCAGTGGGACGCGCCCAAACCCCCGGGCATCACTGAGGAGCAAGTCGAGGTCCTGTCGGAATTGCTTATAGGGCACGAACCAGCCCACGCGAATTTTCTTAAGATGCCGCCATCGGTGAAAAAGACTTATGCCCGGGGCTATTTTGAGGCCAAAACAGACGAGGGTCGGAAGAAGCGATTTTTATGGATGGTTGAAAGGCTGGGCAAAAACCTCAGGCCAATGTAGGGACCGAAAGTTTTGGAGAACGGGACGATACCCAACGGGAGGGCCTTCATGGAAACAATCAAGATGAACGAAGCGGCAGGGGGCAGGCTTTTTGAGTTGTGCCGACGTGATATATACTGGGACATCGGTGACTTTGTTGAAGAAACAGGAATGCCAATAGAGCGGCTGAACGATTATTTCGGTGGCAGGAGAGACCTTGAAGAAGAAGATCTGGCAAAGTTTGCCCGTGCCTGCCGAATGGAAAAAGATGCAATGGCAGAATGCCTCGTTTCCGCGATTGCCGAAGAGGAGGAAAAACTTCGGCAGGATAAGGCGCTGGAAGAAACAATAGAAAAGGGAAAGAAGGAGGACGCCCTCAGAAGGGAAAAGGAGGCTCTTTATACTGCCCGCCGCGCAGAAATAATGGCAGACCTTGCGGAATACGGCGTTGATCACATTTATGATAGCGGGAGCTACCAGGTTGAAGATTATTACCGGCTCAAGTTTGTCATGCGTTTTCTGCGCTGTGAGGGAGGCCTTCCAAAACTTGAAGCGTTATTGAAAATATGCACGGATGAAGATTTGGTGTATAAAGATACAAACGCGTTGATGTGGGCTTCCGGTTCGAAACTGTCATATCAGATATTACTTCTATTGAAAAACCGGAAGGGTTTTATTTCGCGGCACATCGGGCAAAAGGACGGTATGGGCAGAGTGGCGCTTCATTATTATGCGGGCAACTCCGGCGCCGATCCTGACGGGATCGACTTGCTTGTGGAATGGGGCGCGGACGTCAACGCAAAGGACGACCGTTTATGGTCGCCACTGCATTGTGCGGAGTCGCGCCAGGACGACGAGCTGGCTGGCAGGCTTATCAAACTTGGGGCGGTAAGCAGCAAGGACAGTGAAGGTTATACCCCCGAAGCCATCCGGGACCAGCTGGATGCAATCGATGCATGGTGAAACAGAATAAGCGAGGAGGAATGATATGGATATTGCGGATCTGCTAAGAAACAAGGAAATGAAGTCTATTGAAAAAAGGGCGGAAATAGTGGAAGGAATCAAAACAAAGCTCATTGGCATTCAGGATATTCTGCAATTGAAAGATGTGCTTGATGATAAAAAGATGGCTGTGGTTTTTGAGGCCATGGAAGCAGTTACAGCAAAGGAGGCCGGCCTTGCCGACAAAGGCTGGCTTTTATTCGCGCAGGACTATATCACTTCCGAGTCAAATAGTTTAAAAAGAGAAGCGTCACGCCTGGTCGGTAATATCGCGCACCTGTTTCCGGACGATCTGGATGCTGCGATAAGCAGACTGCTTGAGAATACGAAAAATGATGGCGCTGTTGTCCGGTGGGCCAGCGCATATGCTCTTGGGAGAATTGTCCCGATACCGAAATACGCAAACGGCGATTTGTTTGACGTCGTGTCGGAATTGTATGAGCAGGAAGAGGACAACGGCATTAAAAACCAGTATCTTTCCGGCCTGAAAAAAGCAAGAAAACTAAGAGGATGATTTCCATGCATCCGCCAAAACGAAGCTGGTCTTAAGAATAAAGAAGCTGGAGTAATGCAAAATGGGCGAAAAAGAATATAAATATGAAGCGCGGATCGTTTCCTCGGACATCGGCAAAGGCGGCGCGTATGTGCCTTTCCCGTACGATGTCCGCAAGGAGTTCGGCAAGGGCAGAGTGAAGATTCACGCCACATTTGACGGTGAGCCATATGACGGAAGCATCGTTAATATGGGCGTGAAGAACCCTGACGGGTCGGTGTGCTATATCATCGGCATCCTAAAAGATATCCGCGCGAAAATCGGCAAACAGCCGGGTGATACTGTAAGTGTTACGGTAAAGGAAAAGGCTTAGTGTGGCGAACAGCGCCAGGGGCCGCACAGCGCATGACCATGTCCCGGATCTGAAAGAAACCGGGGAATCAAGCGCCGAACAATGCTGCCAGGTCCGAAATCAACCATGTAATAAAATGATAGCTGAGCGGGAATGCCGAAAGCACCAAACCTGCTATAGCAATTCCTCTGGGGGTATTTCTTAAGCCTTTGATTGAATAGATCAATCCAAATATCGAAATGGTCCATACAATCAACAGCAGGAACGGATTGTGAAAAAAGGGCAGCATAATTACGCTTATCAACCCAAGGAAAAATCCCTTTTCACCCAGCCTGTTTGTTTTTGTTACAGGCGCTTGCTGCTGCTGCTGCTGATAGTATTGGTTTTCGTAATTGGTTTCGCCCATGATAGTTTCCTCCTTTGTTTATCGTGTATCCTGTATTGTCTGTAGTCTAACAATCCATCATGAAGGCCGAATAAAAAAGGAATTAAAACGAGCTTAAAAAAGGGGAGGCATGAAGGTCAGCTTTTTCGTGCTTTGTATGCCGCGTTGTTCTCAATCAGCTCTTCCATTGTAGCCGGGGCGAAACCGTTGATGTCAACGCCAGCATTGAGAGCGTTCGGCATGCGCATCAGCGTAGGCCAGTAGGTGTCATTCGTGTTGTTGTGGATATGGCCGTAAACATGATACGCGCCTTTGCTCATCCCCTCATAACTCATCATCGGATAATGACAGAGAACGATCTTCCGCTGCCCGTCGCTGATAGTTTTCATATCGCTGATTGACTCAAAGTGGCTGCCCGGATCGGCTTCCTTCATCCAATTCCTGTCGTGATTGCCGATGATGAGATGCTTTTCCTGGCAGCTGCAGCAGGTAGGTCTCCGGAGGGAACTGCGCGCGGAAAATCAGGTCGCCCACGATATAGACAGTGTCGTTTACGCCGACGCGTTCATTCCAGCGGGCTATCATGCAGCGATCCATCTCGAACGCGTTTGCGAAAGGACGGTTGCAGTGGCGAATGATATTGGCATGGCCAAAATGCTGGTCGCCCGTAAAAAAGATTGCCATCTTTGCGTTTCCCTCCCTTTCATACGTTAACTCTATCAACTCTATCAAAGCGAGAAGCTGTGCGCAATGCGGAAACCCGTTATGTATTGCGTATGCGTCCGGGAGCGTCCAGGCTTTGCCAAAGTCCCCGGTTTTGCCTCTATTTGCAATTGCAGTTTTTTGCGGGTTTGAGGTTATAATAAGGGAAAACAAGGAAGGGGTCTATTATGATTGAACCGGACAAAGTAAAGGTTGAGGCAGAAAAACTCGAAGAAGAGAATTACAAATTCAGGAGATTTTTGAAAGGCCGCGCCGACAGCGACAAACTGGACGCGCAATTCCTGGAGCTCCATAATGAATTGTTCGACAGCTATGATTGCAGCAAATGCGCCAACTGCTGTAAAGAGTGCGGCACAACCCTCGCGGGTGATGAGGTTGCGAGGATAGCGGCATTTCTCGGATTGCCGCTGGACCGCTTCGTCGCAGAGTATTTGGCAGAGGTGGACGAGGACGGCGAAATGCCGTATGTGTTCAAGGAAAAACCGTGCCCGTTCCTGGATGATGAGGGACATTGCCGGATTGAAGGCTGTCAGCCCGAAGTCTGTGTTGGTTTCCCATATACCGACCAGCCAGACAGGATGTCGAGCCTGCTCAGCATCATCGACCACGCGGGAATATGCCCTGTAGTCTTTGAAATACTTGAGCGGCTGAAAAAGATGTATGGGTTTCGGGGCCAGCGGCGTTGAATTCTTATACCGGGGAATTGTTGAAGCTGTAATGGATGAGTATGGGGTTTTTCTAGTGGTGTCGAAGGGCTGTTACATCTGAGGTTTTTTATTTGATTTTAATTTCTGTTTAATCGTTTTCATATGTGGGGTGTTTAGAATAAAAACAATTCAAACTGCGAAAACAATTAAAGGAGATTATTATGCGAAACAAAATCATACCGGTCCTGATAACAATGATGGTGGCAGCTTTGCTGCTTTCCGGATGCAATAATGCGGACAGAAACGTCCTTATCAATGAGAAAAATATTTCCGCATTTGATTCGGTAAGTGTTACGACGTCTTCGGCGATGATAGAGTTTGTTGCCTCTGACCGCTACGGGCTCGAAATATTTGTGCCGGAGAGGCTTGGCCCTGAATGGGATGTGACTAACGGGCGGCTGACCATTACCGCAAAACCAAGAGGTATATTTTCTGTCCCGGGCATCACTATTTTGAAAAGCTATGTGAAGGTCTACTATCCGGAGGGGGCCGTTTTCCATGACATATCATTGAAGTCTTCAAGCGGAAGGATAGAGCTGCCGCAAGTCGAGGTTTCTGATTTGGATGTCCATACTTCTTCCGGGAAAATCGATGCAAGCGTAGGGAACTGCGATGCAATCAGCGCCACGACCAGTTCGGGGAGCGTCACCCTTGCCTGCTCAGGCGATTTGGCCGCCGCGTTGAATGTTGAGACGTCAAGCGGCAGTATCCGGGCGGATGGCGTTGCCTGGCGGGATGTCAGGACAAGGACCAGCAGCGGCGCCACAAAGATCAGCGGTGAACTGCTTGGGAATACGGATGTGAAAACATCGTCGGGCAGCGTGAAGCTCAGCGTTTGCAGCGACCCTTCGAGGTATGGGTATTCCCTGACGCCAAGCAGCGGTTCGATTCATTGGGACGGGGTAAGAATGGGCAAGCCCGCGCGTTCATCAGGCTCGTTTGAAAACGATATCGTGGTTGACACATCAAGCGGGAGCATCCGGGTGGAGTTTTATAAACCGTGAGCGGAGGAAGCAGCAGAAGCAGAAACAGAAGCACAAGAAATAGCAGCATAAGCAGCAGCAGAAGAAGAAGCAAAGCAGAAGCAGAAGCATAAGCAGCAGCAGAAGAAGAAGCAAAGCAAGTCGTAGCAGTGATATCAATCAAAGCCCCGGGCTGATAGAGGTCCCGGGGTTTTTTGGAGCCGGTCGTTGCTGGAGCCGGTCGTTGTAGCTGGAACAAATATGATAGACTTCCGGCAGAGATTGGGACTAAAATGATAACGGCACGCCCCTTTTAGTCTTGGTTTAGCGAACTTTTGGAGGATAGAATATGGACATAAACAATCTTCTTATAAAACACTATTTGCGGAATGTTTTGTTTATCACCGGGACAGCATATGCCGGGAAAACAACCATGGCGAAAATGCTTTCAGATAAATACAACCTGATACTATGTGCCGAAAACTATGATTGTGTGCCTGACGGCATAATAACCAAAGACAGATACCCCAATATTCATTATTGGCAAACAATGAATGCAATGAATAATTGGCAGGAGTATATCAACAGGGCGCCTGACGAATTCAGTAAATGGATGATGGATTGCATAAAAGAGCATGAAGAATTCGAAATCGCGTATTTAATGCACATTTCAAAGTCACAAACGGTAATAGCCGATACAGGTCTTTCTGTCGGGACACTGCGCGAGATAGCTGAATATAGACAAGTGGCAGTGATGCTGTCCCCGCAGTCCATGTCCGTAGAAAACTATTTTGACCGTGATGACCCGGACAAAGTGTTTATCAAAGAACAGATAATGAAGGCTGACGATCCGGAAAAAACAATGGAAAACTATCTTGCCTGTATGGCAAAAGTGAACAGCAGGGAATTTTATGACGAATGGGCCAATAGCGGGTTTTTCACGTTGGTAAGGAAAGACACAAATAGTGATACAAGGCAGGAGACCCTGGAAACCCTTTCGAGGCATTTTGGGCTATTTTGATAAAGGGTATGCCGTTTGGGATGCTGAAGGGATGACCGGTTCAAGCCCGGATGCGTTCCACGGTTAGCAGATTGCCGTCCATTACTTCCCGTGTTTCATAACCGCATAGGCTATGTGGGTTTCTTCTGGCAAGTTCCAAAGGGGTCCAGCCGACCAGATCGTCCTTTGAAAACCCGTACTCCAGCCCGGGATTCCCGTAGTACTCCTCAATCAGCCGCCCAACAGGGTCACCCGACCCGGCCAGTTCGTCAAAATACTTCCTTGTTACAGTGAATACAATCAGGTCTACGCCGTTTTCGTTGGATACCCCGGCGAAATCGCCCCTATGCCCTTCAGGCAGGACCAATATCCCGTATACCGGGCTTGCTTCCACGTAATCATCGATGCTGCTGTCTTTTGTGAGCCCCAGGAGAGGCTTTGCGAAAGAGCCCTTATAATATGGAAAGAAAGAACCGCTTACATAGCCATATTTTTCCATGCTGATCCTTTCTGCTTCATTTTTCACTTCCTCTGTCGTGAATGCCCATTCCGGCGCAAGGTACCCCACCTCCGGGAATGCGGCCCTGACCCTGGCCTCCCACACCTTCCCTGCGGCGTTCCCAAAGAGGAAATGAGGGTAATCCGTTTTGAACCAATCCTCCCTGCCATCGTAATACTTGCAGTGCTCAATGCACACATAGTCATCCGGGTGGTCTTTCAACTGGAAAAAGCTTCTAGTCCAAATGTGCTCGCCAGTGCTCCCGGAACCATTCCCGCTATGTGACTCTAAGTTTATTACATCGCCAAAGTTTTCCCCCATGTATTTTATATATGGATTGTTTGCCCTCCCCAGCCCCACATTTTCCAGCGCACCATTAACCGCATTATCGACCGGGTCCGAATCAAGGACTTCCAGCACCCAGTTGTCAGCATCTTCATCGATCTGTAGGTATTCCGAGACCTCGCTCTTTATCCTTGCGCAGGAAGGCAACGCCAGCGCTGCGGCCAGGATAATAACGATTATTACCAAATACCATTTTTTCTTCTGCATGGACCTACCTCATTTTTGGTTTTTTTGCCCTGCCTGCATTGTACCATATCCGCCACACCGCTTTTTTGGCGGCCTTTTGGTATGGGGCAGAGAGGGAGTTAAAAGAACCGTCCACCGTCCCCTCCCCTCTGTGTTACTCCGTTGATTGTAATTGAGAAACACAAAAAGAACCGTCCCCTCTGTGTTATGATTGGAAGTGGAGGTATACGCAATGAAACCGAGTGAGATTGAATTTGATAAAAATTACTGCATGTATGACATTATTATTGACGAACAAACGAATCCAATAACCCTTGAGATCCTCGACGATTTGGAAGCCGCGGATGAATTGCTGCAGGATGGCTATAAAGAGAGGATCGCGTGTTTTGTGAATTCATCCGAAAAGTGGTTCCCGGCTGCTTGTGAAAAAATTGTCAGTGAAGTTGGCGATGCTTGCGGACTGAAACTGATGACGGTTTATATTTTGTTTGAACAAAACGAAAACGATAGCCTGTATGGTTTGTTATTCAATCTTGATTTTGACAGGGAACATGGAAGGGGCATGGTATTGAGCGGCGAGGACTTCAGCATTCTGAAATATGGTGATGCAAGCGTCGCATTTGAAGGGATGTGACCACGACACAGTGGGGACGGTTCTTTTTGTGTTCGGCTCCCGCTGGGACAGGGGACGGGGGACAGGAGACGTACCTTGTGTCTGGTGTGTAGGTGAATGTAATGGGATCGATTCCAAACCGAAGCAGGTTTGATTTTCGAGGCGTCGATTTATATATGACGCTTGAAGAAAGAGATTTTGGAAAACTGGTCGATTTCCTCAACGCGCACGGGGGGCTGGATGCGCGGGAGGAATATGAGCGCACTGCTTTAATGGAGTGCTGTATAGGGCGTATGTCTGTTACGGATGCTTCCTATGCGCCCCTGGAAAATGATTTTGCTCAAGCATTGGTCAAGCTGGGGGCTGACATCAACCTGAAAGACAAAGCCGGCTATACAGCGCTTATGTATGTCGTACAGAATAACAACAAGGGAATGATAGATTTTCTTTTGGGGCAGCCGGGCCTGGATATGGGTAATCTCCCAGACATCATATGCAACGCTTTATTTTTTCATATAAGGGACAGTGAATTGCTTATTAAACTGGTTCGGGCAGGGAATCCTTTCCCAAATAATGACACGGGGGTATATGAACGTATTCTTGAATTCCAAACCGGCGAGGCTGCAAGAGGGGACGGGCCGGTTGATATGACCGGGGTCCTGCAGGTGCTGAATGAGCTTTATCCCGATATAGTTGATCATGTCGAACCGTTTTTTCTTGAATCGGTAAAATACGATTATTTAGCGGCAGAATTTCGTGCATTGTTAAATAAGAAAAACTCTACACTGTTGTTGAAATTTGCAGATGAACATGGCGGAATCAATGGCGTTGACGAGTACGGAAGGACGCCTCTGATGAACTGTATGTTTTCTTATTCCGATAGTCGCTTTGGCAGAAGCCTTAAAAATATCACCACGACTTATGCAAAAAAGCTGATAGCCATGAAAGCCGATATTTATTTACAGGATAAAAAGGGGCGCACAGCCTTGGATTGGGCTGTCAAGAATAAAAACGCCGAAATCACAGAGCTTCTTCAGTCGCTAATCAGCTATGAGGGCCAATGAATCAGATACAAGATCTGTCCCCTTTTGTCAGCACGTCCCCTTTTGTCATCAGCGGGGACGGTTCTTTTTGTGTCCTTATTCCATTGCGGCTGTGCCCCGGTACACAAGGCTTTTCGTTAACCCCGGCACAGTCAAATAGAGTATCGCCGTCCCGCCGCCGTAGACCAGAATATGCATCCCCACCTCTAATGTGAATTCAGATCCTGAGCAAGATCCATGCCGGAACCCACAACATGTTCCTGATACCAGGCTTCGCCAATAGCCCCATCCACTGTTGCGGGAATTGAGGGACACAAAAAGAACCGTCCCCGCTGTGTTCATGCGCGGGTTGCTTCGAATTCAAATTCCCCCATCGCATTTTTGCTTACGCCCGTGAGCTTGGTTCCGTCTTCATTGACCGAGCCGGAGAGCTCATTCGTCAGTTCCCCAACAGGGGTCTTGACCGTAAGGGTATAGCTGTAGCTGTCCCCGTCGACAACGCCGTTTTCTATAGCCGCGCTGTTGCCGGTCCCGTCATCGACAGAGCTGCCGGTAAGGGCCGCCCCTTCGGCTTCCAGCTCAAGCGTGCTGCGCATATCGCCCATATAGGTCTTCACCACCAGATTCCACTTGCCGTTCAGTTTGCTCATTTTAACCTCCATCTCTCAATGAATAATGTCTTTTACTTCAACGAAATATAGCTAATGATAACGTCCGTATTTTGTGCACTCGTCCTCTATGATCGCGTCAACGCCGGGGACGACAGAAAACATGACCGCCGATGAGCAAAGGTACCCGCCGCCTTTTCCGAGAATATCAATGGCGCGGCGCGTTTCTTTCCGGATATCCTCTTCTGCCGCGTCCGGCGCATCAGTTACCTGCGGGTCGACGCCCCCGGCGAAAATCAGCTTGTCGCCATAGCGCTCTTTGATTGCCGGCAGATCGTTCATCGGCTGTACGGAATGCCAGCTGTCTACGCCGATCTCGACGAGGTCGCCGATTATGGGCTCGATATACCCGCATGAATGGTGCATGTAATACATCCCCAAATCGTGGCAGGCCTTCGCCATAAGCCTTTCCGGCTCCTTGAAGACCCGGCGCCACAGATCCGGGGAAATGAACATATTCTTTTGATTGCCCCAGTCATCATGCTGCATGAAGAAATCAGGATCCATATATTTTTTGATATATTCCATCTGTTCAATTCGGTAATAGGCGTAAGCGCCCACGAAGTCCGCGTATGCGTCGATGTCGTCGTACAAGGCGCACAGGCCGTTTTCAAATCCCATAAGAGTATTGATTCGCTCAAAGGCGCCTATATTACCGACGGCATACCCCATGATTTCAGGTTTTTTGCGCCACATTGCCCTGGTTCTGTTACCTATCATTTCCCAGTCAAGATCCCTGCATGGCGGAAATTCAATCGTATTCCTCCAGCCGCTAATGTCGTCCATCACATAATCGCCGGTCACGGCATGTGTCATGAGATTGACATTGTCAGGGTCGATTGCCCATTTTACGCCAAACCAGTCAGCGCCGCTTTGAAAAAGCTGCCGGTCATTCAGCTCAGGCGTGATCAACATCTGGCTTGCTATATTTATGGCGGGGACCCATTCAGGGAGCTTGTGTTCCCAAACGAGCTGCATGTTCTCCCGTTCGTTCATCGCTTACCTCCAATCAATACCATGTCTGGACGGTATCACATTTTGCCGGGTTCGATAATCACAAAAAAGGGCCGCCATTATCAATCACAGGTTGATAATAAGCAGGGGGCCTTTTTCATGTAATTAATTCGATCGGAGTCTCTTCGAAGAACTGCTGCATTGATGAAAACAGGGGCTTGAACCGGCTGTCATGTTTGTACACACATGCCAGTTCATAATTAAAAGCCATTTCGGCAGGCAGATCAAGATACCTGAGATTGAGCCAATTCGCGCCTTCAAACACCTTCGGGAACACCGCGAAGCATTCCCCCATATTCAGGTTTGCCAGCATTGACGTAAAATCCTGTACGTAAACTCTCTCTTTTGCCGGGAGTTTCCGGTAGAAATTGTCCTTTGACAGTTTCCTGCGCCGCAGGAGAAGCACGGGCATTTGTGCCATATCCTCCGCAGTAACAGCTTCCCTTACCATCCACGGATGGATATATGAAACCACGATTTTGGCAGGGAAGGTCCCCAGTGAAAAGAATTCCACATCCTCCCACATTTCAAAAGGATGCTTGTTTGTGATGCACATGTCCGCCTCATTGGCGACGAGCCTCGGATAGATGCTGTCGAGTCCTATCGATTCCAGCACGATATTCAAAGCGGGATTGCGGAATTTAAGGTAATTGATAACAGGATCGATAACGGCGGATTTCGGCAACGCGTCAAAGAAAGAGATACGTACCGTATCGTCGGCCAGCCCCAGATGCGCATTGACGTTGAACACGGCGGCGTCATAAGCCAGTTTGACAGGCATGAATTCATTGAACAGGCTTTTGCCCAGTTCGCTGAGTTCCATTTTGCGCGTCGTCCTGATGAACAGCTTGCCATTAAGCTGCTCCTCAAGATCCAGAATATGCCTGTTGAGAGCCTGCGTCGATATAAACAGCTCTTTAGCTGCCAGACTGAAATTCAGCGTTTCGGCGGCCTTTAAGAAATACTCTATATGCTTGAAATTCCAATCCACGAAGAGCCCTCCGCCATACGGCGTCAAAATATGGTTGAATCTGTCCCAATCGTATCACCTGCGAGGGAAATTACAAAGGAGAACTTTTGTTTGCAAAATGTCTTTATTTCTGGTAAAGACCCTGATATACTGTTTATAAGTTTTGTCATACTACAGGGAAAGGAGTATTTAAGAAATACGATGAACGGGAGAGTCCCACACATTGTACAGTACCAGGGTTCAAAGCGAATTTTGGCGCCGCAGATTTTACAATACATGCCGCGCAGGTTTAAAAGGTTGGTCGAGCCGTTTTCCGGAATGGCAGCCATCAGCATAGCTGTTGCTGCAGAGGGTAGGGCTGAAACATATCGCATTAATGATTTAAATAAGCAGATTATTGACCTGTTGGAATGTGCTGTTAACTCGCCGGAAGATTTGATAACTAGGTATTCGGATATTTGGAATGAGCAGTTTTCTTTTCCGACCGGCCATCTTGAACACTACTATCATATCCGTGAACGTTATAACGACGGTGAGCATTCGCCTGAAATAATGCTGTACTTGCTTGCGCGTTGTGTTAAGGGGGCAGTCCGATATGGGAGAAGCGGCAACTTCAATCAATCGCCGGATAAGCGCAGAAACGGGACAAGCCCGCGAAACCTTTCAAAGAATGTCAGGCAAGTATCCATGCTGCTTAAAGGGCATGTTGCATTTTCGGCTGTCGATTATATTGAGATTTTTCATGCGGCGGAACCGGGGGATTTGGTATATATGGATCCGCCTTATCAGGGGGTTTCGGACGCAAAGGACAGCCGTTATTTAGCTGGCGTTTCTTTTGACGAGTTTGCAGGCGCCCTTGAGATATTGAATCGCAAAGGCATAGATTATATAGTCAGTTATGACGGCGCCTGTGGCGGGCAATCATATGGGAAGGAATTGCCGGAACGCCTGAATTGTAAAAAAATCATGCTCAACGCAGGGGTGTCTTCCCAATCTACCTTGCTGGGAAGGCGGGACACCACCTTTGAGGCATTGTATCTGAGCGAAGGCCTGACACCTATTATACAGGATGTGCCTCAGCAAATCAGCATGTGGGAACAAGCAGTATGAGTTCGGATTATCCGAAGGAATTCCTGGATTATCTTAATGCGGTTAAAGCAAAATGCCCAAGGACTGTCATTCAACATATTTTACAACACGGCTATATTACATCTCAGGAATTGAAAGATACCTATGGGTATAATCACCCGCCTCGGGCGGTCAGGGATGTGCGTGAACATGGTATTCCAATAGTGACATGCCGAACTCTTGGCTCGGACGGCAGGAGAATCGCGGTATATAAGTTTGGGAATCCCGATGATGTAAAAAACCCATTATCAAAAGCTGCAGGACGAACGGCACTGTCAAAAGTACTGAAACAGGCTTTGGTTGATAAATATGGAGCAAGGTGTTTTATTTATCTTGAAGCGATGGATGAGAATGTATTGCAAGTTGATCATCGAATTCCATATGAGATAGCCGGGGACCAAGATGAAGCTGACTTGGATGCTTTTATGCTGCTTTCGCCATCGGCAAACAGGGCGAAATCGTGGATATGCGAGCATTGCGATAATTGGGAGATAAAAGACAAAGGGTATTGCATGAAATGTTTCTGGGCTTATCCAGAGGACTATGAGCATGTTGCAAATATTAAACAAAAAATCATCACAATTGTTTTTACAGGCGATGAGATAGAAGACTTCAACAGGCTTGTTGATATTTCGGGAATTGATTCTGCCCAGGAAACAATAAAGAATCTCATTCACGACTATTTGGAAGATAAATAATGGAACAACTTATTCATTACAGCGTTTCGTCCCCTGAGGTGCGGCATCTGCGCGAAGCGGATGGGCGGCTTGCCGTGGTCATCGGGCATTATGGGGATTTGGAGTACAAGGTCCATACGGATCATTTCCGGTTTGTTGTCGAGGCCATTATCGGGCAGATGCTTTCGAACAAGGTCGCGGACATCATCATAGGGCGGATGGATGAGCTTTGCGGCGGCGATGTGTCCTGCTCAAAGGTGCTCTCGTTGGGCTTTGAAAAGATCCGCGCGATCGGGCTGTCGCGTTCAAAGACGGATTCCATCCTGGGCTTTGCGGGGCTTGTCAGTGACGACCCCGGCTTCTTTCAGGAGCTGGGGCAGGCGCCTGAAGCCGAGGTGTTGTCGCGGCTGACAAGCATACGCGGGATCGGGAACTGGACCGCGAAGATGTATTTGATTTTCTCTTTGGATAAGCTCGACGTGCTGCCCTATGAAGACGGGGCCTTTTTGCAAGTTTACAAGTGGCTCTACAAGACCGAAGAGGTGTCGGTGAAATCGATAGTGAAACGCTGCGGGCCATGGTCGCCTTATTCATCGCTCGCGGCAAGATACCTGTACCGCGTTTTGGACAACAATCTTATGGATGACGAGAAGCTGAATGCGATGTTGGAACACAACGGGGACGGTTCTTTTTGTGAACACAACGGGGACGGTTCTTTTTGTGTTCCTGCTGTGTTTTAATGCAAAATTGTCTTAGATTGTTGATTTAAATTTTAACGCACGCGTGCGTTCAAGCGTGCGTTAAGCGTGCGTTAAAAGCTTGGGATTGTTGAAAAACCAACGATGTTTTAATGCACGGGGAAACGGTTCCGTGTATTAAAACGTTTTAGTTGGATTTGTGAAGTTTGAAACTATACTGCGAGAAGGGAGAAGAAAGAGGAAATTTAGTATAATACCAGGCAGGAAAGGAAAGGTGAATAATAATGCCACTGTCGTATATGGAATTGCGTGAGGAGATGTGTGTCTCGGCCGCCCAGATGTGGGAGCGCCGCCTGACAAACGCGGCCGGCGGCAATTTTGCTGTCCTGGCGGAGGAGGGCCGAATACTTATCACCCCTTCAAAGATGTCGGAGCGGAGGCACTGCCGCATCGAGCCAAAGGATATACTGCTGATCGACTATGACAAGAACATACTTGAGGGCGAGGGCGAGCTGTCGCGCGAGGGGGACATGCACCTTTACCTTCTGTCCAAATTTGAGAATATCGGCGCGTCATTCCACGCGCACCCGTTTTACTGCATGGCTTTCGTTTCCGCGGGTCGGCCCATACCCAGCGCCACGGAGGCGACGATGGGGCGCGGTGACGTCGGGTGCATCCCGTGGACCAAGGCCTATACGCCCGAGCTTGCGGAGGAAGTCGCGAAATACTATGAGGAGCGAAGAGAGCTCGCGAACAGGAAGCCGATGGGCGTCATACTGCCGCTCCACGGCATCGTCGTCACGGGGCCGGATGTCTACGGTGCGTACAGTATGCTGGAGCGTGTCGAGTGTGACGCGTTCTGTACCCTGATGCGGGGCTTCACAGATGTGGGCGCAGTCGGAGGGCAGCTTTGATACATTGCCTTGCTTTTGACCTTGGCGGCGATTTGCGAAATGGTTTGCATGTTCAGGGGGCTTACCTGTGATGTACTGTCTTGCTTTTGATTCCGGCGCCGATTTGCGAAATGGTTTGCATGTTCAAGAGGTTTGCCCATGATGTACTGTCTCGCGTTTGATTCCGGCGCCGATTTGCGAAATGGTTTGCATGTTCAAGAGGTTTGCCCATGATACATTGCCTTGCTTTTGACCTTGGCGCTTCGGGCGGGAAGTTCATCGCAGGCGGCTATGACGGCAGGGAGCTTACATCTTGTGAAGTGCACCGGTTTGAAAACTCAATGGTCGGGATCGGCCCTTCCCTGTACTGGGACTATAGAATGATATGGGGGCAGTACCTTGAGGGGATCGGAAAAGCGCTCGTGCGGTTCCCAGGCCTTTCGTCTGTGGCGGCCGACAGCTTCTGTAATGATTTTCTGCTCATCAGTTCGGACGGCGAACCCGTTGCGCCGATGCATGCCTACAGGGACCCGCGGATGCAAAAGAACGAGGAAGCCATCTACGACATCATGTCAAGGCAGGAGCTTTACACCATGTCCGGAAACCAGATCGCGCCTTTCAGTACGTTGATGCAGCTTGCGGCGATGCGTCTTGAAGGGCGGGGCGGACTTCTTGATGACGCGGACTCGCTTCTTTTCCTGCCCGATCTTTTGACATATTATCTGACGGGCGCCCGCCATACGGAGCGCTCGATAGCCTCCGTGACACAGATGTACGACCATAAGGCGAAGGACTGGTCAGGCGAAGTGCTCGGGCGTTTTGGGATAGACCGCCGGCTCTTCGCGCCCTTCATTGACGCGGGGGGAATTGCCGGCATGACGACCCCGGATATTCAAAGCGCCATAGGAGCCGTACGCCCTCTGAAAGTCTGCGCCGCGGCGCAGCACGATACCGCGTCGGCTTTTGCCGCGTCACTGGCGGATGAAGACACCCTCGTAGTCAGCAGCGGCACGTGGATGCTCGTCGGCTGCGAGGTAAAGGCGCCTGTCATTACGGATTTCGGGTTCCGCTACAATATCGCAAACGAGGGCGGGCTTGACGGGCGGCACAGGCTGATCAAGAACCTCATGGGCAACTGGATATTGCAGGGGATTCAGCGGGAATTCCAAAACGAAGGCTTGGAGTGGGACTATGGCGCTCTGGCTGAAGCCGCCGGGAGGCTCACGCCTAACAGGTGGCTGTTTGATGTGGACCTGCCGTGCTTTTACGCCCCCGGCGGCATGCGCGAAAAAGTCAGGTCCGTCTGTATGCAGGCGCATGGCTCAGCGCCGGAAACCCCGCCGGAGTTTATGGCTTCTGTATGCGAAAGCCTTGCCTTCAAGACAAGGTGGGCCATGGAAAAGCTTGAGACGTTGACGGGGCGAAGGTTTTCGCGGATCAATATCATCGGCGGCGGAAGCAGGGGTCTGTACACGGCGCAGCTGGTCGCCGACGTGTGCGGACTTCCCGTGATGTGCGGTCCATCAGAAGCGTCCGCCCTTGGAAACATCCTGTACCAGCTGGTTGCGTCTGGCGAGCTCTCCGGCATTGACGAAGGGCGCGGGCTCATAAGGAAGAGCACACCCTTTACGCAGATCGAGCCGGGAGCCGGCAGCATAGCAGGCAGCGCCGACAGGGCCGGAAGAGCCGGCAGCATAGCAGGCAGCGCCGACAGGGCCGCCACCGCATACGCCCGGTTTCTTGAGATATTCGGGCTGTGAACCTGTAAGCCATGCTTTTCGCGGTTTGACATAGCCTTTCAATGATAAATCATGCCATGATCCCGGGTTTTGGGACGGCAGGAATGGAATGGATAGTATGGGAAGGACCTTTGAATGAGCATCACCGTAGCTGATTGCCTGACGCTGCCCTCGCTTAGGGAAGCGAGTGTCGCGGGCGGCGCGGCAGGGCTGAACAAGATAGTCGCGACCGTCTCTGTCCTGGAGCTTGCGGAGGTGTCGCTGCTTGGCGAGGGCCTGTTCCTGGGCAATGAAATGATCATTACCGCATTCGTTACCGCAAAGGATGACGTGGACAAACAGTGCAGGGTGATGAGGCACCTTTATAACCAGGGCACCGTCGCCTTCGTCCTTTACTATGTCGGCATAATAGTGCCAAGGCTCGACGAAAAACTTATCGAATTGGCGGACGAACTGTCACTGCCTTTGATAACGACCCCATACGGCAGTATGGAGTACCGGTACGCGGACGCAATCGGTGAGGTCCTTGAGGCGATCCTTTATGACAATCTCCACGAGAAATACTTCGTGCCGTCGATCATCGAAAGGGTGGCGCAGTTCCCGGAGGACAGGCGCAATATTGACAATGTGCTGAGGATACTAAGCGACCGCTTCCACACATCGATCATAGTGACGGATGAACAGATGCGGCTTGTAAGCAAGGCGTTCTGGCCGATAGCGAGCGCACTGGATCCAAACGGGCTGATTGGCGCCATTAAAACAAATATTACAGCTTTCAAGAACGGGAAGACCACGGAAATCAGTTTTGGAGGCGACGTAATGACGTTGTTCTACAGTGCGATATATATGAACAGGAGCGAAAAGATATATGTATTTATCGTCATTGACGAGGATGTGCAATTATTCAAGACGCTCGACAAAAACACATTGATGCAGATTTCCGAATCGGTCCAGTTGATCGCAAGCATGCAAAATTATACCGACCTGTCGCAAAGCTCAAACCTGCTCGTGAACGCGATACTGAACGACGACGGCTACCGGACGAAGCAGATCGCAAAACACGCGGGGATAGATATCAAGTCGATCCACGACATGTGGATACTGATAGTGTCCGACATAACAGAGGGCAGCCGCGCGGAAATGCTGACGACAAGCAAGATGCTCCAGGCGAAGGCTTTCCTTTCGGACAGGTTCAAGACAGCCTTTGTGGGCAGCTATGAAGAGAGCATCATCTGTCTGATGAGCGACGCCCCCTATGACGGGGCGGAAACGCTGGAGTCCGCCCAGGCTGAATTCATGCATGAGATCTGCCCGGAAGGCGGGATGCTGCTTCTGAGCTTTACCGGCCTGAATACGCTCATGGACGTGCGCAGGGCCTATGATATGGCACACGAAGGATGGTTCGCCCTGAAGACCATATACCAAAAGAAATGGGTCTTCCACCAGCAGGAGCTCAACTTTGCCATGACCTGCCGCAGGATACTGCAGCAGGAGGACAATGCCGCCAAAGAATACATGGCTGTACTGGGGCCGCTTACGGGGGCTGCGCAGTCACAGGATTCGCTTGAAACGCTTACGGCATTCCTGCTTGACGCCGGCAGCAGTGTCGCGGGGACAGCGGAATTGATGCATGTGCACGCAAACACCGTAAAATACAGGCTGAAAGTCATAAAGGAAAAGCTTGCCAGGGACGTCGCAAAACTGCCTGACGCCTATGAGCTGTACCTGGCAGTCGCCCTCATGAGGCTAAGCGAGTAGGCCGCTGCGTATCCGGGAGGTTTGACGGCAAGCCGCGCAGATTCACGCTCATGAGGCTAAGCGAGTAGGCCGCCCGTCCTTGATGCGCTTTGCGGGCAGGACGCTGCCACGCCCGGTGAAACCCGCCGGTGAAAACTGCCGGTGAAAACCCGCCGGTGAAACCCCCTTGTAGAAATGCTCGGAGATGCTTGGAAATGCTTAGAAATAGCGCTTCACGTGCTCCTGGTTGGCATACTTGCCTACGACGCCCCCAAGGATTTCAATGAAGGAGCCCGCTATTGGCGTGCGGTGGATATCCCTGTGGTGTATCATGCCGATTTGGATCGTCTTGTTTAACTGTTCCGTGTCGAGTGGGATCGCGACGGTCTTGTTGATATCGGACGAAAAGGCATATATGCCGGTCGACACGACATAGGCGTCCGTCGTCAGCAGCAGGTCCGCCAAAGACCCCCTGTCGCTGATCTTTATGCTTTTCTTGTTCGACAGTATATTGATGACCTCCTCGGAAAACCAGTTCGGCGCCAGGTCTTCCTGGACAAATGAGATCCCGGGGTAGTCAACCAGGTCGAAGACCCCCACCCGGTCTTTAAGGGCAAGGGGGTTGTCTTTCCCGACCAGGATATACGGGTATGTAGTGCAAAGTTCAGTGAAGAGCAGGCGGTTTTCTTTCAGAATCTTTTTGATTGCCGTCTCGTTGGTCTCATTGATATAGAGTATGCCGAGCTCGCTGCGGAGGTTCTTGACGTCCTCAATGATCTCAAGGGTCTTGGCCTCGTTCAGGACCATCTCATAATCGATGTCGCCCTGGCTCTTGATCAGTTTGGAGAAGGCCTCGGAAACAAAAGTATAGTGCTGCGAGGATATGGAAAACCGTTGCCGGACCGCCGAGTAGTTCCTGTACTTGTCGCCAAGCAGCTCAAACTGGAACAATACCTGTTTCGCGTTCTTCAGGAACTCTTTCCCCTCCTCTGTTACGATCGTCCCCTTATTTGATCGTTCAAAAATAATGATGCCCAGCTCGTCCTCAAGCCCCTTTATTGCGTAAGATAAAGAAGGCTGCGAGATATATAGCTGTTTTGACGCTTCATTGAACGTCCCGGTCTCGGCTACCATAAGTGCGTATTTCAGTTGCTGCAGAGTCATAGTGAAACCATTATAACAGACATTGGGACACGGACAGGCCATTTTTGGTCTTTGGTTTGCCTCGTTCTTTTGGGATAACACTCAAGCTCGATAGAATCATTCTATCAAAACCCATAACTATTCAGTATTATCGGGGAAATCCCCCTGCTGCTAGAATCTGCAATATGGCGTGCCCCAGGGCCAATAGAGGGAACCTGGCTAAAGGAGGAGAAAAGCAATGCATGGATATGATTTCCCGGTAACAGAAAACGGGCGCCCGGCGGAAAAGCCGGACCAAGACAGTCTTGGGTTCGGGGACTATTACACCGACCACGTGTTTTTGATGGAGTACGACGAGGACAGCGGGTGGCATGGTGGCCGCATCGTGCCCTACGCGCCTTTGGCTGTCGATCCCGTAGCCGCAATATTCCACTATGCCCAGGGGGTGTTTGAAGGGCTCAAGGCTTACGCCTCACCCGGCGGCGGGGCCCAGCTGTTCCGGCCCTATGAAAACGCCAGGAGGTCGAACCTGTCCTCCGCGCGCCTGTGCATACCCGCCATCGACGAGGATTTGTATGTGGGGGCGATAAAGGCGCTGGTGAAGGCCGACGCTGGCTGGGTTCCTTCGGCGGAAGGGACGTCGCTGTACATCAGACCGTTCATCATCGCGACGGAGGCCTTCCTGGGCGTCCGGCCGGCAAAGGAATACCTGTTTTGCATCATCATGTCGCCTGTCGGGGCCTACTACAAAGGCGGGCTGGCGCCGACGCGCATTTTCGCCGAGGACGAATATGTCAGGGCCGCGCAGGGCGGGACGGGCTTCGCAAAGACTGGGGCGAACTACGCCGGGTGCCTCATCTCCCAGGAAAAGGCAAAAAAGCTCGGGTGCAACCAGGTCCTTTGGCTCGACGGCACGGAAAGGAAGTACGTCGAGGAGATCGGCACGTCCAACGCGTTCTTTGTCATAGGCGGAAAAGTATACACATCCCCGCTTACAGGGACGATACTCCCCGGTATTACACGGGATTCCGTTATCACGCTTTTGAAATCATGGGGCTGTGACGTCCTGGAAAAAAGGCTCACGATTGAAGAGGTCTTTGAGGCGGGCAGGCAGGGCGAACTGTCGGAGGTGTTTGCCACCGGGACGGCCGCTGTCATATCGCCGGTCGGGGAAATCCTGTGGAAAAAAGATTCGATCGAGGTGAACGGGAAGGAGACCGGGCCGCTGGCGCGCAGGCTGTACGACGCGATCACCGGCATCCAGTCAGGCAAGGCGGAAGACCCGTTTTCCTGGGTGGTGAAAGTATAGGCGGCGCGCCCGGCGCCTGCCTATAGTTTCGTTTTATATCAATTGATAGAATAACGGTCTTTTACGAATGCTTTGGACAAGGGTATTTTTATCGTATGAATGACGTTTTTGAACCTTCAAGATGCTTCCCGGAAACCACCATGGTCCTGACCGGGCACTACGGCAGCGGGAAAACTGAGATCGCAATAAACCTTGCGATGATGCTTTCGCAAACCGCGGGGCATGTCGTCGTTGTGGACCTGGATATAGCAAACCCGTATTTCAGGAGCCGTGAAGCGTACAAGAGGCTCAGCGCGGCGGGCATAGGGCTTGTCAGCAACGCGTACGGGTATGATATCACGGCGGATCTTCCGGCCCTGCCCGCGTCAGCAAAAACCTGTATCGGGGACATGGGCGTTAAGTGCGTGGTCGACGTCGGCGGAAATGACAGCGGCGCAAGGGTCCTGAGGCAGTATAGAAACGAGCTGCAAAACAGTAACGCGGCCTTTTTCATGGTCGTCAACGTGTTCCGCCCGGAGACCGACAGCGTGGCCAAGATCATAAAAATGATCCGCAGCATCGAAGCTGAGACAGGTCGCCCGATGGCAGGCCTTCTCAACAATTCCAATATGCTCAGGAGTACAAAGCCGATCCATGTGATAAGGGGCTCAAGGATCCTTAAGAGCGTTTCTGAAAGGACGGGTATACCTGTAGTCGCGGATTGCACGGAGGAGAGGCACATGGATTCCCTGGAAGGATATTGCGAAGAACTCATGCCTATCACACTGTATATGCGCCCGCGCTGGCTTGATATGTAGGCTTGGTAAGTAAAGGAGAAGACGGATGCAGGCTGTCCATGTAAAGATCGATGAAGACCGGTGCAAAGGCTGCTATATTTGCGTGAGCGTCTGCCCGAAAAAAGTATTGTCCGCGGGCTCGGGTTCCCTTAACAGATCCGGCTACTACGCCGCGGAAGCAGACGCGGGGCAAGAATGCGTCGGGTGCCTCAGCTGCGCGCTCATGTGCCCGGATGGAGCGATAAGCCTGTATAAGGCTGAAGGATGAGCCTGCGTAAGGCTGAAGGATGAGCCTGCGCAAGGATGATGAATAAGCGATATAGGAGGCCGGGGTTTTGAAAGAAAGATGTTTGATGAAAGGCAACGAGGCGTTTGCAGAGGCCGCGATCTCGGCGGGCTGCCGGTACTATTTTGGCTACCCCATAACCCCGCAAAACGAGATCACTGAATATATGTCGCGTGAGATGCCGAAGGCGCGCGGGACCTTCGTGCAGGCCGAAAGCGAACTGGCGGCGATAAGCATGGCTTACGGGTCCGCTGCCGCCGGAGGCCGCGTAATGATTTCGTCATCGTCGCCGGGCATTGCGCTGATGCAGGAGGGGATGTCATTCATGTGTTCGGCCGACCTGCCGCTTGTGGCGCTCAATGTCTCAAGGTGCGGGCCGGGCATAGGCGGCATACAGCCGGGGCAGGCGGACTATTTCCAGGCCACCAGGGGCGGCGGCAACGGGGACTACCATGTCATAGTATACGCGCCGGCATCCATTCAGGAGGCTGTCGATATAATGCGCGACGCGTTTGATACCGCTGATGAATACCGGGCTCCGGTGATGCTGCTTGTCGACGGGATGCTCGGGCAGATGATGGAGCCAGTCTCGCTTGCGGAGAGGATCAGCGACGCCGAGATCGAAGAAATAAGAAACTCAAAGAAGTGGGCGCTAACAGGCTACGGGGACAGCCGCGGGAAAAACACCATCAGGTCGCTTCGGCTGAAAGCGGACGAGCTTGAAGCCTCTGTCGAAGAACGCGGGGAAAAATACGAGCGCGCCGAAAGGGAGCTTGTGCGCTATGAATCGATCGGCACAGATGACGCGGACATTGTTTTCGTGGCGTTTGGATCTACGTCCAGGATCGTGAAGGAAGCGGTTTTGATACTGTCTTCTCTGGGGATAAGGGCCGGGCTGGTAAGGCCGGTTTCCCTGTGGCCTTTCCCCTACGAAGCCTTCGATCATCTTTCAGACAAAACGAAGGCAGTCATTTCGGTAGAGCTTTCAAAAGGCCAGTTGATCCAGGATGTCAAGCTTGGCGTTTTGGGGAGGAAGCCCGTGGAACTGATATATCGCACGGGGGGGTCGCTGCTTACGCCGGAAGAAGTCGCGGAAAAAGCAAAGAGAATACTGGAGGCAAAATAGGTGGAGACGCTGTTTGAATTTACAAAGGGGATGAGCCGGGAGCAGACCTCGTACTGCCCGGGCTGCACGCACGGCATCGCGCACCGGCTGATAATGGAGGCGCTGTGCGAGCGCGGCGAACTCGGCTCCGCGATAGGGGCCGCCCCGGTAGGGTGCAGCATCGTTGCGGCGAAATACATGGATATCGATATATGTGAATGCATGCACGGGCGGGCGCCGGCAATAGCGACGGGGATCAAGAGGGTCCATCCGGACAAAATGGTCTTCACCTACCAGGGCGATGGCGACCTTGCATCCATCGGCACCTGCGAGATCATACACGCGGCGCACAGGGGCGACCTTATCACAACTTTTTTTATCAATAACGCGATCTATGGCATGACCGGCGGCCAGATGGCGCCGACGACGCTTATCGGCCAGAAAACGACGACTTCGGTAGAAGGCCGGTCGGCAGCCGCAAGCGGCAAGCCTTTAAGGATGTCGGAAATCATCGCAACGATCGACGGGGCGGCCTTTGTTGAGCGGGTATCACTGGACAGCCCCGGGAATGTGCGGAAAGCGAAAAAGGCAGTCCTCGCGGCGCTTGAGGTGCAGAAACAGAAAAAAGGCTTCGGGTTTGTCGAGTTCCTTTCCACCTGCCCTACGAACTGGGGCCTTGACCCTGTTTCCGCGCTTGAGTGGCTCAAAAAAGACATGATCCCTTACTACCCTACCGGAAACCTGAAAAAACCTGCGGAGGTGGAATGATGCACAGATTATTATTGGCCGGGTTCGGCGGGCAGGGGATCATGGTCATGGGCGAGCTTTTGGCCTATGCCGCGATGGCGGCCGGGAAGCAGGTCACATACATGCCGTCATACGGCCCCGAGATGAGGGGCGGGACCGCGAACTGTTCGGTCGTGGTCTCCGAGGAGCCGATTTCCTCGCCTATAGTCTCGGCGCCACAGGTCCTTGTCGCGATGAACGAGCCTTCCCTTGTGAAGTTCGAGGGGGGCGTGAGGCCGGAAGGGATCGTTTTTGTGAACAGGTCGCTTATCCAAAAAGAGCCGGGGCGGGGGGATATAGAATACGTCTTTGTGGATTGCGCAGAGCTTGCCAGGGGGATTGCAAGCGAGAGGCTCTCAAACATCGTGATGCTGGGGGCTGTGTTCAAAAAGACAGGGCTTGTCCCGCTTGACGCGCTGTATGAGGCCATGGACAAAAAATTCACCGGGGACAAAGCCAAATACATCCCCGCAAACAGGAAGGCGCTTGGCGCCTTTGCAGCGGGGGAGGGCCTGGGATGAGTGTCCGGCAGGAATACAAAGACAAACTGTACAGCGCGGATGACGCCGTATGCTGCGTCAGGCAAGGGGATTGGGTGGACTATGGCCTTGGGAGCAATTTTCCTGAACTGCTCGACCGGGCCCTTGCCGCGCGAAGGGATCAGCTCCGCGACGTCAAGATCCGCGGCGGGCTTTCCATGTATCCTGTCGCGGTCGCCGAAAAGGACCCTGGGCGCGAGGCCTTCACTTACAACAGCTGGCACTTCAGCTCTTATGAACGGAAGCTCCACGACAGGGGTCTTTGCAATTACATCCCCATGACCTTCCGTTATATGCCCCATTTCTACAGGAAGTTCCTTGACGTAGATGTGGCTTTCATACCGGTCTCAAAGATGGATGACGAAGGCTATTTCAGCATCGGTCTCTCAAACGCCGGCATCAGGTCTATCATGAATAAGGCAAAGACCGTGATCCTTGAGGAAAACGAAAGGCTGCCTTATTCGCTCGGCGAAAAGGGCGAAAGCATGATACATATATCCGAGGCGGACATGGTCGTGGCGGGGGAGCATTCGCCGATCCCGGACGCCAGGAACAAGGCGCCTTCCGAAGAGGAATACAGGATAGCCAGCCATATCGTGGGCATGATGGAAAACGGCTCGACACTGCAGCTGGGCATCGGCGGGATTCCCGATACGGTGGGCAAGCTGATCGCAGAGTCCGATATAAAGGACCTGGGGTGCCATTCCGAAATGATCGGCGACGCCTACCTCCGGATCCACCAGGCCGGTAAGCTTACGAACAATCTCAAGAATACGCACAAAGGCAAGTGCGTTTGGACGATCGCGATCGGCACGAACGAGCTATACGCGTGGCTGGACCAAAACGAGGGCGCGGCGTCATACCCTGTGGACTATGTGAACGCGCCGGAGGTCATTTCAGCAAATGACAAAATGGTCTGCATCAACAGCGCGCTCGAACTGGACCTGTACGGGCAGGTCTGCGCCGAGTCGGTCGGGAAAAGGAATATCAGCGGATCCGGCGGGCAGCTGGATTTTCTTACGGGGGCTTTTTATTCGGAGGGCGGCAAAGGCTTTATCTGCCTTACGTCGACATACGAAGGAAGGGACGGCGCCATCAAGTCGCGTATCGTCCCGACCCTCTCGGAGGGCTCCATAGCGACGGACCCGCGCAGCCAGGCCTTTTATATCGTTACCGAATACGGCGCGGTGAACCTGGCCGGGCTCTCTACCTGGGAGAGGGCGGAGAAGATAATCTCGATCGCGCACCCCGGCTTCCGGGAATCTTTGGCAGACGCCGCGGAGAAGCGGAATATCTGGCGCAGGTCAAACCGCCAGTAGAAAATAGAAAATAGAAAATATGGCCGCACCCATAGGATTGGTTGGAATACTGTAATATTTGGTTGGAATACTGTAATATAATGAATGGTCAATCATAGAAGAATACCGGCCAATTGTGTTTCGGCCAAGGCAGCATAGGAGAGCGGACATGTACACAATTCTCGTGATCAATCCCGGGTCAACGTCAACAAAAATCGCAGTCTTCAGAGACGACGCAAAGCAGCATTCAAAGAGCATCAGCCACAGCCCGGATGACCTGAAGGGCTTCGATGACGTGCTTGACCAGCGAGGGTACCGCGCGGGCCTGGTAGGCGAAGCGATGGAGGAATGGGGCGTCGATCCGGGGTCGCTGTCATGCGTTATGGGGCGCGGGAACCTGCTGCCAAAGATGAAGGGCGGCGGCTACCTCGTCGATGAAAACATGGTGGCCGCGCTGGAGGCGGGTGAGGCCTCGCCCCATGTATCCAACCTGGCGGCGCTGATTGCCTACAGCATCGCGCAGCCGCTTGGGATTCCGGCCTTCATATATGACAGCATAACGACGGACGAGCTTTTGCCGATAGCAAAGATCACAGGGATGCCCGGCATTGAACGCGAAAGCATGGTACATGTCCTCAACCAGAAATCCATGTCCCGAAAATACGCGGCGTCGGCAGGAAAACGGTATGAGGACCTGTCGCTGATTGTTGTCCATCTGGGGGGCGGCGTGACCATCGGCATGCATTTCCATGGGCGGATCATAGACGCGATCAGGGACGACTCAGGGCCGTTTTCGCCGGAACGCACGGGGGGGCTGCCCCTGCTCTATGTGATCGATATGTGCTACTCCGGCAAGTATACGCGCAAGGAGATGATTCGCTTTATACGCGGATCGGGGGGCATGAAGGCATACCTGGGCACCGCGGACGCCCGGGAAATCGAGAGGATGATTCTTGAGGGCGACGAAACGGCAAAGGCGGTCTATGAGGCGCAGGCGTACCAGATTGCAAAAGGCGTCGGCGAGATGGCGCCGGCCGCAAACGGCGACATAGACGCCATCATACTTACGGGGGGCATGGCGTATTCCGAAATGCTGACGGGCTGGATCGAAGAGAGGGTGCGCTTCATAGCGCCCGTTGTGATCATGCCCGGGGAAAACGAGATGGAGGCGTTGGCCGAGGGGGCCGTCCGCCTGCTGGATGGGGAGCAGTGCAATGTTTACAGGGGGAATAAGTTGACGTATTAGATTCAGGAGGGTGCGTATGAGCGTTACCGTTTCGGATTGTTTGGCACTCCCTTCGCTTGAAGTGGCGGTTGTCGCAGGCGGGGCGAAAGGCCTTAATAAGATAGTCGCATCCGTAACTGTCCTTGAGTATGCGGACACTTCCGTCCTTACAGATGAAATCTTTTCCGGCAACGAGATGGTCATCACGGCACTGGCAACGGTGAAGGACGATATCGAAAAGCAATGCACAGTACTGAGGCATTTGTATGGGAATGGCGTTATCGCCATTGTTTTATACTATATTGGTTTCATTGTCGACAAGCTTGATAAAAGGCTGGTTGAAGTGGCGGATGAAATGGGCCTGCCACTATTAGTAATGCCGGAAAAATGTGTGGATCTGCGTTACGGCGAAGTGATAAGCGAAGTGACGGAGATGGTTTTCTATGACAGGATTCATGAAAAATACTTCGTCCCGACGATTATCGACAGGCTGACGCAGCTCCCAAGCGACCAGCGCTCACTCGGCAATACCCTCCGGATGCTGAGCGACAGGACCAGGGAGTCCATCTTTATTCTCGATGAAAACATGTCCCTGGTAACAAAGGCCCTATGGCCTGCCTCCGCAGCGATTGACGTGCAGGGCCTGGTGGGCTGTATCAAAAGAATGAATGGAGACTTTGTAAACAGGGATATTTTCGACATAGGGTTTGGTGGCAGGAATACGTCTGTTTTTTTCAACACCATCCGGCTGAACGCGAGCCAAAAACTATTCCTTTTCGTAATACTGGACTCCAAAGAAAGGAAGCGAGCGAGCTTCGACAAAACAACCCTCATCCAGATTTCTGAATGCATCCAATTGATAGACAGTTTGCAGAGGTTTTCCGACTGGCCGAAAAGTTCCGATATGCTTGTGAACGCAATCCTTAACACCGACGTCTACCGTATGAGGCAAATTGCAGATGAATCGGGTATTGACATCAAGTCAATAAAGAATATGTGGACACTTTTGCTTTTTGGTATTGAAGGTGAGGCGCGATCAGACATGCTCACAATCAGCAGGGTGCTTCAGATGAAGGAGTTTCTGTCGGACAGATACAAGATCGTTTTGGCAGGCTCTTACGAGGAAAGCATAATCGGGTTGATGGGCGATCCGATAGCGAATGTCAATGAGGGGGAATA